>VFSW01002375.1_pt1 | contig 28402 bp, 22 predicted proteins | sample 5358111 | NCBI WGS metagenome assembly VFSW01 (sample SAMN11554181, study PRJNA540505) | mine drainage metagenome | isolation source: sediment from site ElyBrook_90M | place: USA: Ely Copper Mine, Vershire, VT | collected 2017 | reverse complement strand
GTGGTGCGACCACTGCGGGTGGTGCGACCACTGCGGGTGGTGCGACCACTGCGGGGCATGCTGTCCCCTGGCACCTCTACTTCATCACCCGTTTCTCTTGAGCTTGCCGGTGCGCTTGGCGTAATGCTCGGCGCGGGCAAAGATGGCGACGCCCAGCGGAATGCTGATCAGGCCGGCGACGATCAGCGCCAGCACGTTGCCCCACATCGCCCAGATCGGCTGGCCGCCGATCAGCCCCCGGCGCAAGCCGTCGAGCACATAAGTCGCGGGCGAGATGATGGAAAACGGCTGCACCCACTTTGGCAGCACTGTGACGGGATAGTACACACCCGACACCAACAAGATCAGCGCGCGGATGATATAGGCCATCTGCGAGCCGCGCTCGGTGAAGATCATCGGCAGCACGGCGGCCATGATGCCGAACCCCATGAATGAGAAGGTGCCTAGCAGCAGCAAGACGATGGCCGTCAGATAATTCGCGTGACTGAGATCGATGTGGAAAAAGAGGGCCATGACCACCAGCTGCACACACGTCAAGAGCAGCCCGTGCAGCACCGCGAAGGCGCACGCGCCCGCCATCTGCGTGATGCGCGCGACCGGCGCCATGAAGGTGTATTCGATCGTGCCTTCCCACTTTTCGATCGTGACGATCTCGGTGACGTTGTCGAAACAGACCGAGATATACGACCAAATGGCCGTGCCGATGGTCAGATAGAGCACGGCGGTGTTGACCTGGGCGGCGGTCGGGTGCAGCCCGGGGTCGAGCGAGCTGGCGCTGACGGCGATATACGTCACCGCCAGCGCGTTGACGATGTTGTAAGTAATCCACACCATCTCCCACGCCCAATAGCGCTTCGAGAGGTTCCAGTTGCGCTCGAAGAACGCATACGCCGCGCGCGATTGTTCCGTAAGGTAGATCACCGTGTGCTTCCCCTTTGCGAATTGATCGAAGCGGATTGCCCTCAACCCCTCTCCATCCGAGATGGAGAGGGGTTGAGGTGAGGGATCTCAGTCTTCTTCGCCCTCCTCAGGCTCGTCGGCTTCCCAATCGCGCCCGGTGAAGTGCATGAAGACTTCGTTCATGGTGGCGATGCGGCTCATGGCGAGCGTGCGGCCCACTTGCAAGCGCAGCCCCATCGGCGTTTCCTCGGCGACGAGCCGGCCGCCGTCGATGATGGCGATGCGGTCGCACAGCGCCTCGGCTTCCTCCATATCGTGCGTCGTCAGCAAGATGGTCGCGTCGTGCGTGTCGCGCAGCTCGGCGACGAAGCGCTGCACGTCTTGCTTCGAGCGCGGGTCCAGGCCGGTCGTCGGCTCGTCGAGCAAGAGGACGACCGGCGCGGTCAGGAACGCGCGTGCGATGGCGACCTTTTGCTGCATGCCGCGCGACATGTTTTCGAGCGGCTCGGTGAAGCGGTCGGACTTGATTCCCAGCTTGCCCAGCAGAGCGCGAATCTGCTCGCGCGCCGGCTGCGGGTCCAGCCCATAGAGGCGCGCGGCGAAGATCAGGTTCTCCATCGGGCTGAGCTTGCGAAAGAAAGCCGCCTCGACGCTGACGCGATTGATGAGCAGCTGCACCGCGCGCTGCTCGCGCACGACGTCGTGCCCAAACACGCGCACGCTGCCCGCGTCGGGCAAGAGCAGCGTCGAGACGACGCGAATGAGCGTCGATTTGCCAGAGCCGTTCGAGCCAAGCACGCCATAGATCTCGCGACGCTTGATGCGCAGCGATACGTCGTCCACCGCGCGGATGACCTTGAGCGTGCCGGTCGGTGGCGGCCGCCGGAGCAGCTTGCGCGCCAGGCGGCTGATCGGGCTGGGCGCGCCGCCCTTGACGAAGCGCTTGACGAGGTGATCGACCGCGAGAGCTTCTTCTTCGTCAGGCGCAATCAACCGCCGGATGTCTGCCAGGCGCTGCGTGTCACGTATCGTCGCCGGGCGCTCGGATGCCTGTGGCGCCGGTGATGGTGTCGATTCGACAATCATGGATGGATGCTCCTTTTACGCGGGCACGCCCGTGCGAGACGGCGCGCCAGCCGGCCAGGGACGCGGCGAAGGACGGAATGAGTGCGCCAGCGCCGAAAAGCGTTTTTGCGCAAGATGGGACAAGGCAACCGGGTCGCCTCCTCACGTGTGATGCAAATCCTCTCATATCTCTTCTTTTGGGAAAAGAGAAAAAGGACATGCTGGGACACTCCATATCTGGCTGAGGGCGGCGGGCGCGCGCGGCGATTGACGCTATGCTGATTCGGCGGAGCAAGGAAGGCGATGACGTGAGAGGGCCGTCTCAGCGGGCACGGCAAAGGCGCAGGTGACGCCCGTCGCGGGGGTCTGCCTGCGGTGCGGTCATCGCTGCTGACTTAATGGTGAGGGCGGCGTCGCGTGACCGGATGGCAGACAGACATACGAAGGCCCGCAAACCCCTGGGTGGGGATGCGCACAGCATGCATGCCATTCACTGTCGATGCCATCGGGCCAAGACTCCTTGAGAGGATGGGCATGGGGACATCATCAAACGTAGCGGCGCGGATACCCCCGCCTTCCAGGCATGGGGTACCTGACACTAGTCCCAAACTCGCCGCAAACAGAGTATACCGGATCGATCGAGCCTTTGTCAAGCCAGATGTGCTGGCGGATGAAACCCAAGATCTGAGCGGTATTGAGTTTCAACCGCCGGCTCTAGCGCACCAGCCCCGACGCCTGGGGATAGAGCAGGAAGATCACGAGCAGCCCCGCCAGCGCGCCGATGATGCCATACACCGACCAAAGCAGCGCGGTTTTGAGCCACTCGCCCGTCGCGAGCTTGAGGCGGCTGTTGAGCGCCAGGCTTTGCAAGCAGCCGAAATAGGTCAGGCCGCCGGCCCACGTCAGCAAGATAAGCAAGAGTCGAATCTGCCAGACGGCGAGGGGGTGGCTCACGATGAGCGCGCCCTGCATCGCTGCCAGCGCCACGTTGTCCGTCACCGACGAGAGCAGCGAGAGAATGACCATCAGCCCATAGCGCAGCGGCTTAGGCCAGCCAAAGAAGCCCGCCAGCGCGTTGTGGCCGGGGGCCAGTCCATAGCTTAGGTACCAGAGGAGCGAAAAGATGATCGCAATCTTACCCCATACTGGTACTTGCTCGCGCAGGTATTTGACGGTGAACTCACGGCTCTTGCTGAGACTGCTATCTTGCTCGATCACTTGCGCGGAAAGATAGGAAGCCCTCCAAAGGAAAATAACAGCGCCCACGCCAGCTGGCAGCAAAAACAGCCAGAGCGGAAACGCGGTCGTGGGCGAGCGAAACTCTTGGATCGAATGCGCGATGATGCCCGCCGCTAACGCCAGGGTGATGATCAAGCCAATGATCGCTTCTCTGACGGCAAGCCTGCCCTGATCACTGTTTCTGTCAAAAGTTCGGTGTACGCTTAAGGCGTGCGGCTTCCAGGCCACGTCCTCACGTTTCATCATCGCGAAGAGGCCGATCGCGGGCACGAGAATGCCCAGCACGGAAATCGGCCAGTTCGTGGCCCAAAAATCAGGCCGGGCGTGATTGATCAGCGGCCCCAGCACATCTTGGAACTTGATGTTCGTCGGCTCGGCGGCGACGGTGATGAGATTCGAGACCAGACCGCCGAACAGCAACGCGAATGAAGCGTTGAAGGCCCATTTCCGCTCGAGCAAGCTCAGAAAGATGACGACCGAGATCGCGATGATCGTCACGCCGTCAAAGATATTGCCCAGCAGGCCCGCGATGAAGATATAGATCGGAATCGTAATGTCCGGCCTGAGACGCGACGCGCTCATCATGCGATAGAGCGCCCCCGGCAGCGCCGACACCTCGAAAGTCAAGCCGACCGCGATGATCGACAGATACGCCCCCCACACGGCGGGGCTAAAGGCGACGAGAGAGGTGGGGCGCGCGCTCGTCCCCCTGAGCAAGGGAACGAGCAGGATGACTGTGCCAACCATGACCCCGATGAAGAGCCAGCTTCCCAGGCGTTGCAGCCACGAGATCCACGGCGGCAGGTCCCCAAAGAGCGAAAAGACGACGAGCGCGATCCCCAGGATGGGGCCGAGCGGCTGCCATCCCCGCGCGATCAGTGCGGGTGCCGACGTGCCCACGACGAGCGCGAGGCCCAGTACCCACCCCAAGACGGTGATCGTCTGGCGCCCAGGACGAGGCGCGGGCGCTCGCTCTACGATCGATTGCTCGCCTGTGTCAGGTGCTATCGTGTGTGCCATCTTCGTCTCGATTCATAACAAAGAAACACGTTCGCTTCCTCGCGCTATTTTATCACGAAACGACCAGAAAGGAGCGCGCGAAAAGCCGCCTTCCTCCTAGTGATCGCCTGTCTCAGGCCTGAGGCGGCATATCTTCATAACGGCTGCCGACGACCTCTTCGGGCGCGTGGCCGGGATAGTGGAACTCGCTGGCGTTCGGGCAAATCAATTGAGCGATGACGTGCGCGCGGGTCAGCACCAGATATCCCCGGCTGTCTTTCACCGGATCGGGTGCGTCGATCAGGCGGGTGATATCGTCGCGCGCCTGTTCCAGCGTCGCCTCGAACTCTTGCCTGATCCTCTCGTCGGTGGTGGCCCATTCTTTGCGCAGATTCGTCAGCGCGCCCAATGCCATGCGCGCGACGTCTTTGATCAGGTGCGCTCCTTCTTCCGCCGTGCCGATGGTGTCGCCCGCCAGGCCGATGACCAGATCGGGCAGTGTCTTGCGCTTCAGGTTGATCCACGCGCCCGGCTCGAGCGCGATCACGCTGTCGAACGCATCGTCGGCAAAGGTGTAGCCCCTTTCGATCTCCCAGCGAGGAATGTAGAATTCGCGGAGCACCGCCCTGGTCTGCTCGCCTGAATATTTGCGCGCCGCCACCGAGAGGATGTCAGGCATATCCAGCGCGCGCTCGGCGCCGAGATCGCCGCGAAAATGCGTCTCGTACAGCCCTAGCACCAGCGTCTCACCCGGATTCGCCAGCTCGGCCAGCAGAGTGCGCTCAACGTGCTGGTGGTTGCGCAAAATCTCTATGTGGTTGAGGACGAGAATCGAATGCTCCTCGCGGGCGCGCTTCATCGTCATTCTGAGCACGTCGTGGGGTTCGGGCTTGCCGGAAAGCTCCGCGAGGAGCACAATCCCCGTGAGATCGAGCAAGAGCACGCCGCGCTTGTCGCGCAGGCGCGCGCGCGCATCGGAAAATTGCGGACCAGAGGCGAGCTTGTCAGCGATGACCTGGGGCATCTCGGCATAGGGCGTGCCGTTCTGCCCGCTGAGCACGACGAATTGCGACAAGCCGCAGCTGCCCAGCACGTCAAAGACGTTGGCCAGCAACACCGCGTGCATGCCGGCGAAATGGCAGCCCGGCGTGGCGGGCACGATCTCGATGTGCTCGGCGGCCTCGGCATAGGCGAGCGCCTCGCGCTCATTCAGGCGCGAAGGCGCGGGCATGGTGGGTGGCACACGCTCGATAATGGCGAAGCGCCCCTCGAGATCGCGGCGTAAGGCGTTAGTATCGATGGCCAGGGCCTGCATCACCTGCGCGACGAGAGGATCCTTGATGAGAATGGCCCAGACGACGAAAGCGTCGCTCAGGCGCAGGCTGCGTTTAGGAGCTTCGTCATTCCAAAAATTCTTGCACGCGCGCAGCCGATTGGTGATGGCATCCACATTGGCATTTTGCTCAGCGCTCATCTGCGCCTGCACGCGCAGTGCCCCAACGAGCGTGGCGCGCGTCACGTCGTCGAGCGCCAGCAGCGCGGGCTTGCCGCCGCCGTTGGTGTCGGTGAGCGCCGCCAGGAGCACGTGCGGCGAATCGAGCGCCGTTCCCGGCTGGGCCAGCGCGCGCGCCGTCTCGATCAGGTGTTGGGCCGACGGCTCTAACGGACCAAAGATCAAGCGTGTATCCAATGAAGTGGCATCCTTTCTCTGGCCGCTCTCGATAATGGAGCGAAACGACGTGGGCTTTTCATAACCGAGCCTGCCGCTGTATGATACCATCAAAGGGGAAGGGCATACAACCATCAACATGGGACGTGACCTTGTGCGATAATGAAGGTGCATGGCGGGCACATGCCTATAGGAATCGCTATTCGTTTGAGAATCACCGCCTCTGTGAGGCTTACGGATAAGGGGTAGCCGAGGTGAGCAGACGGACTCGCGAGGAGCGCCGCAGGCGGATCCTCAACCAGGTCATCATCTTTATCGTCGTAGCGCTGATCGTGCTGTTCTTCTTTGTCGATTCACCATTGCGCCAGAAGGTGCTCGATTCCCTCACCATCGCTGGCGAGAGCGAGAAAAACCTGAAGGCGATCGTCACCGCCATCGGCGTGGGGGTGATCGTCGTCGGCGTAGTGTTCGATTTGCTGGAGCGCACGCATTTTTTGGTCGAAGGCCTGCCCAAGCTGATGGGCCTGGATCATGAGGAAAGACATGAGCGCGAGCAGAAATTCGGCGACGTGCCCGAAGATTACGTGCGCCGCCCCCAGCTCGAACAAAAGCTGGCGGACGCGCTGGTCCCCGGCGACGCGCCCCGGCTGGTCGTGCTCACCGGTCCCCACGACACCGGCAAGACGACGCTGGTGGATTATACGGTGCTGCGCATGCTGAGCAAGCGCTATCACGGCAACATCGCGTATTGCCGCGCCGATCTCGAAAGCCTCGATCGCGAGCCGCATGAAAATGACGAGCACGCGCGCCGGCGGCTCATTCGCGGCATATTGCTGCGCATCATCGAGCTGGCTAAAGTGGGCGGCGATATCGGCGAGAGCGCGCAACGCAGGAGCGAAGCAATCGCCCGCCACTTCGAGCACGAGGGCACGCCCTGGCTGATCGTCATCGACCAGATTGACGATGTGCGCTTCGATTACGACACCTTGCTGCCCAGCCTCTATGGCGTCAACAACACTGTGCTCGTCGTCAGCCAGGTGCCGCATGAGACGGAGCGCATCGTAGGCCCTGCCTTGCACGCCAGTGGGAGAGGCCAGCCCGTGCCCAAGCTCGGCATTCCCATGGAGCCTTTCAGCGCAGACGAGGCGCTCACGCTGTTGCGCCGCGAGCTTGAGCAGCGCCACCATCGCCTACGCAGCGCGGACGTTCCCACGCTCAAGCCGCACCTGGAGGGCACGACGCCGGGCGTCATTCAGCGCCTGGCCGATTTGTACAGCGCGAGCCACGGCCTGGCGAATATCAGCGACACACTCAGCGCACGAGAGGACGACGTGGCGCAGGGTAACGCTATCGCCGCGACCGTCATCAGCCAGCTCGACGAAGCGCAGCGCGCGCTCATTGTGGCGCTCGGCTTGCTGGCGGGTGAGACAGTGGGAGCGCCGGTGTTGCTGGCGGTGTCCGCGCGTTTTGGCGGCGATCAGGAAGGCGAGCCGCTGTTGCGGCAATATGTGGATCGGCGCTATCTTGAGCTTCTCAGCCCGCAGCCAACGCGCGCCAAGACTCCCGCTCCTATTGGCCGCCAGCGCTACGCGATTACTAAGCTGGGCAGCGGCATCGCCCGCACGGCGCTGCGCGACAGCAATCGCGATTTCGCCTTGCGCGTCGGCGCCTGCCTGCTCGATTTTTATCGCACCTGCGATAAAACTGAGCCGACGCTGGATCTGCGGGCTGAGCTGCCCAACGTGTTGGGCATGATCGTTTGGGCACGTCGCACGTCATACCTGCCCGATCGCGACGTGATCAATTTCGCCCGCTCGTTGCGCTCGGCCTTTTACGAAAGCGGCAAATGGATCGCCGGCAATGCCTGGCTGCGCTTTGGCGCCGCCGCCGCCACCGACTATCAGCGCTCGCGCACGGTCGGCGATTTCGCCTCTGAGCGGGCGCGGCTGCTCATCCCGGCGGGCCGCTTGAGCGAGGCGGGCGAATGTTTGGCCGAGGCGCGCGACGCCTATAAACTCAGCACGGACCGCGCCCTGACGGACTTCCATCAGGCTGTCTTTCACTCGCACGAGGTGCTGCGCAGCCTGGCCTATGACCGCACCCGCCAGCGCTGGCTCGATCATCTGGCCATCGTCGCCGGCCTCTTATCCCTCCCGGAGCCGACCCCACCAGAGCAGATCGAGGCGCTGGCCGCCTATCTCGCGCCCACCGCGCCGCCGGTGCCTATCGATGAAATGCCTGGACCGTCGGCGGCCGATCGCGACATCGAGCGCTTCCTGGCGATCGACGCGGCAAAAATCGAGATGGCGCGTGGCGACGGCGCGGATGCCACAGGTGACAAGCACGGGGCGGATGAAGCCTGGCGCGCCGCCGACAGCGCACTAAGCCGGGTGGAATTGCCCGACAAGCCCGCGACGTTCGAAGAGGGCGAGCTGGTGTCACAGGCTCACCGGCTGCGCGGCACGATTGCCCTGCGGCAAGCGCGGCGAGAGAGCAGCCTGGGTCGCTGGCGCAAGCGGCGTCAAGGCGGGCGCGCGCTCATCCAGAGCAGGAAAGCGGCCCAGGCGGTCGGCGCGCGGTACGAAGAGGCGCTGGCGCTGTATGAGAGCGCGAACTTGTTGCTGGTCGGCGCGCGTCAGCTTCAAGACGAGACCCACGCCACCCGTCACGGCTCCGTCTCGCCGCTGCTGGCTCTCTGGCCGCGCTGGCGGCGGCTCCAGCGCGCGCGGCGGCTGCTCGTGCGCGCCAACGCTCGCATCGCCGCGCTGGACGCCCGCGCCATTCAATGCCTGATCAACGTCGCGCTCGCCACTGCGGATCTCAGCCTGGCGGCGATCTCGCGCGATCGGGCGACGCTTGACGAGGCGCGTGAATATGCGCGTGGCGCCCGCGTCATCGCCGATCAGCTGTCCGGCGAGCATCCGGCGCTGAAAACAACGCTGACACGGCTGCCGCCTTGGCTGCTGGGCGAGACACCCGCCCCAGCGCCGGTCGCGGTCGGCGCTTTCGTGCGATAATTGAAATCAAAGCCACACGGAAACGGAGCGAAAAAAACAGCATGAGCTTGAATGACGAGCGCGTGCGCCGCTGGGCCGCGACGCTGACGCGCTATTGTCTCGACGTGCAGCCGGGCGAGGTCATCGCCGTCAACTCGACGCCACTGGCCGAGCCCCTGATTCGCGCGGTCTACGGCGAGATCTTGCGCGCGGGCGGCCTTCCGCTCGTCTCGATCACGCTGCCGTCGCTGCGCGGCATTTTGCTGCGCGAGGGTAGCGACGAGCAGATCGGCTGGCGCTCGCCGGTGCTCGATGTCCTCACCCACGAGATCGACAAGCGGCTGGGCATCGCCGCCGAGCCGAATCCGCTCGCCCTGGCCCAGATTGCTCCCGCCAAACAGGCGCTTGCGAATAATCCTCCGCAGATCAGCGGCGCGATTAAGCGTGACCGCGCCGGCACGGCAACGCAAAAGAAGATCGGTTGGTGCGGCACGCTTTGGCCGACAGAAGGCTATGCGCAGCTCGCCGGCATGTCGCTCGACGAATTCGAAGAGTTCGTTTGCGCCGCGTGCTTCCTCAACGACCCCGACCCGGCGGCGCGCTGGCGCGAGCTGGGCGCGCAGCAACAGCGCTACGTCGATTGGCTGCGCGGCAAAGAGCGCGTGCGCGTCACAGCGGAGGGTGTGGACCTCTCGCTGTCGATCGCCGGGCGCACATTCATCAACAGCGACGGCAAGCGCAATTTTCCCAGCGGCGAGTTTTTCACCGGCCCGGTCGAGGACTCCGTCGAGGGCGCGATCCGCTTCGACGTGCCCAGCGCGCGTGATGGCCGCGTGGTGCGCGACGTGCGGCTGACCTTCGCGGGCGGGCGCGTGGTCGAAGCCAGTGCCGGCGAGGGCGGCGACTATCTGCGCGCCATGCTCGATCTGGACGACGGCGCGCGCCGCCTGGGCGAATTCGCTTTTGGCAACAACTTCGGCATCACGCGCGGCATCGCCAACACGCTCTATGACGAAAAGATCGGCGGCACGATCCACATGGCGCTCGGCGAGAGCTATCCTGAGACGGGCGGCCTCAACCATTCCGCCATCCACTGGGACTTCATCCGCGATCTGCGCCGGGGCGGCGAGGTCTGGGTCGATGACATCCTCTTTTTGAAAGATGGCGCTTTCGTCGCGCCAGGCCTGGAATCGGTGAGCGCGCGCGGGTGATGTTGCCCGGAGTCGATAGGAAAGGAACAAGCGATGGACTGGCGAACCTATATTCAACCTGATCCGTCCGTGCTGATTGGCAAGCCGACCGTGAAAGGCACACGCCTGGCAGTGACGTTTTTGCTCGATCTGTTCGCCGCTGGCTGGACAGAACAGCAAGTGCTCGATAGCTACCCCACACTCACGGCTGAAGCTTTACGGGCCGTCTTCGCTTTTGCCGCTGACTGTCTGCAAAACGAGGCGATGTATGCTCTTGCGCCAGGCGGGCAGCCGTGAAGCTATTGGCGAACGAGAGTGTGCCCGCCGCCAGCATCGCGCTCTGGCGTCAGCACGGCCTTGATGTCGTGGCCATAATCGAGATAATGCCAGGAGCGTCTGACAATGCTGTGCTCGCGTATGGCGCCAGAGAACAGCGAATCATCACGACATTTGATCGCGACTATGGCGACCTGATTTATGCCCGCCATCTTCCGGTCCCTAAAGGAGTAGTGCTCTTTCGCTTCGTGCCACAGACGCCGCTTGAGCCTGGCGAGATATTTTTGCGCTTGCTCACTACGCCTGGCCTCAATTTGGATGGCATGTTCACTGTCGTCGAGCGTCAGCATGTGCGGCAACGATCACTTCCTTGAATTGGAGACCATCCGCTTTCTCGTGTTTTTTGTCCGTCTTCGTGTTGTTCGTGTCTCGTACCCCCGGCTCTCACCCTGGAATGCCGCGCAAGCTGAGCTGCACGCGACCGCGCGCGCGATCGACGCTGAGGATGCGCACGCGCACCACCTGCCCGACGGCGAGCACGCTTGACGGGTCGCGCACGAAGCGCTCGGCCAGCTCTGAGACGTGCGCCAGCCCATCCTGCTTGATGCCGATGTCGATGAACGCGCCGAAATCCACCACGTTGCGCACCGTTCCTTGCAGCACCATGCCATCGTGCAGATCGTCGATCGAGAGCACGTCGTGGCGCAAGATCGGCGCCGGCAGCCCGTCGCGCGGGTCCACCCCCGGCTTTTCCAGATTGTCCAGAATATCAGCTAAGGTCGGCACACCCACCCCGATCCGCGTCGCCAGCTCGGCCAGCGGCTCGCTCCCCTTGTGCTTTGCTTGCGTCTGCGAGAGCTGACGCCATAGCCGCACGCGCTCCGGCAGACGATCGCCCTCCGGCAAGATCGCCAGCAGCGTGCGCGTCGCGCCATAGCTTTCCGGATGGATGAAGGTATTGTCGAGTGGCTCGTCGCCCTCTGGCACGCGCAAAAAGCCCGCCGCCTGCACGAAGGTCGCAGGGCCCAGCCCCGGCACTTTGCGCAAGCTGTCGCGCGAGCGAAAGGGTCCGCGCTCTTCGCGATATTTCACGACCGCCTCGGCCACGCGCGCGTTGACGCCTGAGACGTGCTTGAGCAGCGGCGCCGACGCCGCGTTGACATCCACCCCCGCGAAGTTGACGCACGAGGTGACGACGCGCTCCAATTCCTTGCCAAGCGATCGCTGATCTACGTCGTGCTGATAGAGGCCGACGCCGATCGCTTTGGGATCGATCTTGACCAGCTCGGCCAGTGGGTCGAGCAAACGGCGCGCGATCGAGATGCCCCCGCGCTGCGTGGCGTCGAGATCGGGGAACTCCTGCCGGGCGATCTCCGACGCCGAATAGACCGAAGCGCCGGCCTCGCTGACGATCATATAGCCGGGCACGTCTTTGACACGCTCGTTTTCCAGATCGTGCAAGACCCCGGCGATCACCTGCTCGGTCTCGCGCGAGGCGGTGCCGTTGCCGATGGCGATCGCGCCGATGTGGTGCCGCACGATGATCGCGCGGAGTGTCTGGCGGGCGGCTTCTTGCTGGTGCAGAAAGACGGTGCCGCCCTCGATGTATTTGCCCGTCTCGTCGATGATCGACAGCTTGCACCCCGTGCGAAATCCCGGATCGATCCCCAGGATGCGCCGGCCACGCAGCGGCGGCTGCAAAAGCAGGTGGCGCACGTTGGTGGCGAAAACGCCGATCGCGTGCTCCTCGGCGACGCGGGTCAGCTCGGCGCGTGCCTCGCGCTCGATAGCCGGCGCCAAGAGCCGCTTGAAGCTATCCTGCGCCGCCTCGGCGAGATCGGCGGTGAAAGGAGACGCGCCGTTGACGGGAAAGACCTCGTGCATCAACGGCAGTGCCCGCTCGATCGGCACCTCGATCCCGACGCGGATGACATCCTCGCGCTCGGCGCGGTTGATGGCGAGCGTGCGGTGCGGCGCCATGCGCGCGACCGGCTCGCTGAAATCGTAATAGAGCTGATAAACGCCCTTAGGATCCTTCGCCGCGATCTCGTCGGCGCTGGCGGTCAGGCGCGCGCGCACCTGGCCCTCTTTGAGGAAGAGCGCGCGCGTGGCGCTGCGCACGGCGGCATGCTCGGCCATCGTCTCGGCGCAGATGTCGCGCGCTCCGGCGAAAGCATCTTCCATCGTCGCCAGACCAGCCTCGGCATTGACGAATGGCATGGCCGCCGCTTCACGCGCCGCGACACGATCACCCTGCGCCGGCTCTTGCGCCAGTATGGCGTCGGCGAGCGGCTGCAAGCCACGCTCGCGGGCGATGCTCGCGCGCGTCTTGCGCTTGGGGCGATAGGGCAGATAGAGATCCTCGACGGCTTGCAGCGTCGCGGCGGCGACGATCGCCTGTGCCAGCTCCGGCGTGAGCTTGCCCTGCTCGTTGACGATCCGCAGCACGTCGCCCTTGCGCTCGTGCAGCGCGCGCAGCGTCGCGGCAGCGTCTTCGATGGCCTGAATCTGTACTTCATCCAGGCTGCCGGTCACTTCTTTGCGATAGCGCGCGATGAAGGGAATCGTGTTCTTCTCGTCCAGCAGCTCGATGGTCCGCGCCACCTGGGCGGGGGCGATCGAGAGCGTGGGGGCGACGGCGCGGGCGACATCGGCGACGGTCAACGACGCCGGGAACTCAACTGGCAAGGGCGCGAGCGCGGTGGTGCTGGTCATGGATGACATCCTCTCATTGCAGGCGCGGGCGATCGCGCGGCGCGTGCCCGCGCGCGACTCCCAGTATACCATCGCCACAGCCGCGTACCGCCGATGTCGCGCGCCGCTAGCCAAGATCTCTTATGCTCCAGATCGTCCTGGGCAAGCTTTATGCGCGCTATCGCCTGGGTTGACCCAGACAAGCACGACATGCGCAAACGATCGAACTCGCGCCTGGGGGTCGCGCCTTCTTGCATTCCATGCCATTCATGCGGTATTCTCTACTATAGAAAATATGTTCTATAGTGAAAGGAGCGTGGGCAGATGGAGTGCATGGCGCGCGGCGCGGAGCCGGTCCCCGATCTTGAGGAGGCGCGACCGCTGGCTGAGCACGACCTCATCGCCAAGTCATTGCTCAACCGCATGCGCCCGGTGTATCGCAACGGCCAGGCCTATGACATCGGCGATTGGAGCATCAATCCTTATCGCGGGTGCCAGCACGGCTGCTCCTACTGCTATGCGCGGCGCAGCCATGTCGCCTTTGACATGGACGGCGGGCGCGCGTTCGAGCAAGAGATCTTCGTCAAAGCCAACGCGGCGGCGATCTTGCGCGACGAGGTGCGCCGCCGCCGTGTGCCGTGGACGCGGCCTATCGTCATCGGCACGATTGTCGATCCCTATCAGCCGATCGAAGGGCATCGCCGCGTGACGCGCGCGGTGCTCGAAGTGCTCTGTGAAGCGCGTGCCCCCGTGCAGATCATTACCAAGAACACGATGGTGTTGCGCGACGCTGACCTGCTGGCGGAGATCGCGCGGCGCAGCTATTGCGCCATTTTCATGAGCGTGACCACACTCGACGCCGCGCTGGCCCGTCGGATGGAGCCGGCGACACCCCCACCTCTCAAGCGACTGGCGGCAGTGGGGCGGCTGGTCGCGCTGGGCGTGCCGGCGGGGATTATGGCGGCGCCGGTCGTTCCCTGGCTGACGGACGCCCCCGGCGCGCTCGAAGCACTGGCTGAGGCGGCGCGCGACCACGACGCGCGGTGGATGGCGACAGGCGTCTTGCGCTTGCACCCTGACGTGCGCCCGTGGTTTATGGAGTGGCTGCGCGGCGAGCGCCCCGATCTGGTGCGCTGGTACGATCGCTGGTATCGCCGCGCCGACCCGCCGCGGATCTATCACGATCGCATTCACGAGCGGGTGCGCGTGGCGCGCTCGCGCCTCGGCCTGGACGGCGGCCCTCCGCCTTTCGCGCCGCCGGTGCGCCAGCTGGCGCTCTTCGAGGGATGAGGGCAGAGGCGTATGGGAGTCGAACCCACCGGGGACAGCGCAGAGCCGCCCCCCAACCGTTTTGAAGACGGCGAGGGCCACCAGGCCCCAGACACCTCCCTATGCTCGCTATGCTAGCTCGCGGCGCCGCTCTCTGTCAAGTCCGTGGCGCACGCGCCGGCATCGGCGAAGGCTGAGAGCTGGCGTACCTGGCGCCGGTTGGGCGCCGCCTGCCAGCGCATGGTGGCGATGCGCGTGAATGCCTCGTGCGGGCTGGCGCCCTCACAGACAAGCGCCGCCGCCGCGAGCAACACGCTGCGTCCTACGCCGTGCTCGCAGTGAATCAGCACTCGCTCGCCAGCATGGCGGGCCTCGTTGACCCAGCAAGCGCCACGCTTCAAGTCTTCAATGCTCAGCGGATACGTATCCGGCGTAGGCAGATGCAGCAACAGAATACCTGCCATCGCCAGCGCCGCCGTATCGTCGTGGTGCTCTGAGCGCACATCGACCACGCGGGTGATCCCCACCTGGCGCAGCCGCGAAATGTCATTCCCGCGCACGCGCCCGCCCACCGCCAGCGTCTCGTCGATCCAGCTGAGATCGAGCCGGTCGGGCAGCGGAATGCCCAGGCGCTCGATGAACTCCTCGCGGCGCGATCCTTCGGGAAAGGCGTGTGCCGCGATGCGCGTCCAGCGGCGATAGATTAAGCGCACGACACCCACTCCGAGCCAGTGCGCGAAGTGCTGACGAAACGGAGCGCCAGTGGTTTGTGGCAGTGGAGTGGAGGGAGTTGAAATCGGCGGCGGATCGGTCAAACGTGCCACGTGCTTTGTTTCTCTTTCATCAATGAGAACAGTCTGGCAGGAGGGTCAGCCTGGATTCAGGTGCCTTGCTCCAGCGCCAGGAGGAGTGGGCTTGGCCGCGACATCACGAGCGTCGCGCGGGACGGCGCTGGCGATTGCGCAAGAAAGGCAAGCGGCGCAAGCCCCGGCGGTTATCGCCGGTGCCGCTCAGACGCACGCGACGGCCGCCTGATCGCCGCCGCACATAGCGCACGACACGTCGCCGGTGCGCCCAGGGTGATTCAGCGGTCTCACCGGGCAGATAGCTCATGACCAGCCGCGCGATGGCGAATGACGCTCGCGCGCTGCTCAGCTCGCGCGCTCTGGCTTTGAGCGATTCACGCTCGGTGTCGCTCAAATTGAGCATCTGACGCACCGCCTGCACGAGGTAATCGGGCGAGCGCGCCAGGACGCCGACACCGTGCTGCTCAACGAATTCAACGTTGCCTTCCTCTTGCCCCGGTATCGCGCCGGTGAGAATGATGGGCAATCCGCACGAGAGCGCCTCCATGATCGTGCCGGGGCCGGCTTTGGTCACGATGATATCCGCGGCATGCATGAGGTCGGGCATAGTGTTGACGAAGCCGAGGATCTTGGTGGGCACGCCAAGTGTGGGCTGTCGCTCGGTCAGGTCGTCATAGAGCGCGTGATTGCGGCCCGTCACGACGATAAGCTGAATCGGCAGCTGTGACGCCGCCAGCGCCAGCGTCGCCTCGCCCAACCCCTTGACGCCTTCGCCGCCACCGACGAGCAAGACGGTGTAGCGATCGGGGTCCAGCCCCAGATCGGCGCGCAAGGCGCCATTACCGGCGGCGGGCAAGCAAAACTTGGGATGAATCGGCATGCCGAGCAGGCGCAACTTTTCAGGGGGCATGCCAAATTCGATGAGCAGATCGCGCGCCATCGTGGTGGGCACGCTGCACTCATCCACTCCCGGCACGGCCCAGGCCCGGTGAAACTTGACGAGATCGGTCACGACGGTGAGGAAGGGCACTTTGACGCCGAGGCTTGTCATCACGTTGAGCGTGATGGCGGAGATGAGGGGATGCACCGAGACGATGACATCGGGGTGCAGCTCTTCCAGCAGCTCGACGAGACGCTTGCGCATTGCCGATTGCGTGAGCACCGACATGGTGGCATAGACCGGTCGAATGTTGGACACGTGATAAAAGCCGGCGTACAGCCCTGGCGTCTTTTCGACGGTGGGGCCATACATATTGGCCACGCGGCGAACGGCCAGATTGCCGCACTCCTGAAAGATGTCGCGGATCTCAGCGCGCCAGCGATGTTTTTTGCTCGACCAATTCGCAGGCAGATACTCGGCGGGGGGAAAATCAAGCTCTGCCGTGCTAATCGGCGTGAGGGAGGCGGGTCGCGCCCCGGCGAATGTCTCTGGCATCATCAGATCCATCGCGGCGCGAATGGCGTTGGCGGCGCTGCGATGCCCGCCGCCAGTGTCGGCGATGAGAAAGAATACCAGGGGCACTCGTCGTTTGGCGACCATTGATTCCCCTCGTTGAAAGCTGGCGGGTTATGCCTGATCGTTTTCTTCGCTCAGGTTAAACCGCCTGCGGAAACGCTCGACGCGGCCCGTGGTGTCGAGAATGCGTTGCTGGCCGGTGTAAAAGGGGTGGCACTTCGAGCAGACATCGGTCTTGAGCACTTTTTTGGTGCTGCCTACTTTGAAGCTATTGCCGCAGGCGCACGTCACGGTCGCCTCAGTGTAATCGGGATGAATCTTGGCTTTCATGTGAGCCACAGGTTCCTTTCGCGCGTAACTTCCTTGGCCATCCACCGGCGCGGCAAGGCACCCGTTCGCTGGCTGACAAGGGCAAGCGCATCGCGTATTGATGCGCCGCATATGCATTGTATCACATAGCGACCAAAATCGCCTGATCGTAGTCTCTTTTGTCTTTGAGGCGCTCACCCGGCGGTGCCAGGCTCCGGACCCAGGCTGACGCTCAGCCACGACCCGCGCGCCAGGCCATAGAGGAGATCCTGGCTAAAGTTGCCGCCGACCCAGGCGGTGCCGTTGGGCGTGACGGCGATGGTGTTGAGCTGATCCTGATTCGGTTGGCTGATGTGATGCCACAGACCGTCAGCCGTTTGCCACTCGAAGACCGAGCCGCTGTCGCCAACCACCCACACGTTGCCACCAGAGTCGATCACGATCGCGCGACTCGTGGCAAACATCGGGGTGGCGACTTCCGTCCACTGGCCGTCAATCAGGCGCAGCGTGACGCCGTCTTGGCCGCTGGCCCAGCCGTCAGTGGCGCTGAGCGCGACGGCGTACAATGTCTCATGGGCGACGTGCGGTCCGGGCCGCCACGCCGTGCCGTCATAGTGCAGGAATGTGCCCAGGTCGCCCACGATCCAGCCGTCGGTGGAGCTTCTCATTGCGATGCCAAACAGATCGATCGTCGTCGGCAGGTTGGCGGGCACCTGGCTCCAGCTCGCGCCGCTGAAATGATAGATGGCGCTGCCCAGGCCGACGGCCCAGCCGTCAGTGGCGCTGACGAAGTCCAGCGCGGTGATGCCGGTGCCAAATGTCTTGCGCGACCACGGCCCGTTGCCCGTGCGCGAGAGGAGTATGCCGCTGGTCTGGGTGGTGTCGGCATGGCTTGCGTCGGTGCTCGTGCCGCCGATCCACAACGTTGCGCCAACCTGAGCAATCGCTACGAGCGAATCACCGGGCAGTGTCGCGGGGGGGGCGGGATCTCGCTGCCAGCGGCCCGCTTGCTCGCGCAAGAGCACCGCGCGAGATTTGCCGGGCTGCATGCCGACGGCCCAGCCGGTGCCTGAGCCGGTCACGATGATGTCGTTGATGGTGAGGGCGGTGGGCGAGTCAAGCAGCGCCAGATCGGGACCGCAGGCCGACAAGGCCAGGGCGCAAATCGCGACGGCGGCTGCCAGCCACATCATCATGTGCCGTTGTGGTCGCATAGCATTTCTCAGTTTTCGCAGGTTCGAGGCGTGTTTTGCCAGCGACAGTATAGCATAGAAAGGCGCAATCGACCCGATCCAACGGTGAAAAATCCTTCACCGTCCATGCCTGCTGCCTTCGTTCAGATATTCGTGGGGGGACTCTGCTCAGAGGCGAGAATCCGCTGGCGCATCTCTTCAAACGTCGCGGCATCGATCTCGCCGCGCACATAGCGCAGGCGCAACACCTCCATCGCGGAGATCGGCGGTTGGGCAGCTACCTGCCGCAATGGCGTGCCACGCGGGCCACGCACCAGCTGGACGGCGAGCCAGATCAAGGCGCCAATGATCATCAGCCAGAAAAGATTGCCCAGGATGAATGGAAGCCAGCCGTACCACGGCATGGCCAGGCGGGGTCCGAACAGGTGAAAGAACATAGCGACAAGCCCTCCTTTTGTTAGGGGAACGCTCTTTCATTTGAGATTATAAGCCGTGCGAAAGCCCTAAGGAAAAGAAGTGCGCCCTCTAGTTGAGGATTTTACGATCTCTTTCAACATCTGGCGTTACCCGCGCAGCGCCCCCGAATGAAACGAATTGAACAAAACAAACAAATGGCACACTGGTCTGGTGTTTTGGCTCGACGCGCCACCGTCGAGGGAAGATTGAGAGCAATCTTGCCCTGGCCAACACACAAAGCCGCTCCGGGCTGCCAAGCGCATGGGAGCGTCCGTCAATGTCCAGGGCCACCGCCTGCTTCCGTGCCTGCTCGCGCTCCTGGTTCAAAACCCACCAGATCGAGCCGCTGAAATGCCCGAAGCAAGGTAGCATCGCTGGGCAACTGGTCCCACGCACGCTAGCGTAATGCGGCGGCGTGCTCGCGCACCTATTGATATCAACGTCGCCGAAGTGGCGCGCGGGGTGGATCGCGCCAGCGCGCGGTGAGCTTTGCGGCTCCTACGGCGTATATGGTATTGGAGGGGAACGCTTCCAGCACCAGAGCCTGCGCGCCTGGGCCGATCGAGCTGGTGAAAGCCGGCGGTGTCAACCCCGGAGCGGCTTCCAGCCGCCAGCGCGTCGCCATGTCCGCGAAATGAGTGAATGACCACGAGACGCCTGTTTTTTGCCTTCTAGGCAGACACGATCGGGCATGATACCATGAGCGTGATCCTTCGCGGAATTGTCGCGCCGCCCCGAAAGGATGTCTCCTTCGCCCATGTCGATCACGCCACCCGCTGACGACGACCAACGCCTGCTCGTGATGCGCGCCCAGGCCGGGGATCTCGATGCCTTCAATGAGCTGGTGAGCCGCTATCAGCGCGTGGCGTATAGTGTCGCCCTGCGCTTGCTAGGCGATGCCGACCAGGCCGCCGACGCCACGCAAGACGCCATCCTCGCGGCCTATCGCGGGCTGGCCGGGCTGCGCGGGGGAGCGTTTCGGACGTGGCTGCTGCGCATTGTCACCAACCAGTGCCTTGACGTGCTGCGCGCGCGCAGCCGTCGTCCTGTCATGTCGCTCGACGCCATGAGCGCGCCGTGCGACGACGACACTCCCGCGCTCATGCTGGCGGCCAGCGACGGCGACCCCGTGGCCGCCGCGGAACAGCACGAGCTGCACGCGCTCTTGCGGCGTGGCTTGCTCGTCTTGCCCGAAGATCAGCGCGTGGCGGTCGTACTAAGCGACATCGAAGGATTCCGCTATGACGAGATCGCGGCGATCACCGGCGCGAACCTAGGCACCATCAAGGCGCGCCGCGCGCGCGGGCGCGCCCGGCTGCGCGACTGGCTGAGCCATCACGTGGAACTGTTGCCGCGTGACTATCGTCATACACCCAGGGACGAGTCGCCCACCGGCGGTGGTCCCGATCAGCCTCACCCCATCAAATGAGAAGGCAGCTATGGCGCCAAGCGAAGAGCATGTGAGCGATGAAATCCTTTCCGAGCGCATCGACGGCCTGTTGGTCGCCGACGAGGTCGCGCGCGTCGAAGATCACCTGGCGACGTGCCGGCAGTGCGCGGCGCGGGCCGAAGGCCTCACAAGCGTGCGCCTGGCGTTGCGATCGATGGGGACGGCCACGCTGACACGCGACTTTCGGCTCGAGCCGATGGGCCGGGTCGATCTGCCGCCCAGCCCGCGACGCGCCCCCGTGCAGCGCGTCACCGCCAGTGGCTGGCTCGCCAGGCGCGTGATTGGCTCGGTCCTCAGCCTTTTCGGCCTGATTTTGATCCTCGCCGGCGTGGCGACGCTCACCACGCAACAACTCGGCAACTCTCCCGTTTCGTCAGCGTCTACGGCTAGCCTTTCAACATCTTCCGCTACCTCGACGAGCAATTCCATTAGCCAGGCGGGCAGTCCCACGACAGCTACCGCCATCACCAGTCCGTCGGCGACCGGGCATCCTCCGCCCACGACCGCGCTTGGCGCCACGCCAACACCGGTGGGCGGACCGGCGGCTGTCGTCGCCCCCAACCACGGCAACCCATCGCCCACCGTGCCGGCGATGCAGATCGCTCTAGGCACGCTGGTGCTGCTTCTGGGCGGCCTTGGCCTGTCACGAGCCCGCGCCCGCGCCCGCCGGTGAAGGCTGTGGCGACCCCACTCCTTCCGTAACGTTGAGGGCAATGGATATTCGGCTGCATCAGGCCAGGGAGCACGACGCATGGAGCCGATTCCCGACACGTTTGTCCGCTTTATGCTCAGCCTATACGGTGACACCGGTCGCGCCTGGCTCGACTGGCTGCCCGATCTGCTGGGGGCCTGTGCCCGGCGGTGGGATCTCACCATCGGCCCTCCATTCGCCAACCTCTCTTATCATTACGTCGCCCCAGCGGTGCGCGCCGACGGCTCCCGTGTCGTGGTCAAAGCGTGCTCGCCCACTGGTGAATTCACCCAGGAAGCCGAGGCCCTGCGCCTGTGTGCCGGTCACGGCATGGCGCTCCTCCTGGCGATGGACGCCGAATCCGAGATCATGCTGCTCGAACGCTTAGAGCCAGGCACGTCGTTGCGATCGCTGGCCGACGACGCCCAGGCGACGCACATTGCCGCCGACGTCATGCGCCAGCTCTGGCGGCCGGCGCCAGCGGAGCATCCCTTTCCCACGATTGCCGACTGGGATCAGGGGATGGCTCGCTTGCGCGTGCGCTATCACGGCGGCACTGGACCTTTTCCCACGCCACTCGTCGCGGAAGCGGAGTCTCTCTATGCCGAATTGAGCGCGTCGGCGGCGCCGCCGGTGGTGCTGCACGGCGATCTGCATCACGACAACATCCTGGCGGCACAGCGCGCTCCCTGGCTGGCGATCGACCCCAAGGGCCTCGTCGGCGAGCCAGCTTATGAGACCGGCTCGTGGCTGCGCAACTGGCTGCCTGATCTGCTCGCGCAGCCAGACCCGGCGCGCATTCTGGCGCGACGCATCGACCAATTCGCTGAGGAGCTGGGCTTTGAGCGGGCGCGCGTGCGCGGCTGGGCACTCTATCAAGCAGTGCTGTCGGCATGGTGGAGCGATGAAGAAGAGCACCAGCCGAGCGAAGACATGCTCGCGTGCGCCGCGCTGCTGGCGGGCATTCCCGGCTGAGCGCGTCGCCGCTCTTCGAGCGAACCGTTAGTTAGTGTTGGTGAAGGTCGCGAGCGAGAGGTCGTCGAGCGCGTTCAAGACACGCTCGATGTCGGCCACGACTTCTTCGAGCAGCGGGGGCAGCCATTCTTCCTGGTTGGTCGTGTCGCCGTCGTCATCCTCGTCATAGCGGCGGCGGCGCCCATGCGGACTCCCCTTGGGGCGTTCGATCAGATCGCGAAAGGCCGTCAGGCTGTCGGGATTCCACAGCGGTAGCTCGACGTGCTGCTGCAGCGTCACGCTCTCGGCTTCGGGGCCGCGATCGCCATAGGCGAGGCCGACGTTGGGTCGTGTCTCGATGGCCCGGCTGGAATTTTCCGACGCGCGATATTTGACCGAGCGCACGAGCGTCGTCAAGTCAAGATCAGCCATCGGCACGTTGTGCAAGCCGACCATATACGTCAGGTCGAGCGCGAGGGGCGGCACTTCCTCAGTGTGCAGGTGCGGGCAGGTATCGTTCGGCTCGTGAAAGAACTCGCACACGCCCTGTGGGCCGTCGAGCGCGAGCGCCGTGTCGAGCGGACTCCATGTAAACGACACGCTGCATGTGGCGCGATTCTCAGCCTCTTCGCACGGCCCCAGGTGGCAGATGCACTCGAAGTCGCGATCGAGTGTCTCGGGGTTGAGCCAGGTGTCGGGGTGTGTGGTAATGCTGGCGGTCTCAGCCGCGCGCAAAAAGATGCGCCGGACGTCTTCGTAGGTGATCATGGTTGCCGCTGCTACCTTTCTCATACTCACACGTACTCGCATACGTGTGAGCGGTCGGTTGTTCCTGCTTCAACGCCATTTGCCTTAGCACCGGCACCTTTGGATCGGCTCTCCGGCTTCGGTCTCATATCGGCTCCACAGGCATTTTACGTCCGGTCGTAGCCACTACCCAGGACGGCCCGCTTCACACCGGAAGCTGGCGAAGCATCTCTCGGGCAAACGCTTCCAGGTTGCGCGCCGCGTTCAGGTCACGATCAATGACCAACCCGCACTTGAGACAGATGTAGGTCCGGTGCTTTTCGGGCATGCGCTTCTTCTTGTGCCCACACCCGGAACACCGCTTGGTGGACGGAAACCAGCGGTCGGCGATGAACACAATGCCCCAGCTGCCGCCAGCTTGGTGCGCAAGAAGCGCAACGTCTGGCCCATCGCCGCATCGGCGGTGGCGCGTGCTCGGCGATGGTTCTTGAGCATGCCCCTGATGTGCAGATCTTCGATGCCGACAACCCCGCAGGTGCGCGCGATCTCGGTGGTGAACTTGTGGTGCGCATCCTGCCGAATATCGGCAATTTGCTGGTGCTGGCGCGCCACTTTGATGCGTTGCTTCTGGTAGTTGTGGCTGTAGGTCGTTTTGCCGGTCGTCTCGTCCCTGGTCTTCTGGCACCGACTCAGCTTGCGTTGCAACTTGCCTAGTTTAGTGAGGTGATGTTTCAGCGGCTTTTGGTTCTCAAGCACGCGCCCATCACTCACCGTTGCCGTCGTTTTCAGCCCGGCGTCAATGCCCACCACGGCTTCCCGCTTGGGCGGGTCAGAAATGTGGATCTGCACGTGAATACTGACATACCACCACCCCGCATGACACGAGACGGTGGCGCCCACGATCGTGACCGTCTGGCAACGCACCTGCTTGCGAGCGTTGCGCTTCTTTTGTGGGTGGGGGGCTCCTGTGGTCACGAAACGCAACTTTTCAGCAAGGTTGACAGTACCAAAAGCACGTTGCACCTTTTTAAGACCTCGGATCGGCTGCCCCGTCGCGGCTTCTCGTTGCTTCGTGATGAACGACCCCAGACCAGGAGTGGAGATCCACTGGCTGCCCATCGTGAACTTATCGTTACTCAGATAGAACGATTCGTGTGACTTGCCTTTCTTCTTGAATTTGGGGTACTGGGTCTGTCCGGAAAAGAAGCGTTTGAAGGCATCGCCCAGGTCAAAGAACGCCCCTTCACCAGCGCACTTGGTCACGTCATAGGTCCAGGGAAACTCCGTCTGCCGGATGGCGTTGAACTGTTGCTTGAGATCCATCGCATTCGGCGGTTTCAGGGTGCGCTGCTCTGCGGGAACCGTCTCCTGCTCCGTTTTATAGGCAGCATACTGCCGATTCCATTCCGCCAAGCCCCAGTTGTACACAAATCGGCGCGTGCCTGCCGCACGCTTCAGATACTCCACCTGCTCAGGCGTGGGATTCAGGCGGATCTTGTGGGCTGTGATCAGGGTTGCCATGACTTCCCCTTTCCTCCTGACACCGCTCTCATGAATTGGCGTGTTGCCCACACGACCTCACCATTGAAGGAGCGATCATGCTGTGTCGCTCGCCGTTGCAGTGCTGCAAGCACATCATCAGGAAAGCGAATGGAGATCCGTGTCTCTTTCATATCCCCATTGTATTATTGATATGGGGATATGCCATGCAAGGATGAGCGATCACGTTTGGTCACATTCGCGTAGAATTTTGGCTACTGGATAGCACCTCCTCGTGGGGGCAGAATGGCGTCGTATCGCCCGAACTTTCTGCTCTCGTAGATCATATCGGCTGCGTGGTGCGGTGTCAATCAAACATCACGCAATGTGCCATCGGCACCATTTCTCACGTATGTATAAGTGGCGCTTTGCCTGCTCTGTGCTTGTCTCCTTATGCGTGAAGGACAACGACTATGGGCGCGCGTATTCCTCACTGGCTGGCTGACCATCGCTTTCCTCTGCTCGCGGCGGCGATCATCCTCGTGGCCGCCGGCCTGCGCGTGGCCTTGATCGCAGCGGGTTGGCCGGGGACCGACAGCGACGAGGCCACGATGGGCATCATGGCCAAGCACATCCTCAGCCACGGCGAGCATCCCATCTTTTTTTACGGGCAGCCGTATATGGGGAGCATCGAGGCGTATCTGGGCGCGATGATGTTTCTCATTCTGGGTGTCTCGCTCTTTGCGCTGAAGTGCGGTCTGGTCGTCCTTTTCGCCGCGTTTATGGTGGTGATGTACGTGTTGCTCTCCCTGCTTTTTTCTCGAGGCTGGGCGTTGGCCGGCCTGGCGATCGTCGGCCTTGGCTCTGACACCATGCTCTATCATGAGCTTTCCGCGTGGGGCGGCTATCTCGAGACCATCTTGTTCGGCGCGCTAATGACGCTGATCGCCGTCCGGCTGGTGCGCGGGGCGGATCGTACCGTGAAGAAACGCTGGCGCTGCGCGAGCTTTGGCGCGTGGGGACTCACCGCCGGGCTGGCCGTCTGGAGCGATCCGCTGGCGGCGCCGTTCGTGGCTTTTTCCGCCCTTTTCCTGGTAGTAACCCTTTGGCATGAGATACGCGGCTGGTGCGGCGTGGCGGCCACAGTGGCGCTGGTGATCGGCCTCTCGCCCTGGCTCATTTATATCGCCACTTCACCTTCGCCACAGGCTGCCGCGAGCTTCTTGCGCAATGCGCCAGCGATCCCAACCTCGACCACTACCGCACTTCTGCCCACTCTGGGCGCGGCGGTGGAGCAGCATGTGCTGGGCACGGTCGTCATTGCCATTCCCAATGACACCGGGGGCAGCGCTTTTTGCCCGGCGCTCAGCGCGAGGGACGCCTGGCCTCCGTCGCGGTGGACCACACCTGGCCGTCAGGGCTGCATGGCGCTGCGAGGCCTATGGGGCGCCGGCTTCATCGCCCTATTGCTAGCCACGATCATTTGTGAGATTCGCGCCTTTTGGTCATTGTGGTGGCGACACCCCACAGAGTGGCGGCCAGACGAGCGACGCCGGCTTGCCCGAGGCGGCGGACGCCTGGTGGCGCTACTCGCGCCCGCGACGACCACTCTCCTTTTCGCGATCAGCTCCGCGTCGGTGATATCGCCCTGGAACTATGGGCGCTATCTGATCAGCACCTTGATCGCGCTGCCGGTCATGGTGGGCGCCGTAAGAGAGCATGCCGCCGCGCAACCGCGCTCGCTCCCATTGACCGGAGGAATGGAGAAGAGGCCAGGAGGCGATAGCCCCCGGCGCGTTGTTGTAATAGTGCTCAAAACAGTTTTGCCAATCTTTCTCGTGGCTCTGCTGGCCAGTGGCTTCTTCTTCACATTTGAAGACATCCCCGCGCAACAAACCCAAAATTACCAGCAGGTCGCCATGATCGATCTGCTCATCCAGCAAGGTGACACACGCATCTTTTCAGATTATTGGAGCTGCATGCGCATCATGTTCCAGAGTAACGAGCGGATCATATGCAGCATTCTCAATGTGCACAACGGGCGATTCCTGTGGACCGCGAGCCGGTATCCGCCTTATGACGCCATCGTCGCCGCCGCGAGTCATCGCGCCTATGTCTTCCCTATCGGATCCATCCAGGCGGCGACTTTCCCGGCGCTGGCGGCACAGGCGGGCTGGCATCTCACCCAGAGCATCTTTGCCGGCCAGTATGTGATTTACGACACGGTCGGCACGCCGCCTTCGCCCTATCCTATCCCCACAAGGTGACCTGGATCGATGACGAGAGGTGACAGACAAGATTTTTAGTTGACAATGAGCATGACGAAGTGCCGTATACCATTTAGTACCCATGAGCGATCGACGACTGCCGCATAATGTACAATGGCATTCAACAAGGCTGTAATCGTCTGTCGGCGCAGCACTTTTTAGGAGATTTGCGGATGAACACCATAAACGATCTCACCGTTTTTCAGCAGAGCAGTTACACGTTGAGTGGGTTGCTCAACTACATCGATATGGGGGACGTCGGTCTTCCCGAGATCCAACGACCGTTTGTTTGGAAAGCAACCAAAGTGCGCGATCTTTTAGATTCAATGTTCCGAGGCTTTCCAGTTGGCTATTTATTGTTTTGGGTCAATGCCGAGGTTAACCATTCGCATCCTATTGGCCTCAATGATAAAGCGCACAAAACGTCACGACTATTGGTTATTGACGGCCAGCAGCGCCTGACTGCATTATATTCCGTATTTCGCAATAAACCCGTGCTTGATCGCAATTATCACGAATCTCACATCGAGATTGCTTTTCGTCCACGCGATGCTAAGTTTGAAGTGGCGGATGCTGCTATTCGGCGAGATCCCGAATACGTCGCGAATATCTCTGAGCTCTGGGCATCAGGCAGAGGGCCGTATCTCTTGACCAATAGCTTTTTAGAGCAGTTACGCGCCAAACATTCAGTGACAGTAGAAGAGTGTAATACGATTAGTAACAATCTCAATAGGCTCATCGGTCTGATGAACTACCCATTTACAGTTCTTGAAATCGCCTCGTCCGTCGATGAAGAGCAAGTGGCTGATATCTTCGTGCGTATCAATAGCCAGGGTGTTACTCTCAAGCAAGCCGATTTTATTTTAACGCTCCTTTCAGTATTCTGGGATGATGGGCGCAAAAACTTAGAGCAATTTAGCCGTGATTCACGTATCCCGTCACGCGCTCAATCAAAACCTTCTCCCTATAACACATTCATCGAACCTGACCCAGACCAACTCTTGCGCGTTGCGGTCGCGATCGGCTTTAATCGAGGGCGTTTACGAAGCGTCTATCAGCTCTTACGAGGACGCGATCTTGAAACGGGAACCTACTCACCAGAACTGCGCGATCGCCAATTCGCCACTTTGCGAGATGCACAAGAGAAAGTGCTAAATCTTACCAACTGGCAGCAGTTTTTTGGCAGTCTCATTGGTGCTGGCTATCGGATCAAAGAAATGGTTTCATCGCAAAACGCTTTACTCAATGCGTATGCGTTCTATCTTATAGGCAAAACCCGCTACGGCATGGCAGAGCACGATCTTCAATGCCTCATCGGCCGCTGGTTTTTCGCGACATCGATTACGAGCCGCTATACCACTTCTTCAGAGACAACTCTTGAAGCTGACTTAGCTCGTATCAAAGATTGCAACGATTCTGGTGCCTTCTCTCATATACTGAATACGCTCATGGAACAATCCTTGACCAATGATTTTTGGAATATCACGTTGCCGCTGGCCCTCAAAACTTCATCAGCGCAGAGCGCCGCGCTCACCGCTTACTTTGCTGCGCTGAATATACTCGATGCTCCAGTGTTGTTCTCAAATAAGAAAATCGCTGCGATGCTCGATCCCCTGCAACGGATGAAAAAAAAGGCGTTAGATCGACACCATCTTTTCCCCCGCGCCTGGCTCGAGCGAGAAGGAATTAAGGAAATGAGAGCTATCAACCAAATCGGCAATATGGCATTGTTGGAGTGGCCAGATAATATCAACATCAGTGATAGCCCACCTGTTGACTACCTGCCAAAGATGCGCAGCCGCTTTACTTCCGAATCGTGGGCGAAAATGTGTGAGATGCATGGGCTGCCTGATGGATGGGAGACAATGCCATATGATGAGTTTTTGCAACAGCGGCGGCGTCTCATGGCATATATTACCCGGCGAGGATACGAAGCGTTACTACCTATTAAGGTCTAAAGGCTTTAAAATAACCGCCTCGTTTCTCGTCTTTATAAGCCACAGAACGTTGACCGATTACCGGCCATGTCCTGGCCGATGTCTGCGCGATGATCACTGGCGAGAGGTGACAGACGATGCCAGAGCGTGTGACGCGGGCGATCGCCGTAAGTTGACCGGGCTTGCGTTGGAAGATTACAGAAAGGGGCCGTGAAAGCCCCCGTCTTTCAAGCGGGGGATGAAACAGCCCGTCGCACGATGCGACCCCGTCCCTGTTGCTTGACATGGCAGTCATTACATGGTAGAATGCTGCTATGGAGAAGAAACCAGAGGTCAAGCGCGTCACGCTGCTTTTTCCTA
>VFSW01002374.1_pt1 | contig 28408 bp, 22 predicted proteins | sample 5358111 | NCBI WGS metagenome assembly VFSW01 (sample SAMN11554181, study PRJNA540505) | mine drainage metagenome | isolation source: sediment from site ElyBrook_90M | place: USA: Ely Copper Mine, Vershire, VT | collected 2017 | reverse complement strand
CACCCCCGGGGTGCCTGTTTGCGCCTGCAAGCCACCCCCGGGGTGCCTGTTTGCGTGTGCAAGCGCCTGCGAGGCGTCTGTTTGCGCCTGCAAGCCACCCCCGGGGCGTCTGTTTGCGTGTGCAAGGCCCAACGAAGCGGCTGGGATGAAAGGACCCGGAGCCCCACTGCGGTGGACAACCGGCCTGCAGTTAACCCGACGTGGTGTTTCGACGGCCGCTGGTCGAAGCGAGCCTCGTCGATGTCGACCTCCGTGCGGGCCTTCGGCGTTCCTTCGTCCTGCACGGTCTCGAAGGTGCCCCGCATCGAGGCCGCACGCTGGCAGGCGACCAACGGCGGTTCCACTGGCGCAGTGCCAGTGCCATGACGGACCCTGGCGGCGCCACCGACGGGGCAAGGTTGGCGGGCGAACAACGTCGCGCGGGTGGAGAAGATCCGCGGAGGCTCAAGACCCGTTGATTCCCCTTAGGGCGCAGGTTGGTTACGGTCGAAATTCTTGCAACGCGTCGACGAGTTCGACCGTCAGCGAGAGGGTCGCATCGAGGCCGTCACGTCGTGCGTAGTACCCCGCAGAGTCCCCCACGCCAAAACGGTCGCCGAGGGTGATCCGTACGCTTGATGTCCCTGCGTCCGTGGCCAGGGTGAGTTCGACCGCGGAGTCTCCGAGGTGGGCGTCCGCGGGGGCGGGGCCGTACCCGAAAGCTCTTGGCGCCGTGGCTGCCGCGAGGCGATCAAGGACATCGCTGACTCGGTCGGCATCGGCAGGCGCGCCGTTTTCCGTGCGCCAGAGCGCGCCGCTACGGACAATCACCACCCTGCGGGTTCCAGGTCCCGTCAGGGTCACCCGCTGCACGTCCTCCCGAGGGACCGCCAACGCCCCACGGTCGATGTGCGGCTGCGAGAGCGTGTCCATCACCGCACGGGGAAGCACAAACACACCCGAAGTGCCTTCGAGCGTGCCGTAGACACCCCCGCCAGGAGCCTGCGCGCCAAGGGCAAGGGTATACGTTCGCACGCGCGGTCCACCGTCGGCGCCTGCGCCGGCATCGTCGGGATCCCGCGCGCCGGGGCCCTCAAAGCGCGCGATGATCCTGGCCCGTGGAACCGCAAGCCCGTACTCGGGTCGTGGCGACGGGGACACCCAGCGATCGACGTCCAGGTTGGCGAGCGTTCGGGCCAGGTCGCGCACGAGACCGCCGTCCGCCGCCGCCTGGACCGGACGCGCCAGCCGCCATGTGCCTGCCGTCCGGGTGAGTTCTTCGTGCAGAGCGCCCGCGTCGATGAGCACGGCCTGGAGGTCGTCTTCGGAATCGCGGACGAGCCTCCGTGGGCGAAAGCGTACCGCATCGACCACCAGGGTCTCGGCAGCCGACGGTGCAAACTGCAGCACCACGGATTCGTCGTCGCGGGTCACGTAGAGCCCCGTCGCGTCGGCAGATCCAACATGGAGGGTCTCGACGCCGTCCACACCCGTGCGGGATACCTCCAGGGTCTCACGGGCGGGCATCAGCCCATGGGCGCTCCGAGTGTCCCCAGAAAGGCGCGCTGCGGCGGTGAGATCATGGAGGGCGTTGAGCCATGACTCCACGGACTCCGTGTCCATCGCAAGGCCCGGTGTGTCTCCGGTCCACCCGTCGCTCGTGCGGTGAAAGGCAAAGTCAACGGCACCGGGGCCGTGGATGTGTACCCTCGCGACTTCGTCGGTCCGCGCGGCAAGAACATGTTCGTCGCGAAAGCTGTCCGCTGACACGTTGACCGCGTCCAACAGCGCGCGTCCGACGCAAAAAACCGAGGAGCTTCCCTCGCGGGTGGCCGTGTACTCTCCGTCGTGCCCAGGACAGGCAGTCCCGAAGCGCAACACCACGGAAGCGCCGCCAGCGCGGCCTACCTCTACGCGCACAGCAGGAGATTCGAGGCCGTACTGTGCCAGGGTGGCGGTGGACGTGTCGTCCGAGAGCCACCGCGTGGCGTTGAGGGTGTGCAACTCGGAGGTGATGGCGTCGACGGCGCCTCGCGCGGCGCGTCCGATGTCGGGTTGAAGCACGCGCCACACGGGTCCGCGGCGCTCGATGCGTGTGACCGCGCCGCGTACCGAGATCACCAGACTGTTGATCCGCGCGGGGTCGAGTTCGACCACGGTCTTGTCCCGAAGATCCGAGGCTGTGCGGGCAAAGGCCTCGGCGAAACTCTTGGGGAGGACCACAGCGTGTCCGTCGGAGGTCACGTAGGCGCTGTCCTCGTCCGAGACGGCACTTCCGATGTCGAAGCGGGCCGTGACCCGCGGGCCTTCGTGGACTGTCACCCTTGCGCGGGGACTCCCGAACCCAAGGCGCGCGCGGGTGGCGGCATCCATCACGCCGAGTCTCCGGGAGGGCTCCGCGCCTTCGATCTCGGAGAGCATGCGTTCGACCTCGACGGCGTCGGCCTTGCGACCGTTGCCACCCGTGGACACCACCCAGTCGTCGCCGTGGCGCCGTAGCGTCCACGCCCCAGTGCCCACGCTCACGTCGATCTGGTCCACCCGCTCGCGTTGAAATCCTGGAAAGAGATTCCGCCGCCGGGCTTCAAGCGCATCGGTGGTCGCCGCGCTGCGATCGTGAAAGATGTACAGCGCACACGCCAGGATAAGGCCAGCGAGCAAGAGCACCGTGCGGTACCGTCGCATCACGCGGCCTTTCGTGAGCGCCAGACCGCGAAGCCCACGAGGGCCGCCGCGAGGGGTACCAGCACGATGACATACAAGCCGATCTGCCGAAGGTCGGTGTCGCTTACGAGGAGCGAGGCTCGCTGGACGGGACGCGGGGGGATGTCGACGAGTTCGCGCCGGGAGGTTAGCCACCCGATGATGGCTTCGGCCATGTCGGCGTTGGCCACCGTCGCGCGTCCAGCGAGAGAAAAGTACTCTGCAGAAACGACTTCGGAGGTGCCAACGACCACCAGGCGTCCCGCGGCGGTGTCGGCCTGCGGGTGCGCGGCGCCTGGGACCTCGGTGGCCATGGCGATGTTGATCGGGCCCTGGATGTCTGCGCTCCCGCGCTCGGGCGTAAAGGTCTGGAGAAGGTCGGGGATGTCCGTCTCTCCCCACGCCTGCGGCGTGGTCTGTACGATCGCCGCGGGAACCACCGTGGACCCGGGCGCGCGAAGGAGCGGGCGGACCATCCCGGCGATGATGGACGATCCACGGAGATCCCGGGTGATCTCATGGTCGTTCCAGTTGTCGGCACGAAAGTGTACGGGGGGCGCGTCGGCGATGAGATGACTGCGATCGCCTTCGACGGTCACCGCTGCGGGAGAGTCTATTCCTCCCAGGGACAGCACCGACTCCAACCCCGTCGGGACCACCCGGCCCTCGAGCACCACGAGGTCAATCAACACAGCGACGTTGCCCCCCGCGCGAAGGTACCGCTCCACTGCGCCGGCGTCTTCGGCCGACCACGCCCGCTGGGCACCCGCGATGACCAGCGCGTCGCACGCCTGCGGGACGCCCGTCTGCCCATGGATTTCAACCTCTTGCACCGTGAAATTATGGTGGCGGAGGTCTTCGGCCAGGCCTGCTCCCGCGCGGTCGCCTTGCGCGATGGACATCTCCAGGTGCCCGGTCGCGAAGCAAAGCTTCGTCGGTCGCTCGCGGTCCACCTGCAGCAACGCTTCAGAAATCGACCGTTCAACCGTGATCCGAGCATTGAGCAACCGCGCAGCGCCGGAGGGATCGTCGTCCCCCTGGGGCTCGCCAAGGTCCCGGAGGGCTTCGCGGTTGATCTCCCAATGGCGGGTCCCCCGCACGGCGACGATGGCCGCGGACGAGAGCGTGCGCTCGGCCTGGTGGTTTTCAAGAAGTTGGAGCCCAAGGCGCTGGGCGAGGGCAATCAGTCGCTCACGCTGGCGGTCGGGGTCGATGGTATGGACCTGTACCCTCGGGGACACAGCGGCGTAGCGCTCGGCGAGTTCAGACACATCGGCGTACAACGGCTCGTCGCGGCCAAGGAGAACATAGAGGTCGACCGGGGCGCGGAGTCCGCGGGCGATCTGACGCGAGCGTGGCGAGAGGGTAAAGCTTCGCGCGGAGGTCCAGTCCCATCGGTGGTAGTGCCGGGCCGAGATGTAATTCACCATCCCAAAGAGAAGGATGGAGAGAAACACCACCGTGGGGCCGACGAGAATTCGGTCGAGGGCTGACCGGGAGCGTGGGGTCGTGGACACTCAGCCCTCCCGGACAGCGCGCAGCGCACGGACCGTGAACGTGAGTGCGAGGAGGGACACCGAGCCGTAGTACACCACCGCACGACTGTCGATGACACCGAGCGAAAAGCGTTCGAGGTGTTCCCAGAGGTTTACGTACGAAAAGAAGCGGGTGTAGGGCTCGTCGGTAAAGACGTACGAGCCCAGCCCGAGGGTAAACATCACGCCGCCGATGGCGGCAAAAGCCAGGACAAACGCCGCCACTTGGGAGCGAGAGAGAGACGACGCGAGCATCCCGAGGGAAATGAACGCAGATCCCACGAGCAACATGCCGACGTAGGCTGCGCCCAGGGCCCACCAGTCGACCGGACCGTACCGTCGGATCACCAAGGCGTAGAGCAGGGTCGGCGCCCACAATGCCGCGTACAGGGTCATGGCCCCCAGGTACTTGCCGATCACCACGGATTCGTCGGTGACAGGCGCCGTGAGCAGGGTCTCAAAAGTGCGGGACCGACGCTCTTCGGCAAAGGTCCGCATGGTGATCGCCGGACAAAAGATCAAAAGGGTGAGCACCGAAAGCACGGTGCTGCCGAAGAACATCTGGAGCGGCCCCCGCGCACCGGTCAGCGTCGGCTGGCTCGCCACGAGCTTCAATAAAAAAAAGAACACCACCCCGTTGAACACCAGAAACGACACCATCACCGCGTACGCGAGCGGCGAACAGAAGTTTGCGATGAGTTCACGCTTGTAAATCGCCCAGGTCGCCCTCACGCCGTGCCCCCCTTTGCCGTCCCACCGACACCGCGCGCCTCGTCCCCTGACCCCGTCGTCAGGTCGTGAAAGACCCGCTCAAGACTGTGCGCCTGCGGGGTGAGTTCACGAAGACCCAGCCCCGCACCGACACACCGCGCGGCGATGGACTCGGTCACGTTGTCCCCGACCGGGGTTTCGAGGGTGAGTCGCGCCACGCCGTCGATCATCCTCGCCTCGCGCACCGTGACGTCAGAATTGTCACCGAGCACCCTGGCCATGGCCGCCGCGGGATCGCGCGCCCAAACTTCACGGACGTCAGGCGGAATGCCAACGACCACGGTCGCCCTGCGGCGAGTGCCCTGAAGTTCGCCTCGAACGACGTCCAAAGGTCCCTCGGCGGCGATGCGTCCCTTGTCAATGATCACCACCCGCGAGCACACCGCTTCGACCTCTTGCAGGATGTGCGTCGACAAAAAGATCGTGTGTGCAGCGCCGAGCGAGCGGATCACTTCACGAAACTTTAGAATCTGGTTGGGATCCAGACCCTCCGTGGGTTCGTCCAAGATCAGCAGCGCTGGCGAGGACACCAGCGCGTCCGCGAGGCCCACCCGCTGCTTGAAGCCCTTGGACAGTTCGCCCACCAACCGGCGGGCAACGTCCGTAAGATCGGCTCTCTCCAACGCCCCGTCCACGGCAGACTTTCGTCGGGACCGCTCGACCCCTTTGATCTCCGCGCGAAAGTGCAGGTACTCGGTCACCCGCATTTCGGGGTAGAGAGGTACCGTCTCGGGCATGTAACCTAAGGTCTTTCGGGCTTCGAGGCTCTCTTCGACCACGTCACGGCCACCGACCCGGGCGGTGCCAGCCGTCGGGGGGAGAAAGCCCGCAAGGACCTTTAGCGTGGTGCTCTTGCCCGCCCCGTTGGGGCCCAGAAAGCCCACGATTTCGCCCGCGGGCACCTTGAAGGTAAGCCCATCGACGGCTGTCCGGGCGCCGTATCGCTTGGTGAGTCCTTCGGTCTCGATCACTGGTGATGGATCCTCGGCCAGATCCAGAAACCCTGGATCGCCCGGGAGTAGTCCCGACCGACGCGCCGTGTCAAGCCGCGCGGCGCGCGGCGGGACGTGCTTATCCCTTGGGGGGTCTACGCAGCCCGGGTGCGGGTGCCGCGTCCGGTCTTGCCGGTGTGCGCAGGGCCTGGCTTGACGCCTTGATCTCCGGTTACCGCGTCGGCCTCGGTGTCTCCGCGGCCGAGTTCTCCCCGCTCGTCCAGGAGGTGCAGGGAGTATGCAATCTTGGCGCGTTGGGCTTTCTTTGCGTCACTGTAGCCTCCAACGATGTCCTTGACGATTTCGCGCGCGCCCTGAAGCTTCTCGTCTGCCTTCTGCTCGATCTCCACTTCTCGTAGGGCGGTCTCCGCACGGATGATCTCCGCCCGAAGCTTGTCTCCGTCCATTCCCGCTGCGTCTTCTGCATAGCCCGTGGGCAGTTTCGCAATGACCTTCTTGATGTCCAACACTGGCCTCCTGCGCGCACACTACCCGCTCGCGTCAGCCCGTCGACTTTCTGGCACGGCGCACGCGACCGAGTGAACGCCATGGACGTCCTCCCGATCGACTCCGTGCTCCCCGACGTTGTCCGCGCGTTGCAACGCACCGGCGCCGTGGTGCTCGAAGCTCCGCCGGGCGCTGGCAAGACCACGCGCGTGCCGACGGCGCTCCTCGCTGCAGGTCTCGTCGGAGACCGCGAAATCATCGTGCTCGAACCTCGTCGCCTCGCCGCCCGCCTCGCCGCCCGTCGCGTCGCGGACGAACGCGGAGAGTCTCCGGGCGCTACCGTGGGATACCAAGTCCGCTTTGAAGACGTATCGTCCTCGGCCACCCGCGTGCGCTACGTCACCGAAGGGGTACTCACCCGACGGATCCTCGCAGACCCCACGCTCCGCGGTGTGGGCGCGGTGATCCTCGACGAATTTCACGAGCGGCACCTTCAGGGTGACCTCGCGCTCGCCCTGATCCAGCGGCTCCGTCGTGGCACGCGATCCGACCTGGGTGTCGTGGTGATGTCGGCCACGCTTGACGGATCTCCCGTTGCGGACTTTTTAGGGGCCCCGCGCGTGCGTTCCGAGGGTCGCCGGTACGACGTCGTCCTGGAGTTCCTCCCCCGTGCAGACGACCGTCCGTTACCGATTCTTGTGGCGATGGCTGTGCGGTCGCTGGTGTCCGCGGGACTCGACGGCGACGTTCTTGTTTTTCTCCCGGGCGCGGCTGAAATCCGCGCGGCCATGGCCACCTGTACCCCCGTCGCCTCCGACGCCGGTTGGATCGTGGTGGCTCTTCATGGAGACCTCCCGGCCGCGGACCAGGACCGGGCGGTCACCCCGGGACCCCGCCGTAAGGTCATCTTGTCCACCAACGTCGCCGAGACCTCCGTGACCATCGACGGTGTGGTCGCCGTGATTGACAGTGGACTCGCTCGCGTGGCCGGACATGCTCCGTGGTCGGGGCTCCCGACCCTCAAGGTCGCACGCATCAGCCGCGCGTCGGCAGCGCAGCGCGCAGGCCGCGCAGGGAGGACACGCCCGGGGCGTTGTCTACGGTTGTACACCCGCCACGACCATGACAGTCGCCCTGAACACGACGCCCCCGAGGTTGCCCGGCTTGATCTCGCCGAGGCAGCACTCGAACTGCACGCTGCGGGAGTGACCGACCTCCGTGGTTTCGGGTGGTTCGAGGCGCCACCCGAGGCCTCCCTCGTGGCGGCCGAGGCATTGCTCCAGTCTCTCGGGGCTGTTGACGCCAAAGGAAAGGTCACAGACACCGGTCGCCGGATGCTGCGATATCCGTTGCATCCGAGGCTGGGGAGAATGCTCGTCGAGGCTGAAACCCGTGGCGTGACCGAAGACGCTTGTCTTCTCGGGGCGTTGCTGGGCGAGCGGGACATCGTCGCCGATCGCCGGACCCGAGGCGTGGGTGAATCCCGATCATACGGCGGAATGTCTCCGCGACGCGATGTCACCGGGCCGTCGGATCTCGCGGCCGTGGCCGAGAGATTTATGGATGCGGAGCGCGAAGACTTTGACACCGACGCCGTGCGCGCGCTGGGTCTGGACGTCGGCGCCGTGCACGCCGTGGATCGCGTGCGGAGGCAACTCGTACGACTCACACGCGGCGCCCGTACCGTGGAATCTCCCGGAGGGATACGGGTAGACCCTGACGAAGCTCTTCGGATCGCGGTGCTAGCGGGGTATCCAGACCGGGTCGCGCGGAGATTGCGCGGGCAGGACTTTGCGCTCGCAGGGGGCGGCACCGCATGGCTCTCCGAGGCGAGCGAGGTGCGGACCGAGAACCTCATCGTGGCGGTCGACGCCGAAGAGCGTATGGACACCCGCGGGCGGGGCGTGCTCATTCGGGCAGCCAGCGGGATCGAGCCCGAATGGCTGATGGATCTCTTTGCCGATGATGTTCGCGAGAGCATGGAGGCCCGGTGGAATGCCGATGCCGAACGCGCCGACGTCGTCCAGAAGATCAGTTACCGCGGGCTCACGCTGGACGAGACCCGCGGCGCGCGCACGCCCGATGCGCTCGCGGCTGCGTCTCGCGCCCTCGCCGAAGCTGCAGTCGCCCGGGGGGCCCAGAGTTTTGTCGACGACGGTGCGCTCGACCGATGGCTCGCCCGGGCAAGCTTTGCCGCCACGGCCGCACCCGAAGCGAATCTCCCGGTGCTGTCCGACGGAGAGATCACAGCGGTGCTCCGTGAGCTTTGCGTGGGTCGCAAGAGCTTTGCAGAGCTCCGTGACGCGGGGGTCCTCGACGCGGTGCGTGGTTGCTGGAGCCCACCGCATCGGGCGGCCGTTGAGCGCCTCGCGCCCGAACGTGTGGCCCTGTCAGGCGGGCGCGTGGTGGAGGTGCACTACGCCCCGGGCGCCGTGCCGTGGATCGCCTCACGGCTCCAGGACTTTTTCGGGATGTCGGCGGGGCCGTCGGTGGCCACAGGAAGGGTATTGCTGGTGCTGCATCTTCTCGCGCCCAACCACCAGGCCGTGCAGGTCACCACAGACCTCGCGGGCTTCTGGCAGCGGCACTACCCTGCCATCCGCAAAGAACTTTCTCGTCGGTATCCAAGGCACGCGTGGCCAGAGGACGGTCGCACGGCCGTCGCGCCCCAGGGGCGTCGGTAGCAACCCTACGTGACGTACGCCACCCCGGTGTGGGATGGTCCTCTCGTGCTCACTGCATCCAAGATGTTGTTTGTGCTGTCTGTCACGGTCGCCCTGGGGTGTCACCGTGCACCGCCGCCGTCACCGCCCATGCCCACGGCGGTGACCGCAGGCCCCAACGGTCGCGTGGCGATTCAAGTCGATGGCGAGGGATACCACCCTGCGACCGTCCAGTCGTCTCCCGGACGCCCGCTCACCCTCGTATTTACTCGCACCACCGACGACACCTGCGGGCACCATGTGCGTTTTCCGTCGTTGAACATCGAACGTGACCTTCCGCTCAATCGCCCGGTCGAGGTTGCCATCGCAACGCCCGCCTCGGGCAACGTGGGCTTCACCTGCGGGATGGGAATGTTTCAAGGCTTTGTCGTAGCGCGGTGACACCCGCCCCCCGCCGTGAGGTAGCTTCGGGCGTATGCAGGTTCATCACCTCGACTGCGCTTCGATGTGTCCCTATGGATCGGGCTTGTTGACGGGGGAGGGTTCGCTTCTGGGCAAGGGCTCGCTCGTGGGTCACTGCCTTCTCGTTGAAGCTCGTGACAGGCTCATTCTCGTAGACACAGGTCTCGGCACCGCGGACCTTGCCGACCCCTTCGGGCGCCTCGGTCGATCCTTTGTCTGGACCGCTCGCCCGACCTTGGACCCTGGCGGCACCGCCGTGGCAAGAGTCCGCGCGCTGGGCTTCTCGCCCAGCGACGTGCGGGACATCGTCGTGACCCACCTGGATCTCGATCACGCCGGGGGACTCGGAGACTTTCCATCCGCCCGGATTCATGTCTACGGCACCGAGCTCGACGCAGCGACCCGGCGGGCCACCTGGCTCGAAAGCCAACGATACCGCCCCGCGCACTGGGCCCACGGCCCGGACTGGGTGCGCCATGAAACCTCGGGCGAACGCTGGATGCGCTTTGACGCTGTACGCGCCGTGCAAGACACAGACGCCGAGGTACTTTTGGTACCCCTGCATGGACACACCCGTGGGCATTGCGCGGTCGCGGTCAAGACCGCCAACCGTTGGCTATTGCACTGCGGTGATGGGTACTTTCACAGGGACGAGCTCCGCGCGCGCGACCCGCATTGTCCCGTCGGAATGGCCCTGTACCAGAAGTTCTTGGCGATGGACGAACCCGCCCGGGTTGCCAATCAAGCCCGTCTCCGCGCCCTCGCGCTAGAACAAGGCCCTGCCGTGCGGGTGTTTTGTGCGCACGACGCCGTGGACTTTGCCCGTTGCGTCTCCGAATCCGAAGTCGTCTCCTCGCCCGAAGTATGACGTCTGGGTGACATCGCACTTGCGTACGGCCGGTCGTGTTGACCGTGAACCGCGTCCGACGTAGACGCCATGGACATGGTGACACACTGCATCGGACGGGGATGGCTGTACACAGTCACGGTGGGTGGGATCATCGCCGCGTGCTCGGCGAGTCCCGACCGTACGTTCACAGGTCCGGTCGACGGCGGCACGGCGTCCGACGGGGCCTACCCGATCGGAACGTCGAGTTGTCCCGGCGGAATAGGCTCGCGGGTGACCGGGCGAACCTACGCCCCCAACGGGATAGACCCGATCCCCGGCGTGCTGGTGTACCTCACCAATGATTCCGCGACTTTTCCCGCGGCGTCGACCGCCGTGGCCTGTCAACAGTGCGTGATGCCCGCGGGGACGATCACGTCCACGCACGCTGGTCCCGACGGCAGCTTCACCCTCTCGGGTTCCGCGCTGGATCACGGTGGGACCTTTACCCTCGTCGTCGAAAGCGGCGGGTTTCGGCACGTCCAGCGACAGGTTGTTGTCCCCGCGTGCGGCGAAGTCTCGTTGACCGCGGCACAGACACGAATGCCCGGAGTGTCCAGCGGCGACGACACCATCCCTCACATTGCCGTCGCGGGCTATCGCTCGACCAGTAGTTCGACCTCGCGGATTGATGTGAACGACAAGTTTACCCACGTCCTCGATGCGATCGGGATCACTGGATACGACACCGTCGACCCGGACAAGACGGGCACCAGCGGTGGGAGGCAGTCCGTTGATCTCATCGGGCTCCTCTCGGACATGAGCCAACTCTCGCAGTACCAGATCGTCATCGCCCCGTGTGGCTCACTCGGTAACTTTGCCGTCGCACAGCACATCACCCCAGCGATGGTCACCAACCTCCATGCCTGGCTTGGCATGGGCGGGAGGCTCTATGCCAGCGACCTCGCGTACTCCGTCATCGACCAGGGATACGCCGGGGCGATTACCTTTGCTCCCGGACCGTCGTCGCACACCGGGGCAGACCCCGCGGATGTCGGCGTCGGCCTGGCAACCAGCGCTTCACTCCAGGCCACGGTCGACGACCTGGGTCTACGCACCTGGCTCCAGAACGTCGGCGTACTGGCCTCGGGTGCGACCACCATCCCTGTGATGGACCTCAAAGACCCGTGGGGTGCGATGGACTCCGTGCCCGACGCAGAACTCTCGGGCGGGACCGGGCCGAGCGGCGTGGTGCTCGTGAGCGGGGACGTGATGTGGCACACGGGGACGGGAGGGCATCACCCGCTCACGGCCATGGTGGACTACGCGGGTTCGTCCGGTGCCTCGTGCGGACGCGTGGTGTTTACCTCGTACCACGTCCAGTCCAACACCTCGGGGACGGCTCTCTCGCCGCAGGAGCGCGTGCTGGAATATCTGTTTTTTCAGCTCTCGTCGTGCATCCAGGTGCCGGGCTGAGGCACTCGCACCGGTCAGGCGTCAAAGAAGGGCCCAAAGTCGGGTGCGAACCGGGCGTACCGAAGGGAACGTTCGGCGATGAGGGCGTCTTGCGTGGCGACGATGCGAGCGATGTCGTCAACCGTCAACCGTGCAAAGGTCTGGGCCAACGGTGACGGTGGCGACGGCGCCGTGCCTGCAAACGTGGTCCCTCCCTGGAGAATCCCATCTGGGATAAACTGTAGCAAGGGATCGGGAGACCGACGAAAGAGCCTCGCAAGGCGGTGTGGGCTGTCAGCGCCTCCCACCATTCGCGGATGAAACGTGGCATGCACCAGAGGTTCGTTCCCATCGGTGCGTAGACATCCCGCCACGTCGTTGCCAAAGCGCTCAAAGACGGCAGGGTCGACGAGCGTGCAAGGGAATACCAGGTGCACGAGGCGACTGCCCGTCGCGCGCACCGCCCGCGCAGCCGCGGGGACATCGAGCTTTCGGTCGAGCACCACGCTCACGGCTCCGAGGCCCAGGTTGACGTCTTCGAGAAAGGGACAGAGGCGATTGGCAAAGACGACGTCACGGGCGTAACGGTGCATCAGCGCAGAGACCTCGCGGGCGAAGTCCAGCGCGTCGTCACAACTCGAGAGATCGCCAGAGACAAACGGGACGTGCGATGCCATGGCGAACGGAGGTGGGATGGAGCCCATCGAGGGGTACGAAGGGCGTCAGGCACGCGGGGCAGGGAGAGCCCCTTGGTAGATGCGTCGGGTGATGGCCGCAGCCCAGGCTCGCGGGGCAAAACGAAGTAAAAAGTCGTTGAACTGGTTGAGGGCGCCAGGGACGATGAAACGTCGGCGGGCGATGAAGCCCGCGAGGGCGATGTGCGCGCACACGTCGGGTTCCATCATGCCCACGTCCCCGCGCTTGAACTTACGGGCGGTGCCGCTTTTTTCGCCCATCTCGGTGGCAATACCGCCAGGGACGAACACGGAGAGTGACACTCCCTCGTGGGCGATTTCCTCGCCCAGCGCGAGACCGTAGTTATTGAGAAAGGCTTTGGAGCCACAGTACGCCGCCTGGTACGTCGTTGGGGTCGTACCGGCTACGGAAGAGACAATCATCACCCCGCCGTGATTCTTGTCCGCGATCTGATGCATCAAAAACTTCTGGGTGAGCGCCACCACGCTGGTCACGTTGGTCGCGAGGAGCCGCTGAAAATCATCGAAAGGTTGGTCGAGCCCCGGACCAAAATACGTCACGCCTGCGTTGAGAATAGCGGCATAGATGCTTCGTCCCGTCGTGGCTTCGGTGTACGTGCGTTCGACGTCTGTTGGGGAGGTCATGTCGGCGGTGAGGCACACGACCTCGACGCCATGCTGTGACCTGATCACCTCGGCAAGAGCGTCGAGTTTGTCCCGCCGACGTGCGACAAGGACAAGGTTGCCCTTGTGATCCCTGGCAATGCTCCGCGCGAGTTCAAGGCCCAGGCCCGACGACGCGCCCGTAACCAGGGTAAACCTTCCAGCAAGGGACAAGGGTTCCATGGCGGGGTGTATACCGCAAGTGGGGAAACAACTCTTCGACAAGCCACGGCGGGGGCCGCACGGTCGGGGGATCGGATTCACGTGGCATGGTCTATCCCCCTGCGCACCTCGGACTCCCTTGCGACGGACCTTCGGTGCAGAGAGGGGCCGGGCTCGTGTCTACGGTTTGAGCGTGGTTCTCGCAGGGACGATCACCCCCCCACAGCAGCGCATCGCCGGGTGGGGGCATTCCATCGCTGCGGTTGTTCGGGCTTTGACCCTGGAGGAACGTGGACCGTACACTGTGAGTCGGTCATGAGTGAGCCAATGTTCCCGAGTATTGGGCGCGCGTTCGCAGGGGGCGATGTGCTGTTCAACGAAGGCGACGTCGGCAACGTGATGTTCGTGATCCAGTCCGGACGGGTGCGTATCTCCCGGCGGTTCTCCACCGGCGACCGTACCCTCGCCGTCCTCGGCCCTGGGGAGTTCTTTGGCGAAATGGCCATTCTCAACGCCAAGCCTCGCACGGCCACGGCCACGGTCCTTGAAGATCTCCGCGCTTTGGTCATCGACGCCCGCACGTTTGAATCCATGGTTACTGGCAACACCGAGATCGCCGTGCGTCTCATCCAAAAGCTCTCCCGCCGCCTCGACGCGGCCAACACCTTCATTGACATCCTCCTCCAGCACGACCCCCGGATTCGTGTGCTCCTGGGTCTCTCCCGCGTCGCCGATGAGTTTGGTCAACGCACGGACGCCGGTGTCCTCATCCCGGTCTCTGCCGCCGAACTTGCCCACGAAGTCGGCCTCCCCGAGGCTGAAGTAAGTTCTGTCCTCCAGCGTCTCGCGCAGGTGCGTGTCGTTACCCACGTTTCAGGCGACCACCCTGGATGGCTGGTGGACAACTTAGATCACCTCCGTGACTTCGTCGCCCTCCTGGGCACCCGACGCACCGAGGGTGACTGAATGCACCTCCGCGTACTTGGTTGCCACGGGGGCGAAACCCGCACCCACAAGACGTCGGCTTTTGTCCTCGATGGCGTGCTCGGTATCGACGCAGGCGCCACCGCCGAAGCCCTCACCCTCGAAGAACAACTCGCCCTCCGCGCCGTGGTGGTGTCGCACGCCCACATGGACCACGTTCGAGACCTCGCGTCCCTCGCCGACAACCGTTGTCAGGGTGCAACGCAGTCCCTCGTGGTGGCCGGCACGGCGTTTACTCTCCAGGCCCTGCGCGCGTACTTTTTCAACAACGTCCTCTGGCCAGACTTCTCTGCAATCCCCCTGGTGGCCGACAATCAACCCACGCTGCGCTTTGTCGAACTCGCCCCTGAGACCGAGACCGACATCGCGGGGTACACCGTGCAGGCCGTGATGGTGCATCACACGATCGAAAGCGCTGGCTTTGTGATCTCTCGTGCAGGGTCGGCCATCGGGTACTCCGGAGACACCGGGCCCACGGATCGGTACTGGGAAGTCCTCGCGCGACGCCAGGACGTCAAAGCACTGCTGCAAGAGATTTCGTTTCCCAACGCGATGGCGTGGCTGGCCGGGCGATCGGGACATCACACCCCCGCGACGGCCGTTGCAGACATTCGTAAGCTTGGACGCACGGTCATCCCTGTCCTGGCCTACCATGTCAAGCCGTCGTTTCAGGCACAGGTCGAAGCCGAGATCGCCGCCGTCCGGGAGGTCGACATCCAAGTACTTTCGCTCGGCGACAGCTTTGTGATCCCGTCGTCTCAGGGCTGATTTTTCTGAGGGCTTGTGGTACTCGCCGGGGCCTCCATGAACTGGTTTGCGCGAACGAAACCTAGCCTCGATGGTGGTGAAAAGCGCTCCATCGGCGCGGGAATCTTTCGACGTTGTGAAGGCTGCGGTGAGACCCACCTGGCCGAAGTGCTTGAACACAACCTTGAGGTGTGTCCCCACTGTGGACACGCGGGGCGTCTCTCGACCGAGCGCTGGCTCCAGATTCTTCTTGATCCCGGGAGCTTTGTCACGCTTGCCGACGACATGGTTCCTGAAGACCCGTTGGAGTTTTCGGACGGGCGGAGATACCCCGAGCGGGTAGTGTCGTCGCAGCATACGACAGGCGTTCGCGAGGCGGCTGTGATGGGCCGCGCGGCGATCGACGGCCGGGGGATCGTCCTCGGGGCTTTTGTCTTTCGCTTCATGGGTGGCTCGATGGGCTCGGTTGTGGGCGAAAAAATCACCCGGGTGTTTGAACTCGCCGCGGCCGAGCGTAAGCCCGCAGTGGTTCTCTCGGCGTCAGGCGGCGCGCGGATGCAAGAAGGCATTTTTTCGTTGATGCAAATGGCCAAGACGGTGTCTGCCCTCGGCCGATTGCGCACCGCGGGCGCACCGTTTGTCTCCGTGCTTCTGCATCCCACCACGGGTGGCGTGGCGGCTTCGTACGCCCTTCTCGGCGACGTGAACATCGCCGAACCCCATGCACTCATCGGCTTTGCTGGCCCGCGCGTCATCGAACAAACCATCCGCCAGAAGCTCCCCGAGGGCTTTCAACGCTCAGAGTTTCTGCTCGAACACGGAATGATCGACCTGATCGCCGAACGTCACGCGATGCGGGCGACCCTCTCCAGGGTCATCGAGCACCTGGTCGGATGACCGCGGGCCCGACCCCTCGGACAGCCTACACCCGCCTTGCGCCGCTCGTCGCGCAGGGGATGGTCCTCGACCTCGCGTCCATGCGCCACGCCCTGGGGGTGTTTGGCCACCCTGAAGTTTCTCTCCCGTGCGTGCACATCGCCGGGACCAACGGCAAGGGCAGCGTGAGCGCCATGGTCGACGCTGCACTTCGGGCTGCGGGCGTGCGCTCGGGGATGTTTACCTCGCCGCACCTGCATCGGTTTGTCGAGCGCTTCAGGATCGGCGGCGTGCCCGCGTGCGAGACGGATGTGTTGGCGGCTGCGGACGCCGTGATGTCCGCAGTGGAGCGTGGAGACATCCCCCAAATTACGTTTTTTGAAGCGACGACGCTGGTTGCCTGGCTGTTGTTTCAACAGTCGCGGGTGGCTTTCTCGGTGATGGAAGTAGGACTTGGCGGAAGGCTCGATGCCACCAACGTATGCATCCCAAGAGTCACCGCGATCACCCGCATTGCGTTGGAACACACGGCCCTGCTCGGCAACAGCCTCGAGGCGATTGCGCGCGAAAAAGCAGGAATCTTGAAACCTGGCGTGGCCTGCGTGCTGGGCCCGGATCTCAGGGTCGGAGCAGCGCGCGAGGCCATCACCAAGGTCGCCGAGTCCGTTGGTGCGACGCTCTGTGACGCACCGTCCGTGGCGACGCATACAGACGGGACGATGACGGTATCGTACGGTTCGCGCGAGGTCAGTCTTCGTCCGAGCCTCCGGGGCGGGCACCAGGCGGGCAATGTCGCCGTGGCAGCGGGTGTGTGCACGATCCTCCAGCAGCAGGGCGTCCCCGTGGACGCCGGTGCCTTTGCCCGTGGCGTGGCCAGTGTGACATGGCCCGCACGGATGGAACTTCTCGGGAATGTGCTCATCGACGCCGCGCACAACCCGGATGGCGTCGACGCGCTGTTGCGATCGTTGCCGATCGTGCTGGGCGAGCGACGCGTGGGGGCGTTGGTGTTTGGCGCGTCGGGAGACAAAGCCTGGAGATCGATGCTCGATGCAATCATCCCGTGGGCACCGGTAGGCAAGCGGTATTTCGGTGCGGCCGAGGTCTCCCGCGCGGTCCCTGCGGAGGTCCTTGCGGACTACGCCCGTGGGCGAGCGACGTGCACCCCGAGCGAGGCGCTCTCGCTGGCCCGCGAAGCGCTTGGTTCCGATGAAGTCGCGCTGGTGTGCGGGAGTATGTACTACGTTGCGGGCGTGCGAGCGGCGCTGTTGGGCATCGCCGAAGACCCCAGAGTCGCACTGTGACCATGAACAACGCTTGGAGAAGCACGCAGCGTCGACGCGGCGGTCGTTGGGCTCACCCGCTGAGTCGTGCGCGCTTGGGGATCACCACGATGCCGTCTTCGGATACGGTGAAGCGCTTGCGGTCGGCGTCGAGGTCGTAACCGATCTCGGCCCCGGAGGGAATCTCGACGCCTTTGTCGACGATCACCCGACGCAGGCGCGCGTGGCGACCGACCTGGACCCCTTCGAGCAGGATGCACTGTTCGACCTGTGCAAAGGAATTGACCCGAACCCCGCCCGAAAGAACCGTACGGTGAATCTGCCCGCCGGAGATGATGCACCCGTCGCTTACCAGGGAGTCGGTCGCGATGCCGATGCGTGCGTTGTGCTGGTCGCTGAACACGAACTTGGCAGGGGGATCAAAACTCATCCCGGTACGCACAGGCCAGAGGCGGTTGTACAAATTGAATTCGGGTTTGATGTTGACGAGGTCCATGTGGGCGTCGAAGTATGAGCGGATCGTGCCGATGTCCCGCCAGTAGTGCATCGCGCCCTCGCCCGGGATGGCGTTGGTACCGAAATCAAAGGTAAACACCCGGCGGCCAGAATCCACCATGGCGGGGAGGATGCTCTTGCCAAAGTCATGCGCGCTGCTGTCATGGGTTTGATCCCGTATGAGTTCGGCTTCGAGAACCTGGGAGTTGAAGATGTAGTTGCCCATGGAGACCAGGGACCACCCCGGGCGGTCGGGAATCTCGGGTGGCACTGTGGGTTTTTCGACGAAGCCTACGATCCGGCCGTCTCCGTCGACCTGAAGCACGCCAAACGACGACGCTTCGGAGACTGGGACGGGGAGCGCGGCGACTGTGAGCTCCGCGTCGGTCTCGAAGTGTCGGTCGATCATCAAGCGTACGTCCATCTTGTAGATATGGTCGCCGCCAAAGATCACCACGTAGTCCGGCTGCTCGTCTTGAATCACATTGAAGCACTGCCACACCGCGTCGGCGCTGCCCTTGAACCACGACAGCCCCGTACGCTGCTGCGCCGGGATCGTCTCGATGTAGTTGTCCAACACGGGAGACAACCGCCACGCGCGGGCGATGTGCTCCTCCAACGAAGCTGACTTGTACTGCGTCAGCACTTTGATCTTGGTGAGGTTCGAGTTCACCAGATTGGAGAGCACCACGTCGATGATGCGGTAGCGCCCACCAAAGGGCACCGCGGGTTTGGCCCGCTCGAGGGTCAACGGAGCGAGACGCTTGCCCTCGCCCCCGGCCAGCACCATGCAGAGAATCTGCGGGGCGCTGCCCCGTGTGCGCCCGCGTCGTTTCACAGAGACACCATAGCCTTGCTTCGGTCCTTCGTCAGCGCTTGGAGTTCATTCTCACGGAGCCTACTCAATCTCCCAGAAGGTACAGCCCCCCATCGTCGCAGCCCACGGCCAACAGTCCATCCCTTAACAATACGGGCGAAGAGTCCACATCCGCCGGAAAGCCCACGCGTGCACGGATTGCACCCGTCGAGGAGAGCAGGTACAAAGCATCGTCCGGGGTTCCGATGGCGTAGTTACCCTGACGGTCGACAAGAGGTGAGCTTGCGATGCCGTACTCGACGGTCGCTGGGCCGCCGATGGGCACTGTCCATCGTTCGTGCCCGTCGCCTGGGTCCATGGCCACGATCCGGGCGCGCGGGCCGTACGTTCCAACCACCACGGACCCATCGAGACCGAGCGCAGCACCCGAGCGCACAAAGCCACCAAGGGCGTGTTTCCACCGCAGTGTTCCGTCTTGGCCAAGGGCGTAAAAGTTCCCGTCATCCGAGCCGACGTACACCGTACCGTTCGGGTCCATCATAGGCGTTGCATCCACGTCGTCGTCCGTACGAAAGCTCCAGCGTACAGATCCGTTGGGACCCACGGCGTACACCCTGTCGTCCTGCGACCCAAAGACCACGGTCCCATCCCGCGCGAGCGCCGGGCTCGAAAAAATCTTTCCGCCCACGTCCATCCGCCATTGCACCGTGAGGTCACCGTCCGTAGCGTACAATGTATCCCCGGATGCAAATCGAAGACTCCCGTCCGGGGCCATCACAGCAGACGTATCTGCATCGTCCTCCGTAGCGAGCGCAACGCGCAACGCGCCTTCCCGCCCGACAGAAACAAACCTGTCCGCGTCCGTGCCGAAGTACAAGCTTCCGTCCTGGCTCACCCAGGGCGTGGTGTAGATCCTGTCGCCCGTGGCCACGCGCCAACGGAGGGCGCCTTGGATGTCGTAGGCGTACAGCACCCCGTCGTGGGATCCCACGGCCACGCCGCCGTACGAGATCGCCACGGGCTGTGACGATATCCTCGCCCCTGTCAACCATCGTCGGAGCACCCGTGGATGATCCGGAAGAATGTAACCCGACCGGCCCGTGTGGGAAGTGTCCAAGCGAAAGCCCGTTGGAGGTACCGGCACCGGCGGTGAATCCCAGGGCCGAGAGACGCTTTGTGCATCGAGGGCTGACAACGGGCTGAGGGAAGAAACGTTGGACCGTGCGGAACGGGCGGGAGGGTTGCTGTCGTGGCAGCCCAGGAGGGTGACGACGGCAACGGGAAAGAGTGTCGAAAGAGCCATCCGTGGGGCCGGAGTACACACGCCGGGCCGAGGGTATCAGTTGGCGAGCACCTTCTCGAAGGTGAAGCTGTTGGCGCCGTGGGCGCGGGACACCCGGATGGTGTCGCCAGAGACAAAGTCACCCGCGAGGATTTTCTGGGCGAGCGGGTTTTCGATGTACTGCTGAATCGCGCGCTTGAGGGGTCTGGCGCCGTATACCGGATCCCAGCCGATTTTGCCGAGGTAGTCCCTGGCGGCGTCGTCGGCCGAGAGCTTGAGCTCACGGCGCCCAAGCCGCTTTTCAAAGCCCCGGAGTTGGATGTCGACGATGGAACGAATCTGGTCCTGCCCCAACCGATGAAAGATGATGGTCTCGTCCAGCCGGTTGAGAAACTCTGGGCGAAAGTGCTTGCGGAGTTCTTCGGTCACGGCATGTCGCACCTGATCGTCTGTGGTGGACTTGAGAATGTGCGTGCCGCCCACGTTGCTGGTCATGACAAGCACCGTGTTTCTAAAATCCACGGTGCGCCCCTGGCCGTCGGTGAGCCGTCCGTCGTCAAGCACCTGCAACAGCACGTTCCACACGTCAGGGTGGGCTTTTTCGACTTCGTCAAAAAGCACTACGGAGTACGGCCTGCGACGCACGGGCTCGGTAAGCTGCCCGCCTTCGTCGTAACCGATGTACCCCGGCGGCGCGCCAATGAGCCGTGACACCGAGTGCTTTTCCATGTACTCGGACATGTCAATGCGGATCATCGCCCGCTCGTCGTCAAAGAGAAACTCGGCCAGCGCCCGCGCGAGTTCGGTCTTGCCCACGCCCGTCGGACCCAGAAACAAAAAGCTCCCGATGGGCCGACGCTCGTCACCAAGCCCCGCGCGCGCACGGCGCACGGCGTTGGCGACGGCCCGCACGGCGTCTTCTTGCCCCACCACCCGCAACGCGATCTGGTCCTCCATCCGCAGCAGCCGTGACTGCTCGGACTCCAGCATCTTAGACAGCGGAATCCCCGTCCACTTCGACACGATCCCTGCGATGTCTTCCGCCGTGACTTCTTCTTTAAAAAAAGCCGTGCCGGACTTTTGTGCCACGGCAATCTCGCTTTGCAGTCCGTCGAGGGCAGACTCCAGCTTTGGGAGATCCTCGTACTTGAGCTTTCCCGCGCGCTCGTAGAGCCCGTCCCGGGTAGCCTTGTCCAACTCTGTCCTCGCGCTCTCGATGCGGGTCTTGACCTCACGCATCCGCCCGATGAGCGCCTTTTCTTGCAGCCACCGGGCTTTCATCCCCTCGATGGTGCTACGGAGGTCGGCGATTTCACGGGCGATTTCTTCGGCTCGGACCACCGACGCCCGATCGGTCTCGCGTGCAAGCGCCTGCCGTTCGATCTCGATCTGGGTAAGCCGCCGCTGCTGCCGGTCAATCTCCAGGGGCATCGAGCCGATTTCCATCTTCAGTTTGGAGGCCGCCTCGTCGACAAGATCAATGGCCTTGTCCGGGAGAAACCTCTCGGTGACGTACCGATGGGACAGCGTCGCCGCGGCCACGAGGGCCCCGTCCTGGATCCTGATTCCGTGATGGACCTCGTAGCGCTCTTTCAGTCCACGAAGGATCGCCACGGTGTCTTCGACCGTGGGTTCTCCGACGTACACTTGCTGAAACCTTCGCTCCAACGCAGCGTCTTTTTCAATCCGCTTGCGGTACTCGTCCAGGGTGGTCGCGCCGATGCAGTGCAACTCTCCCCGAGCGAGTGCAGGCTTGAGCATGTTGCTCGCATCCATCGACCCTTCGGCAGCCCCCGCGCCCACAAGCGTGTGCAACTCATCGATGAATAGAATCACGTTGCCGTTGGCTTCGACCTCCTTGAGCACGGACTTGAGTCTCTCTTCGAACTCGCCACGAAACTTTGCGCCGGCCACGAGCGAGGCGAGGTCCAACGAAACCAAGCGCTTGTCTTTGAGTGACTCAGGGACGTCTCCACGTTCGATGCGAAGGGCGATCCCTTCGACGATCGCCGTCTTGCCCACACCTGGCTCGCCGATGAGAACAGGGTTGTTTTTTGTCCTCCGGGAGAGCACTTGCATCACCCGACGGATTTCTTCGTCCCGACCGATCACCGGGTCGAGTTTGTTGTTCTTGGCAAGCTCCGTGAGGTCTTTGCAGTATTTTTCAAGCGCTTGAAAAGTCCCTTCGGGGTCTTGCGACGTCACCCGTTGACTCCCACGCACCTCCCGCAGCGCCGACATGAACGTCGCTTCGTCCATTCCCAGCCGCTTGAGGGCTTGGGCGACATCCCGGTCGTGCTTGATCGCGGACAAGACAACGTGCTCGACGGAGACAAAGTCGTCTTTGAGCGCCTTGGCTTCGTCTTCGGACTTTTGCAGCAGCGTTGCCGTCCGTCGGGAGAGTCCCGGCTCAGAACCCCCGGAGACCCTCGGGAGTTTTTCTACGGACCGTTCAAAATCCGTGATGGCAACCTTCGGGTCGCATCCAGCCTTTTGAAAGAGGGCGGGCACAACCCCGGCGTCTTGCTGTAGCAAGGCCAGGACGACGTGCTCGGGTGTCAGTTCGGGATTTCCCCGCCGGACAGCTTCGGATCCCGCGGACGACAGAGCCTCTCGGGTCTTGGTGGTGTATCGATCGCTTCGCATACACGGATGAGAAGCACGGAAAGACCCTCCGTCAAGCGATGCCGCGACGATCCTTCAACGCGACGCCCGCTTCCGCCCTTCCATGGTAGCTTCGCGCGGATGAACCGCGACCTGGTTGACCCGTGCATCGTGCGTCCCGGCACGTTCGACGCCTACCTCGTGACATGGATCAACGACCCGCGCGACCTTCCGTTTCTGCGTCTCATGGCAAGTTGCGCCGTGGTGGCTTGCCTCGGCGTCGGGATGTTTTTCACGGGTCGATGGGTGTGGTACCTCGCGCCTCTGTACTGGGCCGTGTGGGGACTCTGGGTGCTCGATCGCTTTATCTTGATGTTGCATTGCACGTCGCACCGGACGCTGTTCAACACGGCGCACCGGGCCTACAACTACGTCATCCCGTGGGTACTCTGCCCCTTCATGGGCCAGACTCCGGACACGTATTTTGCCCACCACCTCGGGATGCACCACCCCGAGAACAACCTCTCGACCGACCTCTCGACCACGGTCAGGTACCAACGCGACCGTCCCACGGCCTGGCTGCATTACTACCTATCGTTTCTGCTGGTCGGCCTGCCCGCCCTCGCGGCGTACCACCGGCGCAAGGGCAACACCCGACTGCTCGTCCGAACGATCGTGGGCGAAGGGTCGTTTGTACTCTTGTGTGCCTTGCTGGCGATGGTGAACCTCCGGGCGACGCTCGTGGTGTTTGTGATCCCCGTGGTCCTGGTGCGCGCGCTGATGATGGCCGGCAACTGGGGACAGCACGCCTTTGTCGACGTCGACGACCCGGGTAACGCCTACAGGAATAGTATCACGTGCATCAACACGCGGTACAACCGCCGGTGTTTCAACGACGGGTACCATATTCACCACCACGTGAAGGCTAGGTGCCACTGGACCGAATACCCCCTGGAGTACGAGACCAACAAATCCGAGTACGGCCGCCAGGATGCCGTGATCTTTGACGGGATCGACTTTTTTCAGGTGTGGGTCTACCTGATGTTCCACCGCTGGGACACGCTCGCCAAGCATTTCGTGCAACTCCCCGAAGCGCCGGTGCGAAGCCACGCCGAAGTGATCGCTTTTCTCAAGTCACGGATGCGCCCCATGGGGTCCTTGACGGAGCAACAAACTGTGTTGGCGTAGGCCTCCAGATCTCACACGTCATCTGGAAGCTCCCAGATGTCTCCCCAGAGGGAGGCGCCGCCGTCGATGTACAGCGTCGCGCCGGTGATAAAATCCGCGGCGTCGGTGCTGAGGTACGTGACGAGATGGGCGACCTCGGCGGGAGAGCCCAGGCGTTTCACGGGTGTCGCGCGCTGGGCTCGCGCGATGAGCTCTTGTGGATACCTGTCGGTGCCAGACGACCGGATGGTGCCGGGTGCGACGGCGTTCACTCGGATGCCAAAGCGTGACCACTCGACCGCGAGAGATCGCGTGAGGTTTTCAACCCCCGCGCGGGCGGCGCCTGTGTGCGCAAGTCCCGGAAAGCCTCGGGCGATGTTGGCGATGACGTTCACGATCCGCCCATGCCCCGCGGGAATCATCGCCTGATTGGCCACGGCGTGCGTCACGTTGAAAGTCCCCAATAGGTTGTTGCGGACGACCGCCTCAAAGCCCTTTGGCGTGATGTCCTGCGCCGGCGATGGAAACTGCCCTCCGGCATTGTTCACCAAAACGTCTACCCTGTTCCACCGTGCGGATACCTCTCCGACAAAGCACCCGACGGCGTCTGCATCTCGGATGTCCACGGAAGCTGCCAGAGCTTCGCCACCCGCCCCATGGATCTCGGCCGCGACAGCGGTTACTGGCTCGATCCGACGACCGCAGAGGGCCACCCGTGCGCCAAGAGAAGCAAGTTCGAGCGCGATCGCTCGGCCGATGCCTGTACCGCCTCCGGTGACGATGGCCACCCGTGCGTGGAGCAACCCGGGGCGAAACGGCGATGCGTCGACATCCATCATGGTCATCCCGCGAGCGTACAAGACCGACCGCGACGCGCGCGAGGGGTCGCGACCCTCCATGCCGACTGGATACAACGTCGTCGTCGTCGGTGGGGACGTCGAGCGTCTCGCGGTCGTCGGTGTAGAGCTAGCCGCCTGCCGATATGCGTGCGTGGGATTACAATGCAATCGCCACACGACTCAGAAATTCCCCAAAGCTTCCGGGACTGCCGTGCGGACCCTGCGCGCGGTTGGCGTCGGCCGCGGGTGTCACCGCGTTGGATGACTGTCCTGGAAAGATGTATTCCATGTAATCGAGGGAGAAGCGAAGGTGACGTGTGGCCCAGTAGTTGGCGCCGACGTCAACCGCGAGGACGGTGTACGTGCCATCCCACGGCTGCGAGGGCGCACTGCCGCCGCCCCGCGAACCACCGCTGTACGTAAACTGTAGATCCTCGAAGCGTGCGAGGAGCTCGACGCCCTGGGGCGGCGACGACGGGTCAGGGTGGTTCAAATTAGGCGACGGCGGGTTTTCGTAACCAGGCAGACCGTTGACGTTGATGGCTCCCCAGATCCAGTATCCGACTTGCGCGTAGAACGACGTTCCCGTGAGATCGCCGAGGCGCAGCGGATTGGCGCCCGAGAGCGCTGCGCCCATCTCGCGGGTGTCGTTGCGTACGTAGACAAACTCGCCACGGAGATCAAACCGCTGGATGGGAAGATCAAACTCCGCGGCAAGGTCAAGCTGCGGTCCATCGGGCACGACGTTGACAGGGTTGCTCCCGCCCGAGAGAACCGGGTTGAAATACGTATACCCACCAGGGGTTGTCATGGGGTAGTAGGTGTAATCTACCGACGCGCCGCGGACGCCCCATCGGAGGGAGCCTCCGAGTTGCAGGTACTGAAGCACGCCCCCCGTGGTGATGAAGGGATGGGCAAAGGCACGCCCGATGACATCAAAGTTGTTGTCACGGTTGGTTCGGTTTTGCCCGTCGCCGTCAAAGACCCCGATGGAGTAGTAGGCGATGCGGTTGAGAAACTCTCCCCAGGCCATGGCACCGAACTCTTTGTTGCTGGGGATACCCAGGGCTCGAACAGCCATGGAGCGCTCGACGAAATCCAGGTACTTGTCTGACGTTCGATTCTCCATGGTAAAGGGCGCGTCGAACTGCCCGAGTTGAATGTTCAGCAGCGGGTGCACCATGGCGTTGATGAAGATGTCGGTGGCGACCGGGGCGGACGAAAGGTCGTAGTCAGCCCCGATCATCCAGGTAAATCGGTCGAAGAAGCCTCCCACCAGTTCGATGCGCGCACGACGAAAGATAAAGCCGTCTTTTACGTCGCCGCGGTGATAGGTCATTCCGGGGCCGGCGGTGTAGTCATTCGTGACGCCGCCGGTAAACCCTACGGCGTCGAGTTGCAAACGTCCTTCGGGCGCAATGAAGAAGTTCCCGGCGCGGGTGCCAATGAAAAACAGGTCGTTGTGGTAACCCGCGAGGAGGTTGCTCGTGGGTGAAGAAGCCGACGGATCGCCCGTGGACGGAGCATTGACGGGTCCCACGGTGTTTGCAGGGTGCTCTGTGGCAGGGAACGTCTGCCCGCGGGCGGTGGCGGGAACCAAGACAGAGACTGTCAGCGCGAGGGTGGCAGTGGACAAGGCTGTGCGAGGGAATGTCACGTCCGTGGTTCTCCTGGTAGGGCCCGAGGCGGGGGGAGCCTGCACCTGGAACGTGACCGTGGCGTGACAAGTTCACCAAGGATTCGGGAACGATTTGAAAAGCCCGCGGCCCTGGGTCACTCGAAGGACAGACCCAGCATTCCCTGGACGGAGAGATCCGCCCCGAGGCGAAAAGACGTGGAGATCAGTAGATTCCTGCGAAAGCGACGCTCGACCATGATTTCGCCGCCCCAGACGACGAGATGTCCCGAAGCGCCCTGCGGTGCCCCCCCGGGGTCAAAAGTTGCCGTCGGGAGTACGTAGGAGGCAAAAGGGCCGATTCCCACGGACGTGACGTTGGATGGAATCGCCACGCCCGCAGACGCCGTGATGGCACTGGCGATGCCTGAAGAACTAAGAGTTCCCGGCGTGCCGTCGAGGGTAACCCTTGTCTGGGTGGTACCGTTGACATCCCAGCCGACGCCGATGCCGAGTCGGGCCCAGAGGTACTTCCAAGTGACGCCCCCACCGAGTTCAAAACCCAGGTACAAGCGTCGGAGTTGGTTGAGGGTGGCGCCGGTGCCCACGGTTTCGGTGCCACCCGAACCCGTAAGACTGTCCGTGCTGTACGGCATGGACGATAGGTTGACCGAGAGCGCCCACCCACGAAGGGCAAACCAGAATCTTGGTGCAGCGTCCGGGGGCCGGGACTCCGCAGGGCCAATCTGTGCGGCTTCCGGCGGGTGGGCTTCGGGAGGACCCGTCTGGGCGTCGGAAGAAACAGGTAAAACAAGGGTCGAAAGGGCTGTGGCGAGCGCGATGCAGCATAGGTGCTTTGCGGGGGACAAGCCCGATGCGCTACGGTGTATCGCCTCGCAACGAAGGGAGCGCTCGGCTCGGTGCTGCACCGTGGATTGATCCTAGGAGGAAAGTACCTGCTGATCGACAAGCTCGGCGAGGGAGGCATGGGGACCGTGTGGTCCGCGGAGAACACTTCCATCGAAGCGGAGGTTGCCGTCAAGGTGATGCACCCGGGGATGCACCATGACGCAGGGACTGTGACACGGTTTCGCAACGAAGCGCGAGCCGCGGCGCGGATCGGTCACCCGAGCATCGTAAGGGTGTTCGACGTGGGTGAAGCGGACGACGGCTCGCCGTTTCTGGTGATGGAAAGATTGCACGGCGAGAACCTTGCGGACCGTTTGGAGAGGGACAGAGCGCTTGCGCCAAGGGAAGCTGTGGAGGTTGTCTCGGCGGTGCTCGACGCGCTTGCAGCCGCGCATGCAAAAGACATCTTGCACAGGGATCTCAAGCCCGAAAACATCTTTCTCGCGGTGGAGGGATCGACGGTGGTGCCGAAGATCCTGGACTTTGGCGTGTCCAAGTTTCTCGGCGACGACGCTGAGCGGGTGCGCATGACCCAGACGGGTGCAGTGATCGGAACACCGGCGTACATGTCTCCCGAGCAGGCCCGCGGGCTGCCGGACATTGATCTCCGCGCGGATCTCTGGGCAATCGGTGTGATTCTCTTCGAGTTGATCACCAGCAGGATGCCGTTTGAAGGCACCAACTACAACGCCTTGCTGGTGCAGATCGCAACGACGCCGCCGCCGCCGATTCGCACGGTGGTGCGTGGACTGGATCACGGACTCGCGGCGGTCATCGACCGCGCGCTCGCGCCCGAACGCTCGATGCGCTTTGACTCCGCGGTGGCGATGCGGGCAGCGCTTGAAGCGTGGCTCGCGGGCGCGCCGACGGAGATGGCCGTGGTAACCCTTCCGCCGCCGCAGGCCCGTCCCCACGCCCAACTAGAAACGTCGGCGACCCTCCCGGATCGCGGTACACCAGGGAGGCGCGGTTTCGCAACAGGGTTCTCGGTACCTTTTGTGCGGCCGATGTGGTTTGTGGCAGCGGCCGTCGTGCTGGCGATGGCCGTGGGTGGGGGCTATGCCTTGCGACACGGTGCACGGGGGACAGCCCCGGCGGTGTTATCCTCGGCGACGTACGCACTTGCGATCAACGCGCTGCCAGCGGGTGCACGGGTGAGTGTCAACGACACGTTGGTAAACCTCCCTGCGGAGCTGTCTCCGGGGAGGGATTACCGTGTGCGGGTTGCCGCAGAGGGCTACCGGGACTGGCAGGCGGTGGTGACCAGCCCCACGCGAAACGTCACGCTGATCTACCCGGGTGAAGCGATTGCACGGACGGTGCTACCACCGAGCACAGGGATGGCTGTGGCGCCCGCGGTGGGGGTACAACGCACGGGGACGGTGGTTCCACCACGGACGGTGGGCGTGAGGCGAGGGGGGGGGACGCACACAACGG
>VFSW01002373.1_pt1 | contig 28410 bp, 40 predicted proteins | sample 5358111 | NCBI WGS metagenome assembly VFSW01 (sample SAMN11554181, study PRJNA540505) | mine drainage metagenome | isolation source: sediment from site ElyBrook_90M | place: USA: Ely Copper Mine, Vershire, VT | collected 2017 | reverse complement strand
CGATCCGCGAAGGCGGCAAGACCGTCGGCGCAGGCGTCGTTGCCAAAGTGATTGCCTAGGAAACTATTTTATGGCCAACCAGAATATTCGTATACGACTGAAGGCGTTCGATCATCGACTGATCGACAAGTCGGCGCGGGAGATCGTCGACACGGCGAAGCGAACCGGCGCGACCGTCAAGGGCCCCGTGCCGCTGCCGATCAAAATGGAGCGGTTCACCGTGCTGGTTTCGCCGCACGGCGACAAGGATGCGCGCGACCAATTCGAGATTCGCACGCACAAGCGCCTGATGGACATCCTGAATCCGACGGACAAAACGGTCGATGCGCTGATGAAGCTCGAGCTTCCGGCGGGCGTCGACGTTCAAATCAAGTTGAACTGAGCGCGGATTCGGGTATACTCCCGCGTCCCAATTTGAGAGGTCGGAGCGAGTGGGCGCCGACGCCAGTTTCCCGCTGACGGGGACTGGGGTCACGAGCATCCAAACCGCCGGCTGAATTGCAAGCTAAGCGCGAGTTCTTTCAAGGGCCCGCGCGCCATGAGGATCGACAATGACCATTGGTCTGGTTGGCCGCAAATGCGGCATGACCCGCGTATTCACCGACGCCGGCGTGACTGTGCCCGTCACGGTCATCGAGGCGCTGCCGAATCGCATCACCCAAATCAAGAGCGAGAAAACCGACGGCTACCGCGCCGTGCAGGTGACCATGGGTTCGCGCCGCGCTTCGCGGGTGCCCAAGGCCCTCGCCGGCCACTTCGCGAAGGCGAACGTCGCGGCGGGCGCGACGTCGCAGGAATTTCGCCTTGCCAAGGGCGAAGGCGAGTCTTTGACCGCCGGCGGCGAGATGAAAGTCGATATGTTCGTTGCAGGCCAGGCCGTCGATGTCACAGGAACGACGGTCGGCAAGGGTTTCGCGGGCACGATAAAGCGGCATAACTTCGCCGGCGGCATGAAGACGCACGGAAACTCCCTGTCGCACCGCGCGCCCGGATCGATCGGCCAGCGCCAGACCCCGGGCCGCGTGTTCAAGGGCAAGCGCATGTCGGGCCACATGGGCGTGCGCAACCGCACGATCGAGAATCTGCGCGTCGTCGAGATCGACGTCGCCCGCAATCTTCTGTTGATCAGCGGCGCCGTGCCGGGATCCGAGGGCGGCCGCGTCGTCGTCAGGCCTTCGGTCAAGGCGGTCGGCCAGGAGCGGCGCAAGAGATTGATGCCGAACAAGGCGCCGGCGACCCCGGCTAAGGGCGCCCCCGCCGCCAAGAGCGCGGCTAAAGCCGAGAAGAAGTAATCGCCATGAAGCTCCAGCTCAGAAATGCGGCCCCGGCTAGCGAAATCCAGTTATCGGATGCCGCCTTCGGCCGTGCGTATAACGAGGCTCTCGTTCACCAGGTCGTGACGGCCTACCGGGCCGCCGGACGCGCCGGCACGAAGGCGCAGAAGTCGCGCGCACAAGTGCGTGGCGGCGGCAAGAAGCCGTGGAGCCAGAAGGGCACGGGCCAGGCGCGCGCGGGCTCCTCGCGCAGCCCGATATGGGTCGGCGGCGGCAGGGCGTTCGCAGCGCGGCCGCGCGACTTCTCGCAGAAGGTCAACCGCAAGATGTATCGCGCGGCGATGCAGTCGATGGTGTCCGAATTGATCCGCCAGGACCGGCTGGTCGCGATCGAGTCGCTCGACTTGGAGGCGCCGAAGACGAAGCTCCTGATCGGCAAGCTGGCCGAGCTCGGGCTCACGCGCGCGTTGATCCTCGTCGAGGCGTTCGAAGAGAAGCTTTTCCTCGCTGCCCGCAACGTGCCGTATGTGGACGTCATGCCGGTGGCTTCCCTGGATCCGCTGAGCCTGCTGAAACACGACAAGGTGGTGGCCACGGTCGGCGCGCTGAAGCTGCTGGATCAGCGCCTCGGAGGTACCCATGAATAAAGAACGATTGATGACCGTGTTGATTCAGCCGCATGTCTCCGAGAAAGCATCGACGATCACCGAGAAGTCGAATCAATACGTGTTTCGCGTGCGCAGCGATGCGTCCAAATCGGAAGTGAAGCAGGCGGTCGAGCTCATGTTCGAGGTCAAGGTCGAGGGCATCAACCTCTTGAACAAGCCGGGCAAGACCCGCAAGTTCAAGAACGTCGCGGGCAAGCGCAACGGCTACAAGAAAGCGTACGTGCGCCTGCAGGCCGGGCAGACGATCGACCTCGGCGGCGGCGCGGCTAGTTAAGGGAACGTATCATGGCACTCATCAAGCTGAAGCCGACTTCGCCGGGCGCGCGCTTCGTCGTCAAGGTCGACCGCTCGCATCTGCACAAGGGCGGCCCGCTCGCGTCTTTGACGACCAAGAAGAACCGCACCGGCGCGCGCAACCATTCCGGCCGGCAAACGACCCGCCACATCGGCGGCGGGCACAAACAGCGCTATCGCCTCGTCGACTTCAAGCGCGACAAGGACGGCGTCCCCGGCGTCGTCGAGCGGCTGGAGTACGACCCGAATCGCACCTCGCACCTCGCGCTCGTTCTCTATAAGGACGGCGAGCGCCGCTACATTCTCGCGCCCAAGGGCGTCGCCGCGGGCGATGAAATTCGCTCCGGCGCCGACGCTCCGATCAAGGCGGGCAACGCGCTGCCGCTGCGGCACATTCCGGTCGGCAGCACGGTGCACAACATCGAGCTGAAAGTGGGCAAGGGCGGCCAGCTCGCGCGCAGCGCGGGCGGCTCGGCGCAATTTGCCGCGCGCGAAGGCATGTACGCGACGCTGCGCTTGAAGTCCGGCGAGATGCGCAAAGTGCACGTGGACTGCCGCGCGACGATCGGCGAAGTCGGCAACGACGAACACAACTTGCGCGTCTTCGGCAAAGCCGGCGCGGTGCGCTGGCTCGGCGTGCGCCCGACGGTGCGCGGCGTCGTCATGAATCCGGTGGATCACCCGCACGGCGGCGGCGAAGGCAAATCCGGCCAAGGAAACCCGCATCCGGTGAGTCCGTGGGGATTGCAGACCAAGGGCAAGAAGACGCGTAGCAACAAGCGCACGGACAGCATGATCGTGCAGCGCCGCAAGAACAAACGACTGTAGTCAACGACTGGAGATTCATAAGTGCCGCGTTCGCTAAAGAAAGGCCCGTTCGTCGATCTGCACCTGGCCAAGAAAGTGCAAGTCGCCGGCCAGAAGAATGATCGGCGCCCGATCAAGACCTGGTCGCGCCGCTCGATGGTCATTCCCGACATGGTCGGTCTCACGATCGCCGTGCATAACGGGCGGCTGCACGTGCCCGTGCTGGTTTCGGAAAACATGGTGGGACACAAACTCGGCGAATTCGCGCCGACGCGCACGTTCAAGTCCCATTCCGGCGACAAGAAAGTTTCGTCGGCGGAGTAGAGCTATGCAAACAAAGGCCATTTTACGCCACGCGCGCATTTCGCCGCAAAAATGCCGACTGGTCGTGGACACGATCCGCGGCAAGTCGGCGACGCTCGCGGTGAACACGCTCAAGTTCATGCCGAAGAAGGGCGCCAAGATAGTCCTCAAGGTGTTGGATAGCGCGATCGCGAACGCATACAACAACCATAACGCGGACGTCGATGATCTGAAAGTGACGCGGGTCGAGGTCGATCCGGCGCCGGTGCTGAAGCGCTTTCACGCGCGCGCGAAGGGCCGCGGCGTGCAAATCGCGAAACGCAACAGCCACATCCTGGTTCAAGTATCCGACGGGAAGCGAGACGCCTAATGGGTCAAAAAGTCAATCCGATCGGTATTCGTCTCGGCATCACGCGCGACTGGACGTCGAAGTGGTATGCCGGTCCGAAGACCTTCGCCTCGAACATTCACTCCGATTTCCTGGTTCGCCAGTATCTCGGCAAGAAGCTCGCGGACGCGTCGGTCAGCCGCATCCACATCGAGCGCGCGGCGCGCCGCGCGAACATCACGATTCACACGGCACGGCCGGGCATCGTGATCGGCAAGAAGGGCGAGGACATCGAGAAGCTGCGTGCCGCGGTCGCGAAGATTCTCGGCATGACCGTGCAGGACGTGCGCCTCAACATCGCCGAGATCCGCAAGCCCGAGCTCGATGCGAAGCTCGTCGCCGAGGGAATATCGCAGCAGCTCGAAAAGCGCGTGATGTTCCGCCGCGCGATGAAGCGTGCGGTCACCAATACGATGCGTTCCGGCGCGCTCGGCATCAAGGTGCGGATCTCCGGACGCCTTAACGGGTCGGAAATCGCGCGCACCGAGACCAACCGCGAGGGTCGCGTGCCCTTGCATACGTTCCGCGCGGACATCGACTACGGCCTCGCCGAGGCGCAGACGACGTACGGGGTCATCGGCATCAAGGTTTGGATATTCAAGGGCGAAGTGTTCGATGAGCCTGTGGCCGAGAACACGGAAGCGGAGGCCGAGGCGCAAAAGGTCGCCGAGGTCGCGGCGCCGGTCGCCGGTTGAACTAGGTAACGACACATGATGCAGCCGAAGCGGACCAAATTCCGCAAACAGTTCAAAGGCAAGATTGCGGGCAGCGCGCAGCGCGGCAACACCGTCGCGTTCGGCGAGTACGGACTCAAGGCGACCGACCGCTGCCGCATGACGGCGCGCGAGATCGAGGCGGCCAGACGGGCGATATCGCGCTACGTGAAGCGCGGCGGCCGCATCTGGATCCGGGTCTTCCCGGACGTGCCGATCACGCAGAAGCCGCTCGAGGTCCGCATGGGCAGCGGCAAGGGCAATGTCGAGTACTGGGTTGCACGCGTGCTGCCCGGGAAAGTCTTGTTTGAGATGGAAGGCATCAGCGAGCAGATCGCGCGCGAGGCGTTTCGACTCGCCGCCGCGAAACTCTCGGTGTCGACCACGTTCGTCAAGCGTCAGGTGCGTACATGAAGGCGAAGGAGTTGCGCGAGAAGAGCGCGAAAGATCTTGGTGAGGAGCTTCTCAAGCTGCGCCGCGAACAGTTCAATCTGCGCATGGCGCGTGCGAGCGGGCAGGCCGCCAAGCCGGACCAATTTGCGAAGGCGCGCAAGAACATTGCGCGCGTCAAGACCGTGCTCGCCCAGTTGAAGGCGGGCGAACCCAAGGCGAGCGGAGGCAAGGCCTGATGTCGACCGATACCGATATGACTTCCAGTGCCGGCGCCGCTCAGGTTCCGGGCCAACGGCTGCTGACGGGCCGCGTGGTCAGCACCAAGATGGACAAGACGATCGCCGTTTCGGTCGAGCGGCTGGTCAAGCATCCGACGTACGGAAAGTACGTTCGGCGCACGACCAAGCTCCTCGCGCATGACGAAGCCAACCAGTGCAAGGAAGGCGATACGGTGTCGATCAAGCCGTGCCGACCGATGTCGCGCCATAAATCATGGGTACTGGTGCGCGTCGTAGAGCGCGCCCAGGCCGAATAGAGGACCGCCATGATCCAACTCCGAACGATGCTGCAGGTCGCCGACAACAGCGGTGCGAAACAGCTGATGTGCATCAAGGTGCTCGGCGGCTCCAAGCGCCGCTACGCCGCCGTGGGCGATGTCATCAAAGTGAGCGTCAAGGACGCGATCCCGCGCGGCAAAGTGAAGAAGGGCGAGGTCTACGACGCGGTGGTCGTGCGGACGCGGCGGGGCGTGCGGCGTGCCGACGGCTCGCTGATCCGCTTCGATAGCAATGCGGCCGTGCTGTTGACGAACAAGCTCGAGCCCATCGGAACGCGCATTTTCGGGCCGGTGACACGCGAGCTGCGCAACGTGCGGTTCATGAAAATCATTTCGCTCGCGCCTGAAGTACTTTAATTGAGAGTGAGCCGATGAAAAAGATTCGCAAGGGCGACACGGTGGTATTGATCGCCGGCCGCGACAAGGGGCGCCGAGGCGCCGTGATCGAGGTGCTGGACGACGACCGCATCAGGGTCGAAGGCGTCAACATCGCGAAGAAGCACCAGCGGCCGAACCCCCAGGTCGGACAGGCGGGCGGAATCATCGAGCGGGAAGCGCCGCTGCACATCTCCAATGTGCAGTTGTACAACCCGTCGACGCAGAAGGGCGACCGCGTACGCATCAAAGAGCTGGACGGCGGCCGCAAGGTCAGAGTTTTCAAGTCGAACGACGAAATGGTCGACACGAAGTAGATCCTGAGTCGAGGCTCATCGAGACACATATGGCAAGACTGCAGCAAACGTACCGCGACAAGATCGTGCCGGAGCTCAAGCGGAGCTTGGGGCTCTCGAACACGATGCAAGTGCCGCGGATATTGAAAATTACGGTGAACATGGGCGTGGGCGAGGCCGTGGCCGACAAGAAGGTCATGGATGCGGCAACCGCGGACATGGCGAAGATCACCGGCCAGAAACCCGCCGTCACGAAGGCGAAGAAGTCCGTCGCGACGTTCAAGGTGCGCGACGGCCAGGCGATCGGCTGCAAGGTGACGCTGCGCGGCGCGCGCATGTACGAATTTCTCGACCGGCTCGTGACCATCGCGATCCCGCGTATTCGCGACTTCCGCGGCATCAGCGCGCGCTCCTTCGACGGGCGCGGCAACTACAGCCTCGGCGTCAAGGAACAGATCATCTTCCCGGAAATCCAGTACGACCAGATCGATCAGATTCGCGGAATGGACATCACCATTTCCACGTCGGCCACGGACGACAAACACGGCCGTGCGTTGCTCGAAGCTTTCAACTTTCCGTTTCGCAAGTAGGGTAGCCCATGGCAAAGACGAACATGCTCATGCGCGAGAAGCGCCGCCTCAAAGTCGCGAAGAAGTACGCGGCCAGGCGCGCCGAGCTCAAGGAGCTGATCCGCAACCCGAAGACCGGGCCGGAGGAGCGCATCGAGGCGCAGGCGGAGCTGCAGCGCCAGCCGCGCGACGCAGCGGCGACGCGGCAGAGAAACCGTTGCTCGATAACCGGCCGTTCGCGCGGCGTTTATCGCAAGTTCGGTCTTGCGCGCACGAAGCTGCGCGAAGCCGCGAATCGCGGCGAGATTCCGGGTCTATCCAAGGCCAGTTGGTGAGGCGCGCACAATGAGCATGACTGATCCGATTGCCGATCTCTTGACCCGCATCCGCAACGCCCAGGCGGCCGGCAAGCCCACGGTGGGCGTCGGCGCATCGAAGTTGAAGACGGGCATCCTGAAGGTGTTGAAGGATGAAGGCTACATCGGCGGCTACAGCGTCGAGACGGCCGGCGCCAAGGCGACACTGTCGATCGAGCTGAAATACCACGACGGCCGGCCGGTCATCGACCGGATAGAACGTATCAGCCGCCCGGGGCTGCGCATCTATCGCGGCAAGGACGAATTGCCGAAGGTGCTCGGCGGCCTCGGCGTCGCGGTGGTTTCGACGCCCAAAGGCATCATGACGGACCGTCAAGCGCGCGCCGCGGGCACGGGCGGCGAAGTACTGTTCGTAGTTCAATAAGGTCCCAAGGTTAAGGCTCCCAATCATGTCTCGAGTTGCAAAAATGCCCGTCGATCTGCCGCAGGGCGTCAGCGCCGCGATCGGCGCGGACGGCGTGACCGTCAAGGGTGCGAAGGGCTCGCTCAATTTGACGCTGAAGAGCGGCATCAGGGTCGTCCAGCACGACAAGCATCTGACGGTCGAGGCGACCACCGCCGAAGAGGGCATGAACGCGATCGCGGGCGCGACGCGCGCGCACCTGGCGAACATGGTCGTCGGCGTAACCAAGGGCTATGAAAAGAAGCTGGAACTCGTCGGCGTCGGCTATCGCGCCGCGATTCAGGGCAAGACTTTGAGCTTGACGCTCGGGTACTCGCACCTGATCAGCTATCCCATACCCGAGGGCGTCGTGATCGAGACGCCGAGCCAGACCGAAATCATCGTCAAGGGCATCGACCGCCAGCGCGTCGGTCAAACGGCCGCCGAGATCCGACATTTCCGGCCGCCGGAGCCGTACAAGGGCAAGGGCGTGAAATACTCGGACGAGAAGATTGCGCTGAAGGAAGCGAAGAAGAAGTAAGCATATGAAACCAGACAAACGCGATACTCGTTTGCGCCGCGCGTTGCGCAGCCGGGTCAAGATCAAGGAACTTGCGGTCATGCGCCTTTCGGTGCACCGGACGCCGCAGCACATCTACGCGCAAATCATCGCCCCGGAAGGCGACCACGTGCTCGCGGCCGCCTCGACGCTCCAGAAGGAGGTCCGCGGGGAGTTGAAGACGACCGGGAACATCGAGGCGGCGAAGGCCGTCGGCCGCGCGATCGCCGAGCGCGCGCGCGCCAAGGGAATATCGAAAGTGGCGTTCGACAGGTCCGGCTTCATGTATCACGGGCGCGTCAAAGCGCTTGCGGATGCGGCGCGTGAAGCGGGTCTCGAGTTCTAACTAAAGGGTCAATGAGCGCTATGGCAAGAGTAGAAAAACCAATGTCCGGCGATGACCTGCTCGAGAAGCTGGTCGCGGTCAATCGCGTCGCCAAAGTCGTCAAGGGCGGCAAGCAATTCGGCTTCACCGCGCTGACCGTCGTCGGCGACGGCGCCGGGCGCGTGGGCTTCGGCTACGGCAAGGCCCGCGAGGTCCCCGTCGCGATTTCCAAGGCGATGATGCAGGCGCGCAAGAGCCTCGTGAGCGTGTCGCTGAAGAACGATACCTTGTTCTACGCGGTCAAAGGCAAGCATGGGACGACGCGCGTGTACATGCAGCCCGCCGCGGACGGAACCGGCGTGATCGCCGGCGGCGGCATGCGCGCAGTGTTCGAGTGCGCCGGCGTGCGCAACGTGCTCGCGAAGAGCTACGGGTCGCGCAACCCGATCAACGTCGTGCGCGCGACGATGGATGCGCTCGCGAAGCTGCGCTCGCCCGACGACATCGCGGCCAAGCGCGGCAAGACCGTTGCAGAGATCGTGGACTGAACGCCATGACCGGAAAACTCATCAAAGTCACGCTCGTAAAGAGCCTCGCCGGCCAATTGGCGAATATCGCGAATTCCGCGCGCGGTCTCGGGCTGCGCCGCATCGGCCATAGCGTCGTCGTGGCGGATACGCCGTCGAACCGCGGCATGATCGGCACCGCGTCGCACATGCTCAAAGTGGAGCCGCCGCCGGGCTCGGAGAAACGCTAATGCGATTGAACACGATCAAGCCGGCCGCCGGTTCCAAGCGCGCGCATTTGCGCGTCGGCCGCGGCGCGTCCGCCGGCCAGGGAAAGACCTGCGGCCGCGGCGTCAAGGGCCAGCGCGCGCGCAAGGGCGGCTACCACAAGACGGGTTTCGAGGGCGGCCAGATGCCGCTGCAACGCCGCTTGCCGAAGACCGGATTCCGCTCGGCGATGAAGGCGTCGCGCGCGGAGTTGACGCTCACCGACCTCATGCGCGTCGATGAATCGGTGGTCACCCGCGAACTCCTCATTGGTGCGAATTTGATTCCCGCGAACACTCTGCGCGTCAAGATCATCCTCTCGGGGGCCCTAACCAAGCCGTACACGATCAAGGACCCGTCGATCTTGGCGACGAAGGGTGCGAAGAGCGCGATCGAAGCGGCCGGCGGCCGGTTCGAGGCATAAGAGGCTCCAGTGTCGACGTCCAGCGCCAACGCAGCAGCCCATCTGGGGGACATGACCCGCTTCGCCGAGATGCGCAAGCGGCTCCTATTCCTGTTGGGCGCGCTGGTCGTGTACCGCATCGGCACGTTCATTCCGGTGCCGGGCATCGATGCGGCGAGGTTCGCGGCGTTCTTTTCGACGCAGCAGGGCACGCTGCTCGGCGTGTTCAACATGTTCTCCGGCGGCGCCCTGCAGCGCTTTTCCATTTTCGCGCTGAACGTCATGCCGTACATCACGGCGTCGATCATCGTGCAAATGGCGTCGATGGTGTATCCGCCTTGGGCTCAGATTCGCAAGGACGGCGAGTCCGGCCGGCGCAAACTCACGCAGTACACGCGCTACGGCACCGTGGGACTCGCGGCATTCCAGGGATTCGGCGCCGCGCTGGCGATCCAGAATTCCGGCAGCCATTTGGTGCCGAACCCCGGCGGCCAGTTCCTGTTCGTCGCGACGATCTCGATCACGACCGGCACGCTGTTCATCATGTGGCTCGGCGAACAGATGACCGAGCGCGGCGTCGGCAACGGGATCACGATGATCATCGTCGCAGGCATCGTCGCCGGCCTCCCGCGCGCGATCGGCAACACCTTGGAGATGGTGCGGTCCGGGGAAATGAATCCGCTGATCGTGCTCCTAATCCTGGTCGTCGTGGTGCTGGTGACCGTGTTCTGCGTTTACGTGGAGCAGGCGCAGCGCCGCATTCAAGTCAATTACGCCAAGCGCCAGGTCGGCCGGCGCATGATGCAGGGGCAGAGCACGCATCTGCCTTTCAAGCTCAACATGGCCGGCGTCATTCCTCCGATCTTCGCGTCGAGCCTGCTCGTGTTCCCCGCGACCATCGCGCAGTTCTTCGGCAACAGCCCGAATCCCAACGCCGCGCAGCGCATGCTGCAGCGCGTCGCCGCGATTTTGGGCTACGGGCAGCCGCTGCACGTGCTGCTCTACGCGGTGCTGATCATCGGCCTGTCGTTCTTCTACGTCGCATTGGTCTACGATGCGCGCGAAACCGCCGATAACCTGAAGAAGGCCGGCGCGTTCATTCCGGGGATCCGTCCCGGCCAGCAGACCGGCGAATACATCGACCGGGTGTTGACGCGGCTGACGCTGTGGGGCGGCCTGTACATCATGGCCGTCTGTCTGCTGCCCGAAATCCTGCGCATGGCGAATCCCGCAATTCCATTCCAATTCGGCGGTACGTCATTGCTGATCATCGTCGTCGGCGTCATGGATTTCGTGGCGCAGGCGTATTCGCACATGATGTCGCATCAATACGAGGGCCTGATGAAGAAGGCCAGCCTACGGGGCATCGGGAGTAAGAAATGAAAGTTCGTCCTTCGGTCAAGAAAATCTGCAAGAACTGCAAGGTGGTGCGGCGCCGCGGCATCGTCTACGTCATTTGCAGCGACCAACGGCACAAGCAGCGTCAGGGCTGATGAGGCTTAGCATGGGGCGGACCTGCGTCAAGTTGTTCGACAGAGAGTTTTCTTATATACTTGCGCACTTTTTTCGCGTGCGCTTAGCGGAGAAATAGATGGCGCGTATCGCCGGCATCAATATCCCGATGAACAAGCATGTCGTCATCGGGTTGACCCATATTTTCGGCATCGGCAATCGCCGTGCGTCGCTGATCTGCGATGCGGCCGGCGTCAAGCACAGCGTCAAGGTCAAGGACTTGACCGACGCCGAGGTTGCTTCGCTGCGGTCCCAGGTAGCCAAGTTCGCGGTCGAAGGCGACCTGCGGCGCGAGGTGTCGATGAACATCAAGCGCCTGATGGACCTCGGCTGCTACCGCGGCATTCGGCATCGCAAAGGACTTCCGCTGCGCGGGCAGCGGACGCGCACCAACGCGCGCACCCGCAAGGGACCGCGCAAGCAGGCGGTCAAGATGAACGCACCGCCCGGCAAGGTATGAGGTAGATCGAGACAACCATGGCTGATCAGAAACAGAATCCGAGTCAAGGCGGCGCCGGGCAGGGCGCGAAGCCGGCACGTAAGAAAGTGCGCAAGAACGTGCTCGACGCGATCGCGCATGTCCATGCCTCCTTCAACAACACGATCATCACGATCACGGACCGGCAGGGCAACACGCTCTCGTGGGCGACGTCGGGCGGCTGCGGATTCCGCGGATCTCGCAAGTCGACGCCGTTCGCGGCGCAGGTCGCCGCCGAGAGGGCGGGCACCGCGGCGCAGGAACACGGCGTGAAGAACGTCGAAGTTCGCGTCATGGGGCCGGGGCCCGGCCGCGAGTCGGCTGTGCGCGCGCTGAATGGCTGCGGTCTCAAGATCACGAACATCGAAGACGTGACGCCGATCCCGCACAACGGGTGCCGTCCGCCGAAGAAGCGTCGCGTCTAACCTCAAGGGTTTGTAATGGCTAAATATACCGGTCCCAAATGCAAACTGTCGCGTCGCGAAGGCACGGATTTGTTCCTGAAGAGCGGCGTCAAGCCGCTCGAGTCCAAGTGCAAGCTCGAAGTGCCGCCGGGCGGCGTCAAGAGCGAGCGCAAGCAGCGGCTCTCCGAGTACGGGTTGCAGCTGCGTGAAAAGCAGAAGCTGCGCCGCATGTACGGCGTTCTCGAGCGTCAGTTCCGCAATTATTACGAAAAGGCCGCAGGCCGTCCCGGTGCGACCGGCGAGACGCTGCTCCAATTCCTGGAATGCCGGCTGGACAACGTCGTCTACCGCATGGGGTTCGCCTCGACGCGCGCCGAGGCGCGGCAACTGGTGAGCCATAAGGCCGTTGCGGTCAACGACAAGCTCGTGAACATCGCCTCGTACCAGTGCAAGGCGGGCGACGTGGTCAATTTGCGCGAGAAGGCCAAGAAGCAGACTCGCGTTCAAGCCGCGCTGGCGATTGCCACGCAAGTCGGCTTTCCGGATTGGGTCGAAGTAGACGACAAGAAGATGTCGGGCGTTCTGAAGTCTGTGCCCGACCGCCAGGAAATCCTGCCGGACATCAACGAGAGCCTCGTCGTCGAGTTGTACTCCAAGTAACACGCAACGGCCCGATCAGCCCCGAGGGCTCGATGGGCGTTGAGTCCGCGATCAGTAAAGGTAGGTGGTATCCATGCAGGGATCGATCAATGAATTTCTGAAGCCCCGGGTTGTCAAGGTACAGCCGGTTTCGCCGCGGCATGCGCGCATCGTGATCGAGCCGTTCGAACGCGGCTTCGGCCACACGCTCGGCAACGCCTTGCGCCGCGTGCTGCTGTCCTCGCTACCCGGCGCCGCGATCACCGAGATCGAAATCGAAGGCGTGCTCCACGAATACACGGCGATCGAAGGGGTACAAGAGGACGTCGTCGACATCCTTCTGAACTTGAAGGCGGTCGCGATTCGGATGCACTCGCGCGACGTCGCCGAGATCCGTCTCCACAAGAAGGGCCCGGGCCCGGTCACGGCCGGCGACATTTCCGGCGACCACGACATAGAGATCCTCAATCCCGAACTCGTGATCGCGAACCTGACCAAGGCGGGCGAACTGTCGATGTCCCTGAAGGTCGAGCGCGGCCGCGGCTATCGACCGGCGGCCCAGCGCCTGGCGTTCGAGGAGCAAACGCGCGCGATCGGCCGGCTGCAGCTCGACGCATCGTTCAGTCCGGTGCGCAAAGTCACCTATAACGTCGAGAGCGCACGCGTCGAGCAGCGCACCGACCTCGATAAGCTGATTCTGGACATCGAAACCAACGGTACGATCGATCCTGAGGAAGCCATTCGCCGCGCCGGCGGAATCCTCAAGGATCAGCTGTCCGTGTTCGTGGATCTCCAGGGCCAGGACGAGTCGACGTCCAAGGCGACCGAAACGCAGTTCGATCCGATTTTGCTGCGCCCGGTCGACGAACTCGAACTCACGGTGCGCAGCGCGAATTGCCTGAAGGCGGAGAACATCCACTACATCGGCGACTTGGTGCAACGCACCGAAGTCGAATTGCTGCGTACGCCGAATCTCGGCAAGAAGTCGCTGACCGAGATCAAAGAGGTTCTCGAGAGCCACGGCCTCACGCTGGGAATGCGCATCGACAATTGGCCGCCTCCGGGCTTGAAGCGCGACGATGAGCGCGACAGCATCTGATCTGCGAATCTAAGGTCTCAAAAACATGCGTCATAGAAACAGCGGTCGTCAGTTATCGCGAAACTCGTCCCACCGGCATGCGTTAATGCGCAACATGGCCGCCTCGCTGTTGCGCCACGAGACCATCCGCACGACGGTGCCGAAGGCGAAGGAATTGCGCCGCGTCGTCGAGCCCTTGATCACGTTGGCGAAGGTCGACTCGCAGGCGAAGCGCCGCCTGGCGCTCGCGCGTCTGCGCGATGTAACCGTCGTCGATAAGCTGTTCGCCGACTTGGGGCCGCGCTTCAAGACGCGTGCCGGCGGCTATACCCGGATCCTCAAAATGGAGCCGCGGCCGGGCGATTCCGCCGACATGGCGCTGATGCAGCTCGTCGAGGCGACGCCGGCTCCTGCCGCCAAGCCGGCGGACGAGGATGCCGCGGCGAAGAAGCCGAAGCGGCGCAAGGCAAAAGCGGCCGCCTAGAGCGCGCGGCTTGGCTTCACTTCAAACCTGAGGAGGCGGGCAGCGATGAGCATAGCCAGCGAATTCAAAGAGTTTGCGATGAAGGGGAACGTCGTCGACATGGCGGTGGGCGTCATAGTCGGTGTCGCATTCGGTAAGATCGTCTCGTCGCTCATCGCCGATGTGATCACGCCGGTACTCGGTAAGTTGATCGGCGGCGTGAATTTCACGGATCTCGCGATCAGCCTCGGTGCGGACCCCAAAGGCGCCGCGGTGCTGGTCAAATACGGCGTATTCCTTCAGTCAATCTTCGATTTCCTGGTCATCACGTTCGTGCTGTTCCTCGCCCTGCGCGGCATCAACAAGCTCAAGAAGCCCGCGGCCGCGCCCGCCGCCCCGGCGGCTCCGCCGCGCCAGGAAGTGCTCCTCGAGGAAATTCGCGACGCTCTGCGGAACAACCGCTGAATTCGAGGGCGATCCGATTCAGGCGCTCAAACGGCTGAATGCGTCCCGCGTCAGATTTTCAGGGCCGGCGGCGGTCGTGACCACGTTGTCTTCGATGCGGATGCCGCCGTAGGGCTTGAGCGCCGCGGCGAGCGTCCAATCGATGTGTTCGCGGCGCGCGTCCGCGTGCGCCGCCGCGAGCAGCGAGTCGATGAAGTAGATTCCCGGTTCGACCGTGACGACGACGCCAGGCTCAAGGAGCCGCGTGAGGCGTAGGTAGGGGTGCCCCTCGGGACGCTTGCGCTCATGGCCGGCGGCGTCCGCGAACACGCCGCCGACGTCGTGCACTTGGAGCCCGAGCAAGTGGCCGATGCCGTGCGGGAAGAACACGCTGGTGACGCCGCGCTCCATGGCCGCTTGCCCGGGCAAATTGGTGAGGCCTACGCGGTGCAAGAGGTCGCCGAGGGCGCGATGCGCCGACAGATGCACGTCGCGGTAATCCCGGCCGGGAACGATTTCGGCGCATAGCGCCCGCTGTGCGCGCTCGAGCTCCGTGATGAGGTCGGCGTAGGCGCCCGGCGCTGCGGCATGGCTGCGCGTTATATCGGCGGCATAGCCGCGGTACTGGGCGCCGGCGTCGAGCAGGAGCGAAAGCCGCGGCTGCGGCGCCGTGCGCTCGAGGCGCTGGTAATGCAGGATCGCGGCATGCTCGTTGTAGGCGACGATGTTGTTGTACGGCATCTCCTCTTCGCGTTGTGAGCAGGCGTCCAGATACGCAAGATGCGCGCCATACTCCGATTTGCCGTCGAGAAACGCCGAGAGCGCCGCGACGTGTCCGCGCGCTCCCAGCGCGTTCGCGCGGCGCATGCACTCGATCTCATAGTCGGTCTTGAGCGCGCGCTCGTAATGCAGGCGGGTCAACAGTTCGGGCGGATTGACCGACTCGCGCTCGGCATCGCCGAACGCCTCGGGCGGGCCCACGAATGCGACCTTCCCGAGCTTTGCCCAGTGCCCCGCAGTCTCCGCGCTGCTTTGCACCGGGACGATGGACAGTTCCCGCGTCCAGGATTCCTGCGGAATCGGCGACGGCTTGTGCCAGTAGTCGCTCGGCTGATGGAACAACAGCTTGGGGCGGTCGCCTGGCCTGTGGATGAGAACGCAGTGCGGAGTGTCCACGACCGGCACCCAGGCTTTGAAATGCGGATTCGGCTTGAACGGGTATTCCTGGTCGTCGAGGAACTGGACCGGCGCGCGTCCCGCATGAATTACCAAGGCATCGAAGCCGGCAGCGCCGAGCGCTTGGTCGGCGCGCCGCATCGAAGTGCGCAAATGCTCCGGATACAGAAGATCTAGCTGGTCCGCACCCACGTTTTCTCCGCGAAAATTGACAGGACGTCGGATATTAAGATTACTTTAACTCAGAGCAGATCGCCCGCCGATTAACCCCGATGTCGAGCCGCTGCGTTAGCAGCGCGAGGCCTCGACCCGAGCGGAAAAAGGATAGGAAAATACGCGAAAACACTCTAAACTGCCCGGCGACATCTTGGTGAAGGCACAAGACCTGCAAGTCCGCCTACGTTGTTAAATCATTAATATCCTGGGGTATCGATAGATGAAGACCAAACTAGTTATCAGCGCGATCGCCGCCGCATTTGTTCTTTCCGCCTGCGGCAAGAAGACCGAGGCTCCGGCTCCTGCCGACACGACCGCTTCTGCTCCGGCTGCCGAAGCGCCCGCTTCCGCACCGGCGAGCGATGCGACGGCTGCCAGCGCCGCTGCTGATGCGACGGCGTCTGCGGCGTCTGCGGCCTCGACGGCCGCGCCTGATGCCTCTGCCGCGAAGCAATAATACGCTTTAGTATTATTTGATCGCGTAGGCCCGGGCGGGCAGCCGAAAGGCTCGTTCGCCTGGGCCTTGTCTTTATGGCGGTAGGGAAACCGATAGCACAGTGTCCGTCAGTATTCGTGACTGCAAATACTCGAAACGGGATCGGCAGTGGATTCAGGATGTCTATGGCGAGTATCTGGATTCCTTATCCGACCTGAATACCGGCTTCTTTTCGGTGATCGGCGCGGACAATCCGCAGCGGGACGGCATTTTTGCGGATTGGTTCGCGAACGACCTAACGCACCCGCTCGTGATCGCTCAAGGTTCCGAGCCGGCCGGATTCGCTCTGGTTTCGCGCCTGCGATTCCCGACCAGCGGCGAAAAGCCGGCTGATTACCGGATGTCCGAGTTCTTCGTGCGCCAGCGATACCGGCGCCACGGGATCGGTCGCGATGCCGCAACCTTGATTTTCGACCGGTTCGCCGGCGAGTGGGAAATCGTCGAATATCAGCGCAATCCCGGATCGGTGCGATTCTGGCGCAAGGTGCTGACCGGCTACTGCCGCGGCCGCTACACCGAATGGAGCGGAAACGGCGAGATTCGCCAGCGGTTCGTGAGCCAACCGAAGACCATGCCCAAATCCTGAACGGGCGGCGCCATGGAGCCGCGGGTGGCCGTTGAGCCGTCATGCGGCGCCTGGGTCAGGGTTTCCCCGGCTCAAGAATTCCGTCCGCCGGTCGACTTCTCCGATTGTCTTCCCATGACGAGCGCGAGGATTCAGGTGAATACCACAGACCCGCAAACTTCCTCCGATGCCGCGTTTGGATTCATTCGGGCCCTGGCCGCGGAACTTTCCTCGGGCAACGTGGATTTACCGTCCTTTCCCGAGGTCGCGATTCGCCTACGGCGAATCCTTACGGATCCGGACTCGAGCCTCGAGACGGTGGTGCGGGTAGTCGGCTCCGAGCCTGCGCTTGCCGCGAGGCTCTTGAAGATCGCCAATTCGGCCGCGATCAATACCGGCGGAAAGCAGGTAACGGACTTGCGCAGGGCGATCAATCGCATGGGCTACAACATGGTCCGCAGCGCGTCGATGTCGTTCGCGCTGGCGCAAATCCGCAACAACAGCGAACTCGCGGACGTCAAACACTACCTGGATGAATTATGGGAGCGCAGCACGCAGGTCGCGGCGTTCGCCTACGTCCTCGCGCGCGCCAGCGAGCAAATCAATCCCGACGAGGCGATGCTCACGGGGATGATGCACGGCATCGGCAAGCTCTATGTGATTACGCGCGTCGTCGATCACCCGGAATTGTTCGCGAGCGCCGCTGCGGTCAATCAAATCATCGAGGATTGGCACGCGCAGATCGGCAAAGCGATCATGGAGAACTGGGAATTCGGCGATGAGATGGTCGCCGCGGTCGGCGGCCAGGACGACATGCACCGCGAGGGAATCGAAACGGCGGATTTGTGCGACATCATCGCGGTGGCGAATCGGATGGCTTCATTCGCGTCGGATGTCGATGGCTTGCGCTTGGCGATCGACGGCCTCGCCGCCGCCGGGCGCCTGCGCATGAGCGACGAAAAGATGCGCATCGTCATGCATGACAGCGCGGCCGAGGTGGCCGCGCTGCGCAACGCGCTCGGCGCTTGAGGCCCGCCGGCGGGCGATTAATCCATGACGCGGCAGATCGCGTCGGCCAGGTAAGCGACGTTTTGCGGCATCACACCCGCCAAATTCATGCGGCTGTCGGCCGTCATGTAGACGTGATGTTCCTCGCGCAATCGATCGACCGCTTGCGTGGATGCACCGAGCAGGGAAAACATGCCCTTCTGGCTGCGCAAGAAGCCGTAGCCGTCGTCGTCGCGCAAACGCCGCAGATTATCCGCGAGCAGCCCGCGCATTTCCCGAATGCGCCCGCGCATTGCCGCAAGCTCGCTCATCCATAGGCTGCGCAACTCCGGCGTTGCGAAAATGTGCGCGGCGATCGCGGCGCCGTGATCCGGCGGCATGGAATAGATGCTGCGGGCGATTTGCAGCACATGGCTCTTCACCGCCGCGGCATGACTTGCGTCGTTGCCGACGACGATCAGTGCGCCGACGCGCTCGCGATAGAGGCCCAGATTCTTCGAGAACGAGGTCGCGATCAAGCATTCCGGAACGCTTTGCGCAACGAAACGCACGCCGGCGGCGTCGGCATCAACGTCCTCGCCGAACCCCTGGTAGGCAAGGTCGAGGTATGGCACCAGGCGCCGGCGCTGTAGAATTTCGACGACCGCACGCCACTCGTCCGCGCCGAGATCCGCTCCGCTCGGGTTGTGGCAACAGGCATGGATCAACACGACGTCGCCCTGCGCCGCGCCGTTCAAGTGTTCCAGCATCGCATCGGTGCGCAGTCGGTGCGCGCTCGCGTCATAATACGGGTAGCGCAGGAGCCGCAAGCCGGAGCTTCCGAGCAGCGGCGCGTGGTTGCCCCAGGTCGGATCGCTGATGTGAACCGCGCTGGCCGGCGCGGCCGCGCGGATCAATTCCGCACCGACGCGCAGCGCGCCGCAGCCGCCGGGGGCTTGAACGGTGACCGCGCGGCGATCGCGCACCGCCGGATGCGCGGCGCCGAGCACGAAATCGGCCACGGCATCGTTGAATTCAGCGCGGCCGGCGGCGGCAACATAGGATTTCGTCGTTTGCTCGGCGAGTACGCTGCGCTCGGCAGCGCGCACGCACTCCAGCACAGGCGTATTGCCGTGCGCGTCGCGGAAGACGCCGACCCCGAGGTCGACTTTCAACGGCGAGGAATCGGCACGGAACTTCGCCATGAGCCCGAGGATCGCGTCCTCGCTCAAGCGGATCATCGACTGGAACAAGATATTGGCCCCTATTGACGGCAGGCGGCAGTATAGCCGATGCGCGCGCAGTCATAATATTGCTAAGCTCGCACCCCCGCGGTTTCGGAGGCGCTTTGGTGAAGGAGATGGCCGGTAAGTGGCTGCCTATTCTCGTGCTTTGCACGCTGGCGTGCGCATCGGCGCATGCCGCGGCCGGCGACGCTCCCACGGGCCTTGCGCGCTGGCTGGACCCCGCGACCGCGCCGTTCATACCGGTGCCGGAAATCGACATCGACCCGAACAGCGGCACGACTCTCGGTCTGATTCCGACGTGGATCGTGACCGACGACAAAGCGCAAATCCGCCAGATCATCGCGCCCGACATCCTTCACAACCCGAATTTCGGCTGGGGCGCGCGCGGTCGGATTTTTGCCTATCCGTCGGAAGACACCCAGTGGTCCGTCGTCGGGGGCGCCAAACAGCGCGTGGAAAGCGAATTCGACTACGAATATCAGACGGGTCGTTTGCGCGCTAGCCGCTGGTCGTTTGCGGCGAGCGTCGTCTACGACCGCAGCGGCACGCCGCGCTTCTACGGGATCGGCAACCGTTCGCCGGTCATCGACGAGACCAATTACACCTTGCAGCAGAAATACATTCAGACGACGCTCGGATGGAACCTGACGCACGCCTGGCAGATCTCCTACACGCTGCGCGTACGCGCGGTCGCGGTTCAACCGGGATCGCTGATCAAGATCGCCTCGATCCAGACGCGGTTTTTGGGCCTGCTCGGGATCGGTTTGAATCACGAGATCCTGCACCGCGCGGCGATTACCTATGACACCCGCAATGATGCGACCGTGCCGACGGCCGGCGGCGCGTACAGCGTCTTCGGCGGCATTGCCGCAAGAACCGGCATGTTCGACGACTCTCTCTACAGCGTCGTCGGCATCGATTTGCGCCAGTTCTGGCCGGTATCGGCGAACGCGGTGCTCGCCGCACATATCGCGCTGCGCTACATGCCGGGCCTGACGAACGTGCCGTTCTGGAGCCTGTCGAGCATCGGCGGCGATCGCAGCGTGCTCGGCGAGGAACAGCCGCTGCGCGGCTTCGGCGCGGGGCGCTTCTACGGCCGCAATTCCTTTTCCTCGAGCATCGAGTATCGCCGCCGTGTACTCTCGCTCAACGCCATGGGCACTCATATGGATATCGAACTCGCGCCATTCATCGACATCGGCGACGTCTTCCAGCACTCGCGGCAATCGCCGGTCACGCATCTGCACCACGTCGTGGGACTTGGGTTTCGGGGCATCGCGCGGCCCTTCGTCGTCGGCTACGTCGATATCGGCTACGGCAGCGAAGGCGCCGCGGTATTCACCGGCATCAACTACCCGTTTTGATCGCGGCCATGCATGCACCCGCGCGTTGATCGACCGATGGCATCCCGGTTTCTCGATTTTGGCTTTCTTGTAGGCAGAAACCCGCGCCGCGTGCTCGCTGTGTGGGTGCTCGCGGTCGCGTTCGGCGCCTGGGGCGCGGCCTTGTTTCCGACTGTGTCGCTCGGAGGGACGTCCGGTCTGTCCGGCAGCGCTTCCATGCGCGTCGACGACGCGCTGCACACGGAATTCCATAATCCGTTTCTAGATCCGTTGGTCGTCGCCGTTTCGACTCCCCGGCTCGACGTGGATCGGGCGCCGCTCGCCGATTGGGAGCGTGCGGCCGCGGCGGCGCTGAAGAAATTGCCGGAGGTCAGCGGAGTCTCCGATTATGCGGCGTCCCGCGATCCCGGCTTGCGTTCCGCCGACGGCCGTCAATCGATGCTGCTCGTCGGCCTCGAGGCGACCGACGTGGCCGGCCAACAGAACGCCGTCGCGCGGGTGCGCGCCGCGCTCGCGCCTTGGCGCGCGAAGTTGACGGTGCTCGACCCGACCGCGGTTGTCGCCGTGACCGGCGGGCCGGCGGCGGACTACGACATCAATACCGGCAGCGCTCAAGGCGGGGATCGGGCTGAAAAGCGCGCGCTGCCGCTGACTTTGGTCATCCTATTGCTCGCATTCGGCACCGCCGTCTCGGCCGCCTTGCCGTTTCTGATGGGCCTCGCATCGACGATGGTCGCGCTGGGCGCCGCTTTCCTGTTGGCGCGCCTCATGCCGGTCTCGAATCTGCTGGGCAATGTGGTCACGATGATCGGGCTTGCGGTCGGCATCGATTATTCGCTGTTGATGGTCAAGGATTTCCGCGAGCGCCTGAAATCCTCGGCCGTCGACGTCGCGGTCGCCGAAACCGTGGCGGAGGCGGGTACGACGATCTGCTGGTCGGGAAGCACGGTCGCGATCGGCCTCCTCGGGCTGTTGTTCAGCCCGATTTTGGAAACGCGCAGCGTCGGTATCGGCGGCGCTTTGGTCGTCGTCGTCGCGGTGCTCGCCGCGCTGACCCTGTTGCCGGCGTGTTTGGCGCTGCTCGGCGAAAAGGTCGAGCGCTGGCCCATCGGATTCGCCGCAGGCAAGCGAACGGACCGCGCCACGGTTTGGCGGCGGCTCGCCGCCTGGACCGTGCGACGGCCTTTCCGCAGCCTCGCACTGGGCGGCGGCGCCGTGCTGGTTCTGGCGTTGCCCGTCATCGGCGCGCAGAGCGGCTTCACGAATGAGCCATGGTTCCTGCCCAAGGCGATGGAATCGCGGGTCGGCACGGAAATAGTCGGCCACATCCAGAGCGCCAACGCCGCGCTCGACGTGCGCATCGTCGTGCGGACGACCGATGGCAAACCCTTGCTCGCCCGAGCGCATGCCGCGGCACTCGCGGCCTACTCGGCGCAACTCGCGGGCGACCACCGCATCGCGTCGATCGTCTCGCCGCTTTCCGCCCCTAACGACGCCGCCCGCGCGCTGTACCTGAGCCGCGACGGCCGCGCGGGACTCTTCGACGTGACGCCGGCGGCGTCGCTGTCGGTCCCTCGAATTCAAGCGCTCGCGCGCGATCTTGCGAAGCTGCGGCCGGCGGGACCGTTGGAGACGGCCGTCGGCGGTGCGCCGGTCTATTACAGCGAGTTCAGCGATTACATGTGGAAGAGCTTCCCGAAGGTCTTCGGCTTCGTGATTCTCGCGACTCTGGTGCTGTTGTTCGCGGCGTTTCGCTCCTTCTTGCTGCCGATCAAGGCCGTGATCGCGAACCTGCTCGCGATTCTTGCCGGCTACGGCGCCGTCGTGGCGGTATTCCAATTCGGCTGGTGCGCGGGCCTCGTTGGCCTCGAGCGGCCGTTCAGTTCGATCGCGCTCGAAGTGCCGATGATGATTTTCTGCCTCAGTTTCGGCCTGTCGATGGACTATGAGCTGTTCTTGTTGTTCCGCATCCGGCGCGAATATGCGGCGCACGGCGACAACGACCGCGCTACGGTAGATGGCCTCGCCGCGGTCGCGCCGGTGATCACCGGGGCCGGATTGATCATGGCTGTCGTGTTTGGGGCTTTCGCCGCCGCCGCGCTGCCCGCGCTCAAAATGATCGGCGTCGGATTGTGCGTGGCGGTGCTCGTCGACGCGAGCCTGATCCGCGGCGTCATCGTGCCGGCCTTCATGAGCATCGCCGGGCGTTGGAATTGGTACCCGGGCCTTTAGCCGCCCCGTCTCCAATAAAAGACACTGTGAGGATCAGGGTCCGCGGCGATACGGTATAGACTTGCACAACGGCGAATGCGTTCAGCCATCCACGTCCAGGGAGATAGATATCATGGCGCTTTGGAAAGAGATTCCGCCCGGCTCGGCCGGCGCTCCTGTAACCCCCAGTGCCGCGACGCCGCCGGAGCGCAGTCCGGTGGAGGTCGCTGCGGCGAGCATATTGCGTCGTCCTGCGGCGCCGCGTCCGGAGGGGGGCGATTCGGTCATCGCCGCGAATCTGAGCATCGAGGGCAAGATCGAGGGTTCCGGCAACGTGCGCATCGCCGGCCGCTTCAAAGGCGACGTGCGCATCGACGGAAACTTCAACATCGAGTCCGGCGCTCAGTTGACCGGCCAGGTCCTGGCCGGGATCGTGGTGGTCGGCGGCGAGCTGCAGGGAAACATCGAATCGGCGAAGCGCGTCGACGTGCTCGAGGGCGGCGTCATCGTCGGCGACGTCAAGGCCGGCTCGATCACGGTTGCCGCGGGCTCCAGAATGCGCGGGCACGTCGAATTCGGATGGGACGACGATAAGGTCTCGAAGCTGGACCAGAGCCGCATGGGTGACGGCAAATAGCGATGAGCGCCGCCCGTCAGGGGTCGCTCGGCGCAACGCGCGTTTGCCCTCATTGCAAAGCGACTGTTCTCGCCAGCGCCAGCATTTGCCCCGGTTGCCAGCATCATTTGCGGTTCAATGCCGCTGCGGCGGAGCAGCAGCCGGCCGGCCACCCGGCGATGCGCATCGAAGGGACGATCGCGCAAGCCGGCGCGGCGGCTTGCGAATATTGCGTCGTCGTGTCGATTTCGAACGGACGCGGTGAAAAAATCTCGCGCCAGGTGGTCGGCGTAGGCGCCCTTGCGCCCGGCGAGCGCCACAGCTACAGCTTCTCCGTCGACGTCATGCCTGCGCGCACGGCTTCGGACCGCGCTTCGGCGCAGAACCGCGAACCGGACTCGGACCGCAAGCCCACACCCGCGCGCAAATAATTCGGATCAGCCGCTGCGGTTGCGCTCTATATCGATGAAGCGCAGGAATTCGGCGCGCGTGCTCGGGTCCTTGCGGAATGCGCCGAGCATCTTGCTGGTCACCATCGACACGCCGCGCTTGTGCACGCCGCGCGTCGTCATGCACTGATGGACCGCATCGATGACGACGCCGACGCCGCGCGGCTTGAGGACATCGTCGATGCATGCGGCGATTTGCGCAGTGAGCTTCTCTTGGACCTGGAAGCGGCGCGCAAAGCCGTCGACGACGCGTGCGAGCTTGCTGATGCCGACGACACGGTCGGTCGGCAGGTAGCCGATGTGCGCCCGGCCGATGATCGGCGCCATGTGGTGCTCGCAGAAGGATTCGAACGAGATGTCGCGCAGCACGACCATCTCGTCATAGCCGTCCACTTCCTCGAACGTGCGGCGCAGGTACTCGCCGGGATCGATCGAATACCCGGAGAACCAGTCGCCGAACGCTCTGACGACGCGTCTCGGCGTGTCCTTCAAACCCTCCCGGGCCGGATCCTCGCCCGCCCATCGCAGCAGCGTCTGCACGGCTTGCTCGGCCGCAGTGCGGCTCACGGCGCGCCTTACATTGCGTTTCTTGATTGTTGCCATGCCCTACCCCCGGCGTGCATCGTTGTCGGCAGGCCTATACGATAACATCCGTGCTGCGTCCGGCTGTCAAAACCTCGAGGTCAGGGCCGCAATATGGCCAAATCGACGTACTCCATGTGCAAACCGGGCACCCGTTGCGAGTCCCGCCGCGAGCGCATGCAGCGCGCGGCGCTTGCCATCGCCTGCGCCTTCTGCCTGAGCGCGGCGCCGCCGCTTCCCGTGAGCGCCTCGACCGCGCCGGCCGCCGCCGATGCGATTCCGCAGGTGGTCGTGACCGGAGTGCGCGCCGGCCCCGGTCTCTGGCGCGTGCAGCGCGGTCCCGCGCAACTATGGATCCTCGGCACGGTCGCGCCCTTGCCGAAGGACATGGTCTGGCGATCGCGGCAGGTCGAAAGGATTTTGGGCGGTGCGACCCAGGTGCTCGTCGCCAAGCCGCTGCACGTCGGAATAATGCGGGTGCTGTGGCTCATGCTCACGCAGCGCGATCTGCTGATGCTGCCGCGCGGCCGGAAGTTGAAGGATGTCCTGCCGCCGGCATTTTATGCGCGCTTCGCCGTGCAAAGAGCGCGGTTCACCACGAGCGCCGACAAATGGGAGCGATTCCGGCCGATCATCGCGATGGCGTTCCTGCAAGAGGCGGCTTTGCGCAGCGTCGGTTTGTCGACGCGGCTCGATGTCGCCGCCGAAGTGCGAAAACTGGCGCGCCGGCACGAAGTGCCCGTCGAGGAGGTCAAATTGGCCGGTCTGCGCGACGCGCTCGACGTTCTCAAGACGCTTGCGCCGGGCACCGAACAAAAGTGCGCGGCGGCGGCGTTGGTGACGGTGGAGAGCGGGCTGCCGCAGCTCAGCGAGCGCGCGCAGGCGTGGGCCACCGGCGATATCGCGCGCATCCGCAGTCTGCCGGAGGCCGCGGAAGTCGGCGCCTGCCGCGCGGCGGTTAGCGGCGAAGGTGAGGCCGCCGAATTGCTCGGCCAAATGCGCCGCACCTGGCTCGCCCGCATGGAGGAGAGCATGCGGCGCGGCGGCTCGACGCTCGCGGTCGTCGGCATGGATTTGTTGATAGAGCCCGGGGGCCTGCTCGATGGGTTGCGTGCGCGCGGCTATCGGGTGGATGCGCCGTGAGGCGCTGCGGCGGCCTGTGCGAGCGCCTCGAGAATTTCGTCGAGCAAACGGCTGCCGCGATACGCGAATCCCGTATATAGCTGGATGAGGTTCGCGCCGGCGCCGAGTGTCGCCAATGCCTCGTCCGCGCCGCAGATTCCGCCGACGCCGATGATCGGAAATTCCTCGCCCAGCAACGCGCGCAATCGCCGGATCACGCCGACCGACAGCCGATGCAGCGGGCGGCCGGAAAGACCGCCGGTGCACCCCGCCGGCAGCTGCGGCGCGAACTCATCGAGCCGGTTCGACGTATTGGTCGCGATCACGCCGTCCACCTTCAGCGCACGCAATTGCGCGGCGAGCACCGCCAGCTGATCGTCATCCAGGTCGGGCGCGACCTTGACGAACAGCGGTACGGTCCTGCCGAAGCGGCGCGCGAGCGCGGTCCTCTCGTCGATCAGGGATCCGGCGATGCGCTCCAAGCCGCCTTGCGATTGAAGTTCGCGCAGGCGTGCGGTGTTCGGCGACGACACGTTGACCGCGACGTAATCGGCGTATTCGTAGAGCTTGCGCAGACACTCGACATAGTCGCGTTCGGCGCTCTCGATCGGCGTATCGAAATTCTTTCCGATACTGATCCCGCGGATGCCGCGGTAGGCGCTGCGCTGCATGCGGGCGGCAACATGGTCGGCGCCCTTGTTGTTGAAGCCCATGCGGTTGACGAGCGCCGCGCGCGCGCGGATGCGGAACATGCGCGGCCTGGGGTTGCCGGGCTGGGGCCGAGGCGTCACCGTGCCGACTTCGATGTGGCTGAAGCCGACCGCGCCGAGCGCATCGAGATAATCGGCGTTCTTGTCGAAACCGGCGGCAAGTCCCACGGGATGCGCGAACTTGAGACCGGCGCAAGCGACGGCGAGATTCGCCGGCACGTCGCGCCGCGGCCATAGCGGGCGCAGCCAGCGCAGGCCGCGCAGAGCTAGGGTGTGCGCGGTTTCGGGGTCGAGGCGCGTCAGGACCGGCAGCGCGGCCGCGGCGAGCGCGGACATGGGGCGTGGCTTCATGATCCGTTCAGCGATTCGAGAATTCCAGGCGCCACCCGCCGGTCCGGTCCGAAAGCAGGGTGGTCCCGCCGTAGTCCAGGTGAAGGCGGATGAACGCCTCGACCGGCAACTCCAGCGCGATCGTGAGCAGTGCGCGCAAAGGGCCGGCGTGGCCGACGAGCACGAGCGCCTCGTGATCGGCACTCAAGAGCGCTTCCCAGGCGGCGCCGACGCGCGCGTGCATCGCCGCGTACGACTCGCCGCCGGGAGCCGAGCAATTCCAAACGTCACGGCTCCAAACGTCGGTCTGCGCGCGCGGTATGTCGGCCCAAGGCCGGCCTTCCCATTCGCCGAAATCCAACTCGCGCAAGCGATCGTCGACGATGAGCTTCGAGCCGAGTGCGGCCGCCAGAGGCTGTGCGAGCCGGCGGCAACGCTGCGCTTCGGTCGTGACGATCGCAGCCGCGGGCGGCAGGCTGCGGGCAAGCCGATCAGCCGCGGCTTCGAGGCCGGCCGCCGGCGCAACGTCGAGCCTGCCGTAGCAGATGCCGGGGGCGATGTCGGGCTGTGGATGGCGAATCAGGTAAATATTCATTCGATGCCGCCGCGCTTACGCGCGCCTTCTGTTCATCGCGTCCGCCGCCTCGGCGCCGGCTCCGGGATTCGCCGTCAGCACGGATCGTAGATAGCGGCCGGTATGCGAGGCTGGATCGCGCGCAATCGCTTCCGGCGTGCCGGCGGCGATGATGCGTCCGCCGCCGTCCCCGCCCTCGGGACCCAAGTCCACGACCCAGTCCGCGGTCTTGATCACGTCGAGATTGTGCTCTATCACGATGACCGTATTGCCCTCGTCGCGCAGCCGGTGAAGAACTTCGAGCAGCAACGCGATGTCGGCGAAATGCAGTCCCGTCGTCGGCTCGTCGAGTATGTAGAGCGTGCGCCCGGTCGCGCGCTTCGACAATTCCTTGGCGAGTTTGACTCGTTGCGCTTCGCCGCCCGACAGGGTCGTCGCGCTCTGGCCGAGGCGCACATAGGAGAGTCCCACGTCGAGCAGCGTCTTGAGTTTCGGCGCGACGGTCGGCACCGCCGAGAAGAAGGGCAGCGCCTCCTCGATCGTCATATCGAGTACTTCGTGAATGCTGCGCCCCTTGTAGCGGATTTCGAGCGTCTCGCGGTTGTAGCGCCTGCCGCGGCACAGGTCGCAGGGCACGTAAACATCCGCGAGAAAGTGCATCTCGACCTTGATCACGCCGTCGCCCTGGCATGCTTCGCAGCGTCCGCCTTTGACGTTGAAGCTGAAGCGCCCCGCTTCGTAGCCGCGCGCGCGCGCCTCCGGCATCGCTGCGAATATGTCGCGGATCGGCGCGAACAAGCCGGTATAGGTCGCGGGATTCGAGCGCGGCGTGCGGCCGATCGGGCCCTGATCGATTTCGATGACGCGGTCGACGTGCTCGAGCCCCTCGAGCCGGTCGAAGTGGGCCGCGCCGACCGCCGAATGATTCAGCTGCGTGGCCACGGCGCGAAACAGCGTGTCGTTGATCAGCGTGGATTTGCCGGACCCGGACACGCCGGTTACGCAAGTGAGGAGCCCGAGCGGGAATTGCGCGGACACGTGCCTCAAATTGTTCGCCGATGCGCCGATCAGGCGCAGCATGCGCTGCGGATCCGGCGCGCGGCGCACGGCCGGGACCGCGATGCGAAGAGCGCCGCTCAAATATTGGCCGGTGATCGACTCCGGATTCGCCGCGACTTCGGCGGCCGTGCCCTGGGCGACGATGCGTCCGCCATGGACTCCGGCGCCGGGACCCAGGTCGACGACGTGGTCCGCCTGGCGGATCGCCTCTTCGTCGTGTTCGACGACGATCACGGTGTTGCCGAGGTCGCGCA
>VFSW01002372.1_pt1 | contig 28433 bp, 34 predicted proteins | sample 5358111 | NCBI WGS metagenome assembly VFSW01 (sample SAMN11554181, study PRJNA540505) | mine drainage metagenome | isolation source: sediment from site ElyBrook_90M | place: USA: Ely Copper Mine, Vershire, VT | collected 2017 | reverse complement strand
CAATATATGGATAAAGGGGGAAGACACTTCTTTTAAAGTTAGTAATACAACTATCTATAGACTATATTATCCTTTTTTATCAATGGCTTGACATTTAAAATGTTGAAATATCCATATCAGAATGTAAGTTCGTTACTTTCCCCTTCTTGCGACTTTCCATAGTGGTGTGGTAATCCATATGCGTGCAGGCATATCAGGAGGCTTCCATGTACAAAGACGCGCACGATTTGTCGGACGAATACCCCGTGAGCATTCCGGGCATGACCATCCCCAAGCGGTCAAGGCCGCGCCGCAAGAGGTTCGGGATTGTCCACTATGCCACGGGCGGGAAGTTATCCTTCCTGATCATCCCGTTTGGCATGGGGATCAGCGCCGGGGACAAGATCACGTTCTACCATGAAGAGGGCGGCATCTCGTTCCGGGTGGAACCGGACGGCATGTACTCTGTCTATGCCGGTGGAACCACCACCAAGGCCCTGAAGACCGGCCTGTGCGACCCGCTGAGAGACTTTGCTAGTCACAAGATCAGGGACATCGTCGTTCGGACGGCCAAGGGCGGCTGGTTCGTCCCGCTCAATCAGTTCGATTGAAAAAGGGGGCCAGTGGCCCCCTTCCTGTCTCAGTCATCAAGAACCACATCGTCGATCAGATCGACCAGCAGGTCAACGTCTCTGGCGTAGTACAGCTTACTGACGCGCTCCTGCCCGCCGCTGGCTGAAATCTCGCAGGCCGCGATCAGGCCACGTTCGTGCATTGACCGCATCCCATTGGCGACCCTCATTTGGTCGATGCCAGTGTGCAGTGCCGCCTGCGCGGTGGTGTAGGCCCGATCCTCGTCCAGAATAGACAGGATGCGCTGCTCGATTTTCTCGGCGGTCAGTTCTGGCTTCGGCTTCACGGGTTCGGGGCGAGTATCAATCGGAGGGATTTGGAAGCGTTCCTGCACGACGATCTTGATTGCCCGCCAGCGGACAGATTTGCTTCCCCTGTCTTTTTTGTCGGCATCGCTGTCGTAGTAATTGTAGTTGGGGATGCAGTAGGCGGTCAGGAAATCCCCAACTTCAAGCGACGACGTTTTGGCAAGGTTTGAGACAATGTACACTTGCTCTCCATCTTCGCAGGTTGCAAAGGCAGAGCCGCTGCGGATTTTTGCATTGACGGAGCAGGCGAGGGTGACGATGTCGGAAGGTTTGAAAAAAACAGCCATATTATCCTCTTCGGTTGTTGGCTTCGTTGCGGATACGGTTCACGTCATCAGCGTTCTGGCGGGCCATGTATTCCACCAGTTCCATCTGATCTTGGGTCAGCCACCATCTGGGGCATGGCTTGTATCCCGCAGCCCTGAGGGCGATGGCACCCCGGCTCTTCAGTTCACTGCCGTTGCTCATGGCTTCAACAGCGTTCGGATGTCAGCCGCGATTGCCCTGTGGCTGTCCATTCCTTCATCTGCCATCTTCGCCGCCGCCTTGATGGCCTCGTTCCATGTGGCATCCCGCTCCCGCACCAACGCTTCGATGCGGTCGGCGGCGTCATGTGTCGTCACCCAAAGGGCGTTCTGCCGCAGTCCGTCGATCAGTTCTTCGTCAGTCATCTCACCGATCCTTCACGCAGACGGTCCTGACGACGATCCCGGTCGTGTCGAAACTGCCCTCGACCACAGACATGGCGTTGCGGCAGGCATCCAAGTTCTGGAACGTGGCGGTCGATGTCGTGAGGCCAAACCCAGTGACTACCATGATGATCAGAATGTATGTTCCCATCTCACACCTCAGTAGAACGGGTTGGGCTGCGGGCGCATGGACGACGACGGCGTGGTCGTCTCCTCGCACAGCAGGTTGTGGTCGTAGTGCAGCGTGTCGCCAACAACAGACAGCGCCGCCTCGCACGTCTCCAGAGACGGATAGACAATGGCTCCGAAGCCAAAGCCGTCATACTCACCACTCAGCATGGTGATCCACATTACAGTCCAGTAGGTCATTTTTTATCATCCTTATCTTCTGTTTTTTTCTCTTCCCACGGCGGCATCGACACGCTCACCTTGGTCTTCGGAAGAGACCCGTCTGCCGAACTGGTGTAGGATCGGTTCGGCACAAGGATCGTCTTTTTCTTCAACATCAGAACCCCCACTTCTCAGCGCAGATCGGGCCAATGCCAGCCTCGATGCTGGCGTGATTGGTCAGTTGCCGACCGCAGCAGGAGCAGGTGCCAGTGCGGCGACCATAACGCACAGCAGCCTCAAGCGGGTTCTCCGCGATGGTCTGGAGGCGGGACAGGATGTCAGCCTTGGCCTCGCGCACGGCGCTGAACGTGGTATCGACGATCTTGCCCTGATAGGCATCATCCTCAATATTGACGACGTACAGCGCACCAGCGTTGCGCCCAGTGGCGGGTGCGAGGCTGATCTTCAAGCCCTCGGCGCGGTAGCAGGGCTTATTGTGGCCGTTGGTCTGCGCGGCGTCGAACATCTCGCGGATGCGGTCAAGGTTCACTTCAGCCTTGCGGTACTGACCGCGATACCATGCGTTGATCTGGTTCTGCGTCAGCGTCCCCCAGCGTTTGAGGGAGGCGTAAAGCGACCGGGTGAAATCGTTTTTGCCCGCGACCAGATCAGCCCACATCTCAGGGTGCTGCTCAGAGAAGTCTTTGGTCCAGCGGCGCAGGCCGTCAGCGACGAGGGTTTTGTTGTTTGATTGAAAGAGTGTCATTGGGGCATCTCCAAGGGAAAGGTTGTAGGAAAACCCATAAAGAGATTGTTAGATTGCGTCAATCCCTCTCAGAAAGTTTGTAGCGCACAATTTTACTTTTATTGTACTTGTGGATGCTCTCAATGGTTTCGGCATCACCGCTCTCGACCATGCGGTTCAGGCAATTCTGGATGTCTTCCTTGCGAAACTTCCGCAGTCTGGTGACCAGCGTGTTGATTGTCTCGCCATCGTCGCCAGAGATCATCTGCTCAATCCGCATCCGCAGCGCCAACGCTGGGGCGTCAACCTCGCGGTCATTCGCAGTGACCAGTCGCATCTTGGTCTCCAGATCGCGCTTGATCAGGGTGAACGCCCAGCGTACATGCTCCACAGTACGGACACCCTCTGGAATGGCAAGGATCAGGCTGACCTTGGTAACCTGCTCATAGCCGCGCATCAGCAATGCCTCCAGTCCTGTCCGTTCCTTGTGATCTTGCGCCTGCCTGTCGAAGAACCGAATGATGCTGTCCAGCATGGCAGAGGCGTCCCTTTCGGTCGGGATCACGATGCGCTCGCCATAATTCTCAACCCGCGCGCCGGCATGCAGCGTCATGTCAAACTGACCCCCCATAGCGATCTGCTGGAGACTGACCTTCAGGCTTTCGGGAAACTCAGGCTTGCGCCAGCCAATGCGTGTCTCTGGCGCGGTGTCAGGCTCAATGTTGAGAATGGCCCGGCCCATGAAGCCGTTTGCCACCGCCTCGTAATCGACAAGTTCGTCGAAGTTCTTGCCAGTGGTGAAGCCGCACATTGATAGGAACGGGCGATCCAAACCGAAGTCCAGCGTTTGAAGCTGGTGAAAGATCGCTTCCTGACGGCTCTTGAGGTACGGCTTCTCGCCCACCTCTTCAATCTGCTTCTCCACCTGCACCAGTTCCTTGCGGAGGGCGGCGCGGACATCTTCTTTCATGTCGCCAGAGATCAGCAGGCGACCATCCGCCTTGGAGTAGGCTGACATCAGCAGGCCGATGACGCCTTCCAGATAGGCTGCGCCGCCGCGCTTTTGGGCCGACTTGATCTTCTGCAACAGGAACCCGATCTCATCGACGACGTACCTCGCCGCTTGGTGCCGCGTCAGGTTGCGGGTGATCTCCTGCTCCGACTTGATGGTCCCGTGCGTTGCGGGCGACATCCCACAGTGCAGCATGATCTCATTGATGGACTGGACGATGGCTTCCTTGCCTGACCCCGATCCTGCGACGTTGAACACGAACAGGTTGGTCGTGGCGCGGTCACGGTCGTCAATGTAGCGCAGGCCAGCGATATTCCCCAAGGCATAGATCGCCGCCATCGCAGCCAATCGTTCGCGTGGCTTCCGACCTCGGCTGTCAATCCACTCTGCCATCCTGCCAGCCAGACCCGGCGGGCGCAGCAGATCGACGCCCTTCGTGTCAATCTTGTCTGCCGCCTTGATCTCTTCAACCTCTGGAAAGTCAAACTCCACGTCGGGCTGGAACGTCACGGGCTGTTTCCATCCGCCCTGTTCGGCGTAATGAACCAGTGTCCCCAGCGTGACCGGGTTTGCGCCCTTGCCAAAGCTGTGCCACTTGCGGGGCATTTCGTCTGAAACGTACTTGGCCGACTGGCTGGACCACTGATCCCAAACGTCCAGTGCCGTCCCGCCAGAGGCGTGATGCAGCGCCATGCCGACGCGCACCCACGTTTCGTAATCGTCATAGCCGGTGACGTAGCGCACCATGTCGGCCAGATCGGCGTGATTGACGTCAACCGTGCGGTTACCCAAATCGGCGCGGTGCCGTTCGGGCTTCTGGAGGAGTTTGACCAGTGCCTCTGGGGCCTCTTCAATATCTTCGGGGCTGCCGTAGGCGACTTCGTAGCGGTTGCCGCTGGCATGCAAAGACCCCGCGCCCACGACGTAGTGCGCGCCCGATTTGAAGTCGACACCCTTGTACTCTGGATGCTTCGTGACCAGAGCGAGGCCCTTCCGAACCTTGAAGAACATGTGCTTCGATCCGCCGCCCGATCCGGTGTTGACGATCAGGCCCGCGCCGCTGACCTCTGGCACCCTCTCCAGCAGGCGCTGGTAGTCTTGCAGGCCGCCATTGCGGGCATCAACATCCACGACCAACAGGTCGAAGTCATCATTGATGCGGCACAAAATGCCAAAGCCGGTTTTGAACTGGTCCATCATTTCCATGACTTCCAGTTGCTCTTCCGACCAGTGCGGCGTGTGCTGCCAGTTTGAGACCAGCGGATGCTTTAGCACAGCCTTGCATGTGCTGTCGCCGCAGCCGCAGGTTCCGTCTGGCAATGCCCCATGCAGGCCGAACACACGGTGTCCAGCTTCCCAAAAGTCTCTGTGGTTCACGATAGCGTCCTATCAGCTAAAGAGGTAGTTGCCGATCTTCTCGATGGTACTCAAGCTCGGCGCTTCGCCGCGCCCCTTTGCGATGTTCCTGACCGTGTTTTCGTGCAGGCCAGTGGCCGTCGCCACCTTCGACAGATTGCGATCATCCAATGCTGCGCGGATGCGCGCAAGCTGTTCGTCCAGCACGTTCTTGATCACCTCTGCGGGCTTCTCGTTGGCTTCTGACATTTATGTTGTCTCCTGTGGCACAAATTGCGTGTTGACATTCGCACAGTGTGACAATAGCGTCAATCCCGTTGAGCGAATAGAAAGGAGAGAGAATGAGTATTCTCGAAGCGATCAGCAAACCCAAGAACCGGCCTGTCGTCGCCACAATCATCGGCGATGCGGGCCTTGGCAAGACGAGCCTTGCCGCCACCTTCCCGAAGCCGATCTTCATTCGGGCCGAAGATGGACTGTCTTCGATCCCCGAACTTCTGCGTCCCGACGCCTTCCCGCGCATCTACACTGTGGATGACCTGTGGGAACAGCTTACGGCGCTGATCAAGGAGGATCATGCGTACAGCACATTGGTCGTGGACAGTGTGACCGCACTGGAGGTGATTTTCAACGATCATGTGATCGACACCGACCCGAAGCGTCCGAAGGGCATCCAACAAGCCCACGGCGGATACGGCGCTGGTCGAGACATGATCGCGTCCATGCACCGACGCCTCCGCAAGGCGGCTGAGATGCTGGTCGAGCGCGGCATGAACGTGGTCTTCGTAGCCCACGCCGACACGGTTCGGATTGAGCCGCCTGACGCTGACCCCTACACGAAGTACACTATGCGCCTGCATGAGAAGTCGATGCAGCCCTATGTGGACAACGTCGATCTGGTCGGCTTCCTGCGACTGGAGACGTTCGTGACTGGCGACGGCGAACGCAAGAAGGCGATCTCGGACGGCACCCGGCAGTTGGTTTGTCACGCCGTGGCATCCAATGTGTCGAAGAACCGCTTCGGCATCACCGAACCCATTGAGGTCAAGCTGGCGGAAAACCCGCTCGGCCAGTACCTCCCGCAACTGAAATCCACTTCTACCACGAAAGGTGAATGACCATGTCCTTTTGGAATATGTCTGACGGCGAAGATACACGGAGCAACACCACTGGCGAGTACGACGCTGGCGGTGGCCGCATGGAAGTCATCCCCGACAATACGTCGGTGCTGGCTGTGATCGAAGAGGCGAAGTGGGATCGCACGCCAGATCAAAACCGCTACGTCTCGCTGCGCTGGTCCGTCCTCGCGCCCGACGAGTTCAAGAACCGCAAGATTTTCCAGAAGCTCTGGGTTCTTGATGATGAGCCGCGCGCCAAAGACCCCGCCAAAAAGCGCGACAAGGCGAAGCTCATGCTTGCCGCCATCGACACCAATGCTGGCGGTAAGCTGATGTCGCGCAATGAGATGCCGACCGACGAGAGCTTGAGCGGGTGCCTGACCAACAAGCCGATGGTGGTCAAGGTCATGGTTTGGGAGATGGAAGACCGCGCCTCTGGCAAAATTTCCCAAGGCAACTGGGTTGGCGCTGTGTCTCCGAAGTCGACGCCCGTGTCTTCGGCTGAAGAAATCGCCAGCAATGCCGCGAAGATGACGCCGCAGAAAGCCAGCGGCAAAGGGTCGTCGCGCCGTGAACTGGACGATGAAATCCCATTCTGATCACCAGCAGGAGGGGGCGTTCGCGCCCTCTCCATCATCATGAAACTGAACATCAAGGGAAAAGACATGTTTGGACTTCTGAAAGGCAGACTGACCGTGGCGCTTTCGCGGGAGGGCAGGAAGTGACGCTCTACGAGATCACCGACATCCTTCTGTCCTGCGCCATCATCGGCCTGCTGCTAATTGGGACAGACGACGACCAATATTAATCGGAGGGGGCGTCCGCGCCCCCTTCACCAATACAAGGGTAAGAATGATGGAACAGAGATCAGAGGAATGGTTTCAGGCCCGCAAGGGGCTTGTCACTGGGTCATCCGTGGGGGCGATCCTTGGGTTAGACCCGAACCGCAATCAAGATGACGTCATGCGTGCGATGGTGCGGGAGGCGCATGGGGCCGCAAGCGAGTTCAGCGGCAATATCGTCACCCAATGGGGCGTGACGCATGAGAATGAGGCGTGGGAAGATTTTGAGCGGCACACAGGTCTTGAGACCTACCCGGCCTCGTTCATCGTACACCCGCATGAGAAGTGGATCGGGGCCAGCCCTGACCGCTTCGTTTCCGACGATGCCCTGCTGGAGATCAAATGCCCGTTCGGCATTCGGGACAGCAAAGACCCGATCTTCAAGACGGTTGAAGAGCAGCCGCACTACATGGCCCAGATGCAGGTCCAGATGTACGTCACGGAGCGCACCAAGTGCTACTTCTGGCAGTGGACGCCATACGGCTACCAGATCGACGATGTTGAGTACGACCCGGCAATGATCGCCGACATCATGCCAAAACTGAAGGCGTTCCACGATCAGTATTTGGTAGAAATTGAGAACCCAGAAGATCATCTGGAGGATCGGCGCGTCACCGTCGACACGCCGCGCGCCCTGCAAATGGTTGCAGAGTACGATGACTTGATCACTGCCATTGAGCAGGCCGAGGAGCGGAAGAAGGAACTTCTCCAGTCGATGGTCGAGATGGCCAAGGGGCGGAATGCCGTCTTTGGTGGGCGCAAGCTGACCAAGACCGAACGCGCTGGGTCGATCTCCTATGCGTCGGCCATCAAGGTGCTGGCACCGGGCGCAAACCTTGAGCCGTGGCGCGGGAAACCATCCACCTTCTGGGGGCTGAAATGAGTGCATACTACAACGAGTACGATCCCGTCGCGGCGGCGTGGCTGCGGGAATTGATCAAGCGGGGCCTGATCGCTGACGGCATTGTGGACGAACGGTCCATCATTGATGTCGCGCCAGAAGACCTCAAGGGTTTTACCCAGTGCCACTTCTTTGCGGGGATCGGGGGCTGGTCATATGCTCTGCGTCTGGCTGGATGGCCTGACGACAAGCCTGTGTGGACAGGGTCGCCACCATGCCAACCATTCAGCACAGCAGGACAGCAAAAAGGAAAAGATGATGAACGACACCTCGCGCCCCACTTCGCAGCCCTCGTTGCCGCTGGGCGACCAGACATCCTTTTTGGAGAGCAAGTCGCCAGCGCGGCTGTGTTCGGAAAGCCTCCAAGGCGCTCTGTGGCAGCGCCTGATGCAGAACCTCAATGGGCATGGATCGACGATCTATTCGGGCGCTTGGAAGCCGCACACTACGCCTGCGGGGCGGCTGATCTTCCGGCTGCGGGCGTCGGTGCGCCGCACATCCGCCAGCGCACCTTCTTCGGAGCGGTCAGGCTGGCCGACGCCCCGGGTGGGCGGGAATGGTCACGCCAGTGCGAACAGGACGGAGACACGGGGCAACATCGAGCAAGCGGCGGTGCTGGCGGGCTGGCCGACGCCGACGACACGGGACCACAAGGATACTGGCGATTTGGAAAATTCGATGGTCCGCAAGGATGGGAAGATGCGAAACGACACAGTGCCGAGGTTGGCTTGGTTGTCGGGCTGGCCGACGCCGAAGGCGCGGGATCACCACACGGAGGGTCCGGGGCAATTCAGCCCATCCTTGCCAGCGGCGACAAAGCTGGCACTGGCGGGGTGGCCGACGCCGACAGCGCAGGACGCAGCGCGTGGAAATGGCACGATCAGGCCGCAGGACACTGGCATCCCTCTGCCACAGAGGGCGTCGATGGCGGGATGGCAGACAGAGAACGGCCCAGCCCGTCTGACGGCCAGTGGCGAGATGCTGACTGGCTCTTCTGCCGGGATGGAAAGTGGAGGGCAGTTGAACCCGGCACATTCCCGCTGGCTCATGGGCTACCCTCCAGAGTGGGACGACTGCGCGGTTACGGCAATGCCATCGTCCCCCAAGCGGCGGCGGCGTTCGTGACGGCGTTTATTCAGGCATTGGAGGACATCAGATGACCCGCAACAATGAGGAAGAATTGGCCCATATGAAAGAGGTCAACCTGACCCTGCGCCGCCAACTGGAACGCGCCAGAAAGGACGTCCTGCTGTACGCCGCCCAGTTCTGTGAGGATCATTATGTCAACCTTGTTCAGGATGGCGAGGCATACGTCATGATGCACCACAGAAAAGATAGTCCGTACAATCACGTCGGACACGCCTACGCCGACAAACTGCGGGAGATCGCGGGATAAGCCTTGACCAACATCCTGACTGTCATTAAAGTCACAATAAAGATGACAGATAGGTGAACAGATGACCCTGAGACCGTACCAGCAAGAGGCCCACGACGCTGTTGTCGGTTGGATCAAAAAGAACCGGTCGCCGTGCTTGATTGAGGCGGCGACCGGCGCAGGCAAGAGCCACATCATTGCGGCACTGGCTGAAACCATTCACACGATCTCTGGGGGGAAGCATGTGCTGTCCCTCCAGCCTTCGGCGGAACTGGTGGAGCAGAACGCTGAGAAGTATCGGGCGACCGGGGCCAAGTGTTCGATCTTCTCCGCATCCGCTGGCGAGAAGAGCCTGAAACATCCCGTGGTGTTTGGCACGCCGCTGACGGTCAAGAACCGCATCTCCCGCTTCGGCGGCCAGTTCGCAATGGTGATCTTGGACGAATGCCAAGGTCTCACGCCGACCGTCTTGTCAATCATTGATCACATGCGGACGGCGAACCCAAATCTGCGCGTGGTCGGCCTGTCAGCGACCCCGTACCGCATGGGGACGGGCTACCTCTTCGCTATGTGGCCAGATGGCAAGCCCGTGCGCGAGGATCAGGCCAAAGAGCCGTACTTCGGGGCCTGCGTGTACCGCATCCGTGCGCGCAAATTGATCGACGACGGCTTCCTGACCATGCCCATCGTCGGGGAGCCTGTAGCTGACGGCTACAAGACGCTGGGCATGCAGTTGAATAGTCGCGGTCAGTTCGACGCCGAGGACATTGACAAGGCATTCCACGGGCAGGGCCGCAAGACATCCGCCATCATTGCCGACATCGTTGAGCAGGCCCGTGGGCGCGAGGGCGTGATGATCTTTGCGGCGACCGTCAGACATGCGCGGGAGTGCATGGAGAGCCTGCCGCCACAGATTTCCGCACTGGTCACGGGTGAGACGCCCAAGATTGAACGCAAGCGCATCCTGCGGGACTTTAAGGCACGCAAGATCAAGTATCTGGTGAACGTCTCCGTCCTGACCACAGGGTTTGATGCGCCGCATGTGGATGTCATCGCCATGCTGCGGGCGACCGAGAGCGTTGGCCTGCTCCAGCAGATCATCGGGCGCGGCCTGCGGCTGTCTGAGGGCAAGGACAACTGTCTGGTGCTGGACTACGCTCAGAATATTGATCGGCACTGCCCAGACGGTGACATCTTCTCGCCAGAGATTAAGGTCAAAGGCGGAGAAAAGGGTGAAGGCATGATGCGATGCGTATGCCCGCTCTGCAATGTTGAGAATGAGTTTTCTCCGCGCCCGAACGAAGATGGATACGAAGTCGACGATCAGGGCTACTTTGTCGATCTGGACGGCATGCGCGTTTCAACCGACTGGGGCGACATGCCTGCGCACTTTGGTCGGCGGTGTCAGGCCAAGCTCACCATCGCGGGCGATTTGGTTCAGTGCGCCCATCGATGGACGTTCAAGCCCTGCCCGTCCTGCGATGCCGAGAACGACATTGCGGCAAGGTACTGCACCACCTGCAAAGCCGAGATCGTTGACCCCAACGAAAAACTCCGCCTTAACTTCACGGCCATGAAGCGCGACCCCACGAAGGTCCAGACCGACGAGGTGATCAACTGGACCAAGAGGCCCAGCGTGTCCCGCGCAGGAAAGGAAGTTGATAGGGTTGACGTTGTGACGCCATATCGGTCATTCTCTTTCTGGGTTTTACGTCATCCCACATTCAACAAGGCGATGCAGGAGCGTGCCATGCTGAACGGGTTGGGTGAAAAGCCACCGATGACTATTACTTATCAGAAAGACGCCGAGACAGGGTTCTATCGCGTCTTGGCATACAACAGGGCAAAAGATGAAGCTCCCGCAGGACATTCCGATTTGGGGAAACGCAGAGTACAGGGGCGACTGCCCCAGAGAGACACTGGAACAGGTGACGTTCTTCGCACGGCTCCGACGCGCCTACCCGCAGACTTTTGGTCTCTTGGCACTCCATCCTCGTAATGAGGGGAAGCGCACCTTCCTTCAGGCTGCCAAGGAGAAGAGCGAGGGCATGTCCACTGGGGCCACCGACATCGTGATCCCGGCGCGTGTCCCGTTCATCTGCGAATTGAAGCGGCGCGACCACACCCAGTCCAAGCTGGCCGAAGAGCAGTTGGCGTACCTGCGTGCCGCACAGGCTGCCGGTGCCTACGCCTGCATCGCGCTGGGGGTGGATGCCGCATGGGAAGCGTTCCAGAAGTGGCTGTCCGACCATGTGGACTGACGAGACGCGCCCCAGCAAGCGGATTGAGCGCGTCCTGCGCGGATATGTGAAACTTGAAGATGAGGAACCCAGCATCCAGTCGGCATGCTCCAAGTATATCTACGACGGCGCAGTGGAACTGTTGTCCATTCAAGGAAAAGATGCGAGGAGAAAGGCACTGGCAAAAGTGCCAGAGAATATCAGGCCGCACATCGAGCGCGAGGCGTGGCGAATTTTTGATGCGAGGAGAGGGCGGTGACGCTTTTCTACATCACGATGAACATGCAGTCCCGAAGCGGGAACCCCACCCATCAGGTGGTCGCGTCCGTCGCGGACGTCACTGACATAGATGGCTTCATGGCCATTCTGAATAGTCAGGACTTCATGATCGTCGAAGAGTTCTACCGCAAGTCCGATGGTGGGGGACACTACAGCGTCGGAGAAATCATCCTGAACACGATGCACATTGGGAAGGTGAAGGTGGCACTATGACATGGCAGCGCGTGAAGAGCGGAGGCCCTGAGGGCAAGGTATCAAAGCCCAGACGGTCAAACCCGTGCATTTCCAGAAGCGCACGGAACCCAGACAACGCCTATATGATGTTCCCGGGCATGATGGCGACCCACTGGTCGGCCAACATCTACCATGACGGCGGTCATAAGATTGCGGTTGAGTTTAGGGTCGACGGGGACTTTGCCGTGCGGCAGACCAGCGCGTCGGCGTTCACCGTGCGGATCAACATGCCAAAGAAACTGGTGCCGCTGATCCCTCTGGGGCTGCACGACATGCAGATTGAACAAGACCCAGAGGGTTTTATGGTTTTCGACCTTCAGACGCTGGCGTAGGTCAGGAAGAAGACGTCAATATCAGCTTCCGTCTTGCCGGCGGCAAAGCCCATAGCGGCGACCATTGGGTCACTGCGAAGCACCTCTGCGGGTCGGATTGCGCGGGCCTTGACCGGGAACCGCTGATCTTCTGGCAGCGTGTCGATCACCACCAGAAGCGCAAACGGAAGCGTCCCCGCCAGCCACGCTTCGGCTTCGGCCGCAGTGATCCACTTCTCTGCGACAAGGCCGATCATCAGTTGCGCGAAGGACAGCTTCATGCTGGCGCGGCGGGCCTGTGCGGAATACGGCTGCGCTTTTGGAAGCGCCGCAATCTCTTCGTCAGTCAAGTTGACAGTGGTCACGCTGCCGTCTTGCAGGTCAATGATCGTGCGGTGCATATCTTATCCCTCGTACATGATGTTGATGGTGCCAGCATCAAAGGTATCGGTGCCGTTTACCGTGGTGATGCGGATGCGGTCGAGCGTGGCAGAAAGCGTTTTTCCGCCTGCCGATGGCGTGCAGGAACTGACAGTCAAAATTCCAGAGCCTGCCCACGTCGATCCTACAATCAATGACAGTGTATAAGTTCCAGTTCGAGATTGCGCGGCCCCGCCATATCCCTCATCAACCACAAGGCCAGTGGATGAGTTTACTGCCGTTCCGCTATTGTAGCTAAAGGCGGCACTAACGTACCCAGTGGTTTCGATGCCGCCACTGTCGCCAAGCTGGATTTGCACGGGAGATGCCCCGCTGGTTGATACCTGACTGAACATCACTGTAATCCGCTTCACCCAAGACGGAATACTCGTGAAGTCGAAGGACGTGCCAGAGGTGGTTGCTACAGACGTGCCACTGGTGATCGTTCCGCCGCTGATTGTCGTTCCGGTCACTGTGCCGCCAGTGATGCTGACGGCAGACGATGCCTGCGTGGCCATCGTTCCAAGGCCGAGGTTCGTGCGGGCGGTAGCGGCGTCAGTTGCCCCAGTGCCGCCATTGGCGACGGCAAGCGTTCCCGCCAGCGTGATCGTGCCGGACGTGGTGATTGGGCCACCAGAGGCCGTCAGGCCCGTAGTGCCGCCAGAGACGTTCACGGATGTCACGGTGCCGGTGGACGTGCCTTCGACCGCATAGACGTTCGTGCCATCAGAATAGACCAGTCGGCGGGAGCCAGTCGGGATCACTGCTGACGCCCCGGCTGCCACGTTGCCGATGGTCAGGGTGAAAGCCCCGGTGGTGTTGTTCGACACGATCCACTCGCCACCCACGCCCGATGGGACTTGATAGGTCACGTTGGCGGTCAGGGTGCCGGTGAAGTTCAAGATCAGGCTGCGATATTCAGCCGCCGTCAGGACAACCGGGGTCGCAGACACCCCAGTGACGCTCTTGGTGGTGGTGCCGCCGAGGGCGCTGTCCAGATAGCCAAAGTTGGCGTTCAGCGGCACATCCCAGTTCGTGGAGGACGCTGCTGGTTGCTCAAGGCCCTTGTTCGTCGTCGCCATCAGATGCTCCTGTTCGCCACTTCTAGGGCATGCGCGATGTGATCGTCAGGCATGTCCAAGAGTTGCTCGGTCCCCTTGTTGATGCCCTTCTTAGCACGTTCCGCAGCGCCCACCAACTGGTCTGCCAGCTTGTCGTGGTTCACGCCCACCCGGCCCCCGGATTTGCGGCCCATGCGATCTTGCCCAGCCTGAGAGATGACATTGGTCAGGGCGGCAGGCGGGGTAGGGACGGCGTTGACCGCACCCTCCAAACGCCCAAGACCGTACTGGGTCGCGCCAGCGAGGCGCGGTGACGCTGCGGCAGCCAAGGCAATGCCGTGCGGTCCACCCGTAAGCAGCGGGCCAGCAAGACCAAGGCCTAAGCTCTGCATGTTTGCGGGCAGGATGTCCCTGAACGCCGCCCCCGCAATCATCTCCTTGAGGTACTTACCAGAGGGAGTGTCTTCCAACTGCTTCAGCAAGTTGAGCTTGTCCCCACTCTTCATGGTAGACATCAGCTTCGCCAATCGGGCAGTCTCGGAAACTCGATCACCCGTGCCAAGAGTGGACTGCAAGTCCCTCATGGTGGAAATCCAATCCTGCCAATAGTCCATCATTTTGGCGTAACCCTCATCCACCTTGGCGATTGTATCACGCACGGCGCGAGGGACGCTTGAGACAGCGCCGCGAGATGAGGGGGGCAGTTTTTGAGCAATTTCCCTCAGATCGCGCTTCAAAAGGTCAAGTTGAACAGCGGTTCTCGCCCCCGGATTTGGGTTTGTTTCATACCTGCTGATCATGGCTGACATCTCGTTCAGCGCATCCACAACAGGAGTTCCGGCGCGTGTGCCGTACCTGTTCGCCTCCAGCATGGCGTCATCCAATGCGGTGCGAATTTTATCCATAGGGATTACTTTGGTCGTCAGCGATCTCTTTCTGGAAGTGTAGCCATCGCTCATGGCTCCCATTTTCTCTTCCATCGCGGACACGGCGGCGCGGGCGGTCTCCCTTGGGTCGCTGCCGCCCTTCATCCCAGTGCGGAATGCGCCACGGACGCCCTTATCAGCCGATCTGCCAGACTGTTCCGCGATCTTGAGGGCATTAAGAGGAGCGCCAGTGGCAACCACCTGCGGGTAACGCAGGAGAGCCGCTGCGGGCCGTGTCACGGCCTTCGTCCCAAGTTTTGCACCCTGCATGGCAAGGTTGACCGGATCGCCCAGTGCGGCAACCCTCTCGACGCCAGTTGCAAGACCTCCAAGACCACCAAGGCGACCGGCAGCACCCACTACTGGGGCGACAGATGCCACATCCATCCCAATGCTGAAGGGATGCTCATAGAACGTCTTGGGGAGGTTTTCCCAGCGGCCTTTCGTGTCATTCCATACCAGATCGACTAGCCGCTCACCCTCCTCAAACCTATCAGTTCCGCCCAGGGCCGTGTTGGCTTTTGAGAGTAGCCCCACGCCCGCCTTTCCGGCGATTTCGGCTGCTTCGGAAGGGTTGTTCAACACGAACTTTGCTACATTGACTAGTCCTTGACCGACATCTGCCGCACTTCCGGGGGCGTTTCGCAGCGCCCCTACGATGTAATCTCCACTTGTGGGTACGGCGTTTGGGTCGTACTCCACCGCTGGCCTGTACGCAGGCGCAGGCGCGGATGCTGCGTTACCAGAGCGACTATCTGGTGCCATTACAGTGGTGTTGACAGACCCGCTTCCGGTTTGGCTCTCCTGCTCCGATCTGCGTCTCTCCATCGCCTGCCGGAACGCAGAGGCCTTGGCACGAATATCGTTTTGAAGATCGTTTTCCATATCAGCCTCCGAAGTAGTTGCCGATGTACATGACGCCATCTGGGCCGGTCAGCGCATTGATGGTCATCGGGCTGACGCCCATCTTGCTGTCCTGAAGGAGGCCAAGGATAACGTCATTCTTCACGTTCGGGTCCACGCCGGGGTCCATGAGCAACTCCATAGGCGTAGCGTAGCCGAGACCAGATGCCTGCCACTCTGGAGTAGCCTCGCTGCCGTGACGGATGATGGCTTTGAGGGCATCTTTCTCCGCCAGCATCTGCGCTCCGTAAAGCTGCTGGAACGCATTAGAGGCCCCAGTGACGGTTTGGAGGCGATTGCCGTTTTGATAACCTTCAACCTTGTAGTCACGCAAAAAGTTCTCAAACCGCATGGCCCTGTGCTGATCCAGTAGGATGCTTGCCATGAGAGCCGAGTTGGCATCCTGAGAAAGCTGCGTCCCCGGTTGTGCCGAGAGAGCCACTTGCAATTCTTGGATACCCGTCGCAGTGGCCATGCCATTCTGGACCGCTGTCTTCAGGATTAGTTCAGCATTGGCAACGGAGCCGTCCCAATTCGGGATGTCCGTGCCAAACACTTGATTGAGCGTTTGCGCGGTATCGTTCAGGTAGCTTCCAATTGCCTGCTTGATACCGCCAAGTGCGCCTGCGCTGATGGCTGCGTCATCGCTCACCAAGTTGGCGACGGCGTTAGCCTGAAGCAGGGTATTCGGGATAGAGACGCGCGCGGAATTGGCCGACATGCCTGCCGCCTCTTCAATCTTTGCGCTTCGCTCCCTTGCGTCCGCAGGGTTCATTCTGACGGATTGGAACTCGTCACTGAAGAGGCCGCGCATCATCGGAGACTGGAAGATGTTCCCAGTGTCGCTACCTTCAGGGGTGTTGGCAGACCTTTGGCTTTCAGTGAACTTGACGGCGTCAGAGATGCGCTTGTCGAGTTCAGGGTTCCCAGTCGTGTAAGCCGTCGGGTCGGCCACATAGTCAACAGCAAGGACAAACTGACCATTGCCAAGGTTGACCACGTCTTGGCCACCTGCGGTGGTGATGAAGCGGCGGGCGTCAGCCTCCATGCGGGACTGATTTTCCTGTGCCTTCAAAAAGCCGACATCAGCAGCCTGCTTCTCAAGGCCAGCGTAAGTGCCAGCCGCGCCTTGCAGGCCGAGGCCCAAGGACGGCAGGAAGTATTGGCTGGGAGAAGACAGCATAGCGCCAACGCCAGATGCCAGAGACAGCAGGGCGTTGCGGCTAAGTTTGTTCGTCTCTGGGTCATACATGATCTGACCCAGCGTGTTCCGCTCGTCGTAAGGCTTGTCGTTGCCGAGACCAGCGGCGAGACCGTTGCGACGTTCGGCAGGAGCGCCAATGCCAGCCTCCCCGAAGCCAGTCATCAGGCCAGAACCGCCGAGAGCGAGGTTTCGGTTGTTCCACGCCTTGACATATGGCCCGTATTTTTCGGGATTGTCTTGCACCAGTCCGTTCAGGAAGTCGGCACGCAACTGCAAGAACGTGTTCACATCGCCGCCAGAGCGGGCGAGGAGTTCTTTCGACTTTTCGACGCCAGCGATCACTGCGGTGTCAAACGCCGCCGTCGCCATCTCCTGACCGTACTGCTGCGCAATCTGATCGCCATTGATCGGACGCCAGTAGTCCCGAATGTAGATTTCGTCACGCTGTGCATCTGTCATCTTCGTGACATCAATCTCAGGATGCCACTTCTGGTTAATGCCTTGGTTTGTCGCATACCCATTCGTATCGCGGGGATTGAGGCCACCCTCATGCTTGAGAGTGAAGGCAAGGGCCGCACCAAACGGGCTTGAGTTCGGATTTACCGGCGTCTGCGGCACGTTAGTTGGTGCCGTAACCATGCCTGCGCCAGCGACACCGCCGCCGGGAGCCGGGGGTACTTCAGCCGCAGACGCAGCGCCAGCCAGTGCCGGGGCTGTGGTAGCATTGGCCGAAGAGACCGTTGCCATCGGGGAAACACCCGTAGGGCTGTAGGACAGAAGCTCGCCAGAAGCGCCAGTGTCTGCGGGACGGAGGCCATAAGACAGCGTGGCAGGGCCGCGAGGCGCTGGAGGGCTGTAAGACAGCGGCACGCCAGAAGAGACCATTGCGACGGGTTTCAAGCTGTAGGTCAAGGGCGATGGCATGCGGTCAGCGCCGCCACCGCCAAGGCCGAGGCTGTCAGACAGCGGACGCTGCGGCATACCCTCTTGGTACATCGACAAAGGAGGTTCATTCCCAAGAAGTTTTAGGCCGCTCTGGACCTCTGCAAAGCGCCCAGAAGGCATGGGGATCGGAGCATCATCCGGCGAGACATATTTTTTGTACATCGACAGTGGTGGCTCGTTGCCCAGAAGGCGCTGCCTGAGAGCGGCATCAGACCGACGTCTAGCTTGGAGTTCAACGCTGGTAGGCGCACGGTCCCCACCGCCGCCGCTGGGGCTGGGGAACGCAATAGGTGCCATAGCCGTAGATGGATCACGCAGCATGCGGCCATACTCCGTGTAATCACGAAGACCAGCGGGCGGTTCGGGCAGAATGGGGTCTTTGCTTTCGCCAACATAACGAAGCGGAACCATCGTCATTGTGGAGCGCCGCGCAATCTCAGCCCGCTGTTCTGGTGTCTGGCCGAGAGAGGCGATCTCTCCGAACGAAAGGTCTTTCGGCATAGGGGCGTTTGCGGCGCGATCATAAGCCATGCCCCGATAAACGCTGTTTTTTGCCGCATCAAGCATGTACTGCGAGGTTTCAGGAAAGCCGAGAGCGCCAATACCCGCGCCAGCAAGGCCCTGAGCGCCAGCCGTTCCAAGGGAGCCAAGCGACAAAACGGTATTCGGAACTCGGCTCGTAGCAAAATTTCTCAGTGGGGCAAATGCGTCCGAGATAGCCTCACCAGATGTCCTGTAGTCCACGCCGCCGCGAGTGGCATAGCCAGTGCGGCCACCACGGTTCATGCCCATGAAGGCCAGAGCGACCTTGGCGATGTCGGCCATGTCTTGCCCGGTAGTGCGTGCCTGCGGAGCCGAACCCGGACCTGCGAGACCGTCACGGCGCTTGTCCTGATCGGACTGGGCTTCCAGCGTGTCGGACAGGTAAGTGCGCCGGTCGTTCGGGGTGTCGCCGGGGCGCAGACCTGCGTTCAGGTAGGCGGGGCCACCGCTGGCATAGCCGACAGCGCCGCCATAAGCGGCACCAGCCACGCCACGGGCCTGCTCGCCCTCCTTGACGGCCTGCTCACGCTCGTCGCCGCCCCATTTGTTCTTTGCCCACTCCCAGTTGGCGTCAAGGTCTTTGACCGAGTTCCCAAAGTTCGCAGCGGCCTGAAGCTGTTGGGCGAAACTCTGGCGGGCATGATCAAGCGTGCTGGGGTCAGCCATCAGGAGTTCGCCGACTGGCAGATAGGCTTCAGGGACGTACCCAGCAACGCCGCTGGGCTGCGACCCGGCCGTGGAACCGTAAGGGCCAGCCACGCCGCCAGATGCCTTAGTGGCGCGGTCGTAGTCCACAGTCTTGTAGCCAGTCGGATGCAGGCCGACAGCCTCTGGACGCACCTTCTCGACCTCGTCGGCCATGAAACCGATGTGGGTGTCGGGTTCGCCCTTGTAGCGGTATTTGTAGATCGGCAGCCCGTTGTCGCCCTCACCGATGCGCTCCACATCCTCTTTGAGGCGGCGGTCAGAGAAGTACGAACCCGGCTGCGTCGTGGTCGTGGTCGATCCAGACAGCGCACCGGTCCCCATGCCAATATTGGCGAGGAATTGCGCCACTTGGAACGGGTAGGCATTCTTCTGCTGGAACTGGTTGAATAGTGCCGACAGGCCAGCCTGTTCGGTCTGCTGCCCCAGCGTGCCAGCGTTGATCTGCGCCTCTGCGCCTTGCAAGCCCGCCTGCTGTGCCGCTTGCCCAAGGCCAGCATAGAACTGCCCGCCCTGCATCAAACGTGCCAGATCGGCCTGCGTTGCCCCCAGATTGACGCCTTGCTGCTGCTGCGCCGCCGCAAGCGCCTGATTGTAGTTCTGCGCATTCAGCCCAGCGAGGGTGGACCCCATAGACAGACCCTGCTGGTTGGCAAGGTTTGCCGCCGCAATGCCAGCGCGGTCACCGCCGAACGCGCCGCTCTGGATGGCATTGCCCACCGCTCCAGATTGGGCCTGCTCGTTGGCTTGCCGCATCTGCGCCATCGTGGTGTCGATGACCTGCTGCTGATACGGGTTATAGAACTGACCAAGGTTCAGCGCACCCGGCTGGGCGCTCGACATGCCAGCGGCGGCAGACCCATAGGCTTTTTCAAAGTACGGAACATAGCTGCCAGCGGCGGCGTTGACATTGCTGATGCCCATTGATTGCTGCGGGGTGATCTGTGCCACAAACTTCGACGGGTCTTCTGAGTACGTCTGGAATGGCGTCCCAGCGACGTTTTCAGCGCGCGTATTAATGCTTTTGTAGCGATCCAGAACCTCTTGCGGGACGGATACGCCTTGCGTCGTTGTCGAAGTTTTGCCGCCCATCAGGAGCCTCCTTGAGCCTCTTCAGTCAGGCCAGTCTTTGCACCGTAGAGGAAGTATACACCAGCAGGCTGGCCAAATACACGCTCATAAAGACGGATTTTCGCTTCAGTCCGAGATGACGACAAAACCCCGATAGCAAGCGGAATTTTAAGCTCCTCGGACGTCAGTTTGGCAAATTCAGCCAGTTTTCTCGCCCTTCCACCTTTTGCAGATCGGTACTCCGGGTCAACAAAGATCGCCTTTTCCTCAAGGATCAAGTCCGCACTGTACCACATCTCGCCCATGCTGAGAAGTACTGCACCTTCCAGCCTGCCGCCGACCGGGCCGATCACGCCGCAGATGCCCGTCTTCCGCATTAGCGCACCGTAAATGGTCTTTGCCATCTTATCGACGTCGGGCGGCACGACGGCATTCTCTTGGGTCGCCGCCATTGCCAAGTTCATCATGCCCACGAAGTCGGCTTCGACGCCGGTACGCACAGACACATCATCCATCAGGGTCAATCCTTTTTTGGACCCGGCAGTGATTGCAGGGTTCTGATGGTCTTTTTTCGCATCTTTTTCACGAAGGCATCAAGGATTTTGTGGCCGTCATCCAGCGATCCACTACCAATATGCGTCACGTCTTCTGGCGGGATGACATATTCGCCACCTGCCGCGACGATAGGCACCGCATCCCCATCATGAACTGGACCACCTTCGGCCTTCCCGCTGGAATACGGGGTGACGCCAAGGTAGTTCATTGCGCCAGATGCTGGCCCGCCGCTGAACGTGTCACCAGACGCACCCAGACCGCCACCATTGATGAAGTCGGCTGGCCCGGTCGCCCTGCCGGTCAGCATCGACCCAGCCAGATAGCCGACTGGTCCACCGACCAGACCGCCCACGATGCCGCCATAGTTCGGGCTGTTCGGAAACGGGTTCGGCAAGCCCATGCTGCCAGTTCCGTCTCTTTGCGAAGCCTGCCTGCCGGGGAACGGGTTTGGCAAGCCAAAGCTGCCGGTGCCGCCTCCAGAGACGCCGCCTGACGGCCCCGTGTAGACAGGAGGCAGGCCAGCCGCTCTCTTCGCATCAATCTCACGGTAACGTGCCGCCGCCTGCTGGTTGGCGATCACTCCTTTGTCGCCAGCGGCCATGCGCGCGTCAGCGACAGCGTTCCCTGAGGATGGCATGGTGCCGCCACCCTTAATGGATACATTGCCGCCACCAGCCTTGCGTGGGGCCGGCTGGCCGTAGGGCATCTCACCGCCGCCGTAGGGCATGCCAGTGCCTTGGTCGTATGGGCCGTTGACGGAAAAGATCGACTTGGCGATCTTGAACCCAGCCATTGAGTTGCCCTCGCCCATCGCGGAGATGATGTCAGCCGGGATGACGTAGGAGCCAGATGCAACGTGCATCGGCAGGTGATCAGTGCGGCCCGCCACAGAAGAGTGGATCGGCCCCTTGTGGACTTTGATCTTCTTCATGCCGCCCCGCTTCATGCCCTCACGGGCAGTGTTCAGTGCGGCGGCCACCGCCTGATCTTGCGGATGGCCAGCGGCACGCATCTCAGAGATGTTGCTGGAGATGGTCTCTTGCGACGATCCGGGTTTCAGCGGCATAACCTATCCTTACGAGTAGCTGATGGCGACGGTTTGCCCCGTGCCGGGAGTGACGACGATGCCATTGTTGACGGGAAGGCTGATCTCAGTAACGCCCACTGTGTTCGGGATCACCCAGACCTGATTAGTGGTCACGCTGGATGCACTGGCATCGTAGATGGCACCAGCGGACGATCCGGCCACGATCACTGAAACGCGAGCCACACGGCCCTGACCGCTCTGGATCAGAGTTGCGGCTGTGATGCCGCTATAGAATTTCGATCCTTGGACCTGAAGGTAGGTCTGGCCAAGCTGATTGATCGCCGTGACGACGTTTTTGGCCGCTGTCAGAAGATCAGAAAGAGACGCCATCAGAATTTCCCGTCAGACTGAAGTCGATACCGAATGTTGCCCAGTCGCCAGAATGACCCGACATCATTGCTCTCGATCTTGATGGATACCAACCGCCCCCGCAGGCGCGGCGTGATGAACTGTGTGGCCTGCGTCACGTTGTAGGGTCCATGTACTCGCGGCGACTGGCCGGGATAGTCGGCCACATAGAAGGTGATTTTGACGTTCGCTGACTGCGTGCCGTCGTAATATCCCCACTTCATGTCGGGCCAAAGCTGATCCACGAACGTCTGCACGTCGCCGTCTTGCAGCGCAAAGTAACCAGTCTGAAGGTATGAGTTCATGGCCGTGCCATCGGCATCGGTCGATGTCTCATGCTGGAAGATCAGCCGATCTTGCCCCGCCCCGATAGGCGCACCAAGGACCGATTGGTCAAGCCACGCCGTGCGCGCCAAGTCGCCATAGTCCCACTGGCCGATCAGCGTGTTGTACTTCACATAGCGGTTGGGGATGCCGCCAGAGCCAACGGTCGGGAAGAACCATGACACCTCGCCGAAGCGGCTGTTTGGCGCACAGCGGATACGATCAACGTACTGGGCGTCCAAGTCTTGGAAGATCACGTCCCAGATCGGGCATTGGAGAGGCTGGACGCCACCGCCCGACAGCGTGAAGAACTGGCTCTGGCCCATCCAGTAAATCGTGCCGCTCATGGAAGCGGCAGCCTTCTTGGCGATCAGCCCGCAGCCAGTGCCAACTTCGTTGAAGGACCACACCAGAGGCAGGTTGATGTACTGCATCGACCAGACGGCAAGGTCAGTCCACAGCAGGCCCTGCTGCGGTCCCTGAATGCCACCCACGATGCGAGACCCCTTCGGGATGCGGAACGATCCGGCCTGATTGGTGACCGTGCCGACCCACGACGTGAAGTTGCTGATGTCGCACCAGCGCACAAGCAGCGGGTCTTGGATGCCAGTGAAGGTCGAGCCATAGGCGATGATCTGGCGTTCGGGCATGGCCACGAAGCAGCCCTCGTTGATCGTCGGCGCGTTCGGCACCACGGCGGAGTACGGCCCGCCGTCGCTGGGGTTCCAGTAGTAGATCGCTCCCCCAGCCGGGCTGGCGATCAGGTATTCACCCCAGTTGTCCAGTGACCAGTCGGTCGCGGTGGTAAAGGCCCAGACGCTGACTTGAATGGTCCCCGCAACGGTCTGGACGCCAAGGGCAGACGGGACCGTAAACGACACGGTGCTGGTTGCCCCGGCTGTCGATGCGGACACGTTCCATGTGCCGTTGTAGCCGCCGGGGGTGACGCCAGCGATCTTGATCTGAGAGCCGACCGGGATGGAATATCTCCCAGTGAACGATATGGTCGCCAAAGTGCCGACGCAGCTTGCCGCCGTGGTCGCAAAGGACCGACCGCCCAGAGCGGTGACGCCAGTGCCATAGCCGCCAGAGCCGTAACCTCCAGCGCCGTAGCCTGTCGATGGCGGGGTGAACGACTGGCCGATATAGAACGTCGTGTAGGTGTTTCCGCCATTGATCGAGACCGTCGCCGCGCTGGTCGCGGAGTTGTCCGCCGTGATCACAAACTGGTTGGCGCTGGTGATCGACTTGACCAGATAGTTCCCGTACAGCGTGACGCCGCCCACGACTGTGGAAACAAGGATCGGGAATGTGCTGCCGACAGAGAAGCCGTGGTTGTTTAGCGCCACCGTCACAGCCGGGGTTCCAACAACCGTGGTGAACGACGCCACCGCGCCGCCAACGGCCACGGTGCTGGTAGCGTTTATTGGCAGGCCGATGATGTTGTTGGAGAAGATCGAATACTTGTTCGCAGTCGCCGCCTCACAGCTATAGAAGCCAAACAGGACCAGCCCGCCGATGCTGACATGGGTGGACAGGAAGATGCTGTCGTAATTGGTAATGTTCGACCCAGTGTCGTCGATCTCAACCTCATTCGTGTTGATGGTCGTGTTAAACGACACGGGGATGCTGGCGGAATAGACTTGCGGCGAACGGTCAGATAGGCTCCCGCTCTTGATGGTGAAAATCCCGTTTTCGCATCCAACGGCCAGATACTGAGAACTGTTGGTGTCTGCCCAAGCCCAGAGGGCGCGCACGATGGCCGTCATGGGCTGCGGAAAGTATTTTGTCCATCCACCCAGCTTTTGTGGCAGCGCGGTCCCCTGCCGGTCGGCGGTGAACCTGATCAGGTTGCTGACTGAGATCGCGGCCTCGTTCAGCGCCGGGGTGCGGTTCTGGTCGACGCCGGGGATCAGTTTCAGGGAGGCATGGGGCATGTCTTACCCTCGCGTCGGAGAGGCAATGGGTGATGGCGACTGCGAAGACCAGCCCGGTCCCTCGTACTTCTTGCGGCTCTCTTCGACCATCGCGCTTTGCAGCAGGGCTTTGTACTGCGCCTCGTAGGATTGAGCCATCTGCGGGTCATCCGACTGGCGACCAAAGTTCCGCTGGTATGCCGAGATGTAGATCATCGACGCCATGATCAGCATGTCAGGGAAGTATTGGCTGATGAACGTGGTCGTGTTCGACGCTGACATGGTGTTCGGGCGGTAGGTTGCCACCACCTCCACATAGTATTGCTGATCAGGCACCGGCCCGACGAAGAACAGGTTCTCGTTAAAGGCTGCATAGTACTGCGGCTGGCCGCGAGATGCGGTCAGATTTGACCCATAGACCGTGTCCAAAAACTCCTTGGTGGTCGGCTGCAAGGCAACGCGCTGCGCCGTGACCGCATCTGGATCAGTCTGGCCAGAGGGCAAAATCAGGTTCAACTGTTCGCTCACCACGATGGTGCCGGAGCCGTCTGGCAGCGTCATTGGGAATGACAGGTTTCGGTTGCCAGTGGTCAGCACGATGCTGGGACTATGAATGCTGGTAGACGTGTTCATCAGATCGAGATCGCGGTAAATGCGAAGCTCGGCGTAGCTGATCATGGACGGCAGGATCGTCTGAAAGTTGACGTCAGCCGGGTCAACGACTGCCATCTCAGCGATCTGGGTCACATAGGTGCTGTAGGTCAGTCCCGGCATTGCATCACCCCTTTAGGCAGGCGCATGCTACATCATATCGCATACGGCGTCGACTTGCGAGTTATCTGACGCGCTGTATGGGGTCCAGCGCGCGCAGGACAAGACCGTCGTGCTTGTGGAAGACAATGCCCTGCAAAGCCCTTCTGCCGCCATAGCCCACGCTGGCCGCATATGCGTCTGGCGGGCAAAACGCACGAAGGCTCTCATATCGCAGTGGGCCGATGTCTTTGGCCTGATCGTGATGCACATGGCCAGTGAAGTAGTGCCTGTGGCGTGTCTGCGACCAGAATGGGCATACGTCAGACAAGTACAGAGCCATCTGCTGCGGCTTGCCCTTGTCGCCGTGATGAGCGAACAGCGCACATGATCCCCATTGCAGCATGAACAGATCGCGTGGGTCTTTCTCAACCAATATGCGCGGCGAGTTTCGGTACCGTTCCGCAATGGCAAACGTCAACGTCAGACTGCTGTGCGGGTCGTGATTTCCCCGCAAGACGCGCACCATGACGGTCGCGTGTTTTTCCAGCAGGCGCGTGATCGTCTCAGCGATAATCGCAATTCCGACATCCAAGACGCGAAAAAATCGACCGTCAACGTCCAGCTTGTGCCTACTGGCAAACGTCTCAGCCGTCGTGTCGTCGCTGTGGAAATAATCGCCCCCAATGATCAGGACGGCCTGCTCTGCGGGGGGCATGAGAGCCAACACTTTTGCGAAGGCGTGCCGCATGTCCTGCGCGGCGTGTTTCAAGTCATAGTCTTCGCCGCCCGTCTCACGCGCCCATGCCAGCATGCCAACGTGCGCGTCCATAAGCGGATACAGGGCCAGCAGGTCAGCCATCACTGCGTCTGGAGGCTCTACTTCTTTCGCAGGCTCCATGCCCTCCAGCGTTTCGCGTATTGCCTTGGCGACATCTTCTGGATCGCGCTCTGGCGGTTTTAGCAAAACGGAAAAGCCGGGACTATCTTCGGTTGCCTTGGTCTTGACCCAAGCCACGGATGGTATCAGGCCAGTGTTGACGGCCTGCATCGCATTTTCAATGGCGGGATCAATTTTGTATTCTTTTCGAGCATCCAACGTAAAGCCCGCCCGATCCAGCAAACGTCTGAAATCTCTGCGGTTGGTGCCAAGCTCTCGCGCTGCATGGGTGATATTTTTTACACGTTTAAAAATCTCAACAGCTTCGCGCTGGCGGGGCGTCATTTTCGACACCCTGCGTCGATCAGGCCAATCAGTCGCGCTCCAGTCACGACCGATAGGTCGCCACCGTCCTTGGCCAGAGCGGCGGCGTGATCTGTACGGCTCTGCGCCGTACCGTCACAGATCGCGCTGTTATTTGCCCCTATCGCGCAGCCACTCGCGAGCAGCGTCAGCGTCAGACATGCGGCCAGCCTCATCCATCCTTTTTCGCGTCTCAGCATAGCTTTTCATCTCCTCAATTTTGGCGGCGGTTTTTCCAGACTTCCTGCCGCCAAACCAAATTGATACTAATCCCGCAATGCCAACAGCGATGGCTGCAAGCCACTCCAGCGGGATAAAGCTCTGGATCAGGGCAATCACTTCTTTCCCCACTTGGCGAGGATGGCGGCGTTCACGGCACCGCCAGCAGCGATGGCCATTACGATCTGGTTCAAGTCCAGCGTCAGGGTGCCAGCCGAGGCGTCAAACTTGCCGAAGCCCGCAGCCGCAGCCAGAGCGGCGACGGTGTAGATGGCGACACGCACATAGGTCGGGTTCATTTTCTGCTCCAGATAGCGTTGATCAGTTCCAGCAACCAGTGGGTCTTGGTTTCCTTGGTGACGACGATAGGCGCAGGCGCGACCACTGGGGTGTAACCGCGACGGATGCCCAAAAGCTGACCGCCATCCACTCGATAGGCGCGGCGGTTCACCGCATCCGCTTGATTGCCGCCGAGGATAGTGATGGTCGATCCATTGTCGCGCACAAAGAACCCAACATGGCCCTGCCAAGTGGACTTGCCACGCGACAGGACGACGATGTCACCCGGCTGCGCGTCCTTGCGATCCACAGGGCTGCCCCAGTTCAGGTACGACCGCGCATTCAGCATGCCAGTTCCGTTCCTGCCAGCCCGCGCCAGCATGGCCCCGACAAATGCGGCACACCATGCGGTCTGGTCATCAGTGATCTCTGAATGGCCAGCGTCTTTGAAGTACGCCACCACCTTGGGGTTGCTCCCGTCTTTCCATTCGACCGTGCCGATTTCGGCCTCTGCCAGAGTGTAGGCTGTGTTCATCATCATTGTCCTAATTGTTTGACCAAGAATGCCGCCGCTGCGCCGAGGATAATCCAGACCCCCTTGTCTACGAGGTAGCCGAACGTATTGGTCTGGATGTTGTTCCTTTCAACGGCCTGAAGGCGTGTGTCGATCTTGCCCTGACTTTCATCGTACTTGTCCATTCGCCGGAACAGCGTGATCATCTTCTCTTCCATTCTGGCCATAGCGATCATGGCTTCAGCCAACTGATCCAGCTTGTTCTCAATCCGGGTCAGTCGATCTTCGCTCATGGCAAGTTCCTCTGTCTGCGCGTTTTTCTGAGAATACACCAACATGGCCTTAAACCCAACCCGTTGTGGTCCAGTACCTGATGGGTTTTACAACCCATGTGAGGCCATTCCACACCTTCACGCGCCGATCCACCCATTGCGTTCCGTCCCACGCCTTGAGGACGCCAGATGTATTAACGTCAACCGTGCCGACCTGACCAGTTGCGGACAGGCCAGTGACGGTGGTGGATGCGTTCTGCCTGACCAAAACCGTGCCGACCTGATCTGTAGCAAAGACGCCGTCAGGGGTAACATTTGCAGTTCCCGTCACGGTCACAGTGCCAACCGAGCCTGTCGCGGACACGCCCGTCAATATTACGGTAGCGCCAAGGGTCACCGTGACGCTGCCGACCGATCCAGTCGCTGACACGCCAGTCGCGGATACAGACGTGCTGGTGGAGACGGAGGCTGTTCCAGCTTGCCCAGTCGCCTGCAATCCAGTCAAAGTGACGGTGATGCCCGACTGCACAGTCACCGTTCCAACCGATCCCGTCGCTGAGACCCCAGTGGCGGAAACGCTTACGTCAGAAATAATGGAGACGGTAACATTCCCAACCGATCCAGTTGCAGAATTTCCCGTGACATCAACTGATACGTTGACGATAGGATAGCGTAGGATGACGATACCGTTGCCGCCCTTGGCCGCTTCGAAGCAGCTGGCTCCGTTTGCAACACCGCCCGAGCCGCCGCCAGAGCCGTCAGCGCCAGGAAATCACGAAGCTCCGGATGCCCCGCG
>VFSW01002371.1_pt1 | contig 28436 bp, 37 predicted proteins | sample 5358111 | NCBI WGS metagenome assembly VFSW01 (sample SAMN11554181, study PRJNA540505) | mine drainage metagenome | isolation source: sediment from site ElyBrook_90M | place: USA: Ely Copper Mine, Vershire, VT | collected 2017 | reverse complement strand
ACTAACTAATGGCTACTGTCATTGATGGCTGCCAGGTTTGACCACTAGCTTTCGTACCCTGATTGCTAACCACACGATCAAGCGAACTTCCACCTGATTTGGTTGTTGCTGTGGAATTACTACCATTGCAGTTATCAATAACAAATTCTTGCCATGAGAAGTTTGCAACAGTACCAGTAAATGTCGCACGGCATACAAACTGATTTGTGCTCTGTGTTGGGTAGGTTGCGTCCATACCAACATAGTACACATTTGTTGCCGCCTGCAATCCGGTCTGCCCTGCACTGGCTGCCGTGGTAGAGTCACCAACACCGACGCGGGCCTGTGCATTGTTGAGTAACGCATATACACCAGCAGCAGCACCCGATGTATTCGCTACACTAGCATTACCAATTGCAATTTGATCAAGCATTGTTACGCCGACAGTGAGGAAAAGATTTTCAAAATCTTCCGCTCGATCTTCAAACCGATCTGTATTAGCCCGATGATTGCGTTTAAGGGCTGCATCGGCAGCTATACGGATGTTTTCAGGAAGCGCGTGAAAATCAATACTCTGCCAATCTTTATCACTGATATGTTGACCCGCTCCAACAGAGTGCAAGAGCTTATACGCATAATGTTCAATCGGAGCATCGAACTTATCGACTTGCCAGACACCCGACATCCGGCCATGTGCTGCTTCCGCTAGATCCTGATGGATTGCATGATCAGGTTGATCACGTAATGAATGAGCGTGTTTTGCCAACGCCATAAGAGGCTCACCAAGAATGTCCTGGTAGTGAGCCATCACATGAGCGTGTGTAAGCTCTCGCCCGTGCTCATCATACACACCTGCATATTCTAGGTGATGACGAGCGATGAGAAGCTTTTTCTGATTTGCCATATGAAATACCTCATTATGAGATGATTATTTGCCCTGTTTTGGCTTTTCTGCCTGGACCGCTTTGAATTCTCCCTCTACCTGAAACCGTGCTAATTCAGCTTTCAAAAGAGCGATTTCAATCTCTTTTTCTATAAGCTGTTTTTGTGCTTCATTGGGAGAAATGATCGTGCTCTGGATATCCTTAATATCCACAATTGGCGTTTCCTCAACGTCATACACTTCCTCTAAGCGGCTATCAGCTAATGCTTTTTGAACGCCAGGGGATTTGTAGACCATCATGATACGGCCCGCAACAATAAGGATTTCCTCGCCATGAGGATGTCGTGAATCAACATCAGTGAAGATGCCTGTTCGTTCAGGATCTTGATAGAGGTTGCGGAGTTTTGGCCCCAACTGCACTAAAATGTACCGATTGTCACGACGCGGGGCTGGCTGTGGGATTGTATCCTGATCATTCGCTTCAATGGTTAATGGTTTACCTGCCATACTTTTACCTCATGAGGGTTATCTGTTCTTTTCTAAAAAAAGAGCATACAAAAATAGCTCATATCACGTCTGATACAAGCGAGACGAAACGGTGAAAAAAGTTAGTAAGCCCTAGTACTCAATACCAGGGCTTATTGCTACGCATTCAGTGTTAGTGTTGCAATCGCTTGATTGATGATTTGGCCAAAGGCTACAACTTCAGTCAATGTAACGACGTTTAATTGACGGTCAATGATTTTATCGGTTTCAGTTATGTTGCCACCGATTTCTGTGACCATTTCCAATGCCTGTGATTTATTCAAACCAAGAAGCACGTTTGAAGGAGCAAGTGGGAAGTAGACAAGATTCACTGCGCCAAACAGGTTGGCATTCAGAGAAACAGTACCACCCATTGGCCCGGCATTCCCCTTCATTTGCTCCAGCATTGCTAAAAGCATCGATGGATTCAAGTTCGGGAATTGCAGTGTCAAAATGGAGAGCATTTCCGCTTCACCAGCAACGACGGTATTGATCTGGTATGGGTACGGTTTCATCTGGAAACGGAGCCATGCCTTGTAGGTCAAGTTACCAGCAGTGGTGCTGCTATCGAGCGTGGTCAAATTGTAATTTGACGCGGAGTTGCTATTACCATCACCATTGATTGCGACGGTGATAGCATCTTGTGATTTGTCAAGCATAGCCTGTTGTGCAATACGGCCCAGATGTACAGCGAATAGATCGAGTTGAATACGACGTACCGCTTCATAATCCATTTCCAATGCAAGGCCATATTTCTCAAGGGTGATCGCGTGATCTGACGTGGTGAGCTTGACGCGGGGTAACGTACCGCCAGCAGAAACGCGACCCATACGTCGTTGTGCTACCGTATCCGTGAGATAGATCGTCCGGTATGAACTACTATTGATTCCTGTTGTAGTGCCGATGATATCAGACAGTACATTAGGCGTGATCATGGTAGCACGTAAGACGCGATTCAAATACTCAGGAAAAAGGATCGGGGTAGCTGGCTGATCGGACATATAAAAACGTTCGACAGGATCGGCAAAGATTCCCTGCTCTGGCAGAGATTTGGTTCGGATGTTATTGAGGAACAATTGTCGCTCATACGCATCCATCGCACGCATCGGATCGCCAATGGGATAGCTATCTGTAGGATCTTCATCTTCTAGCCATGCGCTGAGAGTTTTTCCTGAACGCATTGCGCCATCATACAGGATAGCGGCTTTTGCATCTCGCAAAGCGTCCTCACGTGATGGTCGATTTGCAAATTGCCCCAAGATCTCCGCTGCGTTTGCTTTCACATGAGAAGCACGCGCATGATAGACTTCAGGACGAGCGAGTAATGATGTGGGCATGTCTGCCTCCAAATAAAATACCCGCATACATCAATATGCGGGCGAAATGTGTTGTAAAAAATCAGAGATGCCTAAGCACCACTGCCACCAAGAAAAACATAGCACGTTTGAGTTGTGCTATTTAATGATAGTACGGTACCACGCTCCGTTGCTAAACGTGCGCCACCAGCGGGAGTGATAGCATTGCCTGCGCCATCAACTTGAATACCGCGACCAACAAGCGGGGGATTTGCATTTGTGGAAACATAGGGAACGGAGACAACGCCGCCAATTTCAACTGTGCAGGCATTTGGCTCAACTTTGATGAGTTTTCCTAATGGATAGTTTCCAGATGAGCCAAGACCGGCAGTTGAATCACTGACGAGCGCAACCAGATCCCCGACCTGTGCGCTATGGTTAGTTCCATCATAATACGATGCGTCATACACGATGGAAGTATCATATTCAAGGGTTAGGGTAAGAATTCCTTGCTCCTGAAAAATCGGAGCAACACGAACAGAAGCCATATTTCACCTCATATAGAAATATTAGTGGGTTGTTTTGTACAGGTTTGCATCTGTACTAATACCAAGTTGTCGGGCAAGTTTTCCTGCTGTGCTTTGACTACTTGCATTGATACCAACAGGATCGGAAGGGTCACGCGGTGCTGTTTGTCGTCCTCCGCGTTGTGTTGGCTCAGTCGTCCATCGTTTTTGCTGCTCGTCCCATACGCCTTTGGGAGAGAGTGCGTTGGCTGCAATGGATTCCCAATCACGAGCCATTTCGCGAATCTCTTCATATGAAGATCGTTGTAAGATGGCTCGGTACCGATCTTCATTGAATGCAGTACCAAGAGCACGAACGCCATTATGCAATGCCTGCTCAATGGTTTCCTGTTTGACTTGTGCTGCAAAGGCAATAGCTGCCCGCTCATCATCAGTAAGTCGTGGCTGTGTATTTGGTGTGTGTCGGCTGCGTCCACCATTGCTTGAGCCAACGCCATTGAGTCCGCTTTGGCCTTTGCCATCATCAACGCCATTACCCATACCGTCAGCATCGCCATCGGTATCATCGGTGCTGCCATCGGGACCGTCGTCAATATCGCCATCATCATCAGGATCGGCGGTAACACCGCCTTTTTCTGTAATGAAATCTGCCATAGCTCGCAATGACTCTTCCATCTGCATATGATTGTTACTCATCATCGATGCAAGATCTTGTAGGCGATCCATATTGTCTTGTGATACTTCCTTACCGGCTCGTGCTGACTCATCAAGAGATCCGCCCTTTTCTGTAATGAAGCTACGAAGGGTATCCGTTGCGGCTTTTGCTATCCGATGGCCTCGCGTATGTTCAGTATGGATAGCTTGCAGCCGATCCAAGTTATCTTGGGAGAATTCTTTTTTACCACTTGCCCTAGCATTGGGGGCTGTGGTTTTCTTCGTTGTCATAGTTTTTTGAGTATCCTTTGTTGCTGTTTGTGGAAGGGTGATACCGTGATAGCGTTGGAAAAGCCGAGTATGGGTATGATCCTCCACAAACGTGAGATCACGAGCAGTAGCCCGCCCGCGTTCTACTTCAGCATCAGCTTTCAGCAAGAGGATATTTCCAAATGCTCGCCCGTTGTCACCACTTCCATTTGGGAGAATGGTCGCTCCATAGTTTGCGCCTTCGTATACGATGCTTTCCTCAACCAGATGTGCGTCTACTTCTGCAATGCACAAAACATCGCCATTTTTGGTATCATATGTACGCCCCGGCCAGTGATTGCAATCAAAATCATCGAGCATGTTGAGATCACACACAGAACACCAGTATGCAGACGGATCAAAGCCGACGCTAACATCTTGATAGATACCGCCTTCAATACCACGAATATAATCATCAGATGACATATCACCAGGAAGAGACATACCGCGCAGCATGTATGCAAGTGAAAGCGCAGCTTGTACATTTCCTTGTGTTGCCGTTTCCCCAAAGAACGTTCTCCCGATAGGCATCTGATAGTGACTATGACTATCACAAAGAGAGACGCCGCAACTGGCATCGGAGGCATAGTTCTGAAGGGTAATAGATGACATGCGAGTGAAATACGCATCAACTTGATCATCGCTAATACGCGCTGGAATGACATAGATATCACTTTCACTCAATGGTGATCGGGCAAGGTTGTTAATCAATTCCAAATCAGACGCTGTTGGCTGGCCTTTAACACGATTTGCCATAACTAACGCTCGTGTTTGACCCATTGGTAAGGGGGAGTGATGACGTTTACGGGATTGTGCTTTTTTGAGGAAGCGATCCCATTCGGGAGGCGTTTTATCCCATTGTGCATAATGCTTTGTGAGATGATCAAAAACACTTTTCATTTCGCTTTCAGGGATATCGGCTTGATTGAGCCGAGCGACGGCATTACTGACACCATGCCATACTGCCTCTAATCCACTCTCCCCCATCCGATGATGAGGGAGTTTATAGGGGACTTCTTTTTCTGGCGTACTTCCATCTGTGTTATCAAACCACGCATGAGCAGCCTTGAAATCTTTCCAGTTATCGCCATCAGTACCCAAAATTTTATGCTGTGTTGCAGCACTCCAATCCCAGGTCGTATCCTCTGGCGCTGTACCTGTTTTTGAAAAAGGTACTGTGGGCATACAGGAGCCTCCTTAGTTGATGAATAATTCGACCTGAGCAATAGCGTTTTGAGGCGGTACGCCAGTGCCAGGAGTAGAGGTAAAGACGACTTCAAAGAAGTCTCCGGCAGCTACGGCTAAATTTGTAGCGGTTAAGGTTCCAGTTACAGACGCGCGGGCTGCCGTACTTGACAAAAGAGCCATCGCACCTGTGAGGATTGATGTTCCATTTTTTCTGATATCGGCGGTAAATGTTGCGTTTCCAGTCAGGGGGGTGATTGCTGAAATGCGAGCATCTTGAATTGTTCCAGCACGCGGAGCGATACCCATTGGTATTGTTACCGACCTGCCAGGATCTTCCGCCAGGGTGATTTCAAATGAGACGTTGGCAGGGGCCGTACCTGTTGCATGAGTATACGTAATCACGGCTGCAAAAAAATCACCTGCTTTGCAATAGACAGGAGGTGATGCCAATGTACCAGGTACAGAGACATATGCCGCCGTTGAAGAAAGAAGAGCTATAGCAGATGAAAGAACAGTTACACCATTTTTCTGAATATCAACAGTGTAACTATCCCCACTTCCCATCGGGGTAATGGCTGCAACATTTGTTCCTACAATCACACCATCATTTTGAGCTATTCCAAGAGGGATAGTAGCAGATGCGCCAGTTGCTTGAAAACCACTCAAAGTTACGCTTCTTTGACGAAATGCCGCTTGCAGGATATCAACAGAAGCAGGGCCGATAAGCCCTGATGAGCTACTCATGAGAAATTGCTGTTTGATCGGGTCCCAATAGGGAGTAAGTTGATCGGGCATGTGTTTATGCTCCTTATACAAAAATGGCACAAGATGAATGTATCTTGCGCTCTCTCGTGGTCAAGAAATGGATTAGTCTTTGCCGTACACTGTTACAAAAAAGGTACATGTCGTTGGTGCGCCTGTCAGTGTCCAGGCAATCCTACCAATGACACCTAAGTCATTTGTGCTTGTGAGTCCAGGTCCGATGCTATCGACATATTCGGCTCCGCTTGTGGTCGTCCAGGCAGTTGGCGGCGTATTCAGGTTATTCCATTGCTGCGCCGCTCCTGATTGTTGATCACCTGTTTGGATTGCTACCTGTATTGATGGTGATGTACCGCCAGAAAGGCTTTTCAATTGAACGATAGCAAGAAGTTCGCGGTACTTTGATAAATCCAATTGACCGCTTCTTCCTGCTGCGTCTGTCGTTGTCGTTGTGATAGAATCACTGCTTGTTGTTCCTGTGGTGATAAGGCCAGCAAACAGGATATCAGTTGTTGCCATGATTCACCTACTCTATTACCGCTATGTCTGCGGTAAAATATTCATTGACTGCACACGTGTACATATCAAGCCATGACGGGAAACGGGTATGGTCTCTAATAAACCGATCAAAAAAGGCTTCATCCCCACAAAACATGGCACCATCAGGATCGAATCTATAGCAACCACTTTGCAGCATGAGTTCTTTTAGTGATGCAAAATCGGAAAATCGGCTCAAAAAGTGCGGTGAGATGATTTCATGTAATGGTGGCATATGTCTATCCTGTCTATGTAGGATGATGCAGAGTGCCTTTCTCTGGCAAAAGATATGATCCATCACTACTACACGATTTCCTCAGAAATGTATCTGTAACCCACTACAATGCGAAAAAACACACCATCTGAGCCTCGAATCTGACAGTTTTTTGGGAATAGTGGTATGATATATCCTTTATTTTTTGTGGTTTTCAAGAAGATATAGACATTTCCTGCCGTTTTAACTCATTCTTCCAATACTCAATGAGATTTTTTGCAATCATCGGGTTGATCTGTGTGACAATATGGGTTTCTCCGATATTTGTTACAAGATGATAAACCCCATTATCTGACCAAAGAGCAGTCATTGAATTACGAAAGGTTATAAAAGTTGGCTCCTGATTTGGAATAAGGGATACCTTATCCGCTATTGTGCCTAATGCTTGAAGATAGCAGGAAAAGGAGCAACATAACCTACTTGTTTTTCCTGGCAAAAAGAACACACGAAATGTCGTCTCACTGGCAATCGTGTGAGTATCCTCATTAACAAGAACGGTTTCTTGCTTTTTGCAGTTTGGATTGTCACAAGTTATAACAGTTTGTATCAACATCCCTTTTCTCCATCTTTTGCAGAACGCTCTTTATCCCATTCGCCGAGTAGGTGCTTCACTGTAGCATCACCAGGAAGGTATTCTACCTGAGAATCACCTATCATAGTAAAGAGGTGCCAAGCTCCATGATAGTGTGACATGGTAACTTCGGCTTTCCGAAAGGCAAGCACATTCGGTACCTGTATCTTGTATGAGAGTCCGTTTTCATCAATGGCAATTTCCTGATGATTTCCATTTTCAGCAGGCCGAGCAACCAATGCCTGAACGAGACACGCATGTGAACAATAATGGTTATCTTCTTGACCATGATAGGTAAGGCGAATCCATTTTTCATCATTGATAGAAGATAATGTATCCGTTGTATTGCATTGTGGATTATCACAACGAATGCCATGTATTACCGTCATGTTTGTTATCCTCCTGGCCCCAAAATGCTGGGATCAATAGGTGCTTGCGCTAAAGAATCTCTTATTGCATCATTGAGGAATTGAGGAAAGAGTATAGGTCTACACCTATCCCGATATGTGACATAAAACGCATCTTCTCTCATGTCAATATAATGAATCTCTTGGTATAGATGAGTACTAAGGTATTCTTTGATCCTCTCGTTATTTAACACAAGATCAATAGTAATCCGTCGTTGCTCTTCCAAGTATTCTCGATTGTATATTTTTTGAAACTCAGGATCTTCCAGGATATTGCGACCATCAAATTTGACAATGATCTGATCTGTTGTTTGTGGTTGATCATCAGCAGCGTAAAAACGCTCTATAACAGATGCAAATGTCCCATGATCTGGCGGGTTGCTATGTGTGCGAATACCACAAATATACAACTGGCGATCAAACGCATCAAGATCCGAAAAATCGTTTATTTCTTCCTCGCTCATGTTATTCTCCTAACCAGTCTTCGGCGTTATCAGCCCTATCACCCGATGGTATGATACTACACGCACACCAATTATGAGCAGGGGGATAGAGATCACCTGACGGGAACGCTTCATCGATACCAACAGGCGATCCATATGCGTTATCACGGCAAGGAGTTGCATCACCTCTACCAGCACCAGGATCGGGATCGTCATCAGTACGCCAAACCTTTTGAGGTATGCCGTTTTTTGACCATGCTGTTACACTGGCGTCGCCCCATGTTCTGCTTGTCTCATATGATGCGATGTTATCAGCACGTGTATCACCCATACCAGCAATGAGAGTTACAATTGCTCCGGCAATGATGATATCACTATCACCATTATTAGAACCAGATACAATGGCGTTTGCAATCTGATTGCGTGTCGTCGTTTGTAATTGTTCAGCACGATCTTGAACGTATGTCTTCAAACGATCCATGATATCAGAGTTAGTCAGGTAAAAGTTACCCGATACACCAATAGCGTCAATAGCTTCCTGCGCTGCCAGATCCCAGCCTTCCCATTGATATTTATTCAATAGGTTAGCGAGATCAGGATCATTGTCAGGAACAATCTCTTGCAACATGCTTGCCACTTGTGCCACTTGATCATCTTTTGCAGCATCACGTGTATGATCGTCAAGTGATCGATCTGTTGACGTGAGCGTACTGAGGATATGAGTAAGTGCTGCATGAGGAATTGAAAGTTTTTGTAAATGCGTTCCAATGTCACGTTTGAAACGTTCTTGATACGATGCCCTATGATTTTTTGATGGCACCGCTCGTTGATCATCCTCAAACATATCTTCTATTCGTGGCTCTGGCGGCGTTGCTGTAATAACAACAGGATAAACCACGGAACGGCTTTTTTGAGGATTTGCAGGCTTCTTTCCTAATGGATACGTATGCAGTTCGTCACCTAATGCAAGAGTCAATGCCGTAAATGGCAATTTTACTGCTGAAATATCTACACTTGGCGTCGGATCATCTTTGTCAAGATAGGCAAGCGTGATATGTGGTGTATATCCATGTTCTGCATTAACTGCAAAGCCTGCATCATTCAGGGATGTCACAAGATCATGACGAAACTCTGGCAATCCTGGCATATCAACAGAGGCATAAAGCGGAGTTTTTGAGCCATCTGAAACACTTGTAAACCGCCCTATTCCTGAGATTTCACCAGTGAGCGGATCATGACTATCTGCAACAGATTTCACAACACGCTGAAACGCTGATCGCTCATCTTCAGAGATAGGGGCATTACTGTGAAAGGTTAGTGTCATATGCAGATCATCCACTGGCTCACCATCAGGAATTGCAATTTGATGAGCAATGGTAGCTGGCAGCTTATACGCTGTCATTGCCGTTGTTCTTTCACTTTCTGATCGCAGATGAGATGAGTTAAAAAACCGTATACGAGATTTTGTTGTAGCAACAGGCTCATCATCATTTGTTGTATCCTCTGACTCCGGCTCTTTGGGCTTTGCTGTTTTTTGCTGTGGCTGTACAGGTTGTACGGGCGGAGGTATCGTACCATCGGAGCGGGGAGACTCCATAAGAGGCGCGATCAACGCATCTGGTTCCGGTGGCTCTGCTACGGCTTTGCTTCCAGTGATTGCAATACTTGCTTCATCCTGTGTAATCCAACCCTCATCGCGTTTTGTGGCAGCGTTTTTGATTTCCAGTGATTCTGTCTGCGCGTCAAGGAGCCGATCAGTTGACCGGACGCTCTCAAATGAGAGAACAGCATGAGCGGAGATCCCTTTCAATCTCAGAGCTACAGTTAGCAACGTATTTGCAAGGGTAGCGACACATGTTTGCATGGATTCAATTGAACGGACCATAATTTCCCATTGTACCGTACCATGTGTCTCCGTTGTTCCTTCATTGCTTCCCATAAGGATCGGGAGCATACGAAGAGAACGAAACTTCTTCCGCTCAATAGCCTTGATCAGATTATCAACTTGCATCGTTTTTCCGCTACTATCAACAGAGCCGACTTTAACGTTATCCAGATGAATAAAGGTGTCATCTGGATTTAAGTTATTATACTCTTTTGCAACATCGCTGATATAGGTATTGATAAATGTGATCAAATCTTTTCTATTAGCTTGCACAGCAGGAGGCATGAGCTTTTGTACCATATCCTGTATAATGGAAACATCAATACGCCCCCACGCATTGATATGCGCCCATCTTCGTAAATCCTGCAATAACTGATTATCCAGAATGATGATCTGAAATACCGACGCAAACGGCATACGGCCATATGGATCATCGACCATTGGCATATAGGGAACATAGCCAAACGTAGCAGTATTCATCAGACGAAAACCTGCTGCGCCATAGGTATGATTTGCAATACTTGCAATATCTGGCGGCTGCTCAAAATTATTGACCATACCGTTAGCAATCATTGGCTGCCACTGATACACGATCAAATCTTGATTAGCGTCACGCTGAAAATAGATCGTCCAGGGCGTTACAGGTACAATATCATGTACATCTTTCAGATCATCCGAAGGAATCGTCTCACCAGAGCAGGCACCTTCAAGCAGCACACTCATTGTCCATTGATACAAGAGATTTTGAAAGCCGCCCCATTTTGTATTGATACCATTAAGAATATTATTCACAGCATCGCTTGCTACGGGATCTTCTTCATCGGTATATGTTCTCGCGTCAACTTGCCATTCCCCACAAACAAGCATCAAGAAATTCCACATAGCCAGAGAAACATCGGGATCGGCATCTGATAGGAGATCAATCAACTGCTGCGGGCTTAATGTTGAAACATTGACCGAACTCAGATCAACAGATTGATACTGACGGCGGGGTAAAAAGGCATATGGAAATGATCCAAGAATGTTCGCGTTCGTTGGTAACGTTTGGCGCGGGGTCGTTGTTTTACTGACAATCCGGGGAAGTTCACCTATGTCACCCTCTTTGACAACGACGCCACCGCCAGTATCAATTGGTGCAGATACTGGCGTCTTCTTTTTTTGTCGGTTCCGTTTGGGGGGAATCGCTTTCAATGTATCATCAGACATAGGGGATATCCTTTGTCAGTAAAGTGGCTAATGTGGCTTTCCAGCGTGAAAATGAACAGGAATTGGAATTGTACGTGATGTCGTTGGGTGCATAAGAATCCAAGCCGCGATCCATCGGGTTGTTACCCGATCATCGTGATACCCTGGCGGAGCACTCATACTGCCATTCATAGTATAGCGGAACGTTTGTAGTTCCGCTATACCTGCTTGGCTTCTTTCATGCCAGCTTCCTTCTCGCAACAATTGTGCAAGGGATGAAACCGCGACGGTTTTCGTTTGCTTGTTTGTTGGGAATCCTGGTCGAACATCGTCTGTGCCCGTAAATGCGTCCTGGTGATTGTAGATATTGATATATCCCCTATCACGTAACGCGAGCAGAACAGCATGACCATGATTATTTCGCTCAGGCGCAAGAAGTGCATAATTATATCTGATACCAAGTTCGATGATCTTCTCTGTAAAAATTTCAGGGGGCCATTGACCATGTAATTCAGCACAGACGGCATACGTATCTTGATCCAGAACCAGAGCCGAATCATAGTCACCATTTGGCAAACCTTCCGCTACGTCAGCAGTGATGATATACTGATGATCTTCTTGCGGCTCTTCCCAGATTGTTACACCGTCATACTGTTCAATTATTGGAAGATTGTCACATGATAGATATGATGAATCAAAGACGGGCCGACCAGTTTGTACAAAGGCATCATTAGGAACGCTCGGATATTCTTGGTGTAACTGCCAAGGTTCCATATTTCTTCGCTGCTGCTCATACCATGTAGCATCACGCTCACGATGTATGTGCCACGGTAAGAAAATCGGATAAAAGGTATTTGTATGAGCTATGGCATTCGTCCATTGACGATGAAAAACATTACCCAAACCATTTGCCGTACTAATGCCAATAAGCGATCCACCTGTTGAAATTGTTGGCATAATAGCAGCCCATATATCATCATCCCATTGTTGAAAAGCCCACTCATCTAAAATGACTAGCGACGCCGGATATCCACGACCAGCCCCTTTTGTTGCTGCCAATGAAATAATGGTAGATGGCTGTGCGCGTCCGTCTATCTGATGGATAAATTGCAGTTGCCCTGCGTTTGATTTCCCAAGTAAACATTTATCAACTGATTGAGAACCAGCTTGTAAAAAGGGCGGTAAATTTGCGTGCATGAATTGAGCACGTTGGATCAATGTTTGTGCATCGGCTTCATTGCGAGAAAGGCATAGTATCATTTTGGAAGGATGAAAACGAGCCAGCCAAAGAGCATGACCCATCGCTAGTTCTGATACACCTAACTGCCTTGCCTTCAGAATGATTACTTGTTTTTCATACTGAAAGGCATGTAGAACATCGCGTTGCCAGTCCCATAAATGAAATGGAATTGCCCCTTTGATCGGGTGCTGAATGATGCCATATCTATCCAGAAAAAGCCTCGAATTTAATGAGGCATTAAAAGCATAATCCTTATCCGATGGTATTAAGGTTGCCAAGAGGATGATCCTTTTCATATTGCGCATAGTCTGCTTGCGCTGCGGCAAAATTTATAGATTCAACATTGCCAGAAATATGCTGCTCTGCGATGGTTGTAGGCGCACCGAGACTTAACCGTATTTCATCTAATGCAGTTTTCAAGACAGCATTGATACCAAAAACGCCCTTCTCATCCTGTTTCACTTTACGAAGCAAAACTTCCATTGCCGCTATTTTGATATCGTGCATCTTGGTAACATTCTCATCTTCCATCCGCTCACGCAATATCTCACGCCGCTTTTCTCGGCGCAATTTTCGTTCACGATCTTGCGCTTTTGCTTCCTCTTCCTGTATCCGTACCTGCTCATGTTGCAAAGTATCATAGGCTGCGACACGCTCCTGCCAATGATACTTTGTAGACCATTCTTCCAAATGACGCACGAGCGTCTTTTTTGCCGTCGTTTTGCCGTCGTTTTGCCGTCCCTGCTCTATAAGCTGATCTGCCAATTTTGCAAGGCTGCGCTTAGGCCCCATCTGTTCATATATAAGATATGCCCTAGCGGCTTTTGGTGTTTCTTTAATACCCATAGGATTATCCAGTATTTTTAATATTCTTCGTTTCAATTATTATTTTGCCGCAAGTTTTTGCCGCGGGGGGTCATATGTGGCTTTTGTATGATCTTGTACTGTTGCGGGGAAGGGGCCTTGTTTTATCACAGGTAAAACTTCAGCTAAGAGTGAAAGTCCTAATGGTACAAGGTGCTCTTCATAAAGCTGTCGCGGGGAGTAACTCGCATCAATGATCACGCTTCCCTGAATAGCAATTGGACCAGTATCAATTCCTTCATCCACCCAAAACCATGTTACTCCAGCTTCAGGATCGCCATGTTTCACGGTCCAATAAACGGCATCTCTTCCTCGATGCTTTGGTAGGATTGAAGGGTGAAAACACAACGTTCCAATTGTAGGTAATGAAAATACGGCTGATCTGAGAATCTTCGTATAATTTGCAAGGAGTAACACATCGCATCCCGCGACATCTTGAACAATTTCATGCCCCAAACGGATAAGAGTATCAATAGACTCGTTGTAAATAACACCTTTACCTAAGATGCGAACCTTCATAACACTACGCTTTCCTTCTTGGAGCGATCACCAACATAACGGAAGCCAACAACACCTCTGATATGGCCGCCATAACCGCCAGCAGGCTTTTTTTTCGAATCTTTCATAGATTTTATCAACGTTGACCTACTCCTTTTCTTGTCACCGCCGCCAATTTGTTGAGAAACGAGAATCCATTTTTCAGAGCGTCTCATTGCCGCTATGAGTCCAGGGTGTGAGGTATGAATTATGCCAGTCATTGGTCGATTATAGCGGTTTTTCCCATCAAGCCAACGTTGGGCAACATACTCCAAAAATTTCATGCCAACGCCTGCACCCTGCCATTCAGGCATGACTACAAGTCGGCAAATACGGGCCGCCGCCAATCCAGGTATTGTACTTACCGCAACGTGCGCTACAGGCTCACCATTACATTCAGCCACATAATTTATGGAGGCAATCATATGAGGAAGTTTCAGGTAATGATGCGGCTCAAAAGTGGGCCAGGCGCGCCAATTCGTTTCATAAATGTCAAGTGGGATGTCTGGGCGTCGCCGAAGTGACCTCCAGTGAAACGACCAATCCCGCGTATCAAGGAGCCAATCTGGCTGAAGCCAGTCAATAATATCATAGTGACAAGCAAGAACTACTGCCCGTCCGGTTTCTTTACGCCGCCATGCCTTACTAAAGGCGTTTGCGCCAATTTGGGCAATCTGTCGATCTACCACGCTGGTAAACTCATCAATAACAATGTCGTCTTCTATTTCGATGAGCATTCTTGCGAGATCCGCACGAAACTGCTCACCCATAGATAAAACATGAAATGGGCGTAGCCAAGATGGGACAGTCCCCAGTCCAACTGCGGCAAGGGCCGACGTCACGTCATCATAACTTGCATTCGAGCCTATGACATCAATGATGGGACGATCTTTTGGCCAGTCAAAACCGACATGGTAAGCGGACTCTCCTAATATCTGTTTTCCCAAAGTTGTTTTCCCAGTTCCAGATGGGCCAATGATCGCGCCAAGCCTCCAGGGCTTTTCCTCAAGAGGAACGTGGGCAACAATATGATGCGATGTAGCCTGCTCCTCTGTCACGTTAAAGAGAGAGTGGGTACGATTCACTCTGTATGTGTCAGGCAACGCACTTTTTACGGTAATATCAAAATCCATTAGACAACCAACACTTTACAGGTATAGCCCAATTCTTTCAAATGGGCAAAAACTCGTTCTTGATGCTCCTCAGATTCACAAATTACTGTGACAGCGTATTTGTTTTCATACTCAACTCCTGAATCGTTCTCATGAAGATTTGCAGGAGGCCGCTCAGGTTTGGTTTGATCGTCAAGAACTTCATTACCTAATTCCTCAATAAGTTCCTGCAACCCCTCATCACTCCATCCAATGCTTTCTAAGGGAAACCCTTGATCAGCCTGTTCTTGCAATAACTGTGAAAGCAATTCCTCATTCTCTTCTGAAAGACGGGCTGTTTCGTTATCAGCAAGGAGATATCCTTTAATTTGCTCATCATTCCAGGAAGAAGGAATAATATCGGCGCGTACTGTATCATATCCTTCTCTGCGCATTGCTTCAACAATACCATGTCCTGCAACAATAAGGTAACTACCCAATGATTTGATCTGTACAACAATAGAACGCACCTGACCAAAACGTCGTAAACTTGCAACAAGCCGATCAAGTTGCATTTCAGGATGGATCTTGTAATTTTTAGGATGAGGAACACAAGAAGCTAAAGGGATAACTTCATTCTTAATTACATTATCTTCTGATATTTTCTTTGATAACGACTTGTTCATGTACATATTCCTATTTCAAAGCCATATTTTGGCAATTTTTCAAATTGATCCTATTTTCACTTGACATTGTGTACAGTATATGATATACTAATAATATCAAACAGATACACACACACAAGGAGACGGAAGCCATGTACAGAATCCCATCTTGCAATATCGATACTCTGAAAGAGAAGATCGAAAAACTTAATCGCAAGGCAGTACGATTGAACGTTGCCCCGATAACTATGATCGTTACTGAAGATCCAGAACGTGAAGCCATTACTGGCGAAAACGTTTTTGGTGAGCGTGTTATAGTCGGATATCGTACCTATTATCTGGTCGATCTCCCAGATGCAACGGCGGTTAGCCTTTCAGGATATACCTTGATCGGTATCATCGATCATACAGCAGGGGAAGGGAATATCATTACATCCCTGATAGATGGCATTGATCTGAGTGAGTACCGAGAATCCGACGCACTATGTCAGCATTGCAATATGGTACGACGCCGGAATCAAACCTACATTGTCTTTTTCGACAATGTGCGGAGCCAAGTGGGATCATCCTGCTTGCAAGATTTTATTGGTAATGATGCCGCTCAATTAGCAGCACGAGCGCAAATCATTCGCGAAGTACGATTTGCATGTGCTGATAGTGAGTTTGATCCTGGCATTCACTCTCATGTGAGTGAGAATCTAGAGGAATATCTGACTATGGTTGCAGCCTGCATTCGTGAGCTAGGCTGGATATCACGCGGTGATATTCACGAAGGAAGAGTACAGGGTCAGGCGACTGCGGATACAGCGCTTGAGAAACTTTCTGAAAAGAATCCCAAATATCAGGTTATCCCTATTGCTCAAGACAGTGAAGTTGCCAGAGCAACTATCACATGGATAACTGATGTACTGGCTGCAAAAGATGCAGAAAAACGATCAGACTATGAGCACAATCTGGTCGTCATAAGTACCGATGGCGTTGTAAGTCACAAGCACATAGGGATTGCAGCAAGTGCAATCATAGCACACAAACGATACATGGCAGATCAAGTGAAGCGTGAAGCATCAAACTTTGTCGGAACTATCGGCGAGAGAAACGTTTTCACGCTAACAGTTGTGACTAGCTTTTCATGGGAATCTGACTATGGTGTGTGTTTTCGGTACATCATGAATGATGGAAACGGAAATGTCTTCACGTGGAAAACAGGAAACTACAGTTATGAGGATGGCAAAACCTACACAGTAAAAGCCACCATCAAAGATCACACCGAATATCATGGTGTGAAACAAACTGAAATAACGCGGCTAATGGCATTCACACCCAAAGCCAAAAAATAGGATACTTCAAAATTTATCCTCTTGTACGAAGGTATGAGAGGATATTTTTTGTGGGCTGACTTAAATCTTGGCGGTTTTCTGACAGATATCATGGCGTTAGTCCCAGCGATGAATAATTACGTCAATATATTCTGGAGATAGCTCACAACCAATAACCGTCCTATTTGTACGTTCAGCAGCGATAACACTCATGCCACTACCAAGAAATGGATCAAAGATAATATCACCTTCATTACCATATTTCTCAAATGCCCAGCCAGCGAGTGCGATAGGTTTTTGTGTTGGATGGACACGACGGACGCCTCTTGCTCATTCACATATTCCTATGACGCGCTTCTTTTTCTTGCGCAATTTGCCATGCATCAATGATATCTTGAGAACGTCCAAATCGTTTATTGTTTGGCAGTGGGAGATTAAATTCTCTACTTAATGCCTCAATGATTATTTCCTTTTGTGGCAAAGAAGTATTTTTAGCAACTACAACCCAACTCGTATCATGAAATTTTCGTTGTGCTAATGGTTTTGGAGAAATGGGGTCATAAAGACTATATTGAGAAAATCTTTTTTTACAAAGGAGATCAACATCATGAAATGAGTGAAATTTCTGATATCGCCAGACGCCACTATTAAACATTCCACTGATACCATCATCATCAACAAATTCAAGATATCTTCTATTATCTGTTGACCGTGTATGCTTTTCAGTTTCTTGTGTATTTTCCTTTGTGCGTCCTGAAAAAATAATGATGCCATCTTTTTTACAGAATGCTTGTAGACACGTAAGTACATCCGATTCTGCTTGTACGCTATCAACACTATTTAATACAGAGTCACATACAACCATATCAAACTTTCCATACATTATAAGTTTTTGACAAAGAAGAGTGATATCATTTTGTCCTTCATTAGTAAGAAGAAAATTCCCTTTATGATTGTAAAACTCTATTGGAAAAACATTGAATCCTTTTTTTTGCAGCATAATGGCATAATCTTTATACCCAGCACCAAAATCTAATACACGCATAGATTCAATAAGTCGTGGAATAACAAAATTCTCATATGTTCTGCTATGAATAGATGACCCACGAAGCCGCTTCATTTGAGCTAATGATTGAACCCATGTATTTTTGGGAAGATGTTCATAAGTGAATTTCCCATATTTTTGCCCAAAATAAAAGAGAGCTTTTTCCTTAAGAGATTGAGGAAGAATGTAAAATCGACATGGAATATTGAGAATCTTACTACTGATAGCATATTGCTGCGAGACAATTACTTTACCATTTTCAAGAGCAATGGCAGATCCCCATTCTCCATACTTTGTCAGAAGGCGTAGGATCTCTTTTTTTCGTGCTGCCTGTCGTGTTTTTAGATTCCCCTTGATGTCATTAGGATGTATAGTAACAAAAATACCGCTCTTTGTCTGCTGTGGAATAGTAAGATCAGTATCAGCAAATTCAACATCACTCATATTGTGTAACTGATTAAAACGAATTTCATCATTTTGACTGAGATCATTTAGAAGAAATGTAGGAATAGTAGTATATCCTATTTCTTTTGCTGCGGATGTTCGTTGATGCCCGGCAAGAATAATTCCTTTTGTAGTTGCAATAATTGGTTTGATCAAGCCAAGCGTTTTAATGCTTTCAATAAGTTGTAGTTTTTCATGTTCTCCTAAAATCCTAGGATTGTATTCAGCAGGATAAAGACGATCAATGGGAAACTGCTCATGAAACATGCAGGATACTCCTAATAAAGCCATAATAACTACCAGTCATATTAGAATAGTCAATTAGTCTTTTTTCAAGTATACTATTTTCTTCCTGTGTCAACGGAATGATATATTTTCCAAATTTTAGAGAAGGTATTGTTTTACTTGTTGCTGATGATTCATCCTCATCATGATCAAACCCTTCTACTAATTCATCAATTCCATCTGTAGCAAGTTTATTGATAAGATCCTGCAAATCATTTTCCGTGTAGCCTGAGCCAACAAGATGTCCTACTCCCTCTTCTGCTATTTCTTGAATCAGCTTCAATAAAACGTGCTCGTCATAGTCACCAAAATCTGAAGATCGGTTATCCATAAGCAAGATTTTTTTGGCTTGCTCATCTGGGATATCCAAATAGACTACAGGGAACTCAGGCATACTAAATGCGTTTCTCCCAACACGGAAGCGATGATTTCCAATGAGGATATAGCCTGTAGATTTCTGTACAACTAACGATCCATAGAAACCATGCTCACGGATACTCTCCTCTAGAATATCCTCATTCCCTAAACGCGGATTTTCAGGATGTTCTTGCAATAGCTCTGCCTTGACCATCACAACATCAGAATGAAGAGAAACGGTGTGATCAGGTAGCTGAATATCTTGTGTACCTTTGCTCATAATGTATCCAATACTTTTAGGATAGATTCAATTTGGTAAAATGAGTAATGAATAATCATTTATACGCCCCTTGCATTACTGCCATGAATCAGTCGATGTACTTGCGGTGTTACACGTACAAACGGAGGCGCATTATCCTGTAAAAAGCGGAGCATGTTGATATACTCATCAATGGGTAAAAAGCCATCAGGCTGTAGGTAGATAGGTATTGAGTCATCTAACGGAAGACCGATAGAATCACAATATGAAGGAAGAATATCAAGATCACTTGGCATGGCAATGACGAATTTTATCTGAGTACGTCGGGCAAGAACGTTCATGCTCATACGCTGTGCAATCAGTTTTGCTACTTTGAGTCTACGTGATGGTGTATCCTGCCCTGAAGACGGTAACTTAGGCGAACAGGATACGGTAATATTTGGATGAAAAAGCCAATCAGCATTTCGTAGCCCATTTGTTTCTACTACTACCTGTACCTGTCTTGATGCCAGATAATCATTCAAGATAGCGCAATCCTGGTATATTGTCGGTTCCCCACCTGTAATACTTACCCAACGTACTTTCTCAAGCCATTTTTCTTGAGTGATCTTCTCCATGATAGATTCTGGTGTCATATCTGTATATTCATATCCCTTTTTCCATGTGTATGCAGAATCACACCACGAGCAGGATAGATTACAGCCACCGACACGAACAAAGATCATCGGGATACCAAGGAGCATTCCTTCCCCTTGATAGGCTGGGTAGATTTCAGTAATACGCATTCTTACCGCTCCACAATAACGCTATGCTTGGATGTTTCCCATATCGTTACCTTGTCAACTTGCGGAAGGTGCGTTAAAAGATATATGCCTAAATTTTCTCCCGTAGGATTATCAAGTATATCATTCAAGCTATGATGATCAAGTGTTCCCATAATAAGAGCTTTGATAGGGGTATCAAAATCGCTAAAATCTTCTACCATACCTGCACTGCTATGCGTGCCTTCCTGAACATTGCCATATCTCATAAATTCTATCCGGTAATTATGCCCATGCAAATTTCGACATTTTCCCTGATGATAGGGTAACTGATGAGCACAGGAAATTTCATAGGTAGAGGTGATTGCAATTTTCATAAAGAATCCTTTTTTGGGTATGGCAATGAACAGGTCTCATTATCGCGCTAGGCCGGGGCGGTTTGAGACATACCGGATTACTTACGTATTTTCATGATCCGACGTATGTGAGCAGCCATCTTACTATCTTGAAGACTGATCCATGTGACTGATCGATTCATGTTTTGTGCTGCTTGCTCCCATGTCTGGCCTTCCAAATGGATACGAAAAATAGTATCTACAATATCCTGTGGGAAGTTAGCCCGCAATTCGCGTTCTGCAATGGGATGAAGCCACCAATAGGTGAAATACCATCGTACTTGATCTTCTAATCCACTTCGATGTATACGCCCTATGTACTTTGCCATTTGTTGCGTATAAAGGCACCCGCCAAGATGCCCTTCTGCTACATTGCGATGGATAGTTACCGGTAATGGGTAACGATTCTTCAATCGCTGAGGATTGAAGTCACGTACAGGATATACAACAGAACGTACTTTTGGTAATGGGTCACCTGTTAGTTGATCTCTTTGGGATGATGGAATATAGGGCTTTGATGGAGCCGAAGAAACAGGAAATGATGTTGTACTGTGTTTTTGTTTCTTGCTTGCCATCTCACATTCCTCCACAATCCTGCTATCTATAGCATATCTGATGAGATGGCGTGAAAATGACAGATTTGTCTACTTAGTGTTGTACGTTTGTTGATGGTTTGTCTACCAAATGACTTGAAACACGTTGCAGTAAATCAAGATCTTTTTTTTGAACATCGTCAATCAAATGAAGGAAGGCTCTAGCAGCTTCAATAGGAATAGGGCGGTATCCAGTTTCCCAACTGTATATGGTGCTTCTATGTCGATAGCCAAGAGCTTTAGCTACACCTGTAGCAGTTAAGCCAACAGAAAGACGAAGATCACGGATCTGCGTTCCTGAAAGCAAAGGAGAGACAACGCGGGGGTGCTTTGGCATATGGTATGCTCCAACATTTTGAGTACATCTATTCTATAGTATAGCCATACAAGTAAAGCTCTTCAGGTATCATACCTAAAGAGCTTTACTGAAGGGGGGGAGACAAGAAAGGTAGTATTAAAATGGGAAGCAGTGATAGCATTCACACATACGATCATGTTGGTATTCATCGTGATCAATCCATCGATTGATCAGCCGATATAGACCCTGATTCTCAGGATCGGGGATAATTTCCATACGTCCCCGGTACTGCTGCTCTAATCGAAGCGCAGCCCTAAGTGCTTCTGATCGGCTTTTGAAGGAAACGCTCCAATACATTGTATTATCTATTGCCATCATCCAATGGCTCGTTAATTCTTCTTGCATACTGTACACACTCCTACATACCTAGTTCTTTTTCAAGCCGTCTTATACGTTGTTGAAGATCAATACGTTCTTGAGCTTTTTTATCGCGATACGATTGAATACTTTCAATCGTCATACGAACATCATAGATCGCCAGAAACAAAGGAAAAAACATGATGTATCCAATGATATACCAACCTCTCGCGCCTTGTTTCATTGCTGATGGATCTGTCATGCCTCTTAATGTTGCAATGCCTGACCAATCACGAGCAATAGTGTACAGACTGGACACAATGAATAAAAAAAGCACAAGATCGCTAATGATATGGATACCATTTGTAAGAGAGAGTAGGATAATAATGATATCCATCGTGATTGCCTGCCAAATCGGAAATGAATAAAAGCTATGCTCCCTGATCATACTTTATCTCCCTATGAATCTTTGAGCGGTCATTTTGGGGAATGACTTCATTTTGAGCTTCTTTGCTTTTTGCTTTGCTATCTCGTTATATTTTTCAATATATGGCTGTATTGACATAATTGCAACTTTTTTGCTGATGCTTCCTGCAAGGTATTCATAACGTGCTTCCTGTGCATGATACAGGAGTTCTTCCATTTCTTCAGTCATTTTCGTGTCTCCCTGTAATGATAAGGGATGATACTACATCCCTTATTTGTTCAAGCAGGTAACTCCTTTCCCGCAATACTCACAGCAGTTATCCTCTGCCATGTTGTTGTATACGATGTATACTTCCTGCTCTTCAGTAAACTGTGCTCCGCTTTGCTTTTCCATTTGAAGACAGTCATCACAGATAACCCACATTGTGTTTGCTTTGTCGTCACTCATAATAATTCCATGTGCGTTTTGCATGTTCGTTGCTCCTTGTGTGTTTTTGTTTTGTATCCCTTCAACATTATTAGTATATCATATATGACACACAATGTCAAGGGATAATGGACGAATTTTGATGAGTTTTCAAAACTCGTCCATTACTGCAATTAGGCTGCTGCTGCATGATTGTATTTTGCCAGTATTTCATCTGAGAAGGTGAAACCTTGAAATGTTTCACCTAGATCGGAGATGAGTACATCCAGGTTTTGGCTGGTTACATAAAATCCCCAGCCTTTCTTTCCTTGATACGTTCCGTACCCTTTGCCCTGATGAGATGACATAAATGATCGGGCTTTCATGACCAGATCCCGATCATACTGAAAAGCTACGATGATTTGTCGTGTCTCACGATCTACAAAGATTTCACTCTGCTGAGTGTTGAGGCTGCTCAGGTATTCATCGATTTCTTCCTGTGTTGGTAACAAAATACCAACAGGTGCTAACTGTGTGTGCTGGTATTTCCGCAGCTTCTTTGAACACGCTATAATTTGCTTTGCAGTTAAATCTTTTCCTGCTTCGATCTGGTCTGCAATTGAATGACCAAATTCTGAATCAGTTTTGTTGAATCCTTTGTTATCTAGGGTCATTGCATAGTTGCAACGACCAGCTAGAAAAACGATGGCTTCCTGGATGGTGTTTTGTACGTTACTCATGATTGTCTCCCCTTTGTGTGTGTGTTTTGTATCTTTGATATTATTAGTATATCATAACGTATACACAATGTCAAGAGGAATAACAACGAGTTTTCAAAAGTCCCATATATTCATGGTATAAAAAAAGATGACTGGATAGACACACCAGCCATCTTTTTGGGATACCTACAATTAGGTATCTTTCTCCTGAGCAGTTTCTAATGCCGTCAGAACATCATCTTCAGGTACATTAAGCACCTGTGCCATTTTGGCAATGTTCTCTTTCGATGGCTTGCCCCGACCTGTATTCCATCTGGATAATGTTCCCAGATGTATTTTTAATTCATCAGCAAGCTTCTTTCCCGTCAATCCATGCTTCAGATAGAGCAATTTGAGCGGACTATATAATGGTACAGGTACAGGAAATACAATACCAATTTCAGGAATTTCATTCCCTAATTTGGTCAAATTTGTTTTGACCAGTTGCCGTACTCGCTCAAATGATATATCATACTCACGAGCTATCTTTCGTAATGGCTGTGCTTGATAGCCGCGCAGCCCAAAATACCGAGCAAGAATATCTTTTCCTTGCTCAGTCAGCGATGTATTTACATTCAATCGCTGCTCAAGATCTTCAAGACTAATACCTGATAGCTGAATCTTTTGCCTATTCAGTGATTCGCGACCTATGGGTATCAGTTTTCTGCGACGTTCCCACCATTTTTCATACTCTTCAGGATTTACAAAATAGAAAACTCTGAGTTTGCTTTTTGTACTTGGGTATATCCATTGACACGAAAGCATATCTTCAGTAACAGGCTCATTATTTTCTATCGCCTGCCGATACTGATGACACGCTTTCTGTGCCGCCTTGTACCTTCGCATAAACCCGCCAGTAACCTCTTGCAAGGGTACTAATCCCAATGATGCCGGAATATTGGCTATAGATTCTTTAATCTCTGACATGGTTTTTTCCTTTTCATTGTCGCTATTGGATACATATAATATATCATACCTAACACACAATGTCAATACATGGGTATTTTTGTCGTTTATGTGATGAGTTGCCCAGCTTCTTGTGGTGTAAGTTTGCCAGAAATAAATCGTAACTGACATTTTTGATCTTTCCACAAGCAAGATGGAAGATTCTCATGAGGATTGAGCAGATCGGCATTTACCGTTACCTTATTGATCTTCCTCACCAGCATGGGCCTACCCCGATAGAGAATGATATCCCCGACATGGATATCCTTGATATCAAGGCTTTCTGTTTTTATATCTCCCGTCAAATCAGGCTTTGCAGGTTTTTGCTCTGGCTTCACTTCAGTTTGTGTTTGTATTTTTTTTCTTCTACGTTCTTGGTACCTACGTGAAGCATTAGCTTTATATGCTAAATCATCGGCTCTATCCTGAGCCTCAAACGACTTCTGATAATTGGTATGAATCCTTTTTCGGTATCGAGCATCACGATCATATGTATAATGATCCGGCATCATTGGCTGTCCCAACGGAATGCCTGACGCCATGCTATCAGCAGTCTTCAATCTTCGTGATGCTTCCATACGTGCCTTTGCGGCGGCTCTTTCCATACGATCCGCTCGCTCTGATGAGTAATCACATTCCCCATCATCCTGTACTTTGATCCCCTTGGGATAGTCAGGATATCGGCGACGGTTATACCATTGCTCACGAACCTCTGAATATCCCCAATGGAGCGACATGAGAGCTTTTCGCATCTCCGCATCTGGCTTACCATCGAACTCTAGCCATGTGGTACCTGTGATGATATCCTTCTTTTTTCCTGCAAGGATAGTATAGGTATCCTCTGGCTCCGGCTCTGGCTGTGGTGTATCTGTTACCATAATGACAGGAGACGATTTGTGTTTATAGCCGTCTAATAGACCTGAATGAAAGAACGTGTAATCTGGATCGAAGGTCTGATCATCTACCTTCCAGATATCAGGCTTCGATTTATTTTCATCATCGGCAAAAATAAATTTCTGTCCTACAGGTACATTCCCAAGTAAGATATTTTGACTCATCTGCTGCCCTTTCATCTGCTATACATAACGGTATGGATACCCATAGACAGCCAAATGGACTGCCTTTACATATCTTTCAGCAGCTTCAAATGCTTCCCATGCTACTGCTAAAAGTTTTGCGTTTTCCTCACTTGGATCTGTCTTATAGGCATTTTTTGCAACCCAGAAATAATTATGGTGTGCATCGCCATATTTGGCTCGTGCTTCCATGAAGAATACTGATTTCTCATGATCTGTCATTGATTGTATGGTAGCTAGTAATTCGGGATTATCCATGGTCATATTCTCCTTAAACTTGTTTTTTTCTGCTTGCCGTTTGGCAATAGCTAGATTATATTTTGCTTCTTGATGTGCTTTACATGCTGCTCTGAAGTCTGCCCAGGCTTGAATATTCTTCTTTTTGCTGTTTTTAGTAAGGTGTATTAGTTCCTTAGCTTCTGCTACAACTTTACTTGCTGCAATTTCAATGCTTTGTGCTTCCTGAATAGTCATTGTCTTGTCTCCCCTTGTGTGTTTTTGTTTTGTATCCCCTTGACATTATTAGTATATCATAATTGATACCCATTGTCAAGTGGATAATGAACGAGTTTTGAAAAATCATCAAAACTCGTTCTTGGGATCTACTCTTCTATAGAAGGGATCAGGTTTTCGACACGTTGTCGCATGATCTTAACGGCTTCGTACATGTGATTATAGATTATCCCCTTGATGCGTTTATTACCATCGTTTGATGACATCCAGTCATCAAACGCCATATTGCTGGCATCTAACGTATCACGTTGGTATTGTCGAATTGCCTTGTAGAATTCTTCTGGATTGACGGTATAACTCATGATGAAATATCCATCAATCGCAAATTCATGAGCCAAATCCGTGTATGCAGTTTTCATCATCCTAACAGCGTGCTCCTCTTGACTGATGGTTCTAGTACCACCAGGAAAGACATATCCAATGCTGGCACGTTGTATTCCCTTATCAAGGTTTTTCCAGGGATCAAATACGCTCGGCTCAATGATGACAATAAAGCCTTCATTATCATAGTGGGGACTTTTCCCCGATGCCATAACAAAGCCGTGTTTACGTAAAACCTTTTCGATGTTGGCTTTCGTTGGTTGAAACGTTACTGGTTGCATGTTCGTTGCCCCTTCCTTACACTTCAAAATTGAAGGTGATTAACTGTGGGATAGTGGTAATGTCAACATTACCGCTATCGTCAACCTGAACACCGTTCGCTTTGAGAATATCAAGAAGGTTTGCTACCACTTTGAAGCTAGCAGGATCTTCGGTCCATGCGGTGAAATTTCTGTCACCACCAAAGAGGCTTAAAAAATCTGAGATTGATATCATTCCGGTACCTTCCGGCTTCTGATCGAGCGGGACAACGATCAAAAGTAATGCTTTTGATTCAAGTAGTTGAAGAATCTGTTTTTGGGTAAGTGTTTTGTACCTTAACATGGTTTTGTCTCCCTGTGTGTGTTTTGTTTGATATCCCCTATCAACATTATTAGTATATCATATATGATACACAATGTCAAGGGATAAATCGATAAGTTTTGAAAACTCATCAAAACTCGTTCTTGGTATTATCATTGATGATTCATACCTATATATAGGTAAATGAGTTTTCAAAATTCCTTCAATATTCGTCCATTATACACTTGACAACATGTGTACCTTATGATATACTATAGATATCAAACAGATACACACACAAGGAGCAACGAATATGAAAAAGGTACACACAGCACCAGATACCAGCAAAAAAGATGACCTTCTCAAAGCAGTAAAGGCATTCAAAGAAGCACATCCCGATCTTACATTCGCCGCTGATTACACGTGGTTGAGCCAGATAACTACATATTCAATTGATAATATCGTCATGATTCTGACACAGTGTGATATGAGAGGGATCAATCCGGTAACACTGGAAGGATTCAAAGGATACGCTGGCTGGCAATTAGTTGGCCGTCAAGTACGAAAGGGTGAGAAGGGGTATGCAATCTTGGCCCCTATCACTCGTAAGGTAGAGGATAGCACATCAGGAGAGGAGATAGCACATATCGTAGCTTGCAAGATTACATATGTCTTTGACCTTTCACAAACTGATGAGATCAAAGCGGAAGGGGAAGGAGAATAACGTACTTTCACAAGTGGTATATTTTCATCAATATACCACTTGACATTTAATATCACGTATGATATACTATAGATATCAAGTGGGTAAGGAGCATCAACTATGAAACACAGTTTCAAACTGTTTTACATCCTTAATGATAAGGCTGGCAGCGTTGATCTTCCCACACTTGCCAAAGCAAACAAATACGCGAAGGAGTACTATCGAGCAGGAATGATAGTACTGTATCTGGAAAAAGACGGTAAGATGCTTTGGCAAACAATACACAACATGAAAAGGAGCCAGAGCCATGAAAATCTAAGATAGCGTCGGGGAATCAGATGAGTCATTTTGTATCGCTCTTGAGCAAAAACAACAAGAGTACGATCAAGCATGGCCTAATCATTGTAAAGATTGCAATGGCTGGGGGGGAGGGGAATATTTCGACGATCCAAGTGATGGAGGAATATTGTTAGGATCTGGCTACATGGTAGAATACGATATTTGCCCAGAGTGCGTCGGACAGGAATTATGTCCGCGATGTATGCGGTCATTACGAGCATGGGATGAGAATGCAGAAGATGCTATCATTTGTGATCATTGTGGGTTCACAAATGGTACAGAAGGTGGGCCGCGTCTATGAAGCACGCATTCTTTCCAAAAGTCATTATAGCCGCATCTGTATTAACCTTGATAGTCACCTGCGGCTATCTCTTCTTTCTCATCTGGACATGGGATCATCTGCATGTAGATATGAGCCATATGGCTCATATTATCCTACTCATAGGCTATGACTTGT
>VFSW01002370.1_pt1 | contig 28445 bp, 24 predicted proteins | sample 5358111 | NCBI WGS metagenome assembly VFSW01 (sample SAMN11554181, study PRJNA540505) | mine drainage metagenome | isolation source: sediment from site ElyBrook_90M | place: USA: Ely Copper Mine, Vershire, VT | collected 2017 | reverse complement strand
ATATTTAATACATTCGTTTTTTTCTCTTTTTTCTTTAAAAAAAAAAATTTTTAGAAGCTAACACTAAAAAAAAACCTTTACTATTCAACCGCTTCTCATCTATCCCTATCTCCATCAATTTTTGGCCATTTATCAGCAATGGTCTCTTATTGATGTGTTCCACAACTTTCTCGCTACAAATGCCCTACTCCACTGTCACCGATTTTGCCAAATTGCGCGGCTGATCCACGTTGCAGCCACGCGCCACTGCCGTGTGGTAGGCGAAGAGTTGCAGCGGGATAATCGCCAGCAGCGGGCTGAAGACCTCTAGCGTGGCGGGCACGTAGAGTACGTCGTCGGCATGGCGGCGGATGCCCTCGTCTCCCTCACTCGCAATCGCAATCACACGGGCATCACGGGCGCGCACCTCTTGCATGTTGCTCACAACCTTCTCGTAGACGTGCGAGGCGGTGGCAATCGCGATCAGTGGCGTCTCGGGGTCGAGCAAGGCAATCGAGCCATGCTTGAGTTCACCCGCCGGAAAGCCTTCCGCATGGATGTAGGAGATCTCTTTGAGCTTGAGCGCACCCTCCAAAGCCGTTGGATAGCCGACGCCACGCCCGATAAACATCATGCTTTGTGAGTGCGCCATATGTTGCGCCAGTGGCTCAATCGCGTCATCAGAGTGCGAAGCTTTGTCCAGAATATGCTGTATCTGGTCGGGCAGTCGCTCTAACGCGCTCAGAAATTCACCCATCGGTGCGGCGGGAATCCGTCCGCGCAACTGGCCCAGGTAGAGGCCGAGCATAGAGAGGACGGAGACCGAGGTGACGAACGTTTTCGTGGCAACAACGCCAATTTCTGGACCTGCTTGCAGGTAAAGCACGGCGTCAGAGAGGCGCGTAATCGCGCTGGCGACGACGTTGGTGATGGAGATGACGGGCGCACCATGCTCGCGGGCCTGGCGAATGCCGACCAACGTGTCTGCCGTTTCGCCGGACTGCGTGACGGCAATACAGAGCGTCTCTGGTCCCACAATCGGGTCGCTATAGCGGAACTCGGCAGCAGTCACGGCCTCGACAGGGATGCGCGCCCATTGCTCAATGGCGTATTTGGCGATCAGGCCCGCGTGATAGGAGGTTCCACAGGCCACGATGATGATCCGTTGGATGTTGTTCAGCAAGCCTTCCTGCTGCATACGTGTTAGTTCGGCAAGATGGAGCTGCCCATCGCGAATACGTCCCAGCAGGGCACGGCGCAGTGCTTGTGGCTGCTCGTAAATCTCTTTCAGCACAAAATGCGGATAGCCGCCCTTTTCTGCCGCTTCGGCATCCCAATCAACTACGATCGGCTCGCGCTTGACCACTATGCCGTCCAGCGTGGTGATTGAGACGCTATCGGGTCGTAGCGCGGCAATCTCACCCTCGTCCAGAATAATGATGCGCCGTGTATGCTTGAGAATGGCGGGAATATCCGAGGCGAGGAATTGCTCGTGTTCGCCCAAACCGACGATCAGCGGACCATTACAGCGTGCCCCGATCAGCAAGTCGGGATGCTCCTGGCTGACGACGGCGATGGCATACGAGCCAGTGATGCGGCGCAGAGCCAGGCGGACAGACATTTCCAGGTCATGCTGCGCCTCGCCAAAGTAGTACGACTCAATCAAGTGAGAAAGCACTTCAGTATCAGTCTCGGAGCGGAAGGTATGGCCCGCGAGCATCAGTTCTTGGCGCAACTCGGCATAGTTTTCGACGATGCCATTGTGTACAACAGTCAGCAGACCGGTGCAATCGGGATGAGGATGCGCGTTGGTGTCATCGGGGCGTCCGTGCGTGGCCCAACGGGTGTGACCGATACCGAGCGTTCCTGGGGCCGGACGGGAGCCATTTTTCAGCATGGTAACAAGATTGGCAAGTTTGCCAGCACGTCGATGCAGTTCGAGCCTGCCAGCAGTGGTGAGGACGGCAATACCAGCGGAGTCGTAGCCGCGATATTCGAGTCTGGCGAGGCCATCAAGCAAAATGGTAGTGACATCGGTCCCTGTTGGACCGACGTAGCCTATGATACCGCACATGTAGTCGGGTAGCCTTTCTTTATTGTAGGACAACACAATGAGCGTGTTGCACGAATAGTAACACGCGCTTCTATGCCTACATCACTGGGCGTGCTTTGTGACAGACGTTACCGCCTGGATTTGCACACGCCCTTCTCAGGAGTGTGATCGCCCCTGGAAGCTCCCCGCTGATGTTTCCGAACAGCTTCCACCTCGTCAACCGTAGTCGCCTCTCAGACCCGGCCCATGCGCTATTAGTTGCAACAATAAGTATGTTGTCAAGTATACCATGTTTCTGGGCACAATTCTACGAAATGGGCCATAGTGGGGACAAATTGCATCCCCACCAATGGACATTATTTCTTACCCAACTTCGCCAGGATAGCTCCTTTTAATAAACTCACCTCTTCCACTCTCAGCAACAAGACCATGCCAAGATAAACACCAGTGGCCAAACCACCGATAACCAAGACGGTAAGAAACGAGCCAAGCAGTGTGTTAAGCGAAAAGAGTGCCATGTGAGAGACAGCTTTTTGCAGGCCCCAGATGACCGCAATCATCAAAATCGTTGCCAGGGCGATTTTTAGGACTGCCGGAATGGTCTTACGTACACTCATAGTCCCAATTGTCATACGCAACAGTACGAGCAAAATCACTGCATGCAACGAATTTTGGACCGTATTCGCGAAAACCAGGGCAGGCATACCAATAGTCTGCCAGAAAGGTAAGGCCACAGCCAAATAGCCGCCGATGCTGACAAAACCGACCACAACAGGTATGACGGTATTTTTACGTGCATAGAAAGCAGCAATAAGCAACTGGTCCATCGCGACAAAAGGCAGTTGATAGGCATAGTTTTGCAGAGCGATAGCCGTCAATTGTGCATTCTGATTAGTGTAGTTGTGGTGACGGAAAATCAGGTCCACAATCGGCAATTGTAGGGCAATTAAGCCAGCAGCGGCAGGAATCATCAGTAGGAGGCCCAGACGGAAGCCAAGCAAGAGCGTCTCTTTGAAGCGGTCCGTGTTGCCCTCTCTGGCGTGAGCGGAGAGTGTGGGCAGCACGGCAAAAGAGAGTGCGGCGGCCACAAGACCAATGGGGAATTGAATGAGTGTCGTGGCGAGGCGCATAGCGGCAACGTTGGCAGCACCATCGCCAGGCGTAAGTGAAGCGAGATGCTGGTCGAGAAAGACCAGACCCATGCTGACCAGAAAGCTCGCACTGATCGGCAAATAGAGCTTGAGAATACGGCGCAGTGCAGGATGTTTGAGATCAAGCACAAAGAGATAGAACAGACGTTGATTGAAAATGCCTGGCAACAACAGTGCAATCTCACCCAGCGCACCCAGAATGACGCCAAAGGCCAGACCGAGATGTCCATAGTAATACTGGCCAAGCAGACTGCCGACAACTGCGCCAACAATGATACCCACATGGTAGGACGTGGTGGCAAACGCGGGCCAACCAAATTCCTTCAGGGCATATAACGCCGCTAGTAGGACCGAAAAGGGACCGAGAACAATCAGCGAGAAGAAAATAATTTGCGCAAACTGAAGCGTCAGTTGTCGTTCTTGCTGCGTGTGAAAGCCCTGATCGAGAAAGCCAACAAACTGTGGCGAGAAGATCAAGAATACAATGGATAAGAGCAGCATGACGAGAATAACAAGATTGGCGACAGTGAAAACGACGCGCCGCAACTCATCGCGCTTCTCTGGAGCAGCATAATCATTAAACGTTGGAATTAAGACACCCGGAACAGAGCCATTGACGATAAAATCATAGAATGTTTGCGCGGGCAGAAGTGCCGAGACGAAAGGACCCGCGACCTGCTGACCCGTTGCAGCAACCACGATCTGACGCACCATACCCATCACGCTGCTGCCCAGGTTACCCAGCATAACCAGCGTTGCTGATTGCACGATCTGCCTACGTTCGCTTGGTTCCTGTTTAGCGGGTTGCTCCACCACAACAAGTTCCCCTACCAGCGCACTATCAGCAACAGGAATACCGCTAGCCGCGACTGGCAAGGCATCAAGCATCTCGCCCCCAGTTTCAGAAATAGTGTTCCGTATGATTTTTTTTGCCATTTTGCAGACGCTCCAAATTGACGGGCGTGTTTCCCGCCAATCCATAGACATTTTTTCAACATACATACGCTATAATTGAGCAATACATTACGGGTAAACCATATCAGATCAACCAATGCTGATTTGAATGAACATTATTCATGGTTCAAGCGTTGAATGGTCGCAATCAATTCACTGGTCGAGTGTTGTGCAACGTAGGGAATGAGGCGCACGATACCGCCATAGGCCAGCACAACAGGAGCTTCGGGCAAGCGTTGCAGGTCGGGCTGCAATTGCTGGTTTGCGCCCGCATAATCGCCACCTTTCACATAGATAGCGGGTTGCAGTTGTTGCACGAGTGCTTTAGCAGTTGGTTCAGGGAAGATCGTCACATAATCGATGCAGGCAAGCGCAGCCATAATCTCGGCCCGTTCCATCTCTGGCACGAGCGGACGCCCTTCGCCCTTCAAGCGGCGCACGCTCTCATCGCTATTCAGCGCCAAAATCAGAAAATCGCCGAGAGCACGTGCCTCTTGTAGATAGCGCACATGACCGACATGCAGCAGGTCGAAGCAACCGTTGGTAAAGACGGCCCGTTCGCCCGCCTGTTGACGGCGTGTCACCTCAGTAGCCAGTTCTGCGCGTAGATAGATTTTTTGCTGTGTTTCATAGAGAGTATTATTCATAAAACGCTTTTGAGTTCCTTTGGCGTATTGCTGGCGCACCCCAGACGACGCACGACCAGCGAGGCCGCCGCGTTTGCCAGATATGCCGCATCCGCCATGCTTGCCCCCGCCGTTAATGCCAGCGTGAAGGTTGCCGCGACAGTATCACCTGCCCCATTAGTATCAACGATTTCACTGGCGTATCCGGCACGGTGAATAGGAAGATGGAGAGGGGCTTTGCCCGCCTCGAACAGACTCATGCCCTCACTACCACGAGTGATTAACACGCCCTGCGTGTTGCTGCCTGCCAGCAGGCGTTGTCCCGCCTCGTTCAACTCCTGCTCGTTCGTAATCGTCATACCCAGTGTCTCCTCGGCCTCCGGTTGGTTTGGCGTCAGAGCAGTTACACCTTGAAAACGGAACAGCGAACGATGCGAATCGACAACCACAACTTTGTTAAACTGGCGCGCCAACGGGATACAAGCAGCAATGATAGCGGGACTGATGACACCGTTTTCATAGTCCGAAAGCATAATCGCATCCATTGAAGGTAAGATATGCTCGATATATTCGATAATTCGCCCCTTATAGGGTTCACGCACATCAGATGTATCTACGCGGTCAATACGTACAATATGCTGGCGCACGAGCTGTGAGCTACCCGCCATGATGCGGGTCTTGGTTGAGGTTGGACGCGATTCATCGGTCAGCAGACCCTCCTGCTGCATACCCAGTTCCCCGATAGCATAACGTAGACGGCGACCAGGTTGATCGTCACCCACAATGCCCGCGAGAAAAACCTCAGCACCGAGCGTGCGCGTATTGACGCCCACATTAGTCGCGCCACCTGGCACAATATGCTCCTCGTCCAGTTCCAAAATGAGGACAGGAGCTTCACGCGAGATGCGCGTTGGCCGACCGATCAGATATTCGTCGGCCACCATATCGCCGATCACAAGAATACGTTTCCCTTGAAAAGCATCAATCAATGCAGGAAAGCGTTCGGGTATCAACTGCTGTTCAGAGGATGATGTCGTAGGAAGATTAATCGTCACGCCTTGTGTCCCTTCACTATAATCAGCAAAGCGGCCTGCGGGAGCGCAAGCATGCGCCGCCAACGCCAGGGTTCGCGATAGAGCCGATAGAGCCACTCCAGGCCCATGCGCTGCATCTGTTTAGGGGCGCGCAGTTGGCGTCCGGTCAAAAAATCGAAGGCTCCTCCCACGCCCATCGCCAACGCGACAGGCAGACGTTCCAGGTTGCGCTGAATCCAGAGGTCTTGCGCGGGCGCGCCATAGGCAACACACAGGACATCTGCCTGCGCTTGCGCGATACGAACGATAATCGCTTCTTCCTCAGCAGGTGCGGGTGAACCGCTATACGTGCCAGCAATCTGCAAGCCTGGAGCAAGTTGTTGCAGGCGTTGCGCGGCTGCTTCCGCAACGCCCGGAGCCGCTCCGAGCAGGTAGAGCCGATAGCCACGAGCGGCGCAGCGTTTCGCCAGTTCTGGCAGTGTATCGGTTCCCGTAATACGCTCTGGCACAGGTGTACCAAGATAGCGTGCGGCCCAGACGACGCCTGCACCGTCGGCAACCGCTAAGCGAGCCTGGTTCAGGCAGCGACGAAAGCCAGCATTGCGCTGCGCCGCCATCAAATATTCCAGGTTGACTGTCACAATCTGCTGACACACCACCTGCTCACCACGCGCACGTTGTTCGTGGGCCTGCGCGACCAGTTGATCTAGCTCATCTAACACTTGCTGCTGCGAGATACAATCTATGCGCACGCCCAGGATAGATGTCGCAGCGGGCGACACGGGCTGAGAGAGAGAAGAGAGAGAGAACGACATGCAATTTTCACCAGTTCATAATTTCAATATCGATATCAGAGAGTATTACGTCTGGACGTGATGTTTCGATATACTGTTGTACATGTTCTAATATTTCGTGCGCGTGCTGCTTGCTATTGCTCACACAAGTCACACCCAGTTTAGCGATCTGCCAGAGGTCTTGTTCATCTACCTCGGCAATCGCAACCTCGAACTGATTGCGCACGCGCGCTATCACTGATTTAATAACCTGCCGCTTGTCCTTTAAGGAATGACTGCCCGGCAGGTGCAATGTGATTTGACAAACACCTATTATCATGCGCGTAGTATAGCATACTCGACGCCCCTACTCTATTCAAAACGTCTCAAGCTACCTAAAAAGCTACCTGAGACGTTCCTCTTTTCGTGATAAGATGCCAACCACTTTTTGTTTTCGGTTCAGAGTCAGTATAATGCCGCCCTATTTCTTGTGTCAACTTTCCTGGGACTCTGCTGAGAATAGCATTTTCATGGTTACGCTTATAGGTTTTTTAAGTAGTGAGATTATTTTCAAAGGCTACCCTTTATATAAAATCTGCCCGTTTGAAGAAACCCTTAGCTAAGACCGCCTTCACCAGTAACAAATCCACAACACTGTACTTTAATTCAGAGCAAGAACTCATAATTTAAATCCTTCCTCCTGTAACCGTTCCAGTAAAGCAATAAGCTTTTTGCATTGAGCTGGAGTCGGCATTTTTTTTGGTATCTGGCATGCGATGCGCATAGCAGTAAGTTCATTTGGCGTAATCATCCGCTTGCTCGTAGCGAATTTTAGGGCCTTTTGCCATTGCTCCTGAGAAATCTCTATAATCTTAGTCATAATTTCTGCATCCGAATCTATACGCTGGTTATACCGAGCATTCCTTTTAACTACTTTTAACTCATCCACCCCAATGAGGCATGCCTCAATATCAGAAGATAACCTGTACTCAATGTTTTGAACGCTTTTCCAGCATCCTTCTTGCTTGCACCACTGAGTTACATTTTCAACTCCTCTTTGCGGATCGGTCAGTTTATCATAAACAAGTTCTGATAATTCTGTCAAAGCGTTGGCAACGGCCTCTGGAATGTTCTGACGTGTCCAGATATTCATTAAGTCCAAATCCATCCCCGAAAACTGTTTCTGTATACGCATATGAAAAAGAGCAATGGTATAGGTTACAATATTGGCACGATAGCCTTGGGAATACCATGGCTGACGCGTCACCATACGTTCGCAGTATCTAAATATCAGGACTAAAGCAACGCTTTCTTGAAAATACGTTTCGTTGAAAGTAAGTCCATCACCAGATACCTCCCATTCATCACTTGCCGTTTTAGCAAACTCGGTAAAATTTGTTTGTGCTCCACGGCTCACTGTATGGGGCTGACCATTCCAAGTGTTCCTCACTTTTGCAAGGTCGGTTTTCGTTATAAGCTGATCTTTCGGATTCTGGATCAGGAACTTCTTTCTCTCACTTGCAGTCATTCGCATCTGCTCCTGTAGATACTGCCCACGCGCCCGCTCATAAAACCACTTGGTTTCGTGCTGAAGACCACCTACTGCTCTTGCATATAGACGCTGTGAGAACCTTTCCATTCGGATGTGGAAAGGATGAGTTGAGAAGAAATCAGCATCACTGACTTTGTTTTGACTATTAGAGGAGCGTGAAATGTTTTGAACAAACACTGTTGCCTCCTCTTCCAACGTACTTTCAATTACCGTTAACTTCATTTGTACATAGATGGTACTTAGGTCGGCCTTGTCGCGGAACCTCGCATTTGAAAGCGATGCAGTAGTCTGTCCTCCATTAATTATCTGAAAGTCCCTCGCAGAAACAAGAAATTGCCCCTGTGAAGTGGTTTCGATTTTAATATCCATTGCAGTAGCCGAAATACCGTTATTGTACGCGAAAAACCTCTCAGGGCATTGCATAATAGTAGTGCGAATTTTTTTGTTTACAGCTACTTTTGTTGAAAGAAACTACCGTACGTTTCCTTCCAGAAGGCCACTGCCATATTTATCGTAAATATTTGCCAAAAGAGTGCCAGGAATAATACATAAATAGCTCTTAAAGTCTTTTGTCTCAATGCCGTTTGCCTCCATACAAGGAATACCATGGTCACAATACTCTTTAAAGTTAATCTCGATTGTCTGTCTGCCCGTGTCTGAACCACAGACTTTGAACAAACGGTTAATGTCCCATATTTGACACTCTGACGGAACCCCGTCTATATCAGCGGATTCAAGCATGGTTATTGTAGTGCTGATGGAAGCAGTCGTAAAAATCAAAAGCTGGTATTTGCGGATTTCTCTGCGCTTTTCTCGCAGCAAATCCACTAAATCAGAGAATGGTCTGCTCATCTCAACTTCGCGGTGAAGAGTGGAATTCAACGCATGGTCTACAAAAGTGCTTAATCTCTCCTGCAATTGTCCGGCCTGAGTTCTGGCGAGAACCCGCTCAGTTTCAGAAGCATCATAGTCGGCAATTATCAGGCTCATGGTGTTGTCAAACTCATCGTAGGCATACCCGTCAACCCGCATTTTTCGGTTGCGCTTTCCAGTACCCGCAAAGTAGGCGGCAGTAAAATCCATCAGAAATTCTGCTTCTTGCAGATACTGAGCAAAAGCACTCACGAATGACGCACTTGAACCTTCGCCAGTGGCTACAGCCTCGGCTTTAACTCCTTCTATGAAATCTTTTCGAAATTCTTGTGCGTCCATACTGTCACCCTTTCAGCCAGTCTGCCAGCGAAGACAAACTTAATTCGTAACGCAAAGACTCGACTTGGATCGGAACATTTTGTCTTATGAGTTTTGGAAATGTGTTATTTACGCTATACCGCTGAGAACCGGAGCAGTAATACTTCTGTTCAGAATATTCCTGCAAATCGATATACCCATATAAGCTCAGTTTTGAGCGAAATATATCCAGCGCATCTGAGTCACCGACCAGATTGCTGCTAATCTGCCTTACTGCATCGTTAAGCGATAATGCTCCAACTTTGTCGGGAGCAGCCTTATCAATCCGCATTATCACAAGTTCACCTTCGCCAGCACAATCAAGTTGCTCAAGTGAAGAAATCGTCACGCTCGAAGCAGAAGCACCAACGCTTTTTACTTCATACCATCCATCTTCATATACAAAGTCCTGGTCAGCACCATTTGCGCCTACCCAACCCTGTATTGTAGCCAAAGCTGAATCACTTTCTTTAATCCGATCCTGCAAAAACAGAAGTTCGCCCATCAACCCTTTGCGGCTACTCTCATCCATCAACCCACTTTTTTGTGATTCCAGAAGCCGACTCCATTGCTTGTAACGGCTGATGACCAGTGTCAATGCTTCTTTTTCGTTTGACGCCAGACGTGAGTGTTCAATAATATCTGCACAAAGGATGGCAAATACGCCTTCCTGTTCATTACGGAGAAGTTCAAACGAAAGCACCCAGCGGTTATCGGACTCCCTCTTGCGGCGGGTTACTGCCATAGATTTTGAGGATTCGATTGTTCCAATATCCGTTGTACAAACAAGCAGAAAGGTTTTTTGGTTAATTGACTGATAACCAATATGCCATTCCAGTGGATGCTGGGTATCAATTTGCAAGAACCCTCCATACTTGTAGTCAATGCTGCCCCATTGCTTTTGGAGGAACTCAGGCGTTATTTTCATTCGTCGTTATCCTCCTCCAAATCAGAGTAACTGCTTAGTTCAACCATATTAACAATATAAATTGCTGTTTCTTCGGAACGTCCTGTAAATGGGAAGCCTACACCAAGTGCGAAAAGAAAATCTGGCACTTGGTGACCTTCTTCGATTTGTGTTCGTACCGTGCCATTTTCATCTGTGCCGCGTTCAACGGCGATAACATGCAGCATCAAAATGGGCGCACGTCCTTCAATTAGGTATGCACTGTCGGGAACGTGAGCTTTACCAGGATTTGCCCGCATAAAAGCCGCTTCAGCGTCTTCCCTTTGCTTCTTCGTTAACCCCAGCTTTGTTGCGCCACCAGCACCAACACGAACCTTGGTTCCACTGATACTGATTTGTTCTCGCGTCGCAATAATGGTGCGTTTTTCAGGCGTTATAGGCAACTGCTCAGAACCACAATATAACTCTGTATAATCATCTGCAGAACCTTCAGCTATAACAACATCCCATGAGGTATTACCCATTTTGTCTCTGATATAGTCTGCAAGTGCTTGCCCTTGGAATGAGAGATGCCAAGGATGAGTTTTGAAATCGCGAAGAAGCTGTTCAACTTCGTCTTTATTAATACCTTCCCAGAAATAATGTGCACCTTCACGATCAACCCGTTGCCCTATAGTATCTAGACGACGGACAAAATTCTTGAAGACATCCTCATTGGCTTTCAGGGAAGTAGAGTCGGCTTTTAGCCTTGGAGTTTCTAGCAAGCGACCCGAGACAGTGACGGGACGTTTGACCATTGTACCTGTCCGCATCTTGTTTCTTGCAGTGACAATCAGGGAAGCAGGATCTTGACGAACCTTCAATCCGAATTTCAGCGGTGTAAGGTTAGCATTCTTCATCCTTGCAATTTCGAGCTTGAGTTCTTCCGCCGCTGCCGTAATGTATCCGTACCAATCGCTAGCCTGCTGACTTATCCAAATTTTAAACAGATCATCATATCCAGGACGGTAACCGAACCAACGCCCCATTTGCAGCAATGTATCGTACATTTGTGATTGCCGGTAGAAATAGCTGACACACAGCCCTTCAAGCGTTAGCCCTCTAGACAGGCTGTTACCACCGACAGCAATAACTCGCAATCCATCCTCACGATGATTAAAGTAGTCAAGACTTGTAGCTCCGCTCTCCTGGTTGACTGCTCGCACATCTATTGGAGCTACAGCCTTAAACAAATATTTCGAAAGGAACTCGTACCATTGTATAGGATTATCTGGCGTACCAGCTTTTTTATCTAATTGATGGTTACCCCAAACAGTTTTCAAATAGGCAATATTTGCTATTTTACTGCTTTCACTTTCAGCCAAAAGTGAGTAGTTTTGTAAATCAGAACGCATCTGCAAAATCCACTCAGTTGCCAGATCACGGATTTGATTTTGAACGTTGGTAAATCTGCTAACATGAATCATCATGGAACGATGGGCCTTGAAATCTCCACGCACATCACGAATTCCATTTATAAGCAGGAAGTACGCCATCGCCTCTTTCATACTCGGAGGCAAGTCGTTTATCTGATGCCCTTTTTTATGGTTGAATGGGAAAAAGGCATTCATTTCTTGAGAGTTTAGTTCTTCAAGCGCATCTTTGAAAGATGCTTCCACCCCGAAGATACTGTCGGCCCCGATATAGTTTGAAGGCGGTGCCAGGGAGTAAATGAAATCCCGCGGGAATAAGTCATCTCCGAGCATATCATCAGTGGTTTCAGGATTGATGAAAATGTTCGCATATGGTGTCGCTGTTATACCTAAATATGATGCTTGCCGAAATAACGCTAAAAGCTTTCGAATAGCTTCGTTAATGGCTGTCGGGTCTTCGTCCTCTTTTTTAGTGTTGACAGAAGCGTTATCAGCCTCATCGTCAATCAGGAGCATTGGTAAATTAATTTTTTGTTCTGCACCTGCATTGTTATTGCCAAGCCACCGAATGAGGTTGTTCAGGATACTCTTATTTTTCTTAACTACAAATACGACAGGATCACTAACACTATGCAGCGACAGATTGTTACTTTTCAGTACATTTATATCAAAATCCTTGACTACAGATGTGAAGGAAGCTATGCGTTTATTCGTTCCATATCTTCCAACGCCTACAGGTTCATTTCTGATTTCCTTCTTAGTTGGATCCAGAAAATATTCGCTCTTCCTGCCAGAGAACTCGGCATCAAGCCGTTCCTGCGTCTGCTGACGCAGATTTTCTGTCATACCAGCAAGTATAATGATAACCCGATAGCCTGTGTCTGCCGCTTTGTTACAAATGGCTGTGTAGTTTGCAGTTTTTCCTGATTGCACATCACCCAGTACAAGGCCGCGCCGCTGAAAATCATATTTTGATTTCGGGTCACCCAAAAGGTCGACAATCTCATCAGAAACACGCCCGAGGTTTCCAGTTACCCTTGGGTTCCAATGTTTTATCTCTTCAAGATACTTTTTATATCTATTCCAAAAGAAGAAGTCGAGTTCAGAGCGCCGAGACGGGAGCCATGACTGATGCGGTCGTTTGTCATCTTTAATCACCACACCAATGTCCATCACGACAACTATGTTGGCTTTGAGCCGCCGCTTCAACGCCTCAAACTCATCATCCGTCACAGGGTAAAGCAATGCAAGTGACTGTCTGAGAGTGTCAGCAATAGTATCAAATTCCGCCTCACTGGGCGGAACATCCTTGAATTGCGTATTTATATTTGAGGAAATCATACCCTCCAATTGTTCTACATTAGTTACAGCCATTTAAAGCACCTCCTCTTTGATACCTCTCAATGATTTTAGGATAATTTACAAATGGCTCTGATACAGCCAGCCTGTCCAGCAGTTCTTTTTTAGCCTCTGCAGAAGGCATCTGGTCAAGAAGCGATTTCAGCATATTTTCCACTTCATTTGCCGTAACCTCTGTTTCGTTCTCAAGCGGTTTTTCCGATGTTAGGTCAAGGTATAGCTGATTAAGCGGAATTCCATTTTCAATTGCCTTTAATAAAGCTTCAACATTTCTCTTTATTTGCGGCGATGCATCCGAGAAGATCTCTACCAAAGGATGCTTACGGTTAATACTGTAGAAAAATCCTCCTTGTGTCCCCTTGTACCTCTGCCAAATATGAATAATGGAGTCATTAGTTTCTTTTTTTCCTCTGAACACCCATGTCTGCTTGCTACGCTCTGCCATCCGCTCAATAATGGATTCCAAATTATTTCTGACAATCTCTGGGGGAATCGCTATTGATTTCTTAATGTCGAGCGTCCAGAGACTATCCAAATCATTTGGTATGTCGACCTGAATCCGAACCAGCTTTGAAAGCTCGCCCTGTCGCATCATACGAAACCATGTCCCCCACACCAAAAGGCGTTTATTTCTGTAGACATAAAACCCCTGGCTTTTACGCAACCCCTCTTTGCCCCCAAGTTCCTCAATCTCATTTGCTGATAAGTTTGAAATGTGAGGCAGTATGTAGGGACGGACAATGACTTTTGCGCCATCAATAAATAACTCTTCATCAGCCATTACCTGTGTGTTCCTGCGTATCAGAAAAGGGTCAGCACAATCAATAGTGGTTCCATTCATTTTAATCTGTAGCTTTTTCAGCCCAGTCTCTCCACTGAGATATCGATGGAACACTAAAGAAAGGTGAGCACGGACAGCATCCATCTTTCTGCCCATAGACCGATCAAAATTCAATTCACCAATTTTTAGCCTGTCAAGATTCTGCCAAACAACCAGTGTACCACTATCAAGTTCACGCAAGTTATCAATACGAGGTATAGCATTAATTTCTTCTTCGGTTTCCAACACAATAAGCGACCATTCCCCTGTCTTGATTACATGGTCAATATCCCACCGGCGGACTTCAATGATGCCGTCTTTTTTGCTGGCTACTGTTAAAGTACGGCACTGTGATAAAGAGGCTGTCTTTAAACCCAGACCGAAACGCCCTAAATCTGTGGCGACCCGTTTGTCATTCGGATTCTGGCTACCATAACGCATAGCGGTTTCAAGCTCAATAGCATTCATTCCGTAACCGTTATCAAGTGTTGCTATGTATGAATCCCCTATCGGGAAGAAGAAGATTTCTGCAGACGAAGCCGCTGCCGAGATACTGTTATCCACAATATCAGCAATTGCCGATTCTAACGTATAGCCGATAGAACGAGTAGACTCAATAAGCGTCGGCGCGTGCGGCGGCAAGGAAATAGTCTTCAAAAATTGCCTCCTCTTTCTGCAGATTCAAATCTTTCTTTTTCATTTTTTGTCAATAAGCAGCTTCCAGAGCTTGTTATAACTTATCACCACGCCATTCACCTCACCACTATATTCAGGTCATACGCCTTACAATTGTATCACAAATAATGCTTGTAACTATTCAGGTCATCTAGAAAGCAGGTGAAACGGGTGCCCAGCCAGAGCCAATTCGAGAGCTATGGTGGTACCAAAAGTGGTAATGAACCAGGTTCTTAAGTACCATTATACACATTAAACACAGATATAAGATATAATGAAGAAACCTTTCTCGTTGTGAGAGGAAATCGTAATCTAACTCGCGACGAAAATAGTAACTGGAATCTAGGAGATGTACCAGGACCAGGAGAATTAGACCTTGCAAGGCGCAACCCAGGCTGTCCAACATTATATATGTATCGCCAAACTGGTTCTAAGAATGACGGATGGGATAATACACCGTTCTGGATACCCGTTGCTGTATTCCCAGAAGGTCGTTATGCACTTATGTTCAATGTGGAAAAGGAATAACGGAGCTACCAATGGCAACTAAGGAAAATTTAAAAGTAGTAGAACTATTTGCTGGTGCTGGTGGGCTTAGTTTAGGATTTATTTTAGCCCATCAAGCAAGTATACAGTTTCGCCCTGTCTTGGCAATAGACAATGATCACCAGTCTGTTGCCAGTTATAAGCAGAATATAGAATGGTTGTTACAAAATGCTCCAGATATACTACCTAGTATCCCTAGAGTCCTGAAAAGAGATGTCGAAAAACTTAATGTTGCTGCTGTATTAAGATTGCTTAAATTAAAAGTTGGAGAACTTGACCTATTGATTGGAGGTCCACCTTGTCAAGGTTTTTCTAGCGCAAACAGAAGAAGTAAGGCAAAAAGTAAAGAAGATAGAAATAAACTCATAAATATATTTCTAGATAAAATCAATGAGTTTCAGCCCAAAATGTTTTTGATAGAAAACGTCCAAGGTGTTCAATGGACAGAACCAACTCAGGATATGTGCCTTGTTTCTACACAAGAATGTCTCTTTCCTGAATTTGAAAACAGACCAAATAACGTACAAAAATTCCTAATCAAAAAAGCTTCAATGCTGGGTTACCATGTCTGGTACGGAGTGTTAGATGCCGTTAGCTTTGGTATCCCACAACACCGTATGCGATTTTTTCTATTCGGTGTTCGTTCTGATCTAATAAGTAATCCAAGTGTAGTAAATCTAACACCTTTTTTAGAGCTATTAACGTCCGCTCAACAGGTATCTGTAAATGAGGCCATAGAAGATTTGCCCCCTTTAGAAAACGGACAAAATTGGGTAGGGGAGTACCACCCTGGAAACAACAGTTACGTAGTAAAGATGCGTCGCCATATGAACAATTCAGATTTATATGATCATGTAACAACAAAGCATGCTGACTATGTAATCGAACGATATAAGAAAATTCCTGAAGGCCAGAACTGGAAAGCAATAAAGGATGAAATGACCAACTACAAAAACGTTGATAATACACACAGTAATATTTACAGAAGACTACGAGGAGGTGAGCCGGCCATAACTATCAGTCACTACAGAAAATCTATGCTTATTCATCCTGTACAGCATCGTGGTCTTTCGTTTAGAGAAGCTTGCAGATTACAATCGTTTCCAGATTGGTTTCGTTTTCATGGTACTGCCAATGATCAACAGCAGCAGCTAGCTAATGCCGTACCACCATTAATGGCTGAAGCCGTAGCAAAAGCTATTGGTGATTTATGGGTAAAAATCACGTCTGAGTGTTGGACCGAGCCAACTGAAGCTTTTACACCTGAGGCTAACAGACGAGATATAAGTTTAGCATCAGCCTAATAAATTGATATCAAAACCGTTTGATAGAGGCAGATAATAATGGACAAAAATTGCACGCATCATGCTTGCTAAGCACGTGAAACTAACCTGAGAGAAACTAATCTAAATGGATCCGACCTGAGCAGAGCCAAATGGTTACAAAGGGACCTTGGCAAGCTACCGCTAATAGAAGAACGGAAAAGACTTTATACTTTAGCAATAGAGGCCCATAAGATCAAATAATCTTTCACATATCCTCTTTGACGCTACTACATATGATTAGTAAACAGGTACAGAAAAATTCGGTACGCTACAGCCACCTCCACAAACCTTTGAGGAAATAAACCAACACCGACAAACGGGCAGGGATCATTTCAAGCGTGCAGAGAATAAAAAAGGGCACACAAAAAGAGACGAAGGTAGCACACTCGACGCCTCACGCCCATCTCTGATACAATTCCTAATAACACAACGAAAAAGGAGAGTGTTTATGCCCGAAACAAGTACTCACGGGGGAGAACAGCCCAAATTACCCATGCAAGGCATTGCTCAGCCGACACGAGCTGAGGTGCTGAGCTTGCCACGTGTGCATCTTTCAAGCCATCCCGTGATGGCCCACAAGATGACTGCGCTGCGTGATCGCAACACACAACCGCCAGAGTTTTATCGCTTGGTCAAGGAGATTGGCGCACTACTTGCCTATGAGGCAACTGCCGCACTAGCCCTGGACGCCTGTGTTATTGATACCCCACTTTCGCCCACACAAGGCTATCGGCTCGCAGGCGGCATTGGCGTCACGCCCATCTTGCGGGCAGGTCTAGGCCTTGCCGAAGGGTTCCGTGAAGTTATCCCTGATGCACAAATCTGGCATCTCGGCCTGCGACGCGACGAACGCACGCTACAGGCGATGGAATACTATAACCAGTTGCCGCATAAGGTCAATCTTCAGGTCTGCTATGCCGTTGATCCGATGCTGGCGACAGGTGGTTCCGCGATTGACGCCCTTAATATCCTGAAACGGCGCGGCATTCCACGCCTCTGCTATATAGGCATTATCGCCGCTCCCTATGGCCTACTAAAATTAGTGCAGACGCATCCTGATGTCGATATCTATATTGCGGCTCTGGACGAAAAGTTAAACGAGGTCGGCTATATTGTCCCAGGACTGGGCGATGCTGGAGATCGCCAATTCGGGACATTCTAGACAGCAATGGGCATGAAGAGTAGAGCGTATTCTAGCAGAACACACGCGTATAGCATTTTTACGAGATGCACCGTGCATCCTGAGGGGATTTATCATGTCATCAGTATTTTCTGACGGAGGCATGCCAGAAGAGGACTCCGCCGGGCCGATGGGCGAGACAACTGTGCCGGAGCAAGAGCAGGTCTCCCCTCTCAAAGATGAGCGAAGCATCTACGAAGGCCTTGCTCGCGAGACGCAAGCCGAGGAGAGCGACGAAGGTCAGCTTTCAGCCGATCCCGAACTATTGCTCCCGCCTGAAGCACGTGGTGAGACGCACGGCGGACCGCTCGGTTGTTGTCTCGGTACAATTGTTGGCCTGTTTCTCACGGCCTTGCTTATCACCGCTACGTCGATTATGCTGGCAAATGGGGCTTTTTTCGGCGTTGCCACCATCCCAGTTCTCGCGCTAGGCATCATCTTGGGTGGCTACTTTGGGTGGCGCATCGGCAAACGCATCTACCGCGAATATGAGTCGCCCGTAGTAAAAGAGAGGCAACAAGCCGTTCGGACAAAATCCAGGCGGCGTGTATCGCGCTCTATCTATCGGACATGAGCGCACAGCACAAGACAGATGTGATCGCCAGAGAGAAAATAGCAAGACAACGCTTTGCAGTTGTCTTGCGGAAGAGGGTATGGAATGCGTGTCGTTATTTTTTGTGACATGGAGGGCATCTCCTGCATCGAAACTTGGGAGCAGGTGACGGGGGGAACTGCCCTATACGAAGAATGTAGAAAATTGTATACCAACGAGATGAACGCAGCGGTACGTGGAGCGCGTGCGGCAGGGGCGAGTGAGGTGGTTGTAGTAGATTGTCATGGCGCCGGCGGGGCCTATAGTTTCAAGAGTTTCTTGCCAGATCACTTGGAGTCGGGAGCGGAATACATCTTTGGCTATCCCTGGGCGCGCTATATCACGCCGTTTGAGCAGGGCTGCGATGCCATCCTCTTTGTGGGAGCGCACGCGATGGCCGGCACGCCCGATGGCGTCCTTTGCCACACAGTCTCCTCGGAAGCCTGGTATAACGCAACGATTAACGGCACGCTGGTCGGGGAAAGCGGCATTCTGGCGGCGATTGCAGGCTGTTGGGACGTACCAGCCGTCTTTGTCTCGGGCGATGTGGCAACCTGCCGCGAGGTTCGGCAGCTACTCGGTGATGAAGTGGTGATTGCCCCCGTCAAAACCGGCCTGGGCCGTTTCTCATCGCGCAATATGGCCCCCAAAGATGCATGCGCACTGATCGAAATGCGTGCAGCCCAGGCGTTAAGTATGCGTGATCGCTGGCCTCAGCCGTATAAGGTCGCTGGCCCTGTGACGTTCCGCGTTGAGCTGGCCACACCGGACCGAGCCAGTGATTTCAAAGGCCAGACGGGCGTGGTGTTAGAAGGACCACGTACCGTCTCCTCAACAGGGACAAATTTCTGGGAGGCCTGGGACCATTTCTGGTATCGCCGCTAGCCCATCATAATTGTCACCAGATGCGCTCTGTCGACCTGCAAATAGTACGCAGGCTACGTCGTATGTTCCAGTTCGCAAGCCGATGGAGCGCATCTACACATGCTTTAGGCGTGCCCACGTTGAATAGACTCAAGCACAGCGGCAATTTCGCGGCGAATACGGTCATTATGTGTTACCTCAGCCTGCACTTTTTCCCAGCCGTGCATAATTGTGGTATGGTCACGTCCACCTAATTCGGCTCCGATTTGCAGGAGCGAGGCATTTGTTTCCTCACGCATCAGATACATGGCGACTTGACGCGGCCAAACGATCTCGCGATCACGTTGCTTGCCGCGCATCAAGAGAGGGTCGACATTATAGTAGCGACACACCCCTTCCATGACTTCACGAGTAGTCAAGTTTACGGCAACAGGTTTAGATTCGTTGTAAATATGCTCTAAGGCCTGGGCCGCTAGTTGTTGCGTCAGTGGAGCATCATGCAAGGTGGCATAGGCAATCACACGATTAAGCGCACCCTCCAATTCACGCACGCTGCTACACTCTGGGCGAGCGATATATTCAAGGACACCACTGGGGATGTGGAAACGCACCGAATCGGCCTTCGAGCGCAAAATAGCCAGCCGATGTTCGTATTCCGGCAGCTGAATGTCAGCCAGCAAACCCCACTCAAAACGGGAGCGCAGACGGTCCTGCAAACTGTGAATGGCCTTTGGCGGACGATCACTCGTCACTACAATCTGCTTACTGGCATTATGCAGTGTGTTAAAGGTGTGAAAAAACTCTTCCTCGGTAGACTCTTTGCCGGCAATAAATTGAATGTCATCAACGAGCAGAATATCAATCTGACGGTATTTAGCGCGAAATTCTTCAGTTTTTTGGAAACGGATAGCGTTAATAATTTCATTTGTAAATTTTTCGGAAGTCACGTACAGCACGTGCAGGCCCGCCGTTTCACCAACATGGCCAATGGCATGCAGCAAATGCGTTTTGCCAAGGCCAACTCCCCCATAGAAGAAGAGCGGGTTATAGACGCGCCCAGGATTTTCAGAGACGGCCAGCGCGGCTACATGCGCCAATTGATTTGATTTGCCAACAATGAAGGTTTTAAACGCATAGCGTGGATTGAGCAAACCTTCAGCAGGAGATGCAAATACACTGGCAAAGGAGAGCTTACTGTCTTGTAGCGGTAGCGGCTGTGGCTCCACAGGTGTCCTGCGCTCAGTGACGCTATCAAGAGGTTGAGTCTCTTCCGCAGATGACAAGGAGAGCGTGGCATCGCTATGCCCGCTACGATGGACACTAGAATTGGGAGGCATGGGGGCAAACGAGTTCATTGCTGCCGCCGCGGTATCGGCAATACGCCGCTCGCGTTGTGCAGCCGAAGGGCGTCCACGCGCCATCCGATAGTTGCGGCGTGGAGCAGGAGCGTCGGCAGGTAGCTCTTCCTGATTTAGCTCGCCGCTATTCTCCTTTGCCACCACAAACTGTACTTCAAGGGCCTGGCCCGTCACCTCGCTGAGGATTGAGCGAATGCGCTCAATGAAGCGACCTTCCAAATGAGCTTTAGCGAACGTTGTGGGAACGCGCACAACAAAGACCCCATCCTGAAAAGAGATGGCGGAGGTTCCCTGAAACCAGACGGTAAACACGGCCTGATTCACCTGGGTCTGGAGTCGTTCGATCACTGTTTGCCAGATTTGTTTTGCGTTCACATTTAGTTACCTCACGCAGGGATATTTCAGCAGAACGGGATAAGGAATGGTTTATAACAATGGTCTGTAATAGTAACACCGAATCAAACCGATGTAAAGCCCATTTTTAGTACCAATTTCTTACAATTTCTTATTAGATATACGTAATACAGCCTGCAAACGAATACCGGATAGGCTCCAAAAAGAAGAGGAATTGCCCAATTGAGAGGTAGTTCATAGGCATTTTGCGCATTTTAGCGTATACTGGCATCGTGCTAGTGGTAATGCTTGTGAGAGAGTTTTGACTCTTGTCCGTTTAGTATTGTAGGTGGTCTTCCATGGCAGCTTTTTACCGGACCATCCAAAGCATATAAAGGATTGTGTGGCGTTGAAGGAGTTTTGCATTCGTATGTTTCAGACGTTCTTGTATGGCGGACAAAAATTTATACGAGGTCTGGCGGTTCCAGTTCCGCGTCTAAGAACCTCTCAAACTGAGACACTTCTATTGATAGGTTGCCTGCTCCTGCCAGGTCTGTTACTGGCCTCTTGCTCCAGTCTCAGTTTTGGTTCATCAGCGAGTTCCAGTGCAACCGTCGGAACAAACGAGCTGGCATTGCGCAATTTGCACTGGTGTGGCAAACCGCTGATGATCTTCCGCGATGAGGGTGCAAGCGCAACACCCATCAGTGGCACACCAGTAACAGCGACAGCGACAGCGACAGCGGCCAGTACACCGACGACAACGCCAACAGCCACGGCGGGAGCAAGTGCTTCAATGACGCCCACGACGCTGACCGATTGGCAAACGGTCAAGGGTGAGATCGGCTTTACGACCTTCTTACCTCCCACGCTTCCAACTGGCACATGCCTGGTCAGCGCATATGGTATGGTACATGACCCCATTCTGGGCGGCAGCTTCACGATTGGCTATCTATTACCCAATCATACCGCAATGACGCTGTCGGAGGCCCCCATGCATTCACAAAGTACCGCATTTGCGTGTAATGTAACCACAACAAGCCAGGCGAATACGGCAGCAACAGGCACGCCAAGCGCAACACAGGGTTCCGCGACGGCTCCGCTTCAGGTATGCAATGGCGTGCATGGCACAACCAGTATCGTTTTCTCGGCACAAGGAACAACAGCCGAACTACAAACGCTCTTTAACGCGCTCCAACCTGACGTCACCTGGATACCAACAACCTGATGAATATGCCACAGCAGAGGAAAGGATGATGTGGCAACTGATGATGCACTCGACGCTTAATTCTACATCTGGTATACTAGCAACAGTCTTGCACTCGCACGTGCGTCAATCCGTATGTGCTTGGAATGGGAGGAACATCACTCATGGATAAGTGTCCCTATTGTTTCGCGGAAACACGCCCAGGGGATAATTTCTGCCTGAATTGTGGCAACCGTCTTGTAGCCGCCACGCCAGTGCCGGCCTCACCCGTACCAGCGGGCATCGGAGAGGCAACAGTTGCTGCCCCCGAATGGGCACCAGGTGCGCCAGGTGCGGAAAACTGGTCAAGTATGCCGCCCGCTGCTCCTGTAGTCCCTGCCCCAGCGGCTAGTTGGGACGACGCAACCGTCAAAAGCTCTGCCCCCGATCAAGCAGGCTATGCAATTGATCCCGCCGCACAAACAATGGTGCCCGGCGCGGAACGCATCGAGCATCCAGCTACGTTGATTCTACGCGGAGATAAAGGTGAACTCATACGCGATTTCGTCCTCGACAAGCACGAAATGACGATTGGGCGCGCCCCTACCAGTGACATCCTACTAGCAAAGGATAAACTCACTTCGCGTCGCCATGCCACGCTGCATTATGAACAGGGCAACTATTACGTTCGCGATGAGGGCAGTGCCAACAATACCTTTGTCAACGGGCAGCAGATTGAGACAATGACACATTATCAGTTAAAGGATAACGATCTGATTGGGATCGGCGAGTACGAATTAGTTTTCCACCCCGAGAATGCGCCCGTGCCAGTTCTCACTCCTGCTTCTCAGGATATCGCCGACATGCCAACCATTAATGTCAGTTTCAAGTCTGTTGAGCAGACAGCACGCACACGCGACGACCAAGAAGCAACCCTGGTAACCAGTGATCCCTATGGCACACGCCCAGCAGACAGCAAAGATGTTGTAGAAGCTTTCAAAGCTGCTTCGCCCGCCAGCAGTCTACCCTTGCCTCCTACCGAGCTTCCACAAGAACAACCTGTTATGGCTCCCGCCCCTGTTCCCAGCACACCTGGGGCAACATTGCTTCCCAGCCCGGCTCCGCTCGACACACCCGCTGTTGTCGCCACTCCCGCCAGTCTAGCCGCCGCATCCGATGTCAAGGCCGATGGCGTAACCGCGCGAGCAGTTACACCAGCACCGCGTCAGCCAGCAACACCAGCAGTAGCCCCAGTACGTGGCATGACAACCAGCACACCTGCCGCCAGCAGCGAAAATGTGACGTTCAGCCGCATCACCAACCTTGAAATGCCCGTCTTACCCGATATGAGCGCGTTGATGGCAGCACTCTCTAGCCTGGATGGACAGGTGATGGTTCTGCAGGAGCAGATTAACGGGACACAGGAAGCGATGCGTAGCCATGAGCAGCAGGTTGAGCAAACAACGGGCCAGTTGCGCACTGCCGTGTGGCGGGTAACCGAGCGCATGGACAGCACAATTGCTGATGTGGCACGCGCCCGCGAAGCCCTTGCTTGGGCAGACCTGCTCCAATTAATGGAGGACGTGATGAACAACCCACGCGACATCGAATATGTGGGCAAGTTGGCCCGCAAGGCGCGCGAGTTGAACAAAGTCTTCCAGATTCACCAGAATGTTCTTAACACAATGGCAGAGTGCAATAGCTTGTTGCGCAGCCTGATTGGTGAAGAACACTAACGCCAACAAACATACAGGCCAGAGAGGCGCACGCACTTATGGGCGCGCTTCTCTGGCGATAGCAGGAATTTTCTTCTTATGCAGAATCTTGGCGAGCCGCACGCAGGAGCGTCTCAGTTTACCGATATAGGCACGACACTTCCCCCCCAACATTTCGATGCAATCATCATTGGAGCAGGTTTGGGTGGATTACTCAGTGCTGCACACCTGCTTCAGCGCGGTTTGCGCGTGGCAATTGTCGAACGTCTACCACACAGCGGCGGTCGCTTTACCGCAAAAAATTTTCACGGAGTGCAGGTCAGTACTGGGGCCGTGCATATGGTTCCCTTTGGGAGTAGCGGAGTCTTGGCCCATATGCTACACCGTTTGCACATTCCCCATCACTTCTTCGATGCCGATGTGTTTGGTTCTTTTCATGTGCATGGCAAACAATTTCGCGCACGCGGTCTGCTCAGTGTTTACAAATTTCTAGGAGCGCATCAGTTTTTCTGGTTAGTGTACATCGGCTATCTGATATTTTTACGCCCGTTACCCCCATATGAGCAACAACTCCCCTTTAGCCTCTGGCTAGAACGCCATATCGATGTCAAGCGCAATCCGCAGCTCGTGGCTTTTTTTGAGCGTATCGCACGTTTCGCCCTAAGCCTTGACCTGCCTCAAGTCAGTACAGCAGAAGTTGCGCGTATCACCAAACATATGCTGCGTTTTGGTGCGCCCGCGATTGTACAAGGCGGGTGTGGTAAATTGACAAACGAATTGGAAAGCCATGTGTGCGCCCAGGGCGGTAAACTGCTGCTCAGCCATGAGGTTCTGCGCATTCTCTCGCATGATGGAGCAGTGACGGGCGTGCGTCTGCGCAACAAAGCCGACAACGAAGAGTTTGAGCTACACGCCCCACTGGTCGTCAGTGACGTCGGACCACGTGCGACAGTTGCCCTTTTACAGAACCGCACAGTAACGCAGAGCAACGTGTTAAAACAGCAGGTAGACCATGCTGACATACATGAAGCCGTTGGCTTGAAGGTTCACATCCTTAGCGACATCTCGCTCATCCCACATCGCGGCATTATGTATTGCCTGGACACACAGCGTATCGCAGGTATGGTACAGCCAACCAATAGTGATCCCAGTCTGGCCCCTCCTGGGAAACACCTACTTATTAGCCATCAAGTCATTCAAAGCAACAATATTGAGGAAGAGCGCGCCCTTGCACTAGCGGATTTGCATCTACTTTTCGGAGAGGCATTCGACAAACACTGTCGCGTTTTGACCATGGGCATGTACCGAGGCGAGTGGCCTGTTAATCGCATCGTGCAAGGCGAGGATAGACTTCCCCAAACACCCCTACGTGGCCTCTATCAAGTGGGCGATGCTGTCAAGCCCAGCGGCTATCTGATGGTCGAGGGCGTAGCGCAGAGTGTGAACCTATTTCTCGAATTGCTTGAGACACTAGATCATACCAGCCAACAGAGCAATACTGACATACAGCCTCGCCACTATGTCATGCCAGCACCGTCGCGTCTCAACGCCCTGCGCTGGCTCTGGAAGGCTCCCGGTAATGCAGGCAAGCGATAGACAACATGAGCATACCATGAGCATACTAGGAACGTTTTCTGCAAGGCTAGAAAATTTGCCTCCATTTAGTTAGAATAGAATAGGTATCTTTTTTGTCTATCTGATACCGTATTTTTATGTGATGTATTTGCCTGGAGCTACCGAGCAATGTTGAAAACACTATCTGACATCGCACCATACCTTCAGATCAAGCCCGAAGAGTTGGAACGCATTCGGACCAGACTCCTCCCACCGTATAAGGTCATCCTCTTCGATGACGATTATAATGAAATGGACTACGTTGTTTTTGCGCTGCTCCACTCCGTCAGCCAACTGAGTGTGCGTGAAGCGAGCGAGATCATGCTCACCGCGCACTTAAAAGGGAACGCAGTGGTCATCGTTTGCCCTAGAGAAGTTGCCGAATACTATCAGGAACGCCTGCTTGGCTACGGCTTGACCGCCACCATTGAACCGGACTAAAGTGTATCCGCTATGTATGCTCGCGCTGTATAACAAATAGAATAGCGAACACACTCTCTTACTGGCATTTTTACTATGGCAGAATTGGCGAAGATACGTTATCATTAGTACAGTACGTTAAAGGATGACCTTAATAGTGTCGTCCTATCATACTCCATCAGGAGGAGAAAAAATCATGGTTCACTTATGGGGTTCCAAGGCCAGGGAAGGGATTGAGATGAGCAAATCGGCACTTGGAGAAACCGCAAATGGCGACATCGCCGTGGTCATTGCGGGCGAAAAGCTCGATTCTAATCTCGTCTACATCGGCTGTCAAATGGCAAAAGGAGCTAAACGTAAGGTCCATCTTGTGCATGTTATCGAAGTACCGCGTGCACTACCCTTGAATGCCACGCTTGCGCAGGAGTCTGAGCGTGCCGACAAATTATTGAAAGCTGCATTAGAACTGGCAGAACGTATTGGCTGTGATGCTGTTGCAGAGGTTGTACAAGCCCGCGATGGCGGTTCCGCAATAGTTGAAGAGGCGAAGGATCATAAATGTTCACTGATTCTTATTGGACAGGTTCGTCACGGAACACGCCAGCTTGATATAGGCAAAACCGTTTCGTATGTGCTTGCCAATTCACCATGTCGCGTCTGGCTTGTACAGGACCCCAATCCCGTTCCTGCGCTACAGACAACGTAACCGATCACGTATTGGAGAGAGAATGCCATCATCAGCCAATAGCAACACTATTGACAGGAGGTTCTATCTACTTCTTTTTTAGCCTGTGTAAGTGATACAGATGTAACAGCAATTACGTAATAAAAGTGTGCGTTTTGTTTTAATTGTCCACGTATCATACTGCACCGCAGTGCTTGATGAGGAGACACCTGTAGATGGCAGAAACAACATCCAACCCAACGGGACATCGCTCCCACAAAAACTACTACACTGCGCTCTATCAGGCCGCACTTACTATCTCATCCAGTCTGGAATTGGGTCAGGTGCTTCAGGGCATCGTGCGAAGTACGTCAGAAGCGATGCGTGTCAAAGCATGTAGTGTGCGCCTTCTCGATCCAAGTACCGGACAATTGCGTTTGAGTGCGTCCGATGGCTTGAGTGAGAATTACCTGGCAAAAGGAGCGGTTCTTGTAGATTTGAGCTTGATTGATAGCGAGGTGTTACACGGCAACACCGTCCAGATCACGGATGTGCGTACCGACCCGCGTTTCCAGTATCAGGATGCAGCCAGAGATGAGGGCTTGATCTCGATTCTCTGTGTGCCGCTAGAAGTGCATGGCGTCGCCATTGGTGTCATGCGTGTTTACGCTGACAACCCAACACATTTTGAAGAGGATGACGTAAAATTTCTTTCTGTTCTTGCCCGCCTCGCCGCGCTAGCCATTGAGAATGCGCGCTTGTACGAGAGTGTTCGCTCATCTTATGAAGGTGTTATGGCGGCTCTCTGGGGCGAGGACATCCCTCTTCCTTAAAAAAGATGAGTGGGGCGTGCCTGTGCTACCGCCCACCCATCTATGGCCGAATGAGAGCATTGGTCAGGTAAGGCGAGGTAAATGTGGTATACTCGCCTACTACCCGCCGTGGAACAGGAAAAAGGCGTGCCGAAAGCGGCTTGTGTAGACGCAGTGCGAGCGTCGCCACGTCGAGCAAAAGATGTTCTATCGCCTCTGTTCCAATCATGCCTGCCAACGGTACAGTATCTAGCCCCGTCCCACACACAGAAGAATAAAGCAAAAGCGTCTGTGCATTGACAAGACCCTCACTCCAACGTTGCCCCAGTGTGGCATCTTCCAATACAGGTAACATCAACCCCGAATAGCCACAGCTTGGCAGATGCGTAGATTTGAGCGCAGCAGTGATCGCCGCCGCAACAGCCAACGTGCCAGGCGAGCCAAAAGGGCCGTAGCCACACAATTCCAGAGCCGCGACAATACTATCCTGACCCAGTGGCGCAGGTGATAGATCAATGCCTTCAAAGAGAGAGCCGCTCGCTTGCGCTATTGCACGCCCAAGCTGAACCAGTGGTTGCATAAACGCCTCTAGTACTGCACGCACGCGCTCGGTGACGAGAGCCAGAGCCAACGGTTCCTCAACTCGTGTGCCCTGCTCTTCTCGTAACTCATGCAAAGCCTGGGCGACAAGACCCGCGCCCTGCACGCCGAGCGCAAGACTACGTGGGCCATCATGATAGGCAGCGGGAAAAAAAGGACCTCTTGGTGGCACGCAGGCCAGCATCGCAAAGCGGAAGTTGCCAAACCCTTCCTCCGTCTCGTATGCCAGCCGTTGTATGATACGGGCCGTTGGTCGAGCCGCTTCTGGGCGCAAACCATGTTGCTCAGTTGCCAGTTGCACCGTTGCACTCAGTGCGGTTGTCGCGGCCAACAGATCAGGGATAAGATCAAGGTGGATGAGAGGAAAATTTGGCTGAGCAGCAGGCGCACTTCCCAACGAGCAGAACTGAATAGCCACATCGTCAAGCATATCCTGCACAGCATTCACATACGTCATCAGCGCAGCGGACGACCAGTCTGCGAGATCAGTGAAAATAGGGCGGGTAGCGATGCGCACCGTCTGAACCTCATAACCCGCCTCCTGCATCTGTTGACTGGCACGCTGCAATACGGCGGCGGCATCTCGAATATGCGCAGCAGTGAGCGGATGGGGAGCAGCGATCCCCAGCGTGATCGTGCGCACAGGAGCAATTGACATGGCACATTCCCCTTTCCTCAACAATAAAAAGAATACGCTTATAATTATATATC
>VFSW01002369.1_pt1 | contig 28445 bp, 25 predicted proteins | sample 5358111 | NCBI WGS metagenome assembly VFSW01 (sample SAMN11554181, study PRJNA540505) | mine drainage metagenome | isolation source: sediment from site ElyBrook_90M | place: USA: Ely Copper Mine, Vershire, VT | collected 2017 | reverse complement strand
CCGCGCTATTCATCCCCGCCCTGAACGACGGGGCTTTTCGCGCATCTGGTAAAGCCCCTATCAGAGTCAATTCCTTGTTTTGAGTGTTGTATTATTGCAACATACGGGCTTTATTACGAAGCAATGACACTGCTTTTGGCTAAACTTGACTTAAGTCATATTAGAAATTCCTCCATTGCATTAGTATTGATCCCGCAGGGGTAGGGTATTGTCACAATAATCGTTCCTGTTATTTCAAACAAACTTAGGAGGGGAGTAATGAAAGTATCATTTAAAAAAACCCTGTTGGCTGCTGTAGCCCTGACCACCATGGGCGGTCTGTTTGCATCTACCACTGCTGCAGCGGATGAAAGTCCTTGGCTGGTGCGCGTGCGGATGCTGGAAGTGACGACGCAACAGAGCAACGATGGCGGTGGTATTGTAACGCCGGATTCGGTCAAGGTGGCCAATCGTACCCAGCCGGAAGTGGATGTTTCCTATTTCTTTACCCATAACATTTCTGCCGAACTGATCGCCAGCTATCCTCTGAGCCATCAGGTTCACTTGAATCAGGGTGGGACGTCGTCTTACCTCGGTGGGTTTCAGGAACTGCCTCCTATCCTGAACCTGCAATACCATTTCGATGGAATGGGCGCTTTCGTACCCTATGTGGGTGCAGGCGTGGTATACATGCGCACCATGAACACGACTCTGAGCAATGGACTCTCATTGCAACAGAATAACTTTGGGGAAGATCTGCAATTGGGTGCCGATTATAAGCTCGACAACCATTGGTTGCTCAACGCCGACATCAAAAAGACCTGGATCAATGTGGGCTTGAACGGGCCTGCTGGTGTCGTGGGGTCAAGCACTCTCCAACTTCATCCCGATCCTTACATCTTGGGTCTGGGCGTAGGGTATCGCTTCTAAGCTTTTTGATCTAGCCGGCTCCCCCTCCGCCGGCGGTCCTTCGCCACCGCGGCGTATTTTATGCGGTGGCGCTTTCGTTGTCTGGTGGATGGGTGGGAAAAAGTTAACGGCTCGGGGAAACTCGAGCCGTTTTCTCACTGATAAGGGTTCTGTATGGCGAATTTGATGCAAATCAAAACCTAGGGTGACCGAATGAATGAAAATACTCCAATGGATACCCGTTCTCTTAGCGTTCAGGAAAAGATCACGCCCGTGTTGATGAAGCGGTTCGATATTCCTGGTCCGCGTTATACCTCTTACCCCACTGCGGATCGTTTTTTGCCGGATTCCCAGGGAAAACATCTGATTGATGCGCTGAACCAGCGTTCCTCAGCTGCCGAGAGCCTGCCTCTGGCGTTGTATGTCCATCTGCCCTTCTGCGAATCAGTGTGTTATTACTGTGCCTGCAACAAGGTGATTACCAAGGATCACAGCAAGGTGGCAGAGTATTTACGCTATCTGGATAAGGAAATGGGGTTGATGGTCTCGTATTTGCCCGATCCTGCCAGACGTATGGTGTCACAGCTTCATTTAGGAGGGGGGTCGCCCACCTTTCTCGATGATGAGGAACTCACTCAATTGATGAATGGGTTGCGCGCCCATTTCCCCTTTGAATCCGGGTGCGAATGTTCCATTGAAGTGGACCCACGGACAGTGACCACCTCACGTTTGACCCATTTGCGTGATTTGGGATTCAATCGTTTGAGTTTTGGGGTACAAGACTTTGACCCCAAAGTACAGCAGGCGGTTCATCGGGTTCAACCCTTTGAACAGGTGGCGGCTTTGATGCAAGATGCACGCACGCTGGGCTTTGATTCGGTCAATCTGGATTTGATTTATGGTTTGCCACACCAGTCTCCCGAATCGTTTGATCAAACCTTACGTCAGGTGCTTGAAGTTCAACCGGATCGCATTGCCCTGTATGCCTATGCCCATCTTCCGGCACGTTTCAAACCGCAGCGTCGCATCCATGCGGAAGATCTGCCGCAGGCTGCAGACAAAGTACATATGCTTGATCAAGCCATTCATGCATTCATGGCCCATGGCTATGACTACATCGGTATGGATCACTTTGCTCTGCCTGACGATCAGTTGGCTCAGGTCAAACGGGAAGGGCGATTGCAACGCAATTTTCAGGGGTACCATACCAACGCAGGGGCGGATCTGATTGGGTTGGGGGTATCTGCCATCAGTCAGGCAGGTCAAGCCTATAGTCAGTCGGTCAAGACGTTGGAGGAATATTATGCGGCACTGGATGGCGCAATGTTGCCGGTGGAACGTGGTTTGACACTGGATGACGATGATTTGATTCGGCGTGATGTGATCATGACGCTGATGTGTCAGGGCAGGATTAATTTTGACGCGGTAGAACGGCAGTACGGAATTGAATTTTCTTCCTATTTTGCAGAAGCACTGGCGCGTCTGCAGGAGTTTGAGATCGAGGGCCTGTTGATTCGCACCTTGGCGGGTCTGGAGGTCAGTAAGCTGGGGTGGTTTTTTGTGCGTGCCATGGCAATGAGCTTTGATAAGTATCTGTGGCGGCATCAGGATCACCAGCGCTTCTCTAAAGTGTTGTAGCAGTCTCCTAAAGTGGTCTTTTACCGCCCGCAGTTCGCTGTGGGCGGTTTTTTCTGTCTGATGGGATGGCTTAAATCCATGAATACCATGAGACTGCACATATAAAGACTGGTAAACTAGGCGAATCTTAAGTTTACTTGGCGGGAGAGACCCATGAAACTGGTAACAGCCATTATCAAACCCTTCAAACTGGACGAAGTGCGAGAAGCCCTATCGGAAGTCGGGGTTTCAGGACTGACAGTGACTGAGGTCAAGGGATTTGGGCGTCAAAAAGGGCATACCGAACTGTATCGTGGTGCGGAGTACGTCGTGGATTTTTTACCCAAGGTAAAAATCGAAGTCGTGATCTCTGATGATCATCTGGAAAAAGTGATGGATGCCGTGGTCAAAACTGCCCGCACGGGTAAGATTGGTGACGGAAAAATTTTCGTAGTGGATGTGAGCCAAGCCGTGCGTATTCGTACCGGTGAGCTTAACGACGATGCGGTCTAGTTTTCTATCCGACTCAACTGGCCGACGGAGTCCCCGCCGCTAAGGTGTTTTTTAGACGGAGTGCCCGCTCCAGCGCTTCATTGGCGCTGGGACCGAGGACGGTGATGTGTCCCATCTTGCGTCCAGGACGTGGGCTCTCTTTGCCATACAAATGGAGTTTGGCCTCTGGTTCATGAAATACCACAGGCCAGGGTGGTGTTCCCTCTTGCCAGAGATCCCCGAGCAGATTGATCATAGCGGCTGGGCGCAGTTGTTCCGTGCTCCCGAGGGGTAAGTCGCATAGCACTCTGACTTGTTGCTCAAATTGACTGGTAATACAGGCATCGAGGGTATAGTGACCGCTATTGTGGGGGCGCGGTGCAATTTCGTTGACCAAAAGCTGATCGATCCCTGTGACGAAAAATTCTACTGCCATGACCCCTACATACTCGAGACAGTCGGCAATCTCTCCAGCCATCTTGCGGGCACGATTGTCCAGTTCCTCGCGAATTCTTGCCGGGGCTATAGTGACATCCAATATTCCATGATGATGGCGATTTTCTGCCACTGGCCACGGTGCAATATCGCCAGCGGCAGTGCGCGCAAGAATGACTGAAATTTCCAAGCGCAAAGGGACGACTTCTTCGAGAATACAGGGGAGTAGATCGGGTCTCTGACGCACTGCATTGTCCGCCTCAGCGGCCGATTCCACGCGCACCTGACCTTTTCCATCGTAACCAAAACGGGCGGTTTTGATGATGGCGGGGTATTTGATATCCTTGATGACTTGAGCAAAATCTTCTGAATTTTTGGCGATCTGGAAGGGCCCTACTGGAAAACCTTGGTCGCGCAAAAATGATTTTTCCTGTATGCGATCCTGAACAATGGCTACCGCTCGTGCGCCTGGACGCACGGTGACCTGTGTTGCCAGTGCCGACAAGGTAGAGGCAGGGACATTTTCAAATTCCGTCGTGATGGCGCGGCATGATTGAACCAGGGTATTCAGCGCTTGCGGGTCATCGTAGGCCGCGCACAAATGCTGGGTGGCAAAATGGGAAGCGGGAGCGTTGGGATCTGGGTCCAGAACCAGAACATCGAAGCCCATGGTCCGTGCCGCTGTGGTAAACATTCGTCCCAGTTGTCCACCTCCCAGCAGACCCAGTGTGCGGTCGCGGCGACTCATGAGGCGGCAGGCAGTGTCATGGCGCCGACGGCAGCGGCCAATTCGGCACGATACTCCGCCAGAGCTGAAATCAGGGCAGGAGCGCGATGGGTCAACAGGCTGACGGCAAACAGGGCGGCATTGGCTGCGCCGGCAGTTCCCACGGCAAAAGTGGCCACAGGAATTCCTTTGGGCATTTGGACGATGGAAAGCAGGGAATCCTGGCCGTGAAACGTGGTACTTGGAACCGGAACACCGAGCACGGGAAGGGTGGTTTTTGCAGCCAGCATCCCTGGCAGATGTGCGGCTCCCCCAGCTCCGGCGATGATGCACTGGAGCCCGCGGGCGCGGGCCTCAGTGGCATAGCTGAACATCAGGTCAGGAGTGCGGTGGGCCGATACCACGCGTGCTTCGAAGGGAATATCGAAGCGGGTCAAAATCTGGGCCGCGTGCTCCATGACAGACCAGTCTGACTGACTACCCATGACCAACCCAACCCAGGGAGAAACCGCATCCATGAAAGCTTAGTCCACCAAACCGCGTGCTTCAGCCACCTGACCACGATAAGCATCAAAGATCTGACGTAATGCATCTTTCATATTTACTTGAGGTTTCCAGTCCAACTCCTCGCAGGTATTGGTGATTTTTGGGACACGGTTCTGGACATCCTGATAACCCTTGCCGTAGTAGGCGTCGGCCGTGGTTTCCACCAGTTGTACCTGTTGGGCGGTGGAGCGGTATTCGGGATACTCCATAGCCAGATCAAGCATCATGTGGGCCAGTTCCTTGACCGAGTAGTTGTTGACTGGGTTGCCCACATTGTAAATTTTTCCAGTGGCAATGCCTTGGGGGTTTTCTATCATTTTCATCAGTGCGGCAACGCCATCATCGATGTAAGTGAAAGCCCGCTTCTGGGTGCCGCCATCCACCAGTTTGATATTTTCCCCGCGCACGATGTGGCCGAAGAATTGGGTGATAACACGGGAACTGCCTTCTTTGGGAGTATGAATGCTGTCCAGTCCCGAGCCAATCCAGTTGAACGGGCGGAATAGCGTGAAGTCCAGCCCTTCCTGCATCCCATAGCCCCAGATGACACGATCCATCAACTGCTTGCTGCAAGAATATATCCAACGTTGTTTCTCGATGGGGCCCAGAATCAACTCGGATTGTGCTGGGTCGAATTCTCCATCGCGACACATGCCATAAACTTCCGATGTGGAGGGGAAAAGGATGCGCTTGCCATATTTGACGCAACTGCGCACGATGGGCAAGTTGGCTTCGAAGTCCAGTTCAAACACGCGCAAAGGTTGCTGTACATAAGTGGCCGGGGTAGCAATGGCAACCAATGGAAGCACTACATCACATTTTTTGATGTGGTACTCGATCCACTCCTTGTTGATAGTGATATCACCCTCAAAAAAATGAAAACGCGGGTGATCCATCAGATCCTTTACCCGTTCGCTGTGCATATCCATGCCATAGACCGACCAATCGGTGGTATTGAGAATACGCTGGCTGAGGTGGTGGCCAATAAAGCCGTTGACGCCAAGGATCAGGATTTTTTTCATGGTTCTTCCGCAGGATGGATAAAAATTTGGCAGTGATCGATATCCCCTAAAGTCCGCGACCACTGTGTCATTTTCACATTATACGAGATCGGCGTTGTTTCATAAACAGGGGCGTAGGTGCTTTATTCGAACTTAAGGCCGGAAACTATACAGAATCTGGTCGGCATCCCTGAGGGAAGTGGGTTTTAAAGGTGGTGGAATCGAGGAATTGACCTTGCCATTCCACCGCCAACAGATAGAGTGGTTGACCATCACCACCGATGGTTTGGGCCACAGCCTGGGGATGTGGGTGCAAGGAGGTGCGCAAAATGCGGAGAGACTGTCCGTGAACCTCAGTGAATGCGCCGGGGTAGGGAGGGGCCACACCGCGCACCAGATTGTGAATTTCCTGCGCTGAACAGTGCCAGGGTATGCGTCCGTCTTCGGGGCGTCGTCCGCCACAATAATTTCCTTGGGCCAGGTTCTGTGGGCGATGGGGGGCAGTTCCCTTGAGCAAGGCAGGGAGTACCCCAGCCAAGGCCTTTTCGCCAGCATCGATGACGCGCAGAAAAACCTCATGGGCCGTATCATCGGGTCCAATGGATACCCGTTCTTGGGCGATGATATCTCCCTGATCAGGTTTGAGGGTCATGGCATGGAGGGTGGCTCCGGTTTCTGTCTCTCCACGGATGACGGCCCAATTAATCGGCACTCTTCCCCGATAGTGGGGCAAGAGTGAACCGTGAAGGTTATAGGCTCCCCGTTTGGGCAAAGCCAGAAGATCAGCGCCAAGCATTTGCCGATAATAAAAAGAAAAGAAGAAATCGACGTTGAGATGGCGAATCTTTGACATCACTTCGGTCGTATTGGGGTCCGTTGGGGTAATGACAGGGATTCCCTGATTTCTGCCCCAGTCACTGACGCTGTCAAACCAGCGATTTTCATGAGGATCATCTTCGTGGGTGACAATCAGTGCAATATCCAGTCCCTGACGATGCAAAACTTCGAGACAGCGCACGCCCACCGAATGATAGGCAAAGACCACCACCCGCGCGGGTTTTTTCGGTTTACGCATCATTAGTTTCCCTGGTGGAGTCAGAAGTTTCGAGGATCGCCTGAATCAGAAAGCGCGGGCGATCGCGTACTTGCTGGTAGATCCGTCCCACATATTCACCCAGCAAGCCGATGCCAAAAAGCAGGATTCCGATCAGGAAAAAGGTAATGGCAAACAGGGTAAAGACACCTTCTGCTTCTGGCCCAAGGATCAGGCGTCGCAATGCCAAAAAAACGACGAACAGGGCGGATAGGAACGATAGCACCATACCCAGTAGGGAGAAGACTTGCAGGGGTAGGATGGAAAAACCGGTAATCAGGTCAAAATTCAGGCGTATCAGACTATACAGTGAGTATTTGGATTCTCCCGCTGCGCGCTCTTCGTGACCGACGATAATTTCTGTGGGGTTAGAGGCAAAGCTATAGGCCAGTGCGGGGATATAGGTGTTGACTTCACGGCAGGAGGTGATGGCGCGAATGATGGTGGCATCATAGGCGCGTAACATACAGCCTTGATCGGTCATCTGGATGTGTGTCACCCGTTCCCGCAGTCGGTTCATCATGCGTGAGGCCCAATGGCGCCAGGCGCTATCCTCGCGGGTGCGCCGGATGGTTCCCACATAATCATGACCTTGGTCCATGGCTGCGAGCAGATGGACGATGTCTTCGGGAGGGTTCTGCAGGTCAGCATCCAGGGTGACCACACGAGTTCCGCGACAGTGCTCGAAGCCAGCCATGATGGCCATATGTTGACCAAAATTGCCGTTCAATAGGATGACGCGGGTGACATCGGGGCGGCGTTCAAATTGTTCCCGCAGCAGAGCGGCTGAACGATCACGGCTGCCATCGTTGATGAAAATGATTTCATAGGGCACAGTCAAGGCATCGAGGGCCGGGTAGAGACGCTCGAAGAGCAGGTGTATCCCAGCTTCCTCGTTATATACGGGAATGACGACAGAAACTTGTGGGCGCTGGCTCATTGTGCTGCTCGCAATACATGTTGCAGGGTATGACACACCCGATCTACATCGTCCACTGTCATGGTTGGATAGAGGGGGAGGGTGAGGGTTTCGCGACCAATGCGTTCTGCATGGGGGAAATCTCCAGCTTGGTACCCCAAGGCGGCATAACGGGTGGTGAGATGCAGAGCTTCGTAGGAAATTCCCGTGCCGATTCCCTCAGCATGGAGCGCATCCATGATCTGTTTTCTGCTCCAGCGCACTTGGTCTAGGGGTAACAGGGGGGCAAAGAAATTCCAGCTATGTCCTTCATCTCCTCGAAAGGGCAATTGACAGGGCGGATCGGTGTGGAGTCGTTCGAAGTAGCGTGCCACCAGAACGTGCCTTTGGGCAATGAATTCATCCAGTCGCGCCAGTTGAAGCAAACCCAGGCGGGCATTGACATCGGGCAGGTTGGACTTGCCGCCAGCGACCACCACATCACGGGTGCCATCGGGCAAGCGGACAATGCCATGGAAACGGAGGCGCTCCGCACGCACGGCTTCTTCTTCGGAGGCAAAAGTCAGGGCGCCCCCTTCGATGGTCGTGAGGGTTTTGTTGGGATGAAAGCTGAAGCTGACAATATCGCCAAAACTGCCGATGGCCTTGCCTTGCCACCGACTGCCAATGGCTAGGGCAGCATCTTCGATGACGCGCAGCTGGTATTTGTTGGCCAAATCGTAGAGGGCATCGGGATCCAAGGGCCAGCCGGCAAAATGGGTCGGCATCAGAACGCGGGTCCGTGGGGTAATGGCGGCTTCGGCGGCCACCAAATCCATGTTCCGTGTGACGGGGTCGACATCCACAAAAACCGGAGTGGCGCCCGTGCGGGCGACCACATTGGCGCAGGCAAAAAAAGTTTGGGCGGGAATGATGACTTCATCTCCCGGGCCAACTCCTATGGCGAGCAGAGCCACTTCCAGCGCAGCAGTGGCCGAGGTGAAGACCCGCACCGGTCGACCTCCATGACGCTCTGAGAGTGCTTGCTCGAAGGCGGTTACTTGAGGTCCGGTGGTGATCCACAATGACCGCATGGTGTCACTGATGGCGTGGACCATGTCTTCATCAATGGTCGGGCGGGAAAAGGGAAGGTAAGGCAAAGTGTTAGCGTGCAATCAGATAAACTCCCACGAGGATCACGAAAATACCCGAGATACGGGCGCTGGTCAGGGTTTCCCCTAGCAACGCCCAAGCAGCGATGGCGTTGACCACATAACCAATGGAAAGCAGAGGATAGGCTTGGGATACGGGGACTCGCGATAGGGCCAGTATCCAGACCACCACACTGATGGCATAGCATCCTAAGCCTGCCAGAATAGGGAGTTCAGTAGCAATTCTCAAGCCGATGGGCCAGAGATTCTCCCACGAGAATTCAAAATGCCCCAAATGATTGGTGCCAGCCTTGAGTAATAGCTGTGCCGCCGCATTCAGCAGCACCCCAGTAAGAATAAGTGAAAAGCTGACCAGACTCATGACCGAGCCACTATAACACGACGTGCATCCTGATAGAGCACGTGCATGGGGAAACCAAGCGCCTGCAGCCGTTCTTTCATTCCTGGGGGAAGAATGGCTACAGCTCCCAAATCAGCATTCCACACCCCTTGGAATGCGCTCAAGGTAGGAATGGCATGGTGGGGTTCGAGGGACATCCCAAACGCCATTTCATCCGTATAAGCCACCGGAATCACGGTGCGTTGAAGGTAAAAATCCAAGGTTTGATCGTAAGTGTCTACGGAATAAATGTGACTGGCTGCGGCAAATTGAGGGGACAGTCCTTGCGCCAGGGAAGCCCCCGATTGGAAATCGGCCAAGGTGTTGCTGCCAATCAGAAGGCACTGGGTGACCAGGAGGGTTCCCATCGCGGTGGTCATGAGGCTGCCTTGGGGAATGGAGCGACGTAGACGCAGTGCTCCGATTCCTGTGATCAGGGCAATGATCGCAGCGCCTCCGATCCAAGGTGCAAAATGTTGGTAGGCGGGCACCATGTCCGGATCCATATCGAGGGATAAGTGCAGTGCCTGAGGTCCTGACGGGAAACCCAATAGCAGAGCAACAAGGGCCAGAATACCGCCCCCGGATACCAACAGCAGAGGCGGGCTGAGGGGAAAGGGGCCGGGGCGCTGGCTGAGGTGGCGACCCACCAAAAGTGCTAAGGCGGGAAAAGCCGGGAGGATGTAATCGGGCAGTTTGGAGCCGGACAAACTGAAGAAAGCAACAATAAATAGCGCGTAGAGGGCAAGGAATCGGGACGGGGAAAAAGTGCGCGCATGGTTGCGCAGCAAAGCGTCGATGACGGCGCGCAGGGCGCTGAGGGTCCACGGCCAGAGCCCTGCCAACAAAATCGGGAGGAAATACCAGAAAGGTTCAACCCTTTGATGAATCGTGGTGGTGTAGCGCTGGAATTGTTCGTGGATAAAAAAGAAGGCGATAAACTCGGGATGAACGCGTGCGGCCAACCAGAACCACGGGGCGGTGAGCAACAGAAACAAGGGAAGGCCGGGGAATATATATAATCGACGCCACGGTGAAAAATCCCGTGTCAGCAGGGTATACAGGATCAGAGTTCCTCCAGGCAGGGCTAGTACCATCAATCCCTTGCTCAGAAAACCGGCTGCCGCCGCCAGCCATGCCAGGGTCATCCAGTAGCGCGGCGAATCTTCCTGCGCCAGCAAAAAACATCCCACCGCGATGAAGGACCAAACGGATACGCCCATATCGAGGGTGTTGATATGCCCTAGCGCAATATAATAAAAGCATCCCGCCAAAATAAGGGGGGCATTCCATCCAGCCATGGTGCCGTAGAGGCGGCGGGCGAAGAACCCGCAGGCCAGTATCCCCAAAAACCCCATCAGTGCAGTCCAGAGTCGGGCCGCCAAGGGTGTCGGTCCCAGAAGATCGATACTGATGGCCGTTCCCCAGTATTGCAGAGGAGGTTTCTCGTAATAGGGAATACCGTTGAGATGGGGTGTGACCCAGTCTCCAGAAACCGCCATTTCACGGCCAATTTCTGCATATCGGCCTTCATCGGGGCGGGTAATGGCGCGCGTCGCCAAGCCCATACTCCACAACAGGAGGAGCACGGCCAAGAAACCCCAGACTGGTTTGGTCATGAATTAGGCCGGGTGATCTTCAAGGAATCGTTGGGCATCGAGGGCGGCCATGCACCCAGTGGCAGCGCTGGTGATGGCTTGGCGATAGACCGAATCCTGCACATCGCCGGCAGCAAATACCCCCGGGATGCTGGTTTCAGTGGCGCCACCAGTGCGTCCTGTGCGAGTGATGAGGTAACCCCCCGCCATCTCCAGTTGACCGGTAAACAGATCAGTGTTGGGTTTGTGACCGATGGCAATGAAGACGCCTTTGACCGTGAGATACGTCGTGGCCCCTGTGGTGGCGTGGCGCAAGCGGGCTCCTGTGACGCCAGAAGTATCCCCCAGAACTTCATCAAGAACATGATTCCATTCGATACTCATTGTGCCTTGGGCAACTTTTTCCATCAGGCGGTCCACCAGAATGGGTTCGGCACGAAGTTTGTCACGACGGTGTACCAGAGTGACATGGGCAGCGATGTTGCTCAAATACAGCGCTTCTTCTACTGCCGTATTGCCCCCGCCAATGACGGCCACTGTCTCACCTCGATAGAAAAATCCATCACAAGTGGCGCAACCGGATACTCCTCGTCCCGCGTAGGTTTGTTCCGAGGGCAAGCCCAGATACAGGGCAGAAGCCCCCGTGGCGATGATCAGCGCGTCGCAGGTATACGTGCCACTGTCGCCTTCGAGGCGAAACGGACGCGTTTGAAGTTGGGCTGTGTGAATGTGGTCAAAGAGAATTTCCGTGTGGAAGCGTTCAGCATGGGACTGAAAGCGCTGCATTAGGTCCGGCCCTTGTACGCCATGAACGTCCGCCGGCCAGTTGTCCACCTCCGTGGTGGTCATCAGTTGCCCGCCTTGGGCGATGCCCGTAATTAGGACGGGTTTGAGGTTTGCACGAGCAGCATACAGAGCGGCGGTATAGCCAGCAGGACCGGAGCCCAGAATCAACAAGCGAGAATGACGGGTATTTTCCATGGGAGGCATCCAGAAAACGGTAACCCGAAATTGTATCACCCGCAGAGGGGTTTAGGCGTTAGGGGAAGGGCGGGTGGCGCTATGATTATCGCTGCTTGTCCTTTTTGCGTTGACAGAAGCCAGGGAAAAATGGCAGAATTCGAAGTTCGGGGTGTAGCGTAGTCTGGTAGCGCGCCTGGTTTGGGACCAGGATGTCGGGAGTTCGAATCTCTCCACCCCGACCATCGAGTCGGCTCGAACGGGTGCCCGTAGCTCAATTGGATAGAGCACCAGCCTTCTAAGCTGGGGGTTACAGGTTCGATCCCTGTCGGGCACGCCATGGGGCTGTGCTCACTGGATCACATCAGCTCCCGCTGGTGGTACGAAATGGAACGTCTCTGCATTGAAATGGGGCGCACGGTCAAATCCCGAAAATCGAATAATGATGGTGTGACCAAAGTTGTCCGTCAATTCCATCCGAGCCAGGGTTTGCGCATTGAATCCCATGCGGATTTCTTCAAAGCCTGATTCCTGACTTTTTGGGGTGGCAATGACCCACTCCAGTCCGGAGTTTTCTTCCCCTTCCTTGAGATCAAAGCCTTTTTCCAGAGTGTTGTCTCCCGCCAGCAGTGCAGCTGGGGTGCTTCCCAGGCCCTGATTCAGTTTTTTGCGCGTCACCTGTTGCAGATCGGGATCCCAGATCCACAAAGTTTGACCATCGGCGACCAGAGTCTGCGGGAAGGGGGATTGGTACTCCCAGCGGAATTTTCCTGGGCGGGAAAATTGAAATAAGCCGCGACTGATCTCACCAGAGCTTTCCTGGCCTTTGCGCGACTGCTGTTCAAATTGGGCTTGTCCCATGGGGGTGTTGCGCAAAAAACTTTGCAGACGATCCAGTCCGGTACTCCATGCCACGCTGGGCAGGGTAGCGATGAAGACGTATGCTAAGGCTTGCCAGATGATTGCCGATTTGTTGTGCGTCATTCCTGCCTTCCTCCCACCAAAACATCACGACTGCCGTTTGTGGCCATACTGGAAACCAGTCCAGCCCGTTCCATATCTTCGATTAAGCGTGCCGCTCGGTTGTAGCCAATGCGCAGATGACGTTGTACCTGCGAGATGGAGGCTCGACGCGATTCCAAAACCAAAGTCACCGCTTGATCGTAGAGAGGATCTTGTTCACCTTGGGGAGAGCCCGGGACGTTTTCGGGATCCATGTTTTCTTCCAAGCCATTGAGCAGACCTTCTATGTAACGTGGTCCACCCTGTTTTTTCAGGAATTCTGCGACGCGATGTACCTCTGCATCAGCCACGAAGGCCCCATGCAGGCGCTGGGGGTAGCCGGCCCCAGTGGGAAGATACAGCATATCCCCCTGTCCGAGCAGTGCTTCAGCGCCCATTTGGTCAAGGATGGTGCGGGAATCTACTCGGCTGGAGACCTGAAACGAAATGCGTGTCGGAATATTGGCTTTGATCAAGCCGGTGATCACATCCACCGAAGGGCGTTGGGTGGCCACGATCAAATGAATGCCGGAAGCTCGGGCTTTTTGGGCAATCCGGGCGATCAGTTCCTCCACTTTTTTCCCCACTACCATCATCAAGTCTGCCAGCTCATCGATGACCACGACGATGTAGGGAAGGGGTTCCAACGGTTCAGGGGCATCAGGAGTCAAGGTTACGGGGTTGGTGAGGGGCACGCCAGACTGGGCGGCTTCCTCGATTTTGTGATTGCACCCGGCCAAATTTCTGACGCCCAGCAGGGACATCAACTTGTAGCGGCGGTCCATCTCGGCAACGCACCATTGCAGGGCATGGGCCGCTTCCTTCATATCCACCACGACAGGGGCCAGTAGGTGGGGAATGCCGTCATAGACCGATAATTCGAGCATTTTTGGATCTACCAGAATGAGTCGGACCTGCTGCGGGGTGGCTTTGTACAACAAGCTCAAAATCATGGCATTGATGGCTACCGATTTTCCTGAACCCGTGGTTCCTGCTACCAGAAGATGGGGCATTTTGGCCAGATCTGCAACTACCGGGCGACCAGCGATGTCCTTGCCCAGAGCTAAGGTCAAGGGGGAAGCCATATCGCCATAGACCGCCGCACCGAGAATTTCGGAAAGTTTGACGGTATCCCGTCGCGGGTTGGGAATTTCCAGCCCCATGCAATGTTTGCCTGGTATGGATTCCACCACACGAATACTGCCCACGGTTAATGCACGAGCCAGATCTTTCACCAGATTGACGATTTGGCTGCCTTTGACACCCACTGCGGGTTCGATTTCAAAGCGGGTAATGACTGGACCTGGTAAGGCGGCCAGCACTTTGACAGCCACATTAAACTCCGCCAGCTTGCGTTCGATTTGGCGTGAAGTATATTCGAGGAGATCTTGTGTGATGGTTTCTTTTGGCTGTTCCGGCATGTCTAGCAGGGACAGGGTAGGTAGGGTGGAATCGAGCAGATCCTGGAACAAGGGAACCTGCATTTCACGTACGGCTTGTTGGGAAGGTTCGATCTGGGTTACAGAGGGGAGTACCTGGAGCGGGACATGATCTTCCTGGGATTTTCGAGCTTCTTCTACAGCGTTTTGGCGCACTTCTCCGGCCCGTCGTCCCACGCGGCGGTCTTCAACGGCACGGCTTTGTGCCAGCCCTCGCGAAATCAGACGTTCACAACTGGCACCAAGCCGTTCCGCCAACTGGATCCAGGAAACTCCCGTGACCAGAGAAAATCCCAGAGCCCAACCGAGAAGCAGGAACATGACGGCGCCGCTCAGCCCTAGACTGGAAACGATCCCGTTGGCCAGTTCGCACCCCAGAACGCCACCCCCCCCACTGCAAGTGCCTATTCCCATGGGTTGTAGAGGGAGTTCGAAACGCATTCCGGCGAGGCGCATAGCTTCCAGTCCGGCACTGCACACTATGAGAAGTCCAAAGCCAGCAATCATCAGCATCAGCCAGAAGCGTGGGAGGGTAGCAGCGGGAACGCCGGCTTCACGTTGTCTTTCTGCCACCAATCCGCGGTAGCCGCGATAGGCTACTAACAATAGTATGATGACAAACCATGCGGCCGAAAACCCGAACAGATAGAGTAAAAAATCTGCGAGCCAAGCACCCAGCCGTCCTCCGGAATTGGCAATTGTGATATCCGTCTTTTCCCACTCGGGGCGGTTGGTTGCAGACCCTAAGGACCAGCCAGGGTCAGTCCGGTGATAGGTCAACAGTGCCAGCGCCAGATAAGCTGCCGACAGAACCACAAAAAGCAGAACAGCCTCGCGCAGCAGGCGCGTCAGTTTTACAGAAGGAGAGGAGGCAATCATCCCCTGATTATAGCCCGACTGCCCATCTGGGAGCGGATGGGAGCAGAAAACGGTGAATCATGGGCTCCTCCGGAGGGCGGGTACGGAATTCGTACGACTCAACATTTCTTCAAAAAACAGGCCTTGAGCATGAAGTTGCCAGCATCCATCTTGCAATCTACTTCATGGTCTCCCCCCACCAGTCGGATGCTTTTAATTTTGGTGCCCATTTTTAACGTAACGGATGATCCTTTGACTTTCAAGTCTTTGATCAGAACCACAGAATCTCCATCGGTTAAAATATTGCCATGAGCATCACGGATTTCCGTGGTGCCTTCAGTAGAGCCCGACTCTTCAGGGGACCAATCGTGGCCACAATCCGCACAAATCATGCGGCCTTCATCCTGATAGGTGTTTTCCATGGAGCAGAGGGGACAAGCCGGAGTGGTAGACATAATATTTGGCGATATAGGGAAAATGGAGGGCATATTGTAGTGTACCCGCGCCCTTGACACAAAGTGAACGTAGGCAGCTCTCCCTTTTTAAAGGGCTTAAACGGTTAGTTGGTGCGTTTGCGGAACAACCACCCGGCTGCGGTTAGGGTAAATAGGGCAATCAATGCCATAGGGAAATATTGTGCTTGAAGGGTGGAAAGGGTCGCCCCCTCCAGAAATACACTGCGCACAATCACCAGGATATAGCGCATGGGGTTGATCGCTGTCAGGGTTTGCAACCAATCGGGCATATTTTCGATGGGAGTGGCAAACCCTGAGAGAATAATCGACGGTACCATGAACAGGAAAACGCCGAGCAATGCTTGCTGTTGGGTGAGTACCAGGGATGAGATCATGAGGCCGATGCCGGTAACGGCGATCACAAACAGGAACAATCCCAAATATAGCGCTATGAAGCCGCCGCGCAGGGGGATATCAAACCACCCGACCGCAGCACCAATGATGACGGATGCTTCCAGTATCCCGATGAGCAGCCCTGGAAAACCTTTGCCAAGGAGGATGTCAATGGGACGCATGGGGGTGACCAGTAACTGATCGAAGGTACCGGTTTCCCGCTCTCGCGCCACCGAGAGACCCACTACCAGTAGGGTGACGACCTGGGTGAGTAAAGCCACGATACCGGGGACAATAAACCATTGTGAACTCAGGGTAGGATTATACCGAGCGCGCAAATCAAGCACGGCAGGAATGGGGGCAGCGCCATGGGAGCTTCCCCAAGACTGCGAAAAATCATTGAGGATAATATTGGAGTATCCGGCGATCAACATGGCAGTATTGGAATTTCTTCCATCCACGATGACTTGAACCCGGGCAGATTGGTGAGTCAATAAATCATGGGTAAAACGCTCATCGATGACCAGAACCATGGCCACCTTCCGGGAATCTATCAGTGCGTCGAGGGATTGTGATTGGGTCAATGTTGCGACCCGATGAAAGGTGGGGGCACCCTCAAACCGTGCCACCAGTTCACGGGAAGGCGCGCTATGATCCTTGTTATAAATGGCCATGGGCACTTGGTTCAAATCGAAGGTGGCGGCGTAGCCAAAAATCATGAGTTGGATCAGCGGCGGCCCAATCAACACCATGCGACTTTTCTGGTCACGCAATACAGCAAGGAGTTCCTTGACAATCAAGGCGAACACTTGACGCCACATTCTCGTTAATCCAGACGCTTGCGCGCCATTGCCCGCGCAAGCCCAAGAAAGATCACGGCCATGACCAGCAGGGCAGCCCCATTGGGGAGAATCACCGACCAGACATCCCCCGCCAGGAATACCGATTGCAGGATAGCAACCAGATAGCGTGCGGCCACGATGTGCGTCACGAACTGGACCATATCAGGCATGCTGTGAATATCGAACACGAAACCGGAAAGAATAAAAGCCGGCAAAAAGGTCACGATGATGGCGATTTGACCCGCAACAAATTGGTTGCGCGCGAAGGAAGAAATCAACAAGCCCATTCCCAAGGCCGTAAGCATGAAGAGTGCCGAAGCAGTCGCAAGCACCCAGAAGGATCCCCTCAAGGGAACCTCAAACAGACCCACGGCAAGGGCCACGGAAGCAGCCATTCCGCCCATGCCCAGGACAAAATAGGGGACCAGTTTGGCTAGGAGAATCTCGTGGATATACACGCGGGTGACGATCAGTGCCTCCATAGTGCCGCGTTCCCATTCACGGGCAATCACCAGGGCGGTTAATAACGCTCCCGTCAGGGTCATGATGACAGCAATGAGTCCTGGGACCAAATAATTGCGACTATTTACGGAAGGGTTGAAGCGAATCAGGGTTTGCACGGATAGGAGAGGGGGTGAGTGCCGTATCTGGGCTGTGAGCCAGGTTCCCCAGACCTGTTGAACATACCCTTCGATGAGGCGGGCGTTATTGGCGTCTACTCCGTTTACGATGACAGCGATGGGGGCCTGGCCACGGGAGCGGGCGCGGCGGGAGAAATCGCTGGGGAGCCAGACGATTCCTTTGACGGTCCGAGCAGTCATGTCATGTTCTGCCGCCTGAATGGAAGAATAAGGGTGCGAAATAAAATAGGGGGAATCAGCGAACTGACTGGTAAAACTGCTCGCCAAGGGACTGGGAGTTTGTACCACCAGAGCCAAATCCACCTTGCGTGCATCTAGGGATACCCCATAGCCAAAGAGAAGCAGTAATGCGGCGGGCAACACAAAGGCAATGGCCAAGGCAGAAGGGTCGCGCCAGATTTGCAGGAATTCCTTGCGCAGCAGTCCGCGGATGCGTTGAAGAGAGAGACTGTTCATTGAGCGGGTATCCGAGTACTGGTGGCTTCGACAATGGAAATGAAAGCATCCTCCATTCTCGGGTCGGGGTTTTCTGGGGTACGCGCGGCGGCTTTGATGGCTTCGGGTTCTCCGGTGCTGAGTACGTTGCCTTGCGCCATGATTATCAAGCGGTCGCAGTATTCGGCTTCTTCCATGAAGTGAGTCGTCACCAGAATGGTAACGCCAGATTCTGCCAACTGATTGATGCGATGCCAAAAATCGCGTCGTGCTAGGGGGTCAACTCCGGAGGTTGGTTCATCGAGAAAGAGAATGTCGGGTTCATGCATCAGCGCACAGGCCAAGGCCAGACGTTGTTTGTAGCCCAAAGGGAGGTCACGGGCAGTATCTTTCAGCATGGATGCCAAACCAAACTCTTCAACCGCCCAATCGATGCGCGTTTTTTGGGTCTTCCCAGAGAGTCGATAGGCACTGCTAAAAAATCGCAAGTTCTGATAGACCGATAAATCACCGTACAACGAGAACTTTTGAGCCATGTAACCGATCCGCTCGCGTGCTTGGGCGGCGGCGGTACGTAAATCGAAGCCGGCCACCTGGAGGGATCCTGACGATGCCGGCAACAGACCGCAGAGCATGCGGAAGGTGGTGGATTTCCCGGCGCCATTTGCCCCCAGCAGGCCAAAAATTTCTCCTTTGGCGATACGGAAGCTGACGTCGTTCACCGCGACAAATTCACCGAAGCGACGGGTGAGGTGTTCCACGGAAATGATATCTGCTGTCTTGGAACTGGGAATGGGTTTCTCCGTGGGGGAGAGGGCAGGGCTGGCCGACTGGGGTTCGGAGACGCGGGTGCGCAGTCGGGCGACAAAGCTGTCTTCAAAGCGCGGGGGAACGGGAAGGAAGGAAAGATCAGGGATATCCGGGGCCACAATGGAGGCGTTGGGTGGTACGGCTACGGTGGTGGTTACGCGCACACCATCGCCCTGAATCAGGGCATCGATCATTCCTGGAGTTTGCGCCAAACGTCCTTGCAAACGGCGACGGCTGAGGGCGGACGAGGCCAGGAAACTGCGTCCCGTCATTTCTGCAGTGAAAGATGCCGGGGGGCCGCTTCCCAGCAGTTGCCCTTCGTGGATCAGCCATACGCTATCACAACGTTCGGCTTCATCGAGATAGGAAGTGCTGAATAACACGGTCATTTGGGTGGAGTGCGTCAGGTCTTCGATGATGTGCCACAACTCACGGCGTGACACTGGATCGACACCCACCGTGGGTTCATCCAGTAAAAGAAGCTCTGGTGGGTGCACCAAGGTGCACGCAAGCCCCAGTTTCTGTTTCATGCCCCCGGATAAGTGACCCGCCATGCGTGCGGTAAATGGACCCAGTCCGGTCATGTGTAACAGTTCAGCATACCGCTCTGCCCGTAGGGCGATGGGGACCCCTTGAAGATCTGCGTAAAGGTCAAGATTTTCCTGCACGCTGAGTTCGTCATAAAGGCCGAAGCGTTGCGGCATATACCCCAGTCGAGCCTGTGCTGCCATGGGGTTTTTCCCGACATCGATGTCGAAGAGCGTAATGTGACCAGAATCTGGGCGCAGGAGTCCGGCAATGAGTCGCATCAGTGTGGTTTTTCCTGCTCCATCTGGGCCAATCAAACCCGTGATGGCGCCACTCGTGGCGCTGGCAGTGACTTGGTCTACGGCTTTTACCACCCTTTCGCCAATGCGAAAACTGCGGCTGACTTCCTCCAGGCGAAGTGCCCATTCAAGATCAGGGGGCGTTGGCATGGGGCAGGCAGCCTGAAGGGGGATGGGTTGCCGTCTGCTGGAGTGCAATATCTACCGTGACGGGCATGCCCAAGCGTAACTCCCCGTGGGCATCGCAGACATAAACCCGCGCCTGATAAACCAGGGCGGTACGTAATTCCGGTGATTCCACAGATTTTGGCGTAAATTCTGCCATCGGTGAAAGGTAGCCTATCCAGCCTTGATAAATGTGGCCGGGATAGCTATCGCTGCTGAGGGTGGCTTCCATGCCCAGATGAATTTGACCAAGATGGTTTTCTGGAATATAAGCGCGCACCCACAGCGGATCGGTCAGCGCCAAGGTCAAGACGGGGGTGGATGGTGCAGCCATATCTCCTGGTTCCAGAATCCGTTCTTCCACCACTCCATCCGCAGGGGCATACAGTCGAGTGTCGTCGAACTGTCTCTGCGCCAGTGCTGTGGCCGCTTCTGCGGCATCAACGGCAGAACGCGCGGCAGCGATATCTTCAGCACGCGGGCCCTTGACCGCAAGGATATAGTTTTGTTGAGCTGCTTCAAAACTGGCTCGTGACGAATTGAGTTGGGCCAAGGCATTATCCTGATCTTCCGTGGAGGCGGCGCCTTGGGGTACCAGTTCCTGAGTTCGTTGGTACAGAAGCTGATTTTTGTCGGCGATGGCACGCAAGCTTTCCATAGTCGCTTTGGCTTGGGCAATTTCTTCAGGGCGGGAGCCTGCCACGAGTTTGGCGAGGTTGGCTTTCAAGCTGTCAGCCAGTTTCTTTGCTTGGGTCAAGGTCGCAAGGTAGCGTGAATCGTCCAAACGTGCGAGTAAATCTCCTTTGGTAACGTGCGAGCCTTCCCACACCTTGATTTCGGTGATGGCACCGGATGCATTGAAGGCTGGCTGTGCTTCGCGGATATCGACATCACCATAAAGACGTAATGAACTGGATTGCTGTGTGGAATGCCGGTGTATATTCCATTCCCACAATCCAAAGACGATGACGATAGCGCTGATCATGGCGGCAAGTGCCCGACGTTTACCCTTCACTGATTTTCTCCTTGGGTCGTGGGATCCGTTTCTTTCGCGTGAGTCTGTGTTGGAAGAACGGCCTGCTTGGAACAATAGCCACAGAGGTTTAAATCATTCCAGCCACCGCCCATGGCAATAAAAAGTTCCGCACTGTCCAGATAGCGTTGGGTTTGAGCCTGAGTGTAGTCGAGGCGGGCCTGATGAGCATTGCGTTCGCTATCGAGCAGAGACAAAGCATCGGATTTTCCGGCGGTAACGCTGAGTTTCTGGAGTCTTAATGCTTCGTTGGCGCTATCCAGGGCCAGTCGTTCTGCTGCCAGACGTTGGCCATCGTATTCCAGTGCTTGCAAGGTATTGGTCACCTGACTGAAGGCTTGAAGTACGGTCTGGCGATAGATAGCGAGGGTGGCTTGAAAAGCATCCACAGCAGCCTGTTTATGGGCAGTGAGGGCACCACCATGAAAAATGGGCATGGTCAGACCTCCTGCCAGGCTCCAAATCAGACTCGATTGCTGGAACAGGGAGGTGGCGGACAAGGCGGCGGTATCGATGGATGCTGTCAAGGGAAAAGAGGGATACATCTGAGCCGTGGCGACTCCGATGGCTGCGCTACTGGCATGCAATTGGGCTTCTGCTGCACGAATGTCGGGGCGCTGTCGCACCCATGCTGACGGCAGGCTGACCGGTAATTCGGTGGGCAAGGAAAATTCCGTCAAATCAAATGCGGGAGCAGTCCATGTTCCTGGCAGTTTGCCTGCAAGAACGGCAATGGCATTTGCCATCGCCGAGTATTGCTGCGTCAAGGTCGGGAGTAGGGTGCGATCATGGGCAAGTTGTACTTGGGCGGTGAGTAGTTGATGGAGGGGAATTTTACCGAATCTGAACTGGTCTTGAATGAGGGTCAGGCTGTGTTCATCGGTACGGATGATTTCTTGCAGAATGTCGATCTGCCGTCGGGTCGATGCGAGAATAAAGGCCCCAGTGACGGCATTTCCGGTCAAGCTGAGTTGCGCAACTGCCCATTGATATCCCGCAACTTCTGTGAGGGCTTCCTGTTGTTCGACGAGGCGAGATGTGAGACCGAACACGTCGGGAGAGTAGCTCACCAGAGGGCCGATGGAGTAAAGGTTGAAAAGCGGGGGCTGGGGATTGTTCGGCGGGAGAAGACCGAGTGCGAAAGCTGGACCCCTTTGCCGTTGGGCTCCTGCGGCAAAGTCGACTTGGGGGAAGTAGTCACCACGGACTTCAGCCAGCGCGTGCTGTGACTGTAACAGTGTCCCTTGAGCCGCTTGCAGAGTAGGGCTTCCCGCCAAGGCCTCATGGATCAGTTGATCCAGTGCGGGAGAACCAAAAATCTTCCACCACTCTGTGGCAATCGGTTGATTTTGTACCAAATGTTGGGTGGGTTCTCCTGGAATCTGGGGTAGTGTTGGCGCAGCTCCAGAGCCATAGTTCTGGGTGTCAGGGGGGGGTGGAGAAATGAAATCCGGTCCCAGAGTGCACCCTGCAAGAAGTACTGTGGTAAGGGTCATCCCTAAGGCTGAGCGAAGAGAGGTCAAGAAGCCTCCCGCGTCAGTATCGATGTTATTTCGCAGGAGGGGTTTCACCATGATCCATACTGAGTGGTTTTGTCACAGATTGCAGTGTGTCAGTGGGGCCAAGGTCAAGTATGAGCGAATACGAAGCTCAATGCAATGCTCTACAACAGGGATTAGGGCAGTGTCATGGAAACGTAAGGGACCATGTCAGCACCCATGTGACCGGTTTTGACATAGATGAGTGCGCCCTCCGATTCGGTGTGGGGTTGATGACGGCTATAGCTTGGACTGCGTATCCAGGTGCCTTGGGGATAGCTGCCCCATTCGTCATGAAACACGCCTTCCAGCACCAGGATTTCTTCGCCACCAGGATGAACATGGGGGTGAAATTGGGTATGCGGAGCCCAGCGAACCAGAGCGGTGCTTACGCCCCCATGCTCGTGCAGGGGTAACACCGAAAGTCCTGGCACCAGTCCTTGATACCACTGGGCTGTGCGGGTTTGTATGCGAATGGTTTCTCGGTCCTGTGAGGAAAATTGCCAGAGTTTCACAAACAATAGGCACCCTGTGGTAGAGGTTGGGGTATGGACTGAGTCAGGAGGGTTGCGCAGGTAATATCCGGGTCCATAGTCGCCGGTTTCGTCAGAGAAAGTTCCCTCTAGAACCAGGATTTCTTCTCCTCCGGGATGACGATGTTGGGGAAATTGAGCCCCCTGCTCGTAGCATACCACGGAGGTGGCACGGGCGACTTCATTCCCCACCCGGTCCAGCATTCTGCGTTTGACCCCAGGTTCAGGGGATTCCATCCAAGGGAGCTCACGGGTATCCATGACGACCCGCAGATCCATGTCCGTATTCATGTTCAGCGGTTTAAAGTATGCATCATTTGGGGCGCATAGCGGTCGCCCACAGCCGCTCCACGGGGGATCAGCAGGTCAATGTGCTGCAGTTCCTCTGGAGAGAGGCTCACCTCCATGGCTTTCAGGTTGTCTTCTAAATGTGGCAGGGTTTTCGAGCCAGGGATGGGGACAATGTCATGTCCTTGTGCCATTACCCAGGCGATGGCCAGTTGCGCGGAAGTGCATCCTTTGCGTTGTGCCAGGTCCTGGATGGCCTGGACCAAGTGGAGATTGGTCTGAAAATTTTCTCCCATGAAACGCGGAGAGCGGCGCCGATAGTCGTTTTCCTCCAGATCTTCCAAACGTTTGATTTGACCTGTCAGGAACCCGCGACCCAGAGGGCTGTAAGCCACGAATCCGATGCCCAAGTCCCGAGTGGTCGGGAGAATATCTTCTTCCACATCACGGCTCCACAGGGAGTATTCGGTTTGCAGTGCGCTGATGGGGTGTACTTTATGGGCGCGGCGCACCGTCGCTGCCGCCGCTTCAGAAAGGCCCAAGTAACGTACTTTGCCTTCCCTGACCAGATCTGCCATGGCCCCTACGGTATCTTCTATGGGAACTTGAAGATCTACCCGGTGTTGGTAATAGAGATCGATGTGATCCACACCCAGACGTTTCAGAGAGGCCTCGCAGCAGCTTTTTACATAGGCGGGGTCGCCACGAACCCCGAGGAACTCACCTTTGTCATTGCGCACATTGGCAAATTTCGTAGCGATTACCACATCTTGACGGCGTCCCTTGATGGCCTTGCCCACCAACGTTTCGTTTGTAAAGGGTCCATACATATCGGCAGTATCAAGAAAATTCACGCCCAGATCCAATGCCCGGTGAAGGGTATCGATGGAAGAAGCGTCATTTCGTTGGCCATAAAACTCTGACATTCCCATGCAACCCAGCCCTAAAGCGCTGACCTTGAGTCCTTGAGTTCCTAACGGCTTTTTGTCCATTCCCATCTCCATGTTTAATTAGTTTCAATGCGTACTATATAGTAACTCGGTGGAGAATGGTTGAGGTGCGGGACAAGTGAGCCGATTGACCTATGGTTTTTAACCCCCAACTGCGGGGTTAAAATGCAGCGACTCCCCCGTTGGAGCGGGGGTCCGTCGCTCCCTCCAGGATGCCATCGGGATAACGGACAATGGCCCCGGCATGACCTACGCTTTGGTCAAAACCCTCTAGGGCCTCGACTTCATGTCCCCACTGGCGCAAAGTCGTAAATACCGCCTCCGGGAACCGGGATTCGAGCTTAAGTGAGTCAGAAGTTTGTCCCCAGGTCCGACCCAGTAGCCAGCGGGGAGCCGTTACCGCTTGCTGCAGGGGTTGGCCGAAGATGGCATGACGGGAAAAAACCGCTGCCTGGGTTTGGGGTTGACCATCGCCACCCATGGTTCCATATACCATGACTCGACCATCGTTCAGCCGAGCTGCTGCGGGATTGAGCGTGTGGAAAGGCATTTTTCCCGGCTCCAGTGCCAGCAGTGAGTGGGGAGCAAGGCTGAAGGAAGCACCACGGTTCTGCCAGTTGATACCGGATTCTGCCAGTACGCAGCCACTGCCAAATTCGTGATAGATGCTTTGGATGAAAGACACAGCCAAGCCATTGCCATCCACGGCACCCAACCATACGGTATCCCCGGGTCCTTTGCCCGCTCCCCAGGGCGCAGCCTGGGAAGGATCGATGGCTCGGGCCATGGCATCAAGACGAAGGGGGTCGAGGAGTGTCTGGGGATCCACTGGACACAGGCGGGGATCGGTCACAAATTGGTCGCGCAGTTGAAAAGCCTGTTTGGTGGATTCGACGAGCAGATGGAGGTGGGCCGCCCCATCGGGGAGTACGGCAGCCAGTCCGGCACGTTCTGCAATGCCCAGTATGGCCAGGGAGACCACGCCTTGGGTAGGCAGGGACATATTATAGAGTGTACCGCTGGCATGGGACAGATGCAGGGGTTCGACGATTTGCGCGTGGTAACGGGACAGATCATCGAGACTGAGTGGAGAGCCGATCTGCTGTAGATCTGCAGCAATGGTTCTGGCAAGGGAGCCACGGTAAAAACTTTCCAGTCCTTCTGTCACCAGACACCTCAAGGTGCGCGCCAGTCGTGGTTGGTAAAAATATTCTCCGGCCTTGGGGGCGTCCCCTTCCGGAGAGAGGAACGTGCTGGAAAATCCCGGTTGCTTGACCAATTCGGCCCATTTTTGGGTAATCGTGGTGGAATGTCCGGAGGTGACGGGGATACCCTGGGAAGCATAATGGATGGCATCCGCTAATAAGGCGGCGAGGGGTATGTGCCCCCCCCATGAGCGACTTAATTCTAGGGCAGCCTGCCACCCACCCACGGTCCCTGCGACGGTATTGGCCGCCCACGGGCCACGAAACGGAATGGAGGTCATTCCTTGGGACTGATAAGCCTCACGGGTGGCGAGTTGGGCAGCTCCTCCACAAGCCCGAATGGTTAAGGGATCACCCGTTGGAGGAACGATCAGCCAGAAACCATCTCCGCCAATACTGTTCATGTGAGGATAGACCACGGCAATGGTGGCTGCCGCGGCAATCATGGCTTCAATGGCATTACCACCGTTACGCAGGATCAATAGCCCTGACTCCGCAGCCAGATTATGAGGAGCCGTTACCATTCCACGTGTCCCCAATGCAGTTTGCAACATGCTTCCTCTCCGTTATCAGAAATACTTATATTTTTTTCGTAAGGGCTTCAATACCATCAGGGCAAGGAACGCTGCCAACAAATCCAGGACAATAACGATATCGAATACCGGCAGCCAACTTCCGGTCATTTCGTGCAACTGGGCTGCCAAGGGCCCGCCAAGTACTGAACCCACCCCTTGTGCCATGTAAAGAAAACCATAGTTGGCGCTGGCATGGCGTTCTCCAAAGGTATCTGTCAGCGTAGAGGGAAATAGTGAAAAAATTTCTCCCCAACCGAAAAACACAACTCCAGACAACAGGATGAATAATACGGGATCCGTCCGGAAATTAAGCCAGGCCAGCATGGAAAGGGTTTGCTCACTGCTTTAGCAACCTGCACCGCCTCAATGACGAAGTCGGAGCGTGGATTGGTGCGTCGACCAACCCCCCCCGCCTAAAAATGTCGTATGCTTATTGAATGGCGATAGTAACAGCACGGCAAATAGCGTTCGCAGTGCATTGTGCACTATCTATAGTGCTTTGGGATAGGAGCAGGAGGGCTAATATAGTCCGCAAGCGACAACATGACGTTTCATCTTAACGAACAACGCGAAGATCTGTACCCAGGGGTGCAATACCATGGTGCAATTACTCGTGCAGGGCAGGTATAACAGTTACCCGGGTCCTTTTGTGGAGATCAAGCGTTCGCGCGTTATTTTGTCCCTGACACGTCCACTTCCACGCGGCGATCAGGCTGTAAACAAGCGATCAACTTCTTGGTGGCTTTCGTGCCCACGCATTCTCCAGGTTTGGTGATTGGATCCGTACCGTCAGTCCCTTTGGCGGTTATTTTTGCTGCGGGGATCGCGGTTGAGCCCACCAAGTAGGCCTTGACTGCTTCAGCACGACGCGTTGACAACTTCATATTGTAAGCATGGGTGCCAATTCTGTCGGTGTGTCCTGTCACTGTGATGGTGCTGTACTTGGTGCCCTTAAGTTCTGCGGCTAGTTTGTTCAAAGCAGCTTTCCCTTCAGGTTTCACGGTAGACTTATCAAACCCGAAGAGAGAATCTGCCGTAAAAGTGACCCTTTTTGGCGCTGGCGGGGGGATGACGACTGCCGGTTCGGGTGGTGCGGAAGCAATGACAACAGGTACAGGCTCTGCTGCACGCGGCGCAGGAGCAGGGGTTGGTGCCGGTTTTTTTGCGCCAAAGCGGTAGACTAAGCCCACGGAAATTAAATCGATATCGCCTTGGTTGCCGATCCCATCGTTTATTCTGTAGCGCTCTGCCTCCAACCGCAATCCAACTGAGTCATTAACGGCGTACTGCAGACCAAGACCTGCCTTGTAATTGGCTTCGCTTTTACTGGGGTTGGCGTTGAGCACATGGACCAATCCACTGCCCGTAAAGGAATCCCTGGCATCAGCATAAATGAAGCCTACCCGAGCAATGGCCGAAAACTTCTCGGTGATGGGCAGAGTTCCAACCAGGTCCAGGTTTTCCCCCTGGATCTGAACGTTACCGTGTAGCGAACCGGCCGGAGCGGTGGTGGAGGTAAAGCCAAAATTCCCCAGATTGAAGTATCCTCCTTCAACCGCAAAATAGTTGTTGAAGCGGTGTCCAGCAAACAATTTGTAGCCCGTGTCGCGGTTGTCGTCAGTGATGTTGGTTGTGGAAAACCCGCTGACCAGAAGACTGTTGGTGATTCGTGGGTCATCAATCTTGGCTTTTGACTGGCCTACATTGCCACCAATATACCAGCTTGAATCGTCCGCGATGGCGAATGGGCTGACCATCAGTGTGAGCGCTATTAAACTTATTGCCCCTGAGGCCCTTGTTCTTTTCATGTTTTTCTCCAGAATTGTGCGGTGCATAGAAAATAATCTGAGATGCATCATTACGGGGCAGGTACGTTAATAACGGTATTAACCATCGTGACGGATGCGCCCAAGGATAAAACCCTGCCATTCAGAGTAACTAAGGCAACGTTGCCAGCAGTGGAGAACGTGGCACCGGACTGAGAAATGATGGTTCCCTCCATGGTTCCACCCCCAACTCCATTGATTGTTGCCGCACTACCGACCTGCCAATACACATTCTTGGCTTGGGCAGGGGGGATCAGTATGACGTTTCTAGGGCTTGTGTCGCCCACGGTGAGAGAGGACGCGGATTTGAAGACCCACACTGCGTTCGCATTGCCTAGAGGGTCGAGGGTCAGATCGCCACCAGTAATTGCGAAGCTGGTACTGGAACTATACACTCCAGGTTGGATGGTCTGTCCGCCCAGATTGGCGGGTGCTGTTCCGGTAACCGCCATTGCACTCAAGGTTCCATATGCGGTTCTTGCGTCAGCAACCGCCTGGGTTGCAATGGCGCAATAGGCAGGGTTTATAGTGATTGTCGGGCCTGTGGTAGAAACGGTGCAGGTATAAATCGTTCCGTTCACCGAACCGATATTGAGAGGTGTTTGCGTGTATATATCCCCAGCCGTATCGTGGAACCCAGTTATGGATGAAGTTGTTGTGGCGATAGTCCCAATGTCACCATTGATGACCGTGTATATTCCCTGATTGGTCATTCCGGCGGTACCCCCGAACGTCCCGAAAGTGGACGATGTTCCAAGGACGGATGGCAATTGAGTGTGATCACCGGATTTGATGGTCTGATTTTCAGGTTGGATGATGGGTTG
>VFSW01002368.1_pt1 | contig 28446 bp, 16 predicted proteins | sample 5358111 | NCBI WGS metagenome assembly VFSW01 (sample SAMN11554181, study PRJNA540505) | mine drainage metagenome | isolation source: sediment from site ElyBrook_90M | place: USA: Ely Copper Mine, Vershire, VT | collected 2017 | reverse complement strand
ATGTTCACCTGCAACAGGGCGGGATGGGGGTGGGGGGATCAGAGAGGGGGAATTGCTCCAGGAAATACTAGACGGAAATTCAACATGCTGCGAGCGCAGGCTGCGCCTACGGCATATCCCGAACCGAGGTGGAATATCGAAACGCCGGAGAGAGGCGGCTACCTTGCACGGAAAGCCGCCTTAAAACCGTTGCCTTACTCAACTATACCCTTCAGGAATGCCGTCAGGCGGCGCGGCGCTGTTCGACGGGTTGGTCCGCGGGCGCTTGAACGGGCACCAGGGAACCGGGATTGGTGGTATGAAAGCGGCACAAAACTTCATTGGTCGTATCCTGCAGCCGTGTATTCGGCTTGTGCAGCTTCCGCGTTGCCTTGCTAGCCAGTTGACAGAGCTGGTAGCGATTGGACACCTGAGAAAGTGCCCCAAATACCAAATCAGAACGCATTACGAATTTCTCCTTCAAAATCAGTTGCCCAGACGGCACTCCTTGGCGCCGACGGTGCAACTGGCAGTTAAACAGGTACCGAGCCGCTCCCACAGCCCTCATCCACCCTTTTAGACGCACGAGTTGCGCATCCAGTTCAAAAAACTTAGATGCAACTTAATGCGTAAGGGAACAGGTATTTCATCACCTGCCTGGGATACTGATTGCCGCGCCAGAAATTCACGTGCTCCGCATTTCTGTTCTGGTGCGCCACAAAAAAACACACCAGAGCATCAACCGATGAGCCTGGGCTCAAAACTGATGCGGGAAATAACAGAGAAACACTTAAATAGTGCCGTGCAATCTATCCTTGTGGATGGCACTCATGAATGTATACCCAGTCGAATTTAGGGTCAACTACTTTTTTATAATTTTCGCACCACCGGGCGTCCTCGTCGCATATTGTGATTTACATCGTATAAATCGTTTTTTTAGTTAAATATACGGACGGATCGCGTTGAACTTGAGAGGTCCTGATGTGCTTTGCGGGAGCGTTGGCTGCGGCCGCAACTGCACGGGAAGTGTGTGGCGTAGCCTTTGCTGCCGCAGGTCTGGAGGGGTAGAGAGGCGGCCGGAGAGCGGCCGCTATGCCCAATAACTGCGGTCGAGGGTGCGGTACTGGATGGCCTCGGCCAGGTGGGCGACGCTCAGACTCTCGGCTCCCTCGAGGTCGGCGATGGTGCGGGCCACTTTAAGGATGCGGTCGTGGGCGCGGGCGGTAAGGCCCTGCTGCTGCATGGCGCGCTCCAGCAGGCGCTCGGCGTCGGGGCCGAGTTCGCAGTAGGCGCGAATCTGGCGGGTGGTCATTTGCGCGTTGGAGTAAATTTTCTCTCCCGCTTTTTTGAAGCGCTGTTGCTGGCGATCGCGGGCGGCGAGCACCCGGGAGCGAATTTCGGCGGAGCCCTCGGCTGCCGCCTTGCCGCGCAGCTCCTTATATTGAACGGCCGGCACCTCGATGTGGATGTCGATGCGGTCCAGCAGCGGGCCGGAGATCTTGGCCACGTAGCGCTGAATCATGGGCGGAGTGCACATGCACTCCCGGGACTTGTCATTGAAATAGCCGCAGGGGCACGGGTTCATGGCCGCCGCCAGCATGAAGCGCGCGGGAAAGCTGAGCGACATGGAGGCGCGTGCGATGGTCACCGTGTGATCTTCAAGAGGCTGACGCATGACTTCCAGCACGTTGCGCGGAAACTCCGGCAGTTCATCAAGAAACAGAAGGCCGTTGTGAGCGAGAGAAACTTCGCCGGGCCGGGGCACGATGCCGCCGCCGATCAGCCCGGCATCGGAGATGGTGTGATGCGGCGAGCGGAACGGTCGCTGCGTGACGAGGCCAGCCGCTGCGTCCAGCACGCCTGCCACGGAGTGAATCTTGGTGGTTTCCAGTGCCTCGTCAAACGAAAGTGGGGCGAGGATGGACGGCAGCCGCTTGGCCAGCATGGTTTTGCCGGAGCCGGGCGGGCCGATCATGAGAATGTTGTGGCTGCCTGCCGCGGCCACTTCAAGGGCTCGCTTGGACGTCTGCTGTCCGCGCACGTCTTTGAAGTCAACAGCAAAATGTTGCAGCTCGCCGAGCAACTCCTCAGTTGCCACGCGGTAAGGCTCGCGTTGAATCACGCCCACCACCGCGGAGTTGAGCAGTTCCAACACATCCAGCAGCGAGGAGATGGGGTAGACGTTCACGCCTTCAACAACTGCGGCCTCGGCGGCATTGGCGGCGGGCAGTATGAGGTTGGGAATATTTTTCTCGCGCGCGAGGATGGCCACCGGCAACATGCCGGGAATGGGGCGCACACTGCCGTCGAGGCCCAACTCGCCCACCAATAGAAAGCGGCTCAGGTCATTTACCTGCAGCGCGCCGTACGCACCCAGGATGCCGACGGCGATGGGCAGATCGAAGCCGGAGCCTTCTTTTTTCAGATCGGCAGGCGCCAGATTGATGGTGATGTGCGTGGGCGGAATCGAGTAGCCGGAGTTCTTGATGGCGGCGCGCACGCGGTCACGGCTTTCGCGAACGGCGGCGTCGGGCAGGCCGACGGTGTGGAAGTGATCCTGGTCGGCGACGATGCCGCTGTAGTCGACTTCGACATCAATAAGGTTGGCGTCAATTCCATAGACGGCCGCGCTGAGGGCTTTAAAGAGCATGAGGGTGGCTTGGAGCGAGTGTAACAGAAGACAGTTATCAGTAGCCGGTCACTTGTCACTCCAACACCAGCGGCAAGCAACGAATCGCTGACCGCTGACAACCAATCTCTGCTCTCTGGTCCCTGTTTCCCGCTACAATCACATGCGTGACTACGAGTTTCTTTGACCTGTACAAGATCGGCGTCGGTCCATCGAGTTCGCATACGATGGGGCCCATGCGCGCGGCATGGCGTTTTGCGCGAGGGCTTCAGGAGCGCGGCTTGCTGGATCGCGTTGTGCGCGTGCAGGCGGAACTGTTTGGCTCACTGGCGCTTACCGGGCTGGGCCACGCTACGGACCGCGCTGTGCTGCTGGGCCTGGCAGGCAATGAACCGGCGACGATTGATCCCGCGGCAATTGAAATGACCGTTGCCGACCTTCGCGCTGCGAAGCGGATTAAGCTGAATGGTGCGCAGTCGATTCCGTTTGATGAAGCGCGCGATTTGTTGTTCCGGCGCGACGTGATGTTTCCGCCAGGCGCGCAGATGCAACATCCCAACGGGCTGCGGGTCACTGCGTATGACGCGGCAGGCACGGCGTTGGACGAACGCACTTTCTTTTCTATTGGCGGCGGTTTCATTGTTGAAGATGGCGCTGCGCAATCTGCCGAGAAGCAGCAGGCCGCAATCCCGTTTCCATTTCACACTGCCGCGGAACTGCTGGCCACTGCGCATGCTAACGAACTCTCTATCAGCCAGTTGATGCTGGAGAACGAGTGTGCACTCGTTCCACATGACGCAGCGCAGTCGCCAGTGGAGTTGGTGCGCGAAGGCATCGATCGCATCTGGCTCGCGATGCAGGATTGCGTGCGGCGCGGCATGGCGACCGAAGGCATTCTACCCGGCGGCTTGAATGTAAGGCGCCGCGCTCATCGGCTGGCCGAGCGATTGCACGCGAAAGAAGCAGACGGCTTTCACGGCGATCCGCTGGCGCCGCTTGATTGGGTCACGGTCTACGCCATGGCGGTGAACGAAGAAAACGCCGCAGGCGGTCGCGTGGTGACTGCGCCTACGAATGGCGCGGCGGGCGTAGTGCCGGCAGTGGCGCATTACTATGACCGCTTTGTGCCCGATGCAGACCACGAAGGCATCGTGCGTTTCTTTCTTACGTCGGCAGCCATCGGCATCCTATATAAGGAGAATGCTTCCATCAGCGGTGCGGAGGTTGGCTGCCAGGGCGAGGTGGGTGTGGCCTGCTCCATGGCCGCGGGCGGGCTGACTGCTGCGCTGGGCGGGAGCAATGGACAAATCGAGCACGCTGCCGAGATTGCGATGGAACACAACCTGGGCATGACGTGCGATCCCATCGGCGGGCTTGTGCAGATTCCGTGCATCGAGCGCAACGCTATGGGAGCAGCCAAGGCGGTGCACGCCTCGCGTATCGCGCTCAATGAGTCCGAGGCGCACAAGGTTTCGCTCGACCAGGTGATCCGCACGATGTATCTGACCGGCCTGGATATGCAATCGCGCTATAAGGAAACCAGCCTGGCCGGGCTTGCGCTGAACGTGATCGAGTGCTGACCGTTTTTGAGGACCATCCAATTGCAGATTCCGGAAAATGAACCGATCAACGCTGCGCTGGTTGAAGCGCCACAGCAGCCTGCCGCCGCGGAGGCTGCGATCGCGCCCGTGTGGCACACCGTGGTGCTGGTTGCGGGCATTGTCGCTATCTCCGTTACCGGATCCTCGCGGCTATCGCCTTTGAACGGTTCACCGCACCGGCTCACAACCTATGGCTTATCGGCCGCGATGGAGTTGGTGATGTTGGGCTGGGTCGCTTTTGGGTTGCGGCTTCGCAAGATTCCCTTGCGGTCGATGCTGGGCGCGGTCTCAAGCGACGTTCGCTCCATCGCGGTGGACATCGGCGTTGCACTTGTGTTCTGGGTGGTTGCACTTACGGTTCTAAGTACGCTGGGTATTCTCTGGTCGCGGGTTGAAGCGGTTGTCACACATCATCAGCCGGCAATCCATGACGGAAAGACTCCTGCGATAGACCCGTCGCAACGGCAGGCGGTGCGCGCGCTGGCGCAATTGGCGCCCTCGAATGGAGAGGAGACCGCCGCATGGGCATTGCTGTGCGTATTAGCCGGTGTTGTGGAGGAGATTGTGTTTCGCGGTTACCTGCAACGGCAGTTCACCGCGTGGGCGCGCGGCGCAGCGACTGCGGGTGTGGTGTTTTCCGCGCTGATGTTTGGCGCAGCGCATGGTTACCAAGGTGTGCGCAACATGGTGCTGCTGGCCGTTTTCGGCGTGCTTTTCAGTTCGCTTGCACTGTATCGCCGCAGTCTGCGCGCGGGAATTTTTGCGCATAGCTGGCACGATCTCATCGCCGGATTAGCGCTGGCATCGCTCAGGTCGCGCCATCTTCTTTGACTCATCAGGCCATCGGGCGTTTCGTTGCGGAATAATTGTTACCACTTTTTCCACTTTGCATTCGTTTTTTGCTTGACACTGATGAAGCATGAATCTATACATTCCTCAACTGCAATAAGTTTTGCAGGATCGATGCAAACCATCGAAAAGGGAGAATAGGCAAATGGCAACTAAGAAAGCAGCCAAGAAGGCACCCGCGAAGAAGGCCGCCAAGAAGGCAGCGAAGAAGAAGTAGTAGCGGACCATCCAACCAAAAGGCAACACTGAGGGGGGCGCATCCAGCGTCCCCCTCAATGTTTGTGGAGAAGGATTAGACTTGCATTGGAAAGGTACGGTCGAGAACGCTATGACGCGTCGCCGCTGGATTGCCGAGCATTGGGATGAGGCCACCGCAACACTGGTGGGAGCGCAGGCCGAACACATGACCCGCGTACTACGCGCCCAGCCGGGCATGGAGGCGGACGTCGTTGCGGGCGGCCACGTCTTTCATGCGGAAGTGGCTGCCGTTACTCCTCAGGAAGTTCGCTTTAACCTGATTGCGGAGCTTGTCGCTGAGCCTGCGTTGCCGGTGACGCTGGTGGTTGCCGTTTATAAATTCGACCGCATGGAATGGGCAATCGAAAAGGCAACGGAGTTGGGCATTGCCGCGGTGGCGCCGGTGATTGCGCGACGGACCGAGAAACACCTGGCCCTGGCCGCAGAGAAGCGTGCCGAGCGCTGGCGGCGTATTGCGCATGAGGCGGCACAGCAATCGCGTCGCTCGGACGTGCCGCTGATTTATGATCCGGTGCCTCTGGCGCATAGGGTGAAAGAGGTGTCGAGCGCAGTGCGCTTTGTGCTGGCCGAGCAGGAGCGCACCGTGACCCTGCGCGGCGCGATGGAAGAAGCCGTGGCCGCGGCGCAGGAAGAGATGCCTGCACTGGAGGTTGCGGTGGGTCCTGAAGGCGGCTGGGCTCCGGCGGAGGAAGCGCTGTTCGACGCCAACGGTTGGCGCGCCGTCTCGCTGGGCCCGCGCATTCTGCGCGCGGAGACAGCGGCCATCTCCGCGCTGGCGGTGGTGGCTTCGTTTCTTGAGTAGAGGAGCGTAAGCGGCTTATGGCGCGGTTGAAGCCGCGCCCTTTCAAAGCAACGATTTCGGAGTGCGAGGGAGTTTGGCTACAGTGATACCCCGCGCTTCCAGGGGATGAAATCGTTCTGCCCCAGTAGCTCGGCCTTGGTGGAACGCTCGCCGCTGGCCACCTCCATGCACAGATCGAGCAGCTTTTCCGCGCAGGCGGGAATCGTCATCTCGCCGGTGACGATGCCGCCGGCGTCGAAGTCGATGATGTCGCCCATGCGCTCGGCGAGCGTGGAGTTGGTGGAGATTTTTATAACCGGCGCAACCGGGTTGCCGGTGGGCGTTCCCAGGCCGGTGGTGAACAGGACAAGATTTGCGCCAGCGCCGGCTTGCGCGGTTACGCACTCCACGTCGTTGCCCGGCGTGCAGAGCAGGTTGAGTCCCGGCGTGGTGGCGTACTGGGGAAAGTCAAGAACGTCGCGCACCGGTGCGATGCCGCCCTTGCGCGCAGCGCCCGCGGACTTGATGGCGTCGGTAATCAGGCCGTCTTCGATGTTGCCCGGCGAGGGATTCATCTCGAATCCCGAATGCACCGCCTTGGCGCGTGCCTGGTAGGCCTGCATCAAATCGTAAAAGCGCTGGGCCAGCTCATCGGTGGAGCAGCGGTTGATCAGTTCCTGTTCCACACCGTGCAACTCGGGAAACTCGCTGAGCAGAGTGCGGCCGCCGATGCCGACGAGCAGGTCCGACAGATAGCCGATGGCCGGGTTGGCGGAGATACCGCTGAATCCATCTGAGCCGCCGCACTTGAGTCCTACAGTGAGCGCGTAGAGCGGCGCTGGCGCGCGCCGGGCGCGATTGGCCTCAACGAGCGCGGCAAAGGTTTCGTCCAGAGCCCGGCTCATCAGCGCTGACTCGCGGCCGGTTCGCTGCTGATCGAAAACCAGCACGGGTTTGTGCATCTCGGGATCGCGCGCGCGCAGTTCGTCCATCAACATACTGGCCTGCGCGTTTTGGCAGCCCAGGCTCAGCACCGTGGCGCCGGCCACGTTGGGATGGTGGATGTATCCGGCGAGCAATCCGCAGAGCGCCTGCGCATCCTGGCGCGTGCCGCCGCAGCCGCCCTGGTGCGTGAGAAAGCGGATGCCGTCGAGATTTGGGAAGACCCGTTCCGTGCGTGCAGTCGCAATTTCGGCTGTGGCGCCTCCGTTGCCGCTGGCCTGCCGCGCGACGAGCTGGCGCACCTGCTGGCGATAACCGGAGTGTGCGCTGCCGTAGCCGAGTTCTTCTTCGAGCGCTTCTTTCATCTGCTCCACGTTGCGGTTTTCGCAGAAGACGAGCGGCAGCACCAGCCAGTAGTTGCGCGTGCCCACCTGCCCGTCCGCGCGGTGATAGCCCATGAAGGTGCGCGGGGCCAACGCGGAGGCGTCGGGCAAAGAGAATGAGACCGGCTGCCGCGTGGCAGTGTACGCACCGGCGCGATGGCGCACGTTGCGCGCGGTGAGCAGGCCGCCGCGCGGAATGAGCTCGACTGCTTCGCCAACCACCATGCCGTAAAGAAAGATCAGGTCGCCGGGGCTCAAATCAACGAGCGCCAATTTGTGTTTGGCGGGAATGGCCTGCGTGACGGGGCAGGAGGATGGCGACGACGCAGGACCAAAGCCCACCACAGTTCCAGCATTGAGAGACGTGAGCGCCACCAGAACGTTGTCGCGCGGGTCGATGTGCAGCACGGTTTCCGGCATGGAGGAGATTTCCTTGGAGTTGAGTCAGGCAGCTCGCTTTAAAGACTGCACCAGCCAAGGATACAACTCAACCGTCCTATTCGCATCAACACACATCGTCTATCATCGATGCTTCTTGCGAGATTGGCTTTGAGGAGACACGCAAATGAAGGCTGTGGTGCTGGAAGGGCCGGGACAGGCCGCGTTGAAAACCGTGCCGGAGCCGCAGTCGGCAGGCGCGGATGACATTTTGCTCGAAGTGCGGATGGTGGGTTTGTGCGGCAGCGATCTGAACTCGTATCGCGGGCGCAATCCGCTGGTGAGTTTTCCACGCGTTCCCGGTCACGAGGTTGCGGCGACCGTGCACGAGTTGAATGCGGCGCATCCTGAATGGCAGCCGGGTACGGCGGTCACCCTGTCGCCTTACACAAACTGCGGGCGCTGCGCGGCCTGCCTGCGCGGGCGGCCGAATGCCTGCCAGTTCAACCAAACCCTGGGCGTGCAGCGCGATGGCGCGCTTACCCAGTTCATCGCCGTTCCCGCTGAGCGGCTTTACCGCGCTGATCTCACACTTAAAGAGCTGTGCCTGGTTGAGCCGCTTACGGTGGGCTTTCACGCGGCGGCGCGTGGGCGTGTTAGGCCGCAAGATACGGTGGCCGTCTTCGGATGCGGCGGAGTGGGGCTGGGCGCCGTGGCCGGAGCAGCGTTTCGCGGAGCAACGGTGATTGGACTGGACCTGGACGACGACAAGCTTGCAACCGCCCGCAAGGCCGGAGCGGCTCACGCCGTCAACACCGCGAGCGGCGATCTGCATGCGCAACTGGCGGAGTTGACCCAGGGCCGCGGGCCGGACGTGATTATTGAGGCCATCGGGCTACCGCAGACATTTCGCGCGGCCGTTGAAGAAGTTGCATTCACCGGGCGCGTGGTCTACATCGGCTACGCCAAGGAGCAGGTGGCGTATGAGACGCGGCTGTTTGTGCAAAAAGAGCTGGACATTCTTGGCTCGCGGAACGCGCTGCCTGAGGATTTTCATGCGGTGATCCAGATGCTGGAGGCGCATCGCTTTCCGGTGGAGGAGGCGGTTACGCACACGGTTCCCATGGAAGATGCGCCAGGCATTCTGGAGGCGTGGAGCGGCGCGCCTGCACGCTTTAGCAAGATCATGATCGCGGTCGGCTGAGCGCGGAGCGGTGCGTTTGGTTCTGACCCGCGCGTCTTATTTAAATATGTGCAAAGTGCAGCAGAAGGCCAGCCAGCGCGCCCCCGAGCAGCGGGCCCGCGATGGGAATCAGCGCATAGCCCCAGTTCGATCCGCCTTTGCCAGGAATGGGCAGCAGTGCGTGAACGAGCCGCGGGCCAAGGTCGCGCGCGGGGTTGATGGCGTAACCCGTGGTGCCGCCCAGTGAGAGGCCGATGCCCCAGACAAGGCTGGCCACCAGCCACTGGCCCATGCCCGCCGCCGGGCCGGTTGCGGAAACTCCGCGAGAAAAGATGGCCCCTGCCACCACCACCAGAACCATTGTGCCGATGACTTCGCCGGCGAAGTTGGAAAGCGGGCTGCGCACCGCGCCGTTGGTGCAGAAGATGCCCAGCTTGGCTGCCGGGTCGGGCGTGAGCCGCCAGTGAGGCGCGTAGTGCAACACTGTCAGCGCCGCGCCGCCCATTGCGCCCAGCAACTGCGCCGACCACAGGCTGAGAAGCTGCGAGTAGTTTCCGCTGACGATTGCACTGGAGAGCGTGATGGCTGGGTTCAGGTTGGCGCCGGGACTGCCGAAAGCCTGCGCCACCAGCACGCCGCAGAGCACGCCCAGCGCCCATCCGGTGGTGACCACGATCCAGCCGCCGTCTGCCGCGTAGGATTTGCGCAGGGTGACTCCGGCGCAAACGCCGTTGCCCAGCAGCACCAGAATCAACGTGCCCAAAAATTCGCCAAACCAGGGAGAATGCATTCAGTTTTTCCTAACGCCTGCGCTGCTGCCAGTGGGTTGAGCAAGATGGCAGAGAGCAATAACTTACACAATTTGCGGAACTCAAGCATTCTGCACTGTCGGGCTCTGGTTCGCCAAGGGGGGCGCGCGTGCGGGGAGTGGCGCATTCTTCGTACAGAGCACGATCGGGGAAGAATATGCCGAAGAGCGCGCGGTTTGTCGCTTCGATTCGGCTGCTGCGCCTGCGTGCGGTTCAGTTCATGAGATGGGGCTCTATCATATGTCTGACTGGCTTATAGCAGTTAGGGAAAACCCCGCACGGCGAGAGCCAGCCCCCGCATATTTACCAGGCCTTTCGGCTCAAGCTTCTCGAAGTGGTGGCTATAAGAAGCACGCTTACCCTGGACCGCCATAAAGTCCAACCTACGAAGTGTTCCTCCGGCCAACTTCGTCCGGCGGAACACTTCACAGAAGTCACTAAGTCGCAAATTGTGCTGTGGTGTTCTCTATGAAATCAATTCCACAGCGCCATAGAAAAGTGATTGATGCCTTCCTATTTTTCGCTTAGTGTCAACTCTTCAACTACTTTGCCGCACTTACCATGTCGGCAACTTGATACAGGTTAGTCGACAAAATTGTCCGAAGCTTGTCAAAATGCTCCATGGTTGTGCCGATCTCCATATCCGGGTGAGCCTTTTTGAAGACCTCCGCATAGTGCGGGTCTTCAAAAATAGCGTTCCAACTCGGATACACATCCACGGTTACAGCCTGATACTTAAGGTCACTCCCATTGGGCAACACCTGCATATTGACCGACCACCCGCTTCTCGCTCCATCCTTTGCCATCAACTCTGCCATCGGTTGCCAAATCTTCTTCTCGTAGGCCAGCCAATCCTGCGTGTCGGCAACCTTCATGTAATTCACAATGAAGTAGTCGCCCTTTTTCATAGAACCTACGAAGGCGACGTTCTGGAATAGGTTGTTTGAGATCAACTTAACCAGGGAGTTGCGACGGTCCACGAATTCCTGGGCTGTGGTCGTCAGTCCGGCCTTTTTCAGTACAGCACTCAGGTCGTCCCTGCCCATAGGCTCAGTCGGCACTCCTGGATACATTGAAATACTGAGATAGTCGCACTCCGCAGAGGCGCCCTCAGGTATTTCAGCCCGCAACAGGAACCATGTGGAGACTGCACCGGAATCTGCTCTTGCCTGTGCCACCTTGTGAAGGTCTTCCGCGGCCCACTTATGATATTCGCTTTCTTGTCCCGGTTTTACTTTGATGCAGGCAACTCTGTGATAGCCGCTCGGCGCTTGCTGGGCAACCAGAGCAACAGAAAACGCCGCTACAAGAGCGGCACTGAACAACGAACGGGGAATTATCATCGGAACCTCCATTTTTGGGGCTCTAACGGGCGGGGGATATTTGCTTGGTTTACAGTTTCGAGTCCCCACGCAAACATACAGCACAATGTTGGGCGATGTAATCGTTATTTTTTACTTTCTCACTTACAGAGATTAGTTCTGCAATGGAGCCTTTCGCTCGCTGAGGGCGCACTCATGTGTTTTCTACCGAGCTGAAAGCCGGGAATGGATACCGCGAACCCCACCCCGGTCCCGATACGAGGAGATGTATTTTCCCATCCCATCCTCCGCAGAGTGCGAACGGGTGGGCACCTTTATTGGTGTGAGTTCAAGCCAGGACCAGCCGCTGTGCAGGAGTTTAACTGCGATCGGAACCTGCGTTATCATTGGGTTGAATGACTTTTCCGATCAAAATTTGTGTTGTGTGCGGTGAGGAGTTTGAGCTCAAGCCAGATAAGCCCGGCTTTGCGAATCGCTGCCCCGAGTGCAGTGCGCCGGAGTCAACGGACTCCGGTGACGAGCGCTCTGTGGACGCTTTCGACCGCAAGGTCCAGAGTGAAGTGAACGAGGCGCGACGGCGCGCGATGCGCGACCTTCTGTACCGCAAGGATCGCTGACGGTTCCTTCCGCGCCCACCCAGGAATCATCTGCAGGTGGCAGCCGCAAGGCAGGGGATATTTGCTCGCGTTTCGAGGTCCGCGTTGGGCGTCATCTGCGTTGCAACGATTACCGCTAAGGCTTCGGTGGAACTGGCTGATCTGCGCCGATCGACGCGCCGGAGTACTTTGGCCAGTGGGTGAGCAGTTCATTCACCACGGTGTGGCCCACGGTATAGGCGGCTTCGAGCGAGGGCAGGTAGGCGCTATAAGCGCCGATTCGCTGGCGTGCCAGGCTGTCGGCGGCGTTCATTCCGCGCGGCTGCTGGTCAAAGTTGCTCACCGTACGCAGCACCAGGATGCGCTGCCAGTCCACGCGCCCGGCGCTGGCCAGGCTCTTGAGCGAGAGCAGCGTGCCGGTGTCCTCCATTGCCGTTGTGGCAAACTGCCCTTGGCCGCTGGTGAAATAACTCACCCACTGCGTGGCCCAGGCGTCGAGGAGCTTGCCGTGCCAGTAGGTCGAGGAGGATATCTCGTCGCCCATGCTGACAAACGGCGGGCGCTGTGCGGCGGCTCCGTCAAAGCGGTTGCGAATCTCTTTCAGTTTGTCTGAGTCGCCCAGCGGCACGGTGCGCGTCAGGTTGTAGGCCCACTCCGTGAGGCCGGCATTCAGCGCGTATACCTGGCCATCGAGCGGTGCGGCAGGCGGTTCAAAGGGGCGTGCCTTGCGCAGAGGGATCAAACCGGTGGTCCAGTCGGGCGGAATTTCGCGGGCGTCGATCTCGTAGCCCAGGTCCCCATCCACCACCCAGCGCGCCCATGCCGCCGAACCCAGTGAGATGCGTTCAGGGTTGCCGCCCGCGATTCCGGCGATGATCCAGTAGGCATGGCTCAGGTCAAAGCGCGGGTCAAGGCCAAGCGCCATGATGGTGGCCGCGGCGTGCGCCGTGCCCTGGCCGGTCAGCACAACCATCTCGCCGCTGGAGTTCATACGCACGGCATGGTAACCGGCGGCCAGGGGGAAAACCCGGTCCAAATGGTCGCGCTCTACCCAGTATTGGAGTTCTCCCGGCTGGTCGCCGGTGTCCTGGCCCACCTCAAACATGGCCACCACCACCACCTTCACCGGAACGCGCCGGGGCGCGGCCATGAGCTCTAAACCATGAGCGGAGAGCAGGATCACCATCAAAGCGCAGAAAACCCGGCATCGGCAGGACATATCTCGATAGTATGCAACGGACGGGCAGGTGCACTCAGCGGGGCGTCGCGACAGGTGAGACAACGCAGGTTTTACCTTGAATCCATCCTGGAGTGGCATAATCTAAGAAAACATAGCAATTTTCCAGGGCAGCGCAATTCCATTACCGGACCAGCCATCAACCGGCTGCGAAGTGCTGTTCCTGTATGACCGCTGAGTCGGACTGAACGCGAAGGACCTGAACGTTGTTGTCTGTTTCGCAAATCCGTGCCTGCCTCCCAGGCGGGCTGCTTCCGCTTTTTTTTCATAAGCGCTTTTGCCGCAGGAACCTAATCCACAAACGTTTTCGAAATTCCATTTTGAGGAGAACCAGAACGCAATGAAATGTACTCATGCGACCCAAAAGAACTGCCGCTGGAGTGTGCGCGGCGTGTTCTTCTGTCTCTCGATCATGTTGATGCTGGCACTGCCCGCGCTTGCGCAGGATGCCGGTTTCGGCTCCATCAGCGGCACCGTGACTGATCCCAATCACTCGGTGGTGGCCGGAGCCAAGGTTATCGTGCTTCAGACCGACACCGGCATCAAGCGCGAACTGGAAACCAGTTCGGCGGGCACTTACTCGGCCACCTTCCTGAAGCCGGGCCATTATGATGTGATGGTTTCTGCGCCGGGGTTTACCGGTGTCCATCGCACAGGCCTCACGGTGCCGGTCGGCCAGATTCTTACGATTGATATTGAGCTTCCGGTCGCGGGCGCGCAATCCACGGTGACCATCACGGGAGAAGCTCCCCTCATCGACACGGAGAAGATCGGCGCATCGCAGGAGATTGGGCAGAGCATGCTCTCAAGCCTGCCGATCAACGGCCGCCGCTTTGATGAAGTGGTGCTGCTGACGCCCAACGTGGCTCCTGACGGCACCAGCGGCCTTATCGCCTATCGCGGCGTATCGGGACTCTACAACACCAACCTGATCGACGGCGCCAACAACAACCAGGCGTTCTTCTCTGAGGCGCGCGGCCGCGCTATCGGCGCACCTTACGTGTACTCGACGGATTCGATTCAGGAGTTCCAGTCGGCCTCATCTTCCTATGGCGCGGAGTTCGGCCAGGCTGCCGGTGGCCAGATCAACGCGGTCAGCAAGTCGGGCACCAACCAGTACCACGGCGACCTGTTCTATTACCTGCGCTATCCTACCCTGAACGCGCTGGACCCGTACGGCAAGGCGAACGGCCTGTTTACCCAGCCCGTCCATCAGCAGCACCAGTTCGGCGGATCGGTGGGCGGTCCCATCCTGCACGACAAGCTGTTCTTCTTCTTCACCTATGACGGCTTCCGCAAGGTGAACCCGATTGTTTACCTCTCCAACTTCAACTTCAGCACCTTCGTCTGCCCTTCGCAGCTCACGTCCGCGCAATGCCAGGCAGCCATCGGCTATATGAGCGGAACCGCGGCCGGGATGTTCGGCTACAAGAACCAGGGCATCTTCCCGCGTCTGGTAAAGCAGGACATCTTCTTCCCCAAGCTTGACTGGCAGGTGAACGATAAGAACCACGTCAGCGCGGAGTTCAACTGGCAGAACTTCAATGAGCCAAATGGCTACAACACTTCGAACACCGTCACCAACGGCGGCGTGACCCAGAACGGCACGTCCAACTTCCACGAGCGCTTCGGCATCGCCAACTGGACCAGCGTTATCAGCCCCACGGCAGTGAACCAGGTGCTCTTTCAGGCTTCGCGCGACTTTGAAACCGCCAGCACCAACACCAGCGGTCCTGCGGTATTTATCTCAGGCGTGGCCAGCTACGGTGAAACCAGCGCGCTGCCCCGCGGAGCCTTCCCCGACGAGCACCGCTTCCAGATCACCGACACCTTTTCCAAGACGCACGGCATACACGATCTGAAGTTCGGCGTCGACATGAGCTTCATCCACGAATACCTGGCGAACCTCTTCCAGGGCGACGGCGGCTACAACTATACCGTTGAAGCCACGCCCGCGGGCAACCTGGCCGACTGGATGCTGGACGTGTTTGGCGTGAATACGAATGACGTGTACGCGGGGCGGCACTACCGGAGCTTTACCCAAGTCAACGACCCCATCACGCACATCGGCGCGGACGACTTTTGGAACAAGGACCTCTCCGGCTTTGCACAGGATCGCATCAAGGTGCTGCCCAACCTGCAGGTTTCTGCCGGCTTGCGCTACGACGTGCAATTGGTTCCGCAGCCTCCCAGGCCCAACATGACAAGCTCGGTGGCCACCAAATACACCGACACGATTCATATTGGATACACTGCGTTTCAGCCCCGCGTCGGCTTCAGCTATCAGGGATGGAAGGGCGGCGTCATTCGCGGCGGCTACGGCCTGTTTGTCGGCCTCACCTCCAACTCCACCTACTACACCATGCGCGTGGAGAACGGCGTCTATCAGCAGCAATACAACGTATCGCGCAGCAGCAGCAGCACGAACCCGTTTCCCAGCTGGGCTCCGGCCTACACCAATGTGTTGTTCACGCCTCCGGGACCGGCCCTGACATCTCCTTTCACCGGCGCGGTGACGCCTCAGGTGGTCAACACCGGAGCCGCACTGACGCCGCTTTCACTCCGCGGTCTCGATCCCAACTTCGCGAACCCCTACTCCCACTCCTTCGACATCTCCGTTCAGCAGGAGTTGCCCTACCAGTCCGCTCTTACACTGGGCTACGTGGGCAACCGCGCCCAGCGACTGCCGATCTTTGTGGATGTGAACCTGAAGCCCGCCACCACCACCAAGACCTACGACGTAGTGGACGGCACGGGAAAGACCCTCTCCACGGTCACGCTGCCCTGGTACACGCAGCGGCAGACCTATGCAGACGGCAGCATCCTGGGTGGTTTCAGCAGTGTCAACAGCTGGTATCACTCGTTTATCGCCACACTTAAAAAGCCCTTCAGCAACGGAGTGGAGTTGCTGGCCAACTACACCTATTCCAGCGCGACAGACGGCGGTCAGGTCTCCGGCGTGAACGGCACCTTCAATGGCACCGACACACCACTGGATCCGATGAACCTGAAGGCAGAGCAGGGACGGTCTGACCTGGATATGCGCAGCCGTTTGACCGGCAGCCTCGTCTACTCTCCCACCATCAAGTCGAACCTGGGACTGGTGAACATGGCGGTGAACGGCTGGAGCCTTTCCGGCAGCTACACGGCACAGAGCGGCAACCCCGTCACCGGCTTCATGAGCAATTACCCCGGCAGCGCGCTGGGTGTAGGCGATCCGCTGAACACGGCGAACGTGGGCGGCGACGGTGGAGTGACCGGCGCGGAACTGAGCCTGTTCAACTCCGGCACTGGCGGCCGCGTGCCCCAGATCAAACGCAACGCCTTTGCAGGACCGGGCGTGCATAACCTGGATACGCGCCTGTCGCGCGACTTCACGTTGCACGAGGGGGTCAAGCTCCAGTTCCTGGTGGAGGCCTTTAACCTGGCCAACCACCAGAACATTCTGGCGGTCAACACAAGCTACTCGTCCTATGTGTCGGCGGCCAAGTGCGCGGGCGGCCACACCAACGACTGCATTGAGCCCTATGTTCCGTCGAAGCCAAGCGGAGCCTTCGGCCTAGCATCCTCCACCAACTCGGTTCTCTATGGACCACGCCAGGCGCAGTTCTCGGCCAAGTTCCTCTTCTAGCCAGAAGCGTCCGGTTGCCCCATCCCTGCGACATGTTTCAGTCGCAAGGATGGGGAACCGCAAACATCAAACAGAAAGCCCATTCGACACAAGGGCATGGCGGCTTCGGCTGCCATGCCCTTGTTTTTTGGCTGACGCTGGAACTGTACTACGATGGCAGTATTCCGTTCTGGAGGTGTGCAGGGTGCTCAAGTCGATTCGGTTTCGTGTACTTGCCATGGCGCTGCTGACGACTGGATGCGCGGCGGCGTGGGCGCAGCAGCCTGTGGGCAAAACGGCGGGGCACTGGGCCATCGTCCTGCATGGCGGCGCGGGCGTAATTGAACGCGCCACCATGAATCCCAAGACGGAGGCCGCCTATCGCGCTTCGCTGACTGAGGCCATCGAGGCGGGAGCCAAGGTGCTCGACCAGGGCGGTTCGTCGGTGGATGCGATCGAGGCCGCCATCGGAATCCTCGAAGACAATCCGCTATTTAACGCAGGGCGCGGCGCTGTCTTCACCGCCGACGGCAAAAATGAGTTGGACTCCGCGATCATGGACGGCGCAACGCTGAAGGCTGGAGCAGTGGCCGGCGTGACGCGTACTCGCCACCCCATCAGCCTGGCGCGCGCAGTCATGGAGAAGTCGCCGCACGTGATGCTGATTGGCGCCGGCGCAGACGCTTTCGCGGCCCAGGTGGGCCTGGAGCAGGTGGACCCGAGTTATTTCTTTACCGAGCGCCGCTGGCAGTCGCTGGTCCGGCAACTCAGGAAGGAAGGTTTGCCCATTCCGCCGCGTCCAATGGGAGCTCCGCCCGCGCCGCCAACGCCCGTGGCTGAAATTGAACCGCTTGACGCGCACAAGTACGGCACCGTGGGCATGGTGGCGTTGGACAGGCACGGCAACATTGCCGCAGGTACCTCGACCGGCGGGACGCAGGCCAAGCGCTGGGGCCGCGTGGGCGACTCGCCCATTATCGGCGCCGGCACGTATGCGTCGAATCAGTCTTGCGCCGTTTCCGCCACCGGCACGGGCGAGTACTTCATCCGCCTCACGGTGGCGCGCGAAGTCTGTGCTCTGGTGCAGTACAAGGGCATGCGGTTGCAAGAGGCCGCCGATGAAGTCATCCACAAGCAGTTGGAGGCTCTGCACGGTGACGGCGGCGTCATCGCCATGACCACCGACGGCCAGATGGCGTGGAGCTTCAACACTCCTGGCATGTACCGCGCAAAGTTGGTCGAAGGCGGAAAGCCGGAGGTAGAGATTTATAACGACGAGCCGTAAGCGGCGAAGCGCGTTCAAACTATCCGCTGGGGAACGTGAACGAGTCGCCGCGTTGAGGGGAACGTCGCAAAACCATCAAAATAAGCAAAAGGCCATTCCCGCGGGGATGGCCTTTTGGCTGATGCGATGAATCGCTGGTTCAGAGAGCCGGTCGATTACGGCTGCACGGGAACGGCTTCTGTCGCGTTGTTCCTTGCCTGCGCCTTTTCGGCTAGCACCTTGTGGGCAGTGTCTTCCAGAGCCTGGGCTTCAGGCAGGTAGCCCAGCGCCTTCTGGATCTCCGGGTCCCACTCGGCCAGCACGTGCAAGCCCTGCAATTGTCCAAACTGAATGGTGACAATGTATTGCTTGATGCTGACCTTCAACCAGTCCATTACTCCATTCAGATCGGCGTCGGTCCACGGAATGTTCTGGCTGGTGAGGTACTGCTTGAATTCCTTCAGCACCGCGTCGTCCACCTGGAAGTTCTTGTCGACGGTGTGGTTCTCCATGTAATGCGGCGCAAAGTGGAAGAACACCGACTTGTACATCAACAGATCCTGGAAGTCGTTGCTCTTGGGGGCCTCGATTTTTTCGTCGGGCGTGATGCCGCCGCCGCCGTAGACGGTGCGGCCGCCGTCGGTGAACTTGACCTCGCGGTTGGTCGAGTTGGAGGGCAGGGCGCCGGCGTGGTTGTAGTAGTAGTCGTAAAGCGAAACACCGGCATAGTTGCGCTGGATGAGCCGGCCCGAGGGCGTGTAGTAGTGATAGGTGGTCAGGGCCAGGCCGGTATTTTCGCTCAGGTTGTAGACGGTCTGCACCAGGCCCTTGCCAAAGGTGGTCTCGCCCACAATCAGGGCGCGATCGTGATCCTGCAACGCGCCAGAGACAATCTCGGCGGCCGAGGCAGTATTACGGTTGACCAGCACCACGATGGGGAAGGTCTTGCCGCCGTTGCCGTGGGTGGCCGTATACACCTGGTCAGGATAGGCGCGGCCACGCTGCGAGACGATGGTCTGCCCCTTGGCCAGCAGGTGATCGCAGACGGCAACGGCCTGGCTCAGTAGTCCACCGGGGTTGCCTCGCAGGTCCAGAACCAGCCCCTTCAGGTTGCTAAAGCTGTCGATGGACTCAATCACTTCCTGGGCCGTGGTTTCCTGAAACTGGGTCAGGTGAATGTAGCCCACGCCGGGGCGAATTTCGAATGCCAGGTCCACCGAGGGGTGGGGAATCTCGTCGCGGATCAGATCAAAGACCAGCGGCTGGGACTGACCCTCGCGGATCATGGCCACCTGGACGTGGGTGCCCTTGGGGCCTTTCAGCGCCTTGGCCACCAGGTCAGAGGTCATGCCGTCGGTTGATTTGCCGTCAATCGCCGAGATGATGTCGCCGGGGTGGATGCCGGCCCGGTACGAAGGCGTGCCCTCGTAGGGCGTGATGACGTATACCTTGTTGCCCTGCTGCTGGATGACCATGCCAACGCCGTAGTAGCGGCCGCGCTGGTCCTCCTGCATCTTGGCGTAGGCCTTGGGATCATAGAAGTTGGAGTGGGGATCGAGCACCCGCAACATGCCGGGGATAGCCCCGTCGTAAATCGCGGCATCGGCTTTATCGCCGGTGATGGGCTCGGCGTAGTTCTTCTCCACCAGCGCATACACATCACTGAACGACGTGAGGCTGTCGCGGAGCTGGCTCTCATCCTGTGACGACTGGGCCCCGACTTTGCGCTGCAGAACGCTGCCCGCGATGGCGCAAACAGTAAAAAACAGAACGACTGTGAAAAATGCCCGACGGGCACGGGGAGTCATAGGCGGAAGGAACCTCCGGACGGCAGCTGCGACAGGCGCCGTGAAGGGGCCGCGCAAGGCAGTCTTGCGTTCAAGTATACCACTCGGTTATTTGACGCCTCCCATGGGCGTTCCGGTAGCGGGAAGCCCGGAAAGGGGATGGCTTTCGTCCCGGGGCCCTCGATATTTGATGTCCAAATCCTCTCGGATTCACCCGCGGAATCGCGTTCATGCTCTCCTGGCATTTACAATGGCGTCTATGCCTCAGGTGGAGACTGATTGCCGCCTGCCGTGTGCCGACCTTATGACTCAGAGACTTTTTCGCATTCCCGCGGCGCTTGTGTTTTCCACGGCGCTGCTCGCAAGTTCAATGCTGGCGCAAACGCGTCCCTCTGCGCCGGAGAGCCCATACGGCGGCACAACGGTCGAGGACATTATTGCCCGTGTCAACGACCAGATCATCAGCAGGTCTGACTATGACCGCGCCCTGAAAGAGCTGGATCAGGAGGGGCGCCAACGCGGCTCGTCGATGCAGGAGATGTCGGAAGCGCGCAGAGATCTGCTGCGCAACCTCATCGACCAGCAACTCTGGCTCTCAAAAGGCAAGGAACTCAACATCACGGGCGAAACCGAATTGGTTACCCGGCTCAACGAGATCCGCAAGCAATATAACCTGGCCACTCTTGAGGATCTGGAAAAGGCGGCCAGGGACCAGGGCGTTTCCTTTGAGGACTTCAAAGCCAATATCCGCAACGGCATCATCACCCAGGAGGTGATGCGCAACGAGGTCGGCAGCAAGATCTCAGCTACGCCGGGCGAGGTGCAGCGCTACTTTGAGGCGCACAAGCAGGAGTACATCCAGCCGGAGAGCGTGCGTCTGAGCGAGATTCTCATCTCGACGGGCACGGCCTCGGGCACCGACCAGGCCGCGGATGCGCAAAAGCTGGCTGAAGCCAAGGCGAAAGCCGATGACGTCGAGGCCAAACTCAATGCCGGCGGCGACTTTACCCAACTGGCGCGCAGCTTCAGCGACGGCCCCACGGCGTCAGAAGGCGGCGACCTGGGCCAGTTCCGCCGGGGCTCTCTGGCTAAAGTGCTGGAAGACAAGACGTTCGGCCTGAAGGCGGGGCAATATACCGAGCCGATCCGCACCAAGCAGGGATACGTCATCCTGAAGGTGGTGCAGCACATTCCTGGCGGCGTGCCGGAGTTCAAGGACGTGCAGCAGGATGTGGAGCAGAACTACTACATGAGCAGGATGGAGCCCGCTCTGCGCGACTATCTGACCAGGATGCGCGAGGAGGCTTTCATCGAAATCAGGCCGGGTTACACCGACAGCGGCGCCAGCCCTAAAGAGACCAAGCCGATCTATAGCGCCTATACGCCGCCCGCGCCCAAGAAAAAGAAGAAGATCGAGCGCACCCGCTATCGCGAGACAGGGCGCAGTTTCCGACAAAAGTCCGTGCAGCCCGCGGCGACGCTCGAGCCGGTAGCGGCGTCGGCGCCGGTGGATCAGAAGGCGGAAAAGAAGAGCAAGAAGAAGCATGCCGACGCTACCAACCAGGCAGGCATGAAGGCGGGCAAGAAGGAGAAAATCCGCTTCGGGAAGGCTCCGCAGGAGACCTTGCCCAAGGCGGCTTCCAGCCAGACTGAAGACGCGGGCGCCGTGCAGCAGCAGGCAACTGACAATGCAGCGCAGGAGGCAGCAAGCCCCCTCGAGGAAGTGGCCGCTCCGCAGCCTAAAAAGGTCCGCTTCAGCGATCGCGCCAAGGTAGCCAAGCAGATCAAGGCGAAAACCGTAAAGAAGGATCCCCTGGCTCCGGAACCGCCTGACGCCGCCGAAGTCGCCGACCGCCAGACGCAATCCGCTCCGCTGGGACTTGGCGGCGACACGGCCAGCAAAAAGAAGAAGAAGTCCACGACCGCCGGCGAAAAGACTCGCCTGAGCGACAAGAACAAGAAGCCCGCCGAACAGCCGCAACCGCCGGCAGGCGACGAAACGCCGCAGACACCCGCTCCCCAGGTGCTTCCGGCTCCACAGTACAAACCAGCATCGTCGAGCAATCCGGCCGGGCCTGGGACACATCCCAGGCCCGGCAGTTTTTTGGCAACAGCGGCTGCGTGCGGTAATCTGTCCGGCAGAATGAAAGACATCTATATTGCCGATCTCGCCGGTTTTGAAGATGGAAGAATCTTCGACAGCTTCTTTCTGGTTCTGGCCAAACAACAGCGCACCACCAAGACCAATAAGCCCTACCTGAACCTCATCCTGGGCGACAAGACAGGCCAGCTTGAGGGCCGTGTGTGGGAGCTGTCTGACCCGCGCATTGCCAAAGACTTCGACCGTGGCGACATCGTCAAGGCTCGCGGCAGCGCGTCCCGCTTCGACGACCGGCTGCAGATGAAGGTGGACCAGCTGCGCAAAGCCACGGCAGCCGAGGTGGACAAGGCCGACCTGCTACCCTCCACCACCTACGACGTGGACGACCTTTGGCGTCAGCTTCAGGGCTACGTGGAGAGCTTTACTGAGCCTCATCTCAAATTGTTGCTGACCACCTTGCTGGCCGACTCGGCCATCTCCCAGGCCTACCGCGAGGCCCCCGCTGCCCGGCAACTGCACCATGCGTGGCTTGGCGGCCTGCTGGAGCACGTCGTCAGCCTGCTCAAGCTGGCGGACCGCGTGATCCCGAGCTATCCGCTGCTCCATCGCGACCTGCTGCTCACGGGTGTGATCCTGCACGACATCGGCAAGGTGCGTGAGCTTTCCTGGGAGATCGGCTTCGAGTACACCGTTGAAGGCACTCTGCTGGGCCACATCCAGATGGGGGTGGACCTCGTGGAAAAGACCATCGCCGGCCTGCCGGGCTTCCCTGATCGGCTCAAGACGCTGGTGGTGCACATGATCTTGTCGCACCACGGGAAGCTGGAGTTCGGCTCGCCCAAGCTGCCCATGATTCCCGAGGCTCTGGTGCTTAACTTTGTGGACGATCTGGACGCCAAGATGCAGGCCGTTTCCAGCGAGTTCGCGAAATCGGAAAGGGAAGGCAAAGCCCCCGACGAATTGACCGGCAGAGTGTGGGCGCTGGACCAGCGCCAGTTGCTGAATACACGGGGCTGGCTGGGAGAAGACACGGAGCGGGGAAGAAGAAGCAGCGAGTAACGCTGCTTGCCGATGTGGCCTGAGGGTGCTGTAAATCGTATAGGACGCTTTAGGTGTTACGCAGAGCGTCATGTACTGAGACTGTAGATGATTCAGAGCTGCAAGGACGCCTGATACCAAGGAACTCTATGAGACGGGTTCAAGTCGGCATGGAGCAACCATTCAGACGGTTGCTCCATGCAAGTTGGACCAGATTGAACTGTCCATCAACCTGCTCCATCTACGTCTTCCCCGGGCGCACACGATCTAACAGGTGCTGTACCGCATAGGGAGCCCTTTCCCGTTTCTACTCGGCCAACTGCCAGCCGTTCTTGTGCCCACAGCCGCTCAACAAGCCTTGAAAATACGTCAGACTCCGCGCACGAAGTTCTGAACGTGCAAACAACTCCGCGATCAGGTCATGGGCCTGTTTGCTGGTCACAATTGACCGGACTCCTCGTCGCATTGTCTCCGATAGTACTGATGACAGCCTGGGGTCAGGAGGTCGTATCCGCAACGACCGAGCGTTTGTGGGCGAGCAAACGATTCGACAATGAACGCAACGGACGTTGGGAAGATCACACCCCGTGGAAATGAGTCGCACTACGGCGCACGGCTCGCTTGCTCTGCAGCCATGGAGAAGAGATGACGGGAAGCAAGAACAATCGGGAAGGAAATAGCGGCGACGGCGGTGAACCAGGCCCAGGCTCTTATTGGAGGCGCATGCATCGCGACTGGCTTTTCTGGGTCGGTGCGCTGTTTATGGGCGCGGCACTTTCGATTTACGTTCTAAGTGGCGACTTGGCATGGGTACCACACCACCAACCGCGACAGCCGTTGCCGGCAGCTGCCGCGAGATAATGACGCCCATTTAACTCCCTGAGTGAGCGATTGATCGCCGGCAATCCGATGGTGCCAACAACCGCAGCGGTCAACAACGCACTACCTTGCAGGACAGGGCGGATGGCTCTACCGCACGGCAAACACCGTCATCGACTGTGCGGGCTCTTCGATGCGCAGCGTGCCTCCGCTGGCAACCGGAGCGGCTCCTGAGGCTGGCGCCGCGGCCTGAAACTCAGTACATCCGGCCAGGGCCGTCTCCTCCGTCTTCAATTCCACCGGTCTGCTGTGCTGCGCCTTGTTGATGACAATCAGGAACCGTTCCTTCGACGGATCGGACGAATGACTGGGCGAGCAGCCGGCGCCGTCCGGAGTGCGCACAAAAGCAAAGACATCCTGATCTGCAAACAGGTTTTGTTCGATGCCAGTTTGCAGCGCCGCATGCGACTCCCGCAGCGCCAGCAGTCCAGAAGTCCAGGCGAAAATATTCTGCTCGTCGGCAGTGCGGCCAGCCTTGGTAAAGGCGCTTTGTGCATCTCCTGCGAAGCCGCCGGGAAAGTCGCGCCGGTTATCCGGGTCTACGCCGCCGAACATTCCAATCTCGTCTCCGGAGTAAATCTGCGGCATTCCGCGCAGCGTGGCAAGCAAACCCAGCGCCAGTTTGAGCTTGGTCACAGAGCCACCCGCCTGGGTAATGAAACGCGCCGTATCGTGGTTACCGATGAAGGGCACCAGCCGCTCGGGATGCGGATAGAGCGCATCCTGGCGCAGAACCGTGGCCAGGGCTGTCATCGGCTTGTCATGAGCGATTACGTCACACAGGGTAAAGTACAGCGGGAAGTCAAAGGGAGTGTCGAGCCCGGTGTCGATGCCGTCGTGCGCGATGCCGCCGGCGAAATACGAGGTCACCTCGGGGTCGCGATTGAAGACCTCGCCCACAGTGGTCAGGCGGGGGTAAACGCGGTGCAACGTTGAGTGAAAGTCCTGCCAGAAGGCGCGGTCCACGTAGGGAAAGGTATCCAGGCGAATGCCATCGATGTTAGCCGCCTCAACCCACCACATCGCGTTCTGAATCAGGTAGCGCGATACGAGCGGATTTCCCTGATTCAGGTCAGGCATTGCATCGGTAAACCATCCGTTGGTAACGGCGCTCCATGCCTGCTTTGGTGCGTGCGGATCGACCAGCGCAAGAAAATCTCCTTGTGTGGCGCGATGATGCTGGAGCGTACCGTGAAACCACTCCGGCGCGGGCGGATCAAGCACCCACGGATGTTGAACGCCAATGTGGTTGGGCACCAGGTCGATAACCAGCTTCATGCCACGGGCGTGCAACGCATCGGAGAGATGGCGGTAATCCTGCAGCGTGCCAAAGTGCGGGTCCACCGCATACAGATCGGTGGCAGCGTAGCCATGATAGGACTGGCGCATTGTGCCATTGGAGGTAACGGGCGTGGTCCACAGCGCCGTAACGCCGAGTTGCTGCAAGTAATCCAGATGATGCTCGATGCCGGCCAGATCGCCGCCATGCCAGCCGCGCGGCGCAGCGCGATCATAGCCCGGTTGATTGTTGGCCGGATTTCCGTCGGCAAAACGGTCGGTCATGATGAGGTAAAGCACATCGGCGGACGAGAAGCCGCTGTGGGCATGGGCGTCGTGGGAGCGCTCAGCAAGCGCGTAAGCCTGGCGTGCCTGGCCTTGATTGTTGCTTGCCGTGACCAGCAATGTTTGCGGCGCAGCCGACTGGGTTTCAAGCCACAGGAACGCCCAATGCCCGTTGTCCGACGCTTGTGTGCGGCTGAGAGTTACGCCCTTGCCGCGCACCGTGAAGCGTGCTCGATTCAGGCCCTCGCCATGCACCAGCAGCATCGGGTCAGGAAGTCCGGCCCACCAACCGGGCGGGTCGATCTTGTCAATGTGCGGCGCCTGCGCCAAGGATGCGGCAGCCACACAGCACATCCAGCCAGCCAGAAAAAACGAGGACCAAAATCGCATGAACCTCTCCGAACAATTGCCTGCCAAAGCGGCAATTCCCTGATCAATTTACCGCCCTTATGTCCGCGGCGTACAAGAATGGCGAAGCTGGGTAAAAGACAGCGATTGACGACTGAAAACTGTCGTATGTGTATAGCGCATACGGCTCGCAGCCACCAAGTCAGTCCAATTGTGCTCGCCAGCATGAACCCCTTGCTACGTGCACTTGCGAGGACTCTTCACCTGACCAACGTTGCTGTCTGGTTGAAGATGCGCTGCGGCAGCTTTCTGGCGGCCGCAGCGCATGAATCATAACGGAAGATCAGAAGGTGAAGCGAGCAGCCAACTGGATCTCGCGATTGCTGTAGACCTGCACACCTTCAATCTGGCCAAAGTTTGAACCGGTGAGATTCGAATTCGGATTCGTGAATTCAGCCGTATTGAAGAGGTTGAAGGCATCGCCGTGCAGTTCCATCGTGTACTTGTCTGTGAGATGGATGTTCTTTTGCGCGCTGAAATTGACCACCCGGTAACCGGGCCCGAAGACCTGATTGCGACCCAGGGTTCCCAGGCGCGTGTACGTTGTGCCGTTTGGCGTAGCAACGGTTGGAATGTTGGCGGAGAACGAGGCCGGATTGAACCAATGCCCGGAGATGCTCTTGGGATACGAAATTGGTGCAACCAGGTCAGGACGGTTTCCGGGTTGGTACTGTCCCGTGGAGAGATCGACCGGCGTGCCTGACTGAACCAGGGCGATCAGGCTGGTTTGCCAGCCGCCAATCACCCAGTCCATGGGGCGTGAGGCATTGCCGCCAAAGCGCTGGCCACGGCCGAATGGTAACTGATAGAGGATGGACGAACTGAACACCTGGCGCTGGTCCTGACTGGAGTTGCCGTAGCCCGCCATGGGATTGTAGTAGAGAGCCGCAGTCTGACCCTGGAAAGCTCCGGGCGAGTCGTCCAAGGTGTGCGACCAAGCGTAGGAAACGGTGCCGACCAGCCCGTTGGTGGCGCGATGTTCTGCGTGCACTTGCAGGCCGTCGTAGTTCGAAATGCCGTTGTAGTTGTTGTAGTTGATGCCGCCCAGCCCGGGGAAGTTCTGCTTTCCCGTACCAAACTGGTAGATGTTATACGGGTAGTACGTCGAGAGATGCTCGCCACGGGTTCCAACGTAGGCGATATTCAAGACGTTGTTCAAACCAACTTGCCGCTCCAGTTGCAGGTTCCACTCCTGCACCTGGCTATTCTGATTGTTTCTGTTGACGGCAATCATGCTGGTGCCGGCCGGCGGAGCGGCTGGATTGAAGTTTGTGTAGCCGCGCGCCGGAAGGGGAGTGACAACAGCAGCCGGGCTTGTGTAGCCGGTGCAATTGTAAGTGCCGCCCGTGGAACTGGTTTGCTGGTTAAGCTGGCCGGTGAAGGTGATGCAGTAGCCGTTGCTGGCCAGATAGCTGTTGCTTCCGCCGAAGGGCGCTTGCTCGCCGAGTTGGTTATTGATGCCGCCATAGTCAAGGAAATAGAAGATGCCGTATCCGCCGCGGACCACGGTTTTGCCGTCTCCATTCAGGTCATACGCAAAGCCGATGCGCGGGCCGAAGCTGTGGTAGTCCTGCTTGATGATGCTGTCGGACACACCGTTCTTGCCGGCAATCAGGACGGTGCCTGTGTTCACGTCAAAGGCGGCCTGCTGGTTGTGCGCTTCATAGGGATGTGACAGAAAATCCCAGCGAAGACCCAGGTTGAGCGTCAGACGGCGGTTTACGCGCCAGTCGTCCTGCCCAAAGATGCCGTCTTCCTGGCCGATATTGGCAAAGTAACCGGACTGCGAGCCGATCTGGTAGTTATCCACACCGCCCGCCAGCAGTTCTGAAACCTCATAGCCTGTAAAGTCCACGGTGCCGGCATCAATCCAGAAGTAGCCTTTCCCTTCTTGCGGATTGAAAAATGCCACCTGGCGGCGAATCAATGTCCCGCCAAATTTGAAGGAGTGATTCCCGCGCGACATGCTGACGGAATCCGTTACTTCATACGTATTCTGAGGAACCGCATACAGGCCATAGTCGCCGGTGTATTCCAGGTTGCCGTGCCAGCCGCCAATCAGCGCGCCTCCGGTGGTTTCCTGATTGATGTTGGCGTTCACGATGCCAAGATCCTTCGACACATAGGCGCCATACATCGGCGGAGTGTAGCCGTAGTTATCCCGGTTATACGCAATATGCGCTTCATTCACGATGGTCGGTGTGAAGATGTGCGTGTAGCCAAGGTCATAGCCGCGTGCATGGGTGGGGTTAATGCCGGTTCCTCCGCCTGCTGGAAGCTTCTCGAACTCCGACGTCTTGGTGTTGACTGAGTTGTCGTAGCTGAAGCGGAAGAACGCCATATCCGTAGGCGAGGCGTTCCAATCGAGTCTGCCGTCAAAGGTGTTGTACCGGTTGGCTTCCGCCTGCGTGTCGAGGTAGTTTTGCAGGTAACGATCCGTGCGGGTCGGCAAAGGAAACGCATTGAGGTAGTTGACCGCGGCTGGATTGAGACGGCTCTGCGGAATGATGTTGCCTTCGAACGGCTGGCAGGTCGTCGGATCGTAAATCAAACCGGGGCTGGTGGAACCGGCCAGGGGGTTGGTTGTGCCTGTAACATTGCCTGTCACGCAGCGTGGATAGTCGGTCTGATAGCCCGCCCCGTTGGATAGCGCCGGATTGAGCAGCTCAGTAAAGTTGCCCTCGCGCATGAGCGCGGTGGGAACCGTAAGGTAATGGGGAGCTACGGGGAGATCCTCGCGGAGCCCCTGGTAATCGCCAAAAAGGAACAGGTGATTCTTGATGATGGGCCCGCCCGCTGAGAAGCCAAACTGGTTGCGCTTGAAGGACGCAGCCGGGGTTGCCGGAGCA
>VFSW01002367.1_pt1 | contig 28446 bp, 22 predicted proteins | sample 5358111 | NCBI WGS metagenome assembly VFSW01 (sample SAMN11554181, study PRJNA540505) | mine drainage metagenome | isolation source: sediment from site ElyBrook_90M | place: USA: Ely Copper Mine, Vershire, VT | collected 2017 | reverse complement strand
TGAAGAGTGGGTTGGGGTTGGGCGGGAGATAAGCGCGTACGCGCGTGATCTTCATCTTGGGAAGAACGGCGAGGGCTTGGAGAGCACCGGTTGCGGCTGTAAGGATGGTGGCAGACAAGGACTGAAGGAAGGTTCGCCGGCGCATAGAATCAATCTCCTTTTTCAAGCAAGCATCCTACCACCCGAGCAAGACGGTTTGTGCAGGGCGGGTAAGTTGGTTTGTTGATGGAATGGGAGATGTGTTGTGGGATCTCAGCAGTGCGGTGCCGAAGCGCAGGCTATTGGTGGTGAACTGTGGACGGAGGCCGTTCGACTCGCTGCGCTCGCTGAGTTTGTATCAGGCAGCATGAGTGGGACTGCGAGGGTCTATCCCAGGTCTTCAGAAGCGAGACCTGGGCACCCAGCTTTGGATGGTGGTATCTGTATGTGGGCGGTTTTGTGGCTGTCTTACATCGGACGCCAGGTCATGTCGACGCGCACCGGGATTTCGTTTTTGATGGGCACGGTGAGGAATGAGGGGCGCTCGATTTTGAAGTCGCTGCATGTGAGCGGAATGGTGCCCGTGATGCGCACCTGATTGCCCTGGGCCACACGCTGGAAGGGGACGTGCTGGTAATGGGCGGTCTGGCCGGCAAACTGGACTTCCAGATCGGCGTAGATCGTTCCGCCCGCGGTTGCAGCCTGAGGAAACTGCGTGCGGACGACGACCATGGGAAACTGCGCGCCGCGCGTGGTCTCAAGCATGTGCAGATCGCGGTTGGTGTCGCCGGAGTCGAATGACTTGACCGGTACGGCGATAAGGAAGTCGCACTGCCCGGCGTGGCACGTGCCCTTGCCTTTGGCCGCATGGCTTACGCCGTCCACCTGATGCATGGGGTGCGACATGTGATAGCTGAGAGTCGATTGCTCTGCAACCCATTGCGTATCGGCCTGCGCAAAGATGGGGAGCGGGACAAGTAGAAGGGCGGCAAGGATGAACTGTTTCATTGTTTCTCCCAGAACTTGAGATGAATGGGCCAGGAAACGGCCACAATCGACGCGCCGTAGGCGGCTGCGGTGGTGTACGCCACGGCACCATGCGCCGCTGCAATGCCATGAACCTTTTCTCCGGCGTTCTCCTGCTTATAGGCCATGTAGCCGAGGATGGGAGTGAGGATCATGCCTGGGCCGTGGATGAAGGCCAGCGCCTCATGGAATCGAATGGCGCCGTGCTTTTCAGTTCCAGGCACACGGGGCGCGCGGATGGCGTAATAGGCTGTGGTGAAGTAGAGAGCGGTGGCTGCTCCGCCAAGGGCTGCGTGGAAGTCGAGATTGGCCTGGGTGGGCTCCTTGATGACCTGCCCGTTCTTCCCTTTGGCCTTTGCCATGGGGCCGGTGATAACGGCGGCGGCCATGGGAATGGCTGTGATGAGGCCGAGGCGCTGATGGATCTTGAGCATCTGAGTGCGCCTCTCCAGCGTGGCCTGCAACTGTGGGTTGGCTTGAGTTTGCTGTGAGGTAAAGCCGAGATCACTGAGCGACGGCGCCTGCTGCGGGGTGTTGGGAGCAGGCGCGTTGGGCAGATTTTGCGCGGGAGGCGCATTCTGCTGCTGAGCCGGTTGCTGCTGGCTCGGCGCGGCGGGCTCTTGTGCGTGCAACGAAGTTGGGTGCAGGCCGCAAAGGTAGACCAGACCTGTTACAAAGACGATGAGCGCCGTTATCCGGGTCATGGAGCTGCTCCTGAATTATGACGTGCGGGGAAAATGAGACGTACGCAGTATGGACGCAATCGAGTATGGCGCAGTGAGCCGGTGCATGGAAAGAAGCGCGCGCAGTAATTGCATCAAATGACGAATTTGTCATTTGATGATGGATTGTTAGCGCGGCAAAGGGTGCCTCTCAGAAGACTCCGGCCGGTGATTGAGAGTCCACTCAAACCACGGTCAGGTAGACTTGTGCGTAAGGCTTTCCACAAGGAGGAAGGGATGAAAGGACTCCGGTTTCTGGCGGTGTCTGCTCTGGCGGCTCTCTGCTTTGCCGTAGCCGCTCCGAAGGCAACGGCACAGGTCAACATCAATATCGGGGTGGCCCCGGTATGCCCGTATGGATACTTCGGCTACGCGCCCTACTCGTGCGCGCCGTTTGGCTACTATGCCCCGCAATGGTTTTCGGGCGGGATGTTTATCGGCGCAGGGCCATGGTTTCACGGGCCGGACAACTTCCGCGGCTATGTGGATCACCAGTACGACCCGCGATTTGGCTACAGAGGGCAACTGCCCGGACGCGGCGAGCGAGCCGACTGGGGTAGACATCGCGGCTGGGAGAAGGGCTTCAGAGGCAATGAAATGCACGATGGCTACTGGCATGACAACGGACGCCACAACGGCCAGTACAAGAACCACGGGAATCCACACGACTACGGACAGGGTAATGGTCATGGGAACGGCCATGACAACGGGCACGGACACGGGCACGACAAGTAAGGGATAGTTAGCACCAGGAGCGGAATCCCAGAGGATTCCCAGACCCCACGGACATGCGCTGTCCGTGGGTTTTTTTGTGTGGGCTCGTGCAGTGTGCCGGCGGCAAAGGCCAGCGGCTGGCGATGAGGAAGGCTGGTCGGCGAAGGCGGTTTGTCGAAGGTCTGAAGAGAGCGGTTCGAGGGGATCAAAGTCCAGGCCAGGCGCTTTGGCTCGCTGTCATCTATCCCTAAACTTCGGTCCGCCCGCGATTCCGCTTGAAAAATGCACAGACCGCGTGGATGATTTGTTCGCTTCCCTATGGAGATCTCGCGACGCCCGGAACCGAGGAGAAGCAGTATGCGGATTAGTTCTTTAACACTTGTATTCCTGGCATTCCTCCCTCTTACCTCTCAAATGCAGGCACAGTCCGCACCCGAAAACGGGGCGACACCACAAACCACTCCTGCGACGACACGCCTGAATGCGAGCGTGGAAACCGAGACCACCGCGGCGGCAGCACTGGCAAAAGGCAACGATTCAGAAGCACTGAGGATATGGCAGTCGCAAGCAAGACAGGGCGAGTGCCAAGCGATGATCGGCCTTATGGGTATGTATACGGTTGGTTGGGGCACGAAAATAGACCCCGTCGCAGCGTCGAAGTGGCAAATACGCACGGCGAAAGCCTGCTCAATCAATGAGGTCAGAGCCGTATTACGACTGATTCGCCCTATTGCAGAATCGGGCAACCCGCATGCCCAGGCATTTATGGGGACCGTGGGGACCGCCGGGGATCCGCCGATAGCGAATGATGCTGAAGTATTGCGATGGGAGGAACTGGCCACAGACAAAGGCGATGCTTATGCGCAATTCGCCGTTGGGTCCATTTATGACGATGGGGGAAAAGGTGTGCGGAGAAATCTGCAAAAGGCCCAGGAGTGGTATCGGCTGGCGGCCGCACAGGGCAACGGTATGGCGCTCAACAATCTCGCCGAGCTCTATCGCTTTGGAAAGGGAGTAAAGAAGGATCCACAGGAGGCACTCCGCTGGTATCGTCTTGGGGCCGAGCATGGCGATGCAAAGTCAGCCTATACGGCCGGATGGATGATTCAGGAGGGCAAAGGCGCACCGAAGGATGATGCAGAAGCAATGAAATGGTACCTTCTGGCAGCACGCCGAGGTGAGGCCAGGGCCCAGTTTGAAGTTGGTGAAGCTTACCTTCGCGGGAAAGGCGTCAATCAGGATAAAGTCGAGGCCTATAAGTGGTATAACATCGCCGAGTTCAACGCTCGCAATGACCAGACTCCATGGGAGTATGTGGGCCACTCCAATGGTATCGAGAATTCGGAGAAGACACTTACAAGAACGGAGCAAGGACGGGCGCTTTTAGCATTGGGCCGCAATTGCAGGGACGGCGAAGGACTACCCAAAGATGAGGTAGCAGCATTTGTCTTCTTTGAATGGGCAGCCAAGACTGATCCGGCAATCTTGCAGGAACAATCTTATTTGCAGGAACGGGAAGCCCTGGATAAGCAGCTCACACCTTTTGAACACAAGCTGGCAGAAACCAACCTCCATCCTCTTGGCCCCAAAAAACCTTAGAAGCCGGCCTCTTACCGGCTGGCGGCGATCATCTGGGAGGCGTGCTGGAGGCTGGTGTCAGTTACTTTAGCGCCAGACAACATGCGGGCTACTTCGTGGTTGCGGGCGCGGTCGTCGAGAAGACGGATTTGCATTTTGGTGCGGCCGTCCGCGTCGCGCTTGTCGATGAGGAAATGCTGATCAGCGAAGGCGGCGATCTGGGGTAGATGGGTGACGCAGAGAACTTGCTGGCCGCGGCCAAGGGCCTTGAGTTTTTGGCCCACCGCCTCAGCTGCGCGGCCACCGATGCCGATGTCGATTTCATCGAAGACAAGCGTACGGGGAGTGGGCGCCTTGGTTTTGGGCTTGACTGCTCCCTCTTCCACGCTGACTTTGAGAGCGAGCATGACGCGGGACATTTCGCCGCCTGAGGCGATTTCGTGGAGGGGTTTGACGGGTTCGCCGGGGTTGGTGGCGATGCGGTACTCGACCTCGTCCCAGCCGTGGGCGGTCCAATTCGATTCCTGCTCGGCGGCCTGTACCGCGACTTCAAAGCGGACCTTCATGGCCAGTGAGTTGATCTGGCCTTCAGCAAGTTTGGCGAGCTTGATTGCGGCGGCTTTGCGGTCCGCACTGACGGCGGCAGCGGCTTTGCGATAGGATGCTGCGGCCTCGTGGAGAGACGCGCGAAGCTCCTTGAGGATTTCGTCGCGATCTTCGACTTCAGCTAGTTTGCGAGTCACGTCCTGGCCAAAGGCGATGACTTCGGCGACGGTGTGGCCGTATTTGCGCTTGAGGCGGTCGAGAAGAGCGAGGCGGTCTTCAATTTCCGCGAGGCGCTCGGGAGAGGCGTTGATGCCCTCGGCATAGTCACGGAGGGTGGCGCTGACATCTCCTACGGTAGCGCGGGCGGCCTGGATTTGCTGGGCAGCCTCGTTGAAGCGGCTGTCGTAGCGCGCCAGTTCTTCAATGTTGCGCAGGGCGGCGCGGAGGGCTACCTCAGCGGATGCACTGCCTTCGTAGAGCTGCTCAAAGGCGCTGATGGCGGCGGCGTAGAGCTTTTCCGCGTTGGCCAGGACGCGCTTTTCCGTTTCGAGAGCTTCGTCTTCTCCGGCTTCGAGACGAGCGGCTTCAATCTCCTTCGACTGATAGCTCCAGAGATCGACCATGCGGAGGCGGTCCTGCTCGCCTTGCAGCAGGTCGTTGAGTTTTGCGTAGGCGGCGCGCCAGCGGGCGTGTGCGTCTGCCGCAGCATCCGTCGAGATGCCGCCGAATCGATCGAGGAGGATGCGCTGCTGGGCCTGATCGAAACTGCTGAGCGTTTCAGTCTGGGCGTGAACCAAGGCCAGTTCAGGAGCGAGTTGGCGCAGCACGGCGACAGTGGCGGGCTGATTATTGACAAAGACGCGCCCCTTGCCTGTGGAGAGGATTTCACGGCGAAGGATGATCTCGTTGCCTTCAGAGTCGATGCCGTTCTCTTCTAGGATGGCATCGGCGCCGGGCGTGGACTCGAAGACGCAGGCGACGACCGCTTTTTCAGCGCCGTGGCGAACAACTTCCGCGGAGGCTTTGCCGCCCATGAGGAGGGCGAGAGCGTCGACAAGGATGGACTTGCCCGCGCCGGTTTCGCCCGTAAGCAGGTTGAGCCCCGGGCCGAAGACGGCGATGGCGTGATCGATGACGGCGTAATTTTCAGCGCGCAACTCGACGAGCATGATGGGCGTCCGCGTTGTGGTTTATCGGGCTCATGGCGGACCGAGCCGGTTGATGTTTGCGGTTCCCCATATCTTCGCCCGAAAAAAGGACGAAAGGATGAGGCACAGAGTAGTTTAGCGTGCTCGTCGCCGGCCCCGAATTTTGCCCTCGCGCGACAGCAAACAGAGTCGGAATCCGTGCGCAGCATAGCATGAACGGCGTGTGCCAGGGCCTGCAAATAGACGGAGAAGGGACCGGGGGGGACCAGATCAATAACTTGGAAGGCCCTATCGCGTCTGATACCGTGAATATTGAGGTGAATACCGATTCTTACCGCTGCTTTCGTCTTCGCACTGCAGGCTGACGGTGGCGCTGCTCCAGCAGGGCTATCGCTGGCGCAGGGTCCCAGCGCTCTCATGGATCTACTCGGCAACATTGGCGTGATTGCCCTGGGCGTGCTGGTTTTGCTGCTTCTCGCCAGCCTCTATTCATGGACCGTCATTCTGGGCAAAATCTCCTCGTTCGGCAAGGCCACCAAGGAGAGCCGCAGCTTTATCCGCGCATTTCGCAAAGCCTCGCGACTGCAGGAAATCTCGACCATCGCTTCCGAATACAAGTCCAGCCCGCTAGCGCAGGTTTTTATTGAGGTGTACGAAACCTACAAGCGGCAGACAGGCGGGTCAGGACCACCACGGAACCTTACTCCGCTGGAACGCTCGGCACAAACCGCCGCGAGCGAATCGATCACGAGCCTGGAGCGCCGCATGACGTGGCTGGCGACGATTGCAGCCACCAGCCCGTTCGTAGGGCTGTTTGGGACGGTGATGGGCGTGATCGACGCCTTTCACGGCCTTGGGACGGCGGGGGCCGCAACGCTACGGGCGGTGGCGCCGGGCATGGCAGAGGCCCTGATTACGACCGCTGCGGGACTGTTTGTGGCTGTGCCCGCCGTGGTGGCCTACAACCAGTTCACATCGCGCATTAAAGTGTTTGCCTCGGCGACCGACGATTTTTGCCGCGAGTTGCTCAACGCGCTTGAGGAGATTCCCGCGCGCGCGCCGGTTCCACAGCGCGGCGCAGCGCCGGAAGCCGCCCAAGAGGTGGAACGTGGCCTTTACAAGTAGTAATGGGCAGACCCGCAGTTCACTGGCGGACATCAACATTACGCCGCTGGTGGACGTGGTGCTGGTGTTGCTGGTGATCTTCATGATTACCGCGCCGGTGCTGCAGTCGGGGATTGAAGTGGCTGTTCCCAAGACGCGCACGGTGAAGGAGATCACCGAGCAGCGGCTGGTGGTGACCATCGACCGCGACCAGCAGGTATTTCTCGGCGACAAGCTTGTCAATATCCACGATCTGGCCCAGAAGCTTCATCAGCCGAACGCCGATGCGGCCAAACAGGTGATTTACCTTCGGGCCGATGAACGGGTGCCCTTTGGGGCTTTCGCCAGCGTGATGGACGCGGTAAAACAGGCCGGCATCACCAACATTTCCATTGTTACCCAGCCGCTGGACACCAAGGGGCGGACGGGGTCGAGCGGAAACTGAGGGCTGGCGCACCGGTCCTTGAAGCGGGAAACTCAGGCAAAAACATGAGCAGCGTGCTGGAAGGCAGCGAGCAACTGGAGCAGGAACTGACGCCGGAGCCGGTGATGGCGCCGGCGGCCGGAGCGATTGCTCTCCACGTAGCTATTGCGGCAAGCATTTTGCTCTATGGCATCCTGGGCGGCTTCTTCCATCACAACCTGTGGGGCGGACCGGGAGCGGGCGGCGCGATCCAGGTGAATCTGGTCAGCAGCGCCATTCCCCTGCCCGCCAAGCAGCCGCTAAACGAGAACGTGCTGGCTACCGAGACGCCAAGCCAGGCCACTGCGCCGCCTGAACCCAAGGCCAAGCAGGCGGTGGACGAGACCGCCATTCCGCTGATCGGGAAGCAGAAGAAGCCGGAAAAGCAGACGGCGATGAAGACGCCGCCGCACCAGCAGCAGCCGGTGCAGAACTATCGCGCACAGTATGGCGAGCAGAGCGGTTCGCAGATTCCGCACGCGACGCAGCCGCAGAGTGTCTCAAGCGGCCCGACGTCAGTGAGCGATGGCGATTTTGGCAGCCAGTTCGGCTGGTATGTGGATCAGATCAATCGCACGATGGCCACCAATTGGTACAAGCCCGAGGTGGACCCGCAAACTCCGCGAGGGGCAAAGGCCTACATCTTCTTCAAGATTTACCGGGATGGTTCAGTGGGCGAAGTGCGGCCCGAGAGCTCCAGCGGGAGCCCTACGCTCGATCGCTCCTGCATACGCGCGGCACAGCGTGTAGGCAGATTTCAACCGTTACCCTCGCAATACCGTCAGAGCACGTTGCTGATCTCATACTATTGTGAGTACTAGCAGTCGAAGTAGAATGGAACTTTGAGCGCGGACGAACATCCGACAGCACCCGCGCGAAATGGCTGTAACGACGGAGTCTCACGAGACTCTTCAGGCTTCACCGAGGAAGGATAGCGCGCAGCATGATGTTTCGTTCCCGGTTCGTATTGACAGCACTGCTTACCATCACCCCACTCATTTCCCTTCCCTTGAGGGCACAGGATTGGGTCCGCACGGGCTCGAACCTGGGCAATGAAGCCATCCGCCTTGCCGCTGCCGATTTCAAGCCGGTGGGCGCCGATCCGCAAACGCCGGCCCTGAAGGCGGCGTTTGATGCGACGCTGTTCAACGACCTGACCAATGCCGGACTGTTCGACATGGTGTCAAAGAGCTTTGCGCCGCAGTCCGAACCGGGATCGCCGCAGGAGATCAATCTGCCGCAGTGGGCCGGGGCTCCGGTGAACGCCGCCATGGTGGCCTTTGGTGCGCTCTCTGCCACGAATGGCCGGCTGGTGGTGTACGGGTGGCTGTTCGACACGCGGAACACTGCGAATCCGCAGGTGCTGGGCAAGCAGTACAACGAGGTGGCCAGCGAAGAGATGGCCCGCACGGTGGCGCACCGCTTTGCGGATGAAATCATTTACCGGCTGGGCGGCGGCATCAACGGCATTGCTGAAACCAAGATCTACTTTGTGAGTTCGCGTAGCGGAACGAAAGAGATTTGGGCGATGGACTACGACGGGCAGAATCAGCACGCCATTACCCACCTGGGTGACACGTGCCTGTCTCCGCATGTTTCGCCGGACAACACGCGCATCGCCTTTGGCTCGCTGAGCAGCCGCGGATGGGCGATCCGAATGTATTCGCTGGAACTGGGCCGGCTCGTGACGTTTCCGGCGGGAACAACCGGAGGGTTGAACCAGTCGCCGGCGTGGTCGTCGGACGGGGCCAAGATTGCGTTCTCCTCTTCGCGGTCGGGTGATCCTGAGATTTGGATTGCCGACGCCAGCGGCGCCAATCTGCACAAGATTACGTCTTTTCGCGGCCCTGACGTCTCACCTGCCTGGAATCCCAAGACCAATACACAGCTTGCCTGGGTGAGCGGACGTACCGGCCTTCCGCAGATTTACACGATGGACCAGGAAGGCGCGAATATTCAGCGGATGACCGATGGCGGATATGCCATCTCACCCTCGTGGTCGCCGAATGGCCAGTTTCTCACCTTCAGCTGGAACCGCAAATACGGACCAGGCGCGCCGGGCGGGCAGGACATCTACGTGATGGACATTGCCAGCAAGCGCTGGGTGCAACTGACGCACGACGCGGGCAGCAACGATTTTCCGTCATGGGCGCCGGACGGACGGCACATTGTTTTCGAGCGCCAGATCGGCGGGCATACCCAGGTCTGGTCCATGCTGGCGGACGGAACACAGCAGCAGCAACTGACTCAAACGGGCAACAACTTCATGCCGAACTGGAGCTGGAAGTGATCTTCGATGCTGACTCCTCTGGTTCACCGGCATGCGCGACGAGAGGAATCGCTGTCTCCTGCGCGGCCGTTTCTTTGGTTGTGAGACCCCCCGGCATCGCGTTTTTTTAGGTAGAGATGGCATTTCGGCGCGCCGGCCCCGAATTTGCCAGCTGACGACGAAGTGGAGCCGGCATTAACCGCAGCGCAATTTTGAACGATCCTGGCCATGACTCCTGTGGAGGGGCTGGCGCAATCAGGCAGCATGGGATGCGACGGCTGGAAACAGGGATAAAATGGTAACGTCGTTTGGAAAACGTTTTTCAATCTGGGAAGGAGTCCTCCATTGAATCGTCGCAATCGCATTCTGGTTCCTGTTGTTCTGCTTGTGGCACTGATCACTGTTGCAGGCTGCAAGAAGAAACAACCGCCACCACCCGCCGCAACTGCACCCGCAGTCACCGCGCCCGCACCTACCGCACAACTAACAGCAACGCCCACCGCCATCTCGGCCGGTGACCAGGTGGTGTTGACCTGGAAAACGACGGACGCTACCAGCGTTTCCATCGATGGCATTGGCGATGTACCGACCTCCGGCGTGAAGACCGTTACGCCCACAGAGTCAACGACCTATCATCTGGTTGCGCGCGGCGAAGGCGGAACGGCAGACGCATCCGCCCGTGTCACGGTGAATGCTCCGCCAGCCGTTGCGGTGCCCACCAACACCATGTCGGCAGAAGAAGAGTTCAAGGCGAACGTGCAGGACGCTTTCTTCGATTACGACACATACGATGTTCGCAGCGATGCGCAGGCAACTCTGTCGCATGATGCGTCCTACCTGGCCAGCCATCCGGATATCAAGGTGGTAATCGGCGGCTACTGCGACGAGCGCGGCTCCGACGAGTACAACCTGGCGCTGGGCCAGAATCGCGCCGATGCAGCCAAGAAGGCCCTGGTGACCGCAGGCGTTGCGGCTGACCGCATTCGCGTGATTAGCTATGGCAAGGAAAAGCCATTCTGCAGCGAGTCAAACGAACAGTGCTGGCAGTTGAACCGGCGTGCCGGCTTCTCGATGGACCGCTAGAATAAGATGCGAGTTCCCCACCGTTGCCGTTGCCTGTTTTTTGGGCACGCCGGTCACGGTGGGGAGCCACAGAATTCAAGTCGTCCTGATGCTGCGGATTTTGTTGTTGAGAGCCGAAGCACTCAGAACGGGGACCAGACACCAGGTATATCGCGGCAGATGCCTGAACCAGCTGGGCTGCCGCGCTTTCTCATTTTCATGGGTGAAGAATGCAGATAAGACATCTACTTCGCAATCGCCTCCGCGCCGCGGCAGTTTTCGCCGTGATTCTCGGGTCAGTCTCTCTGCCGGCACACGCCGCGTCGAAGGAGATCATCCAACTGCAAACCCAGGTTCAGCAACTGCTGGACATGGTGCAGCGACTCCAGTCGACGCTGGACACGCGCTTTGCCGTACTGCAAAACCTGTCACAACAGACTGCGGATGAAGCCAACCAGATGACGGCGGCCGTGAATAGCTTGCAGAAGAAGATAGACGTGCAGGATGAAGCGATCAACGGGAAGCTCGACACCAGCTCAGGACAAACGCAGTCGCTGAACGACTCCGTGGACGAGTTGAAGACCCGTGTCGCCAAGCTGGATAAATCCATCCAGGATATGCAGAGCCAGTTACAGAACATTCAGAATCCGCCGCCGGGAAGCGCTCCGGCCCCAGCAGGTGGCATGGAGCCCGCTCCGGGTGGCAGCACTCCGGGCCAGGCCGCCGGGCAAATGCCTCCGGCCAGCCCTGCGGCAACCCAGGCACCTCCTCTTCAGGCGACATTTCAATCGGGACTGCGCGACTACAACGCCGCACGATATGACGTGGCCAGCGGAGAGTTCCAGGATGTGATTCACTATTATCCCCTGGACAATATGGCCGGACAGGCACAGTTCTATTTGGGCGAGATTGCATACCGGCAGGGAGATTTTGAAACGGCGATCAAGGCTTACAACGCCGTTCTTGAAGGCTTCAGCGGTAGTCCCAAGGCTCCGGCTGCTCAACTGCACAAGGGACTCGCGCTCTTGAAGCAGAACAAGCGCACGGCGGGAATTCAGGAACTGCGCTTGCTCAACCGGCGCTATCCGCAGACTCCGGAAGCAGCGCAGGCGCGCGCGAAACTGAATGGGCTTGGCGTGCGGATTTCGGCGCACTGATTTGGAACGTGACGATTCTTGCTTCGCGTCTTTCGCTCAACCGTCCAGGACAGCGCGAACGATGGGGCACAGGATTCCATTCAACATGAAGACACAAGAAAAGCCCCGCCGATGACGGGGCTTTTCTGTTTTCGCTGCGGAATGAGGCGTGCTACAGCAGGTTGGCCATCAGAGCATCCAGCGCCGATTTCGGAGGCCGGCTGATCGATTCGGGCAGTGTGGCCAGGGGCTCGTCCACCATGTTGAGCAGATCGATAAACGTGGGCTTCTGCGTGTCAATGTAAAAGACGCCGGTGAGGACTTCATCGTTGTCATGCGCCTCCATCAAGGTGCGCACCGCGTTGGCCTTGTTGGTTGGGTCGTAGTCCTCGTGGAGCTTGCGCAGGCGGAGGTTGGAGCCGTCGTGCATCTGCACGTCGTAGATCTGGCCGGAGTCATAATCCACGTCGATTTCGTCGAAGCTGGCCACGAAACCGATTTCGTTGATGGGCTCGTCATTCTCCTGCATGAACTTATAGCTCTTGGTGGAGCCTTCGTGGTCATTGAAGGTGACGCAGGGGCTAATCACGTCGAGCATGACCGTGCCCTTATGAGCGATGGCCGCCTTGAGCATGGAGAGCAACTGCTTCTTGTCGCCGGAGAACGAGCGGCCGACAAAGGTTGCGCCGAGCTGGATGGCCAGGGCGCAGGTGTCAATGGCGGGCAGGTCGTTGATGATGCCTGTCTTGAGCTTGGAGCCAATGTCGGCAGTTGCCGAGAACTGGCCCTTGGTCAACCCATAGACGCCGTTGTCTTCGATGATGTAGATCATCGGAAGATTGCGGCGCATCATGTGAACGAATTGGCCGATACCGATGGACGCCGTGTCGCCGTCGCCGGAGACGCCCAGCAGGGACATCTGATGGTTGGCCAGCAAGGCGCCCGTGGAGACTGAAGGCATGCGGCCGTGCACGCTGTTGAAGCTGTGCGAACGGCTCATAAAGTAGGCGGGGCTCTTGGATGAGCAGCCGATGCCGCTCATCTTCATAACCCGCTCGGGCTCCACGCCCATCTCAAACATGGCATCGATGATGCGCTCGGAGATGGCGTTGTGGCCGCAGCCGGCGCACAGCGTCGACTTGCCGCCGCGGTATTCGAGTACGGGAAGGCCGATACGATTCACTTTAGGGCTGGGGGTTGCGGTTGCCATCTTACAGGCCCTCCTTGGTTGCAAACTCTTCGGTAACGGTTTGCGCATCCAGCGGCAATCCGTTGTAGTGCAGAATGCTGCGCAGCTTGACCACCTGCTCGGCAGGAAGATCGAGTTTGAGCAGGCTGGCCAGTTGCGCATCGCGGTCCTGTTCCACAACGTAGACGCGCTCGTGGGAGGCCACAAAGTCGTGAATCTCGTGCGCGAAGGGATAGGCGCGGATGCGCATGTAATCCAGGTCGAGCCCGTATTCGCGCTTGATCTGGTCGAGGCTCTCACGCAGCGCGAAGTCGGTGGTTCCGTAGGCTAGAACGCCGATTTTTGAAGTCCCATCCTTTACCACGAGCGGGGCGGGGACGAGTTTGCGCGCGTTCTCAAATTTGCGCGTGAGCCGGTCCATGATGTCCTGATACTCGTCGGGCTTCTCAGTGTAACCGGCAGCGTCATTGTGACCTGAACCACGGGTGAAATAGGCGGCCTTGGGGTGGCGGGTTCCGGGCAGCGTGCGCCAGCCGATGGCGTCGCCATCCACGTCGCGGTAACGCGCGAATCCGCCGAGCCGCTCAAGGTCTTCTGCGGTGAGCACCTTGCCGCGGTCGAGCGGTTTTTCAGGATAAACGAAGGGATCCGACATCCAGTTGTTCATGCCCAGATCGAGGTCGCTGAGCACGAAGACCGGTGTTTGCAGGCGCTCTGCCAAATCGAAGGCCGCATAGCCGAACTCGAAGCACTCCTTGACGGAACCGGGCAGCAGAACAACGTGCTTGGTGTCGCCGTGGGACAGGAATGCGGTGGAGAGCAGGTCAGCCTGCGAGGTGCGCGTGGGCATGCCTGTGGACGGCCCGGAGCGCTGCACGTCAAAGATGACGCCGGGGATTTCAGCAAAGTAGCCGAGGCCCGAGAACTCGGCCATCAGCGAGATGCCGGGTCCGGAGGTCGCAGTCATGGAACGCGCACCGGCCCAGCCGGCACCCAACACCATGCCGATGGCGGCCAGTTCGTCCTCGGCCTGCACCACGGCAAAGGTCGCCTTGCCTTCAGGTGTTACGCGAAACTTTTTGAGCAGGTCGGTGGTGGCTTCAACCACGGACGTGGACGGCGTGATGGGATACCAGGCGACCACCGTAACACCGGCAAACACAGCGCCCATGCCACATGCCGCGTTGCCGTCGATGATGATCTTGCCGGCCGTCTGATTCATCCGCTCGATGAAGTACGGATCCTGCTTGGTGAACTTCTCCTGCGCGTAGTCAAAGCCTGCCTTGACCGCGCCAAAGTTCAGGTCGAATACCTTCTGCTTGCGCGCGAACTGCTTTTGCACGCCCTTTTCGACCACGCCAAGATCGATGGACAGCAACTGGGCGACAACGCCCACGTAGACCATATTCTTGACCAGCTTGCGCAGCTTGGCCTCAGGACAGATGGACGCCGTGATCTTGTCAAAAGGAACCGGGTAGCAAACCACGTCGTCGCGGTACTGCTTCAGGTTGAAGTGCTCTTCATAGATGGCAACGCCGCCTGTGGGCAGGGCGAGAATATCGTCCTTTGCGGTCTCGGGATTCAGAGCCACGAGGATCTCGGCATCCCGCTTGCGAGCAACATAACCGTTCTTGCTCGCACGGATGGTGTACCAGGTGGGAAGTCCGGCGATGTTGGAGGGAAAGAGATTTTTCCCGCTGACGGGAACACCCATTCCGAAGATGCTTTTCAGCAGCACGCTATTGGCGGATTGCGAGCCGGACCCGTTCACCGTTGCTACGTTGATGCTGAAATCATTTGTTACGCGCGGTTGCGAACTCAGTATGCCCTGTTGTTGACCTAGGGCAAGGTCTCCTGTCGCCATTTGGCGGGATTCCCTTCAGATAAATTCTGGAAAGAGTCAATCTTTCGCTCAGTTGTGATTATAGTCACCGCACGAGTGATCGTCGCGTGGCTTGCTCTGCCGTTTTGCCGTTTACGTCCCATCCGATGCAACAGGTGTTCATCTGTTCAAAAAGAACGATGGTGAGCGAAATCTATGACGGCGGGTAACGGCCGGGGTAGCTAAACCTTCCGGAACAAGGATTTGTGGGTGCTATCCGACGCGGAAGTACGGTTCCCGTAAGGCGGAAATGGCTCTGAGACGGCCCGCCTGCGGGAACTGTAAGTGCAATGGTTTCAGACGGCCAACACCGCGCGCGTGGAATCCCGGCGCCACCGCAACAAGAGCGTGAGAGCAATCACGATGAGGGCCAGCGTGAGGCCAATCCACATGCCGTAAATGCCCCAGTGGAGCACAAAACACAGGGTAAGCCCCAAGGGCAGCCCCAGGACCCAGTAGCCAACCAGGTTCGCCAGCATCGGGGCGCGCGTTTCTCCCAGGCCGCGAAGGGCGCCAGTGGAGACGGTCTGGATGCCGTCGAAGATTTGGAAGGCCGCTGCGACCCACAACAGGCTGGGACCGACGGCGAGCACCTGGGGGTCGCGCGTGTACAACTCGATGAGCGGCCCGGGAGCGACCAGAAACACCACAGCCGCCAGAAGCATGAAGCTGGTGCCGAGGCCCAGCGCCAGCCATCCGGCGCGGCGGGCGCGCTCGGGGTCGCCCGCACCGACGGCATGGCCTACGCTGACGGCCGCGGCGGCTGAGACTCCCAGGGGAACCATGTAGGTGAGGCTGGCGTAGTTGAGCGCGATCTGGTGGGTGGCCAACGCAACGGGCGTGAGCCAGCCGGCCGAGAGCGTGGCAAGGTTCCAGGCGCCTACTTCAAGAACGATTTGTCCAGCGGCCGGTGCGCCAAGACGGACCAGCTTGCCGAGTTGGACAAGATGCGGACCGGCCCAATGGCGGAAGAGCGGATGGCCGCGCGTGCGCTCATAGCGCCACGCAAAGCCCAGCAGCGCCGCAGCCATGGCGACGCGCGCCACGCAGGTGGAGATGGCCGAGCCGTTGACGCCGAGGGCGGGCAGTCCGAATTTTCCGTAGATGAGGACCCAGTTACCAAACCAGTTGAGCAGGTTGGCCAGCACGTAGGTTACGGTGATGACCCGCACCTGTCCCACGCCCTGAAGATAGCGCCGCGTGCCGCCATAAAGCAGCAGAGGCAGAGTGCCCCAGTTGAGCAGGCGCAGGTAGCCGCCTGCCAAACCCGCCACCTGAGGGATGATGCCAAAGCGCGCAAAGCCGAAGCTGGCCGCGACAACCAGCAGCATCAAAGGAGGCGTAATGATGCACGCCAGATAGACGCCTTGCGCCAGCCAGCGGTGGCAGTCGTCGTGGTCGTGGCGGCCATAGGCTTGCGCTACCAGCGTGTCCAGGCCGAGCAGCAGGCCGATGCCGAACAGCGACGGTGTGTAATAGACGGCATTGCCCAGTGCCACCGCTCCGATGGCCACCGGGCCAAGACGGCCGACCATGATGGTGTCCACTACGCCCTGGGCCATCCAGCCCAGTTCGCTCAACACGACGGGAACTGCCAGCGCGATCATGGCGCGCAGTTCCCTTTTCCACTTGGCCTCGTCAGAACCCATCTTCCTAATCTATATGCAGGCTACTTTATATGCAGGCCGGAGAGACGCTGTCTGAAGCTGAGACTGAATGCTTCCCTGCCCGCGTCGTTGTGCGGATCTCGGGCTGAGCAGTTGGCCGTGCCTGCATCCGAGCATAGGCAAGACGCTTGCAAAGCTGAGAGTGAAAGAGCTTCGGCTTTATGAGTGATCTTGTGGCTATGGAGGCAACGGCCGCGGGGGCAATCGAATCCGACAGGGGCTGCCTGTGACCCGAGTCACAGCTTTTGGAGAGAAATGTGGACTAGCGTCATTGCGCAGGATTTTGGCTGCAGAGATGTATTCGCGCTTCCTTAACGGATGAAGCGTCCTGCACGCGGGGTGGAACGTGAAGCTCACCCTCTCCTCACTCATCGCAGCAATGGCCCTGGGCATCTTTGTGCCTTCGGCTCAGGCCATGCAGGATCCACTTCGATTTGAAGTTGACGAATCGCAGGCTCCCGTGAAGGTTGAGCCGAATACGCAGATCGTTGATGACTCTCCCTACAAGCTCAAGGCAGACGCAACGCTGGTGAACGTGGATGCGCTGGTTACCGATGAAGACGGTCGCGTACTTACAGGTTTGAGGAAGGGAAACTTTCGTGTATTGGACAACGGTTCTCCACAGGAGATTCTCAACTTCGCTCCCACATCGACGCCGATCACGGTTGTGATGCTGTTGGAGTACAGCGCAGCATCGTACAGCTATTTTGCGTACAAAGCCGCGTGGTGGGGAACAGGATTTCTGGATCATCTTGAAGCGAGCGACTGGGTGGCACTGGTCACCTATGACCTAAGGCCGAAGGTTCAGGTGGATTTTACGCACAAACGGGTCGAGGTACGCGACGCGCTCGCGACGCTCGGTCCCCCCGGATTCAGCGACAGCAATCTGTTCGATGCCCTTGAGGACACTCTGGACAAACTGGATGGCGTGCAGGGCAGAAAATCCATTCTGCTGATGTCCACGGGCTCAAACAGCTTTAGCGCAGCAACGCTGGACGACATTCTCAACCGCTTGAAACGGAGCGGCGTGACGATTTTCTGTGTGGGCCTCGCCGAGCAGGAGTACGTCCGGTATGGTGGATCCGATATCTCCTACGTGCAATCCAGATCGTGGCTGAACACATTTGCGAAACAGACGGGAGGCCTTGCTCTGTTTCCGCGCTTCGAGAGCGAGTTGCCAGATATCTTTCGCAGCGTTGTGGGATTTCTGCGCAGTGAATATACGCTGAGCTACCGCCCGCCCAAAGAGAGCCGTGACGGCCGCTATCACCGACTGAAGGTGGAGATTGTGGGGCCGGATGGAAAGCCGCTGAAAGTAACCGATGACAAGGGAAGAAGGCGCAAGATCGAGGTTTATGCGCGTGAGGGCTACATGGCTCCGAAGGACTAGACGCGATGGGCACTGGCCGGACGATGAAGACCGCTGCAACGTGCAGGAAGCCGAGCCGGGCTGAAGAGAGGAGACCTAATGTGAAAGAGCTGCTTCGTAAGTGCATTGCAACAGGTCTTAGCCTGTTGCTGGTTCCGCTGCCGTGTCTCCCCCTCCAGTCGCAGACAGCCGCTGCGCCACAGACACCGCAATTGCCTCTTCACGAGTATCTGCAAAAACCTTATGCAGAGCTGTTCGAACTAGCACCTTCGCTCCACTTCAGCGTGGCCGAGGTGGAACAGGAGCGTCAAGCACTGAAGCGCGGCGAGGATACCTGTCGTACTCGCTTCAAGGACCACACCAAAACGTACAGCAAGCAGCTTGAGACTGCGAGGAAGGACTTGAAAAAGGGCGGTCCCGGATTGGCCGACCAGCCGCGTCGTGAGCTGCACTGCAAAATCCAGAACCTTGAGCTACTCCGGAGCGAGTCAGAAGTCCTAAGCAATAATGCCATTCCCACTGCATACGACAACCTGAACGCGCGGTTGGACATGATTCTGCAGTGGCCGGCGCAGTACCAGCAGACCCTTGCAGCAATTGCAGACGGCTCGTACAACCGGCGGCGGTGGGCGGATGTAAAGGACATCGGCTTTCGGGAAATCGCATCCGGCCAGAAAGACGATATCAAGCGCGGTCAGGAAGCCGTTGATGAACTGAAACGTACCGGTTTGCTTCCGCCGGAAGTAGACAACAAGGCAATCCAGCAATACGTGAAATCGGTGGCAGAGCGCGTGGCACGGCGCTCCGATCTTAAAGTCCCTTTGCACGTAACGGTGCTACAGTCGCGGGAGATCAATGCGTTTGCGTTGCCCGGAGGCTACCTGTTTATTGAGCGCGGTCTGCTGGAGGAAGCAGACGACGAGTCGCAACTGGCTGGCGTGATTGCGCACGAGATTGCCCACGACACCGCACGCCACAGCGCGAAGCTGATGAAGCGCGCCACTGTTGCGGGCATCTTTTACCAGGCGGCGCAGGTAGCGGCTATTTTGCTGACTGGTGGTGTTGCCGGGATCGGCTTATATTACGCGCTGCAATATGGGTATTACGGGCTCGGGCTGGTTCTCAATCTGAAACTGCTGGGTGTGAGTCGCGACTATGAGCTTGAGGCAGACCAGTTGGGCGTTCAGTATGCATGGAATGCGGGCTACGACACAACAGGATTCATCCGCTTCTTTGACAAGATGGCCACCAAGGTGGGCTATGTCAACGGTGTGAGCTGGTTTCGTACTCACCCGCCATTCTTCGAGCGCATGATCGAGACACAACGCGAGATCATGTTCATGCCGAAAGGAGGAGAGCAGACTGTGCAAAGCTCTGAGTTTCTGCAGATGAAGAAGGAACTGGCTCCGATTGCAGCTGCGGCGGAAAAGGAAGAAGTGGGCAAACCAAGCTTGCTGATCACCAAGGAAGAGGGCTGCACGCCTCCGCCGAAGCTTGAGTACAAACCGGGACAACCCATCGAGCAGATTTGTTCGGCTCCGCTGCGCAACGTGGATGCAACGAAGGAGTGAAGCACGGGCAGATGTGACGACCACTGATTGGGAATGATGGGGGCTCGTGAATCGCGAGAAAATGGCGGCTGTTAAGCCGCCATTTTCTTGTTGTGTTTTGCGCGCAGATTTGGCCAACGGTTTCAGCTTCTGCTATGGGTTTCTGCCACTGCAGGACGCTGCTCCACTTGCTTGGTGGTAATCACCAGCTTAGCCGGAGTCAGTTCAGGGCCGGCCCATCCTTCCTTTACTGCCTCGATGCGGATTTCGCCCGGGCGCTTGGTGGATTGCACGATGACTTGCGCGAGGCCGCTGAACAGCGAGCGCCTGGGTTCCTTATCGCTCTCCTGGCAGTTGGGATCGCCATTGCCCACGCCGATGAGCGCTCCCTCGCCGGAAACCTTGAAGCCGATGAGGTTCTCGGCGGTTGGCACGGAGCGGCCATCCTTATCGACTGCTTCCACGGTGAGGATCGCGATGTCTTCGCCATTCGCGTCGATCACGGTGCGATCGGCGGTGAGCTTGATGGCCACGGCGGGGCCGGTGGTTTCGCGCTTCCGAGTAAGTATGACCTTGCCGCCCTTGCTGCCGCGCGCTTCAATAACACCCGGCTCATACTTGACCTTCCACTCCACATGACCGAGATGCGGAACCGGTTGGCTACCGAGACTCTTGCCGTTGACGAAGAGTTCCACATCGTCCACGTTCGAGTACACCCAGACAGGGATTTCTTCGCCTTCCCTGCCCTCGAAGTTCCAGTGAGGGAAGAGGTGAAGCGATGGTTCGGAACCCCACCAGGCTTTGTAGTAATAGAAGGTGTCCTTTGGGAATCCGCACATGTCTACAATGCCAAACTGCGAGTTGATGGAAGGCCAACCGTACGGCGTGGGCTCGCCGCGATAGTCGAAGCCGGTCCATGCAAAGCCGCCTGCTTCCCACTCGCGGGTGCCGTAGAACTTCCACCACTCCTCGGCGGTCTCGCCCCAGGGGACCACGCCGTCATAGGCGTTGATCGTGTTGCGCAACGGGTCAGTGGTATAGATGCCGCGCGTGGAGATGGCGCTGGAAGTTTCTGAGCCGTAGACGGGACGCTTGGGGTTCTTCTTGTGATAGTCGTCGGGATACTTGAGGTTGTAGTTAAAGCCGATGATGTCGAGCGCGTCGGAGACACCTTTTTCGTTGGTGCCGTTGACTGCGGCTGAAACGACGCGGGTGGGGTCGAGTTCGTGGCACTTGCGCACCATGGTTGCGGCGATTTTTGCGCCTTCCTCGGCTTCGTCGTTCTGCAATTGCCATTCCTCGTTGCCGATGGACCAGATGATGATGGACGGTGAGTTGCGATAACGCTTGACCATTACCTCAAGTTGCGCGAGGCCTTCTGGATTTGAACTCATCTGGCGCGTCTCGCACATCATCATCATGCCCATGCGGTCGCAGGCTTCAACCCACTCGGGCGTGGGCATATTGTGCGAAGTGCGCACGGCATTGCAGCCCATTTCACGCAGCACCCCCAGGCGAAACCACTGCAGCCGATCGGGCACAGCCGCACCAACACCCGCGTGATCCTGGTGGTTGCAGGTGCCCTGAATCTTGATCGACTTGCCGTTGAGGAAAAATCCCTTGTCGGCGTCGAAGACCGCGGTGCGCACACCAAAGCTCACGCGCTCGGCGTCGCGTGGCTTGCCGCCTGCCTCGACGGTCACAATGGCCGAATAAAGGTTCGGCTCATCAACCGACCAGAGCTTGGGATCGGACAGCTTCACTGTCGCGCTGAAGGCCGCGGAGCCATCGACTGCAATGGACTGCGCTGGGGCCTCGGCGGTAGCTACCGGCTTGCCGTCGGCGTCGAGGATCTGCCACGAGACTTTGGCGCTCTCTGTCTGCTTGCCGTCGTTCTGCACTACGGTGTCCAGAGTAAGCGTGGCGGCATCGCCGCTGAGGGCCGTGCGCACGGTGCTCTCCCATTTGCCCAGGTGCAACGAGTCGGTCTTGGTGAGCCACACGTGACGGTAAATACCCGCGCCCTCGTAGAACCAGCCGTCACCGAAACTGGCATCAACACGCACCACAATGTAGTTCTTCGCGCCAAAGGCGAGGAAGTCCGTGAGGTCGAAGCGGAAGGGTGCGTAGCCGTTGTCGTTTCGGCCGATGAAGCAGCCGTTGACGAAGACCAACACACTGCGGAAGGCACCGTCGAACTCGACTGCAATGCGGCGGCCCTGGTCGCTGGCTGGAACCTCGAATTCACGACGGTACCAGCCGACACTGGTTTCGGGATAGCGGCGGCCGATGGGCTTGTAGCCGTGAGACATCTGCACATTGTCGTGAACGAAGGGCAGTTCGACGGCCCAGTCGTGCGGCAGGTTCAGCTCGCGCCATTTGGAGTCGTCGAATTTGGCCTTGGCAAAATCGAAGTCGCCCGTCTTTGCAAAGTCGCCTTGGCCGATGCCGAAGCCCAGGTCGCGGGCCGGGTCGGCGTCGTTTCCAAATTGGAACTTCCAGCCAAAGTCGAAAAGCAACTGCTGGCGCGGCGCAACAGCAGCCAGAGCTTCAGCCGAGGCGGCCTGCGGATATCCCGCTAAAAGCGAGGCAGTGCGGCCCCAGGCCGACCGCGCCACGAGTGAAGAAGCGGAGAGGGCAAGACCGGAAGAAAGCAGGTTGCGGCGGGTAATTTCTGGCATGGAAATCCTTTTTCAATAGAGTCCCGCCGTAGAGTGGGCCCGAGCATTGAACGGCGAGCAAAGCGGAACTATATACCAGTGACCGACACGAAGTAAACGGTTTCATTCTTCCACTTCAAGCAGGCACCGCTGTGTGGATTGTGCCGCTTCGCTCTCCATCGCCGACAGCGCTATTGTGTTAAATTCAATAAGGCAGACCACCCTTCTGGAGAGATGGCCGAGTGGCTGAAGGCGCACGCTTGGAAAGCGTGTTTAGGGGAAACTCTAACGTGGGTTCGAATCCCACTCTCTCCGCCATAACCTACAAGTCGTTTATAATCAACAGGAAGGACTCGATGTTACACCTCGCGTGACACTCTTTTTATTTCGAGAACCTGCAAGATAAAACCCGCGAAATCCGCTCCTGAGCTGTATTACCCCTTAGGAGCGTGGCACGAAAGCGCCGAAAGTTCGCCTTTATATCCGCGTCCGTCAATCGGATGGGCGCTACTCTTACCTCGATCCAGCATGGAACAGAAACCGCACGCTTCGGGCGGGGTACGCAATTGTCGCCGGTCAGCCTGAGCACCACCCCGAAGGGGTTTACTACCTGCGCTTTCTGCATTACGCATTCAGTGGTTGGAAAAAACCCGCGGTGGCCCAAAAGGCAATTGACTCAATCATAGGTAGAAACCCGGACGAACCCCTCCAGGATGTGGTTTCAAATGCTTCGGCGAGACAATTGCTGCAACCTGATGGGCGATTAGATCACTCTCGAAGTCCGCAGGATCCGACCAGATCTTGACGGCACAACGGATGTTCGTGCTTCCGTCTGCGGTTATAGTTGGGAACCAGTGGAACAAGCTCAGACTCTCAGGATCGCTGGAGTCCGGTTTGACTCGCGCTCGACTCACACTCTGATTTGCGGTAATGAGCGTTCGTTCAAGAAGTTCTGAAATCTAGCCTGATACGCGCCTCTGAATGTATTTCTGAACGGAGCAGCCCGTCCTTGCTTCGCCTAATGAGAGATGGATCTCATGCTGTTCGAATCTCGTAGTGACAAAGAGGAGACAAACTCAGCGGAGACAGCTTCTTCAATCGTCCGACTGGAACAAATCCGGCTCGGGTAGCGACCGTGATTGATGGTTTGTTCTCTTCGGCGACGAAATACCACAGCGTCCGGTTCGGCCGCCAATGTGCGGTCACCAGTGTCTGCAGCGCAACTGTTGCCAACCCCGCTCCCCGATACCTCGGATCTGTCCACGTGGCGCCGATTTGCAGGTCGTTCTCGCCCATGAATGAATATCGATAATACCTGGGGATAACAACGGACCGGTGGACAGGTCTAGCCTCATGGAAGAAAAGGAGGGCGCCGTAGTAGCGCGAACTGAATACGCCAAGAAAGTGGTACGCAGAGAGAACCATTCCATACTTGCCAAGCGTTGGAACAAAGGGCTGATGGAGGGTCGGCGTCCATAGTTTGAGGTCCATCCCTTCAGGCAGGGCGATGGGGGCAAATGCCGTGGTCCGCGCGGTAAGCACTAGAAGATCGGGGTTGCATATCTCGGTCATTGAATCACGCAAATGTTGTTCGTTGTGGCGTTCCCTGGTAATTTGACGGAAAGGGTGCCTGTCGAGCCGGACAAACAAGCGCGGATGCTGCGATGAATGAGGGCTCTGATGATTGTCGATCGTTGGCAACAACCGGCCATACTTTCGCTGCTCCATGGTGCGCGAGCAAGCTTGTTTTGAGCGTTAAAGGACGCTGCAGCTCAATACGGCAAGCGGCACTCAAAGCATCGCTCTGCCGAATGGCGCACATTTTGTCCCCACTGATTTTGAAGTGAGGACAAAGAAATGCGGGCCTGAAGTGATTCGCCCCGCAAACGCGTGACTGCTGCCTCGCGCGAAGCTCCGAGGAGCTCCTAAAGGCATCCTCTGTGCTTTTGCGGAGATGCTGAATATCGGGAGCGCTTCGCAGGCCGGTCGCGCTTCGTGCACGATTCACACCTGCACCTTCCCTGCGCCCAACAAACAGATTCGCAGCCAGCGCGGAATGTATGCGATTCGATTGTAAGCAACTCTCCTGGCGCCAAAGGACCGGAACGACCTCTCTATCTCTTTGGCCATCGATCCCTCAAAGTCAAACACGGCAGTGCGCGCGGCAGCATACTCGATCAAGGCCCACATCAGAAGCGACGCACCCGGGCTGGTGCTAAGGGACGGGTCGTGCCCGCCGGCAAGATTGTAGCCCCTCTTGCTGTCCCAGACGAAGAAGGCCGCCGCGTGAACTCTCCCGTTCGCGTCCTCGGCAGCCATACACACACCCGCGTTTTTCGATCGTGCGGCTTCATAGAGCCGACACAAATAATCGAGGCGGTAGGGAGTCTTTTTGCCTTTTCGTTCAAAGGTCTGGCCCGAAGCTTGGAAAACAGCTTCGGGTCCGCATTCCTTTACCCTGAGCCCCAACTTCCGGCCCCTGCGGATATCTGTGCGCCGTTCCCTGGCCAAGCCATCCCATATCCGGTCGATCGACTGCAAATCATCGAGCACGTAGGTGTAGTGAGTCGTCTGGGTAAAACCGCGCCAATAGAAGGGAAGCCAGTTTTGGCTTGTGGGATGAAATGCCTGGACGAAGATCCGCTCCCGTGCCAGGCGCTCCGCGAATAGGTCCAGGATTTCTCTCTCGCGAGATTCGATAGTAACCAATTTCCCTGGAAGGACAGCGATCACAACTCCCAAGGTCTGCGTGAGCGCGGGCATGCAACACACCCGGAGACCCATGCGCCGAACGTAGTGCAAAGGAATTCCAGCGATCAGCCGACCCGAATCGAAAAGACCCAGCACCCGCACCTCATCACATGCCGCCTTGAGCCACCAGGACATGCAGAAGACCGAACACTGCGGCGACGCCTGAACCAACGCGTCCCATTCCGGAAGTTGATCCAAGGTTAGAATCGACAATCCATCCTTCATCGGGCTCTTCGTGAGCCGTACCTCAGGTCTGAGCGGCTCAAATGGAGGCGATAGCAACTCCGGTTCCCCGAGCGCGCGGTCAGAACACTTGCTTGCGGCTTCCGCTTGCACCACGGTTGAGGAGCACTGTTTTTCAGCGGACTGTTCCATGGAAAAACACCTCCAAATCTTCGAATAGGCCAGGGGGTTGGGCAACGCCGGTGCTGATAACCAAATCCCATGCGCAACGGGATGGGCCGCAGCAGGCGACTCACTTCTCAGAGCCCCGCCACAACCACCCATTCCGGTTCTTCGATGGTGGAACCTCCGGATTCAGCTTTGTCGAGTGGCCCTCAATCGATGCACTGCTGACCGGGGCGGATTACGAGATACTGGAGAAACCTTCCACCTGAATCGCGCTCGCAACCTCGCTCCGATCACGCGTCAGTGTTTCCAGCACTGGCGACGGCTCCTTTGCAGACAGCAGTCCTGCTTCGACGTAGCGCTGCCACGCTTTCTCCACAAAATTCGACCCGGTGATCCATTCCTCTTCCCAACTGGCACGGCCATTCGCCAGACTCCAATACGTGTCGCCCACCTTGCGCGGCAGCCATCCATTGCCGAATGCGGCGGGGTGCCACAGCAGCGAGATGCCGCCCCAGCCTAGACGCCGGCTAGCGGTCAGCACCTCTGTGGCATCCGCGACCATCCGCTCAAAACTGTCGTGTCGTTGTTGCAGCGCCTGGTCCATCATCACCATGGGAATCTCCAGGAAGGACGCCGCGCTCTCAGTCTTGAAGTTGTAAGGCGGAAAGGCGAAACACGCTCCGGCGCGAAACCCGATCCTGTCTCGCCAGCCGATCGAAGTGTCATATTTGAGGCCAGCGCACTCCACCGCCGGGATCAGTTCGTTGAGCATGTAGCGAAGCCAGTGGATCCGCCCGCCTTGCGGGTGAAAGCCTCGTTCGCTAAACTCCGCCACCTCATGCTTGAGCCCGTACGAATGATCGAGGCAGGTATACGTGCCATGGACCCCGACCTCCATGCCCTTCAGCTCAAGCCAATGCATGGCCTCCACTACTCCGGAATGCTCCAGCGTATAGTTTGCGTCTCTCCTATGTGCATGCCGCACCAGGAAGTAGTAGCTGGCAAGAATCCCATGACGCCGCTCTTCCTCTGCAAGTGCAGTGATCTTGTCGAGCGGATCTGTCCCGACGCCCAATGCCATGCGCGCCGCCATCGCTGCTTGCCGCATTCCCAAGACAACATCCTTGGCGAGCACAGATGAAATTACGGAATTGCGGATCAGACGATTGACGGCATGCATGCGGCCCAACGGAAAGTAGTCAACGTCATGAGTGGGAATCACCAGGTGCGCAGCCGTACCATCCAAGCCGCGCGGATGATCCGTGGCGCGCGGGACGACGCGACAGATTGCCTGCTGCAGGCATTGCATTGCGATGGCGGCATAGGGCACCCGCGTGTCAATGCAATGGCGACCTGCATACGTGCACGCAAACAGCAGGCGGCCGACAGAGTCACGCTTGACTACGCTGTACTCGTCCGCACAGGAGACCCATTCGAAGATCTCGCCCAGCCAGTCCGGAGCATGTCCCGGAGTCGGTGCGTGGTGCAGCACGGTGTTCACGCCGTTGCATGCATACCGCACCGGAGGGGGTGCGGCCTCACCAACGTTGCGCGCACGATAAGCGCTGCTCAGCCACACCGTGCAACGGTCAGCCGTCGAAGCCGGGAATGTTAACGGATCGTACCGAAGGGTCACATCACGGTCTTCCTCCTGCGCCGGATCCACGAGAGGCAGGTGTCCGTAGATCGCGCAGAAGAGTCGAAACGCATAACTCAGTCGCGCCCTAAGCTGGGGTTCTGCATCCGCTGGAATTTTCAGACAAACACGCATACGGGGCACATGACCACATTTCAGTGAAATGCCTTTCCTATGAGATAGCGATTCAGTCTCCTTCGCCCCGGTGTCGTCCAATGCATCGCAAGGTTGGTGCTGTCGCTTGTCGCGGCCGCGCCAAGTTTATGGGCCAGTCGCACGGCCGGCAGATGCCCACGTTCCATATATGGTTTTGTCGAGTCCGCCGTTTCGTAAGTCCGTTCGCTCACGCGAAGATCGTCATCTTCCTCCCGCTCTTCACCCGCTTCCGCGCCGATAGCGCCGCAAAATATGTCACAGTCCAACACTTCGCCATTCTGCTTGAACGACTAAGCGGTGATCGCCCTTCGCTTCATGCTCCATCGATCTTCAAGACGGAGGGCTGTGAGGGCGTGGCATGTTCGCCATGCAGACATTTGGACAAGGCTTCGCCCTCTGAGTCACACACCATCCATGACTTACTAAGAAGCATCGAGAAACAATCGATGTGGGAACACCTCAGCCACACACAAAACCTCAACCCTTGTGAAAGCCACGAATAATGAACCGGACGATGCCCGCTGAATCGGGAATTCATCCGGCTCCAATAAGTCCCTCCTTAGGTCGTCCCGTATGTTCCAATACCTCATTCGCGCCGCTCGCGCCCGCTGCTGGTTGGGGACGGCTGCCGCTATGCACATCGTTGATTTTTCCAGATCAGAACGCACCTCGAGAGCCACAGCCGGCTGCGTCGCTGTCGCCAGCAAAATAGCTTTCTTGACTCGCAATCGAAATCGTCTCCTTACTGGAGTGGGGACTCGACTGTACCGGAACAATGGCATCCGTGCTACTCCTTGCACGAGTTGGGCCATCCGGGCCTCACCCGACGCCGCGGAAATCCGTTTGCAGTCATGAGCCATGCGATAAGCGACATGGTGAACATTTTCAGCAACATACCCCGGCAAATGAGCACCAGCACGCTGTCCGCACTCTGTCATCGTGTGCTTTTCCCGGCTTGCTCGCCCCGATCCCTGCGCAAATGATTGCATGTGCGCGCATCCTTCTGATTAGCATGCCGTCGCAACTCTTAGGCAGCTTACTGCGTTCCTGCACCCTCCACCTGCGACACACCCGCAACGACGATCAAGGTTTCCATATTACCTACTGCGCCCACGGAGTCTTGAGCCGGCCTGGAGCCTGAGATACCCCATGCGACTCCCGCCGCAATCCGACGACTCTCAGCCGCTCACAGCCCAGCAACTCAAAACGATAGGCTGTTTAGATTCTGGAACATATGCGGGGGTGCGGAAAGGCGCGCTGGTAAGACAAAGCAAGCCCCCCCTGTCCCTGGGGGCACCCTACTTCTACACCTATTGCCACCCACCTCCTGTCCGTTCTTCCCACTACACGCCTGTACAACTTTTCGCCTACGGGACAGTTGCGTGTTTTCCTGACAAAGCGGAGGATAGCGAGAGTGCCAGATTGCTGCTGCCCCGGCGAAGAATGACAGGTTTTTTGCACAGGAGCCTCCCTCGGCAAGTGGCGTTC
>VFSW01002366.1_pt1 | contig 28454 bp, 24 predicted proteins | sample 5358111 | NCBI WGS metagenome assembly VFSW01 (sample SAMN11554181, study PRJNA540505) | mine drainage metagenome | isolation source: sediment from site ElyBrook_90M | place: USA: Ely Copper Mine, Vershire, VT | collected 2017 | reverse complement strand
CCCACGGGTTGCCCCGCCAGATCCTAAGTCTGGTGCGTCTGCCAATTCCGCCACTCTCGCACGCGGGGTTGCGACTTCGACGCCAGCTTCATTGTAGCTTGAGGCGTTTTGCGCGTGGTTGAACCCGGTATCACTTTGGTGAGTAACAAGCAATGAGATATGGGGTCCAGTTCCCTTCTGGCCCCGTTCGCCCGCTCCATCGCGTCCTCGCGCTTTCATCTTCTCACTGCTTGCCCTTCCACAAGCCTTCCGCTTATCCTCCCTTCTGATTCCGCCGTGCGCCGCGGCCGCCGTATCGATCCGCGATCTTTTGACCTTACGACACCGTGCCTTCTCTGCGGGTACCGAATCTCTCCCTATGAAATTCTGCGAGCCGGCTGGAGCCTGATCCGATGCCCGTCGTGCGGTCACGACTTCGATTCCATGCCGAAGAAGATGCGGCCCGCGACCTCCTGAAGTGTTAGGATTGGTCGCGATTCGGATATTTAATTAGCGGTGACCCAGTGAGCGCCACAGATATAAAGGTTCTCGAACAGATTCTCAGCGAAAGCCGCCATCAGATCGCCTCTGAGATGCCGGAGAGCGATTACTTTCAGTACTTCTCTGCCTTGCAGGTATTACGCGGGCAAGCTCTCGATCCCGATGAAATCCAGTCTGGCATTATCGATGGTGATAAGACTGGCAGTGACGGGGGGATTGACGGCTTTTATCTCTTTGTTAATGGACGATTGATCCGAGAACAGGACGAGGCCGACGGCCTTCGCGCACTCAAACAGAATGTGCAGATGGACCTTGTGCTGGTTCAAGCAACCACCCACGCCGGTTTCGAGCTGACACGACTGACACGACTGAAGGGAACCGTGGAAGACATGTTGACGCTGGACAGGGCACCGGATAAGTTTGGCGAGAGGTACAGCGACTCTCTGTTGACTTCAATCGAGGTCTTCCGCACGGCTCACCGAGTGCTGGTTCCAAAATTCCCTGTCTTCAAGGTGAGGCTTTACCTCGTTACTCAGGGCGACACATCCGAAATCGCTCCCGATGTGCGGAGCACTGCCGACCATTTGGCGAATGCGGTTAGGCAGCTACTGGCTACGGTTCGTGAGTGTACCGTGGGCTTCCTCGGCGCGCGTGAACTGATCGAGCTGTCAACTAAACCTCCAAAGCTAACCTTCGAACTGAAGTGTGTCGATTCGGTCTCTTCGGGAAAAAACGCATATGTATCGCTAGTAAAACTGACCGATTTTTATTCGTTGATTCGTGGAGAGAACGGCGAATTCCTGACTCATTTATTCGAGGCAAATGTACGAGACTATCAGGGCGACATAGCAGTCAACGAGGCGATCCGAGAGACGTTAGAGCATCCGTTTCCCAATGAACAGTTCTGGTGGCTGAACAACGGTATAACCATCGTTGCAGAGAAGGTGGGTGGACACGTCAAGGAGCTGGTAATCGACGAGCCGCAAGTTGTGAACGGCCTTCAAACGTCACAGGAAGTATTCAAGTATTTTTCTACGCACCCTGAGGCCGCGACGGCGGAAACCAGAGAGTTGATCGTTAAGACTATTGGCTCATCTTCGGAAGTCCACGATCACATCATCAGGGCAACCAACAGTCAGACAAGCATTCCACCCGCATCATTGTGGGCAACGGAGCGGATACATCGGGATATTGAACAGATGTTCAAGTCGGCAGGCTTGTACTACGACCGCCGCAAGAACTCGTGGCGAAGGCAGGGAATTTCACTATCGAAGGTGGTCGGAATCACTGAACTCGCACAGTCTGTAGCGGCCATTTATCTGCAAGAGCCAGACCAAGCGAGAGCGCGACCCTCCCGTTATTTCACGAGAAAGTACCACTCAACAATCTTCAACAGCAAATTCGACATTTCGATGTACGCGGCCTGTGCACACATTCGTAAAAGGGCGGAAGGGTCTCTGAGGTCGCTGGAACCTGACAAGGGTCATCGAAACAACTTGCTTTTTTATGTCATGCTCGCCGGGGCGTGTCTGAAGATGCAGCTACCGAGAGCTCGACCGAAGACGATTGGCGAGATCGACTATGAGGGAATGGACACTGAATTCTTCGCGCAGGTCCTGAGGAAAGTGCGCCCCCTGTACCAAAAATACGGGGGCGACGACAGAGCCGCTCGGGGGACAGAGTTTGTCGCGGATTTGAAGAAGTCGATCTTGGAGTGGATAATCCCCGCGAAGAAGAAGAAGAAGAAGAAGAAATAGGCGGCTCTTTGTTCAGGCGCACGTTGAATTCACCTTCTCCCTCACTGTCGAACAGAATAGGGCGGCGAAGAAAGCCGCCTGAGCGAGTGAACATCTGAGATTGCGAATACTCAGTGGAAGGGGTTGCTCGTGAACACATCGCTCAAAGGTCGCCGATTTAGTCACCACTGCCCGGTAACGCCATGCACTATTTATGCGACACTGTCCAAACATCCGATCACATGTTAAGTCCTATGTAATGAAGGCGTTTGCGCCACTATGCGCCGATGTGCGGGAAAGTACGATAATCCAAAAGAATGGTTCCTAAGTCTGGTGCGTCTGCCAATTCCGCCACTCTCGCACGCGGGGTTGCGACTTCGACGCCAGCTTCATTGTAGCTTGAGGTGTTTCGCGAGCGTTTGAGCCCGCAGCCGAAATCCTGAGCGACCCTGGGCAAGCGCAGCGTGACGAGGGGAAGTCGAAAGACCTGCACCAGCAGTGCGGTAGTCTGGTGAGGCCTATGAATCCATCGCAACCGAAAATTCAGCTTAGCCAGACGCCCGAGTATCGCGAGATCTACTCCAACAGCGTGCAGGTGCGCGTGAGCGTTTGGGACTTCCTGCTGGTGTTTGGCCTGGTGCATCAGGAAACGCCCGAGCAGGTGAACGTGAACAATGCGCTCGGCGTGTACCTGAGCCCGCAGCAGGCCAAGGCGCTGTGGAATATCCTCGGGCAGAACCTGGCGCAGTACGAGCAGACATTCGGCGCGCTCGCGCTCGAACCGCAGCCGCCAAAGGGCCCGGTTCACTGAGGCTCACTCGAGTGAGCAGGGCTGCTCGATCCGTTCCGTGGTGGCTGATTCTGCCGGCTGCCTTCGCCGCAGTCCTCGCCGGGCACGCGCCGCTTCTTCGCCTTCCGTATTACTGGGACGAGGAGGGCTACTACATCCCCGCGGCATGGGACTTCTTCCGTACCGGATCGCTGATTCCTTTCTCGACGTTATCCAACGCGCATCCGCCCCTGCCGTCGATCATTCTTGCTGCGTGGTGGAAGGTGCTCGTGTTCGCGCCGTGGGTGACGCGAACGGCAATGTGCGCTGTGGCTGCGCTGGCGCTGACAGCGGTCTGGCGGCTGGCGGTGATTGCGACCGGAAAGCAATCGGTCGCTCTGGCGACGGTGTTCCTGACGGGGCTTTATCCCGTGTTCTTTGCGCAGAGTTCGCTGGCGCATGCGGACATGTTCGCTGCCGCGGGCACCCTGTGGGCGCTGGCGTTCTGGCTCGAAGACCGGGTTTGGCCGGCGGCGATTTGCTTCGCGCTCGCGGCGCTCTCCAAGGAGACCGCCATCGTCACGCCGATTGCGCTGGCGATTTGGGAAAGCTGGCGGTTTCGGCGCCCTCGCAACGAGCGAATCCGAAAGGTGCTTGCCCTGGTTGCGCCGGCGATCCCGCTCGCCGCCTGGTACGTTTATCACTGGCGCAGGACGGGTTTCATGTTCGGCAACCCGGAGTACGTGCGCTACAACGCCATGGCGACGCTCACACCTTTGCGCATCCTGCTGGCGCTGGCTCACCGAGCGATGCACATCACTCTGCACATGAATCTCTTTGTGCCGGTGCTGGCGGCGCTTGCGTGTTTGTTCCTGCCAGCGGTTCAGGAAAATGAACCAACGGCGGGCGGATCGCCGCATTTGTCACCGTGGCGGGCACGAATTCGGCCCGAGCATCAGGCGGTGCTCTACGTCGTGATCGTCGCGAATGTGCTGCTGTTTTCCGTGCTGGGCGGAGCGCTGCTGACGCGTTATCTGCTGCCGCTGTATCCGCTGGTCCTGCTGCTGTGCGTGAACACATTCCGTCGCCGGTTGCGGGATTGGTCTGCGCTGGTTGCGCTGAGCGCGGCGGCGTTTGTGGCGGGGCTGTTTATCAATCCGCCGTACCGCTTCGCGCCCGAGGACAATCTCGAATATGCCACAGTGATCCGACTGCACCAGGCCGCGATCGGCGAGATTGTGGAGCAGATGCCAGGCGCGACGCTGCTGACCGCGTGGCCGGCGAGCGACGAGTTGAGCAAGCCGGAGCTGGGGTACGTCGCGAAGCCGCTGCCGGTGGTAACGATCGACAACTTCTCAGCGCCTGAAATTGCAAAGGCTGCGAGCGGGCCACAAAACTATTCCGCGGCACTGGTCTTCTCGACGAAATACGATCCGCCGCACCTGTGGCTGGGCCTGCGCCGATGGAACGAGAAATTCGACACCCGGTACTTCGATTTTCATCGCGACCTGCCGCCGGAGACCATCGCGCGCGTGCTGGGTGGGCAGGTGGTGTGGGGAGCGGAACGCAAAGGGCAGTGGGTGGCGGTGCTGCGATTCGGGAACGGCCCGGGGGCAAAAGAGGCGTCCATGCAGCCGGCCTGCGGGCATGATGCGCTTCATTCCGATCGCGCCACAAGCTCGGCTACGCCCTCGGTCTCGCGGTAGAGCAGCGTTTTCAGATCAGGGAATGCTGTGAGCAGTTCGCCCGGGCGCAGAGCGAAACGCAGCGAGTGGCCCTCGGTGAAGCGAATGTGTTCCGACGTGTAGGTTTTGTAGAGGAGAATCCCGCCAGGAGCCAGAGCACGGGGCAGAGCAGGGAACTGCTCGCGCAGCAAACACCAGATCACAACGATGAGATCGAAGGGATGGTGGGCCGCGGCCCATTTCAGAGTCTCCTCGGCGGATTCGCGGCGAGTGTCAAGAAGAACGCCGGCATCGGTGGCGCGCTTCGCGGCGATGGCCAGACCTTCATCGGAGACATCGGCAAGGGTAGCCTTCCATCCATGTTGGGCGAGCCACAGGGCATGCCGTCCGGCGCCCCCGGCGAGGTCGAGCGCGCGCCCCGGCGGCAGATGCGAACAGGCCTCGATGAGCAGTGGATCGGGTTCGAGAGACTGCGCTTCGCCAGCGATGAATTTGGCGTTCCAGCGTTCGCGATCGCTGATCTTTTCTGTGGTCATTCGGTTGGAGTGACGATCGTGGAGTACTACGAGCGCTGTGCCTCCTCCGTTATACTCGGGGGATGGCGGGGCAGAAAACCTTTTATCTGGAGACCTTCGGCTGCCAGATGAACGTGCATGACTCGGAGAAGGTCATTGGCACGCTGGAGCAGCAGGGCTATACCCAGGTGGAAACGGAAGAAGCAGCCGACCTGATTCTCTACAACACCTGCTCGATCCGCGATAAGGCCGAGCAGAAGGTTTTTCACCGCCTCAACGACTACAAGGCTCTCTACAAACAGGGCAAGCGGTTCGGCGTGCTGGGCTGCGTTGCGCAGCAGGAAGGCGAGCGAATCTTTGAGCGCGCGCCGTATGTGTCGCTGGTGTCGGGATCGGCGTCGTACCGCAAGCTGCCGGAGATGCTGGTGCAAATCGAGCAGGGCGCCACGCGCGTAACCGGCCTGGACGACCGGCAAACGGACGAGACGTTCGAGACCGAGTTCACGGCAAGGTCGAATCCGCATCGCGGGTACATCACGATCATCGAAGGCTGCGACAAGTTTTGCGCGTATTGCGTTGTGCCGTACACGCGCGGCAAAGAACGCAGCCGGAAGTCGGAGTCGGTGCTGGTTGAAGCACGCCGCATGGCCGATGCGGGATTCACGGAGATCCAGTTGCTGGGCCAGAATGTGAACTCGTACCGCGACCCGGATGGCAAGCGGACTTTTGCGGAATTGCTGGCCGCCGTGGGCGAAGTGGCGGGGATCCGGCGCGTGCGTTTCACGACCTCGCACCCCAGGGACTTCACCCGCGACATCGTCGAGGCGATCGATGCCGTGCCTTCGTTGTGCGATCACGTGCATCTGCCGGTGCAGAGTGGATCATCGAAGGTATTGCGTCTGATGGCGCGTGAGTATTCCCGCGAGCAGTATCTGGAACGCATCGCATGGATCAAGAGCGCGCAGCGAACGATCAGCATGACGACCGATATCATCGCGGGCTTCCCCGGCGAGACGGTGGAAGACTTTGAGGAGACGCTGATGCTGCTGGACGAGGTCCAGTACGACGGCGTCTTTGCCTTCAAGTACTCGCCGCGGCCGAATACGCCGTCGTTGTCGATGCCGGATTCGATTCCCGACGAGGAGAAGTCGAAGCGGCTGCAGGTGCTGCTCGATCGCCAGCGCGAGATTCAGCGTACCAACTACGAAAAGCATGTGGGGCAGGTGCTGGAGACGATGGTGGAAGGAATGAATCCGCAGCGCTGGCAGGTGGTGGGGCGCACGTCGCAGAACAAGACGCTGAACTTTACGACCGCGCAGCCAATTGCGCCGGCGCCGGGCGTCTATCTGCCGGTGCGCGTGACCAAAGCGTTTCCGAACAGCCTTGTGGGTGAGGCGGTTCACGTTCAATAGCGGGGGACACGATGGAAGTGGAAATGAAAATCCGGGGACTGATGGTCGATCCGTCGACGAACATGCCAGTCGTGATCCTGAAAGATCCGAAGAGCGAGGCGGTGCTGCCGATCTGGGTGGGGCTGTATGAGGCGAACGCCATCCAGATGGAGGTGGAAAAGGCGACCACCGCGCGTCCGCTCACCCACGACCTGCTGAGGAACGTGGTGATGGGGCTGAACGCGCAGGTGCAGCGCGTGGTCGTATCCGAACTGCGCGGCGATACGTTTTATGCGGTGATCTGGATGGAGCAGAACGGCGAGGTGGTGGCGATTGACGCGCGCCCCTCGGATGCCCTGGCCCTCGCTCTGCGCTCCGACTGCCCGATCTTTGTCGACGAAGAGGTGCTGCACGCGGCAAAGGTTCTGCCCACTCCGGCCGAAACCCAACCCAGCGAACAGGACGTGCGCAAGTGGCTGGAGAACCTGGGCGACGAGGATTTAGGGAAGTACAAGATGTAATCGCAAGATCAGGGTATCCAGCCGCTGAGGCGCGCGACCCGTTCCGCCCACTCGTCTTCGGTGGGCAGGTGCGGTTGAGCGACAGAATGGTGGCGGCCCTCGATCACCCCTGTAATAGCTTCGCGCAGACCAGGAGTCAGGCTCTCAGGACCGCCCGTGATCACGGTGGCCCAGGGCGTGTTGAGCAAAATGTCACTCACACCGGATTCCCGGTGTAGCAGGACCGGAACTCCGCGTTGCAGGGATTCGAGCGCGGGCAGGCCGTAACCCTGTCGAGCGGGCATGAGGAACAGGTGGGCCTGAAGATAAAGGCTCTGGAGGTCCTCGTCGCTCACAAATCCTCGAAAAAAAACGCGGCGGCCCAATCCAAGGCTGGCGGCCATCGACTGCAGAGTTTCCAATTGGGAGCCGGTCCCGGCAACATCGAGACGCCAGTCGATGCGATGGGAGAGGGGGACGGCTTCGCGCTCGAAATCTGCGAGAGAAGCAAGCATCCAGTCGATGCGTTTGTTGTTTTCGATGCGAGAGACGCTGAGCATGCGAAGTTCGTCCCGCACGGGGCGGATTTCGAGCGGTGCAGAGGCGCGCATTCCGCCCATGCGCACGATGTCGGCTTGCACGCCGAAGAGAAGCCGGCATTCCTCCTGAAGATATTCACTATTAACAATGATGTGGCCGCCGAGGCGAGAGGCGCGACGCAGGCCATAGCCGACGATCGTGTCAGATACGCTTGCGCGCAGACGGCTTTGGACAGAGGAACCGCGGGTGAAGAGGCTCGGGGTGTCCAGCATCAGTGAGGAGAAGCGGCGCAACCCCGCCAGGGTGGCGTGAAGCGCCGACTGGTAGCCAGTTACCAGGGGCGGCCGACTCCCCGTGGGCCGGGCGCGAAAATAGCGGCGGACAGCGGCAATTTTACTGACCGGCGATGGGCGGGGACGGAGTTGCACGACTTCGAAGGGATGGTTGGCGTGGGCGCCTATGCCGTAGGTGTCGTGATAGAGGACGAGCCGGTGAGGAAGACCACGAGCCTCAAGCCAGTTGGCGAGAGCCAGAGAGCCACGCTCTCCGCCGCCCATATTGTGGAATTCATTCTGGAGCTCGATGCATACGTCGGATTCGGGCGAGTACGGGGGGGACAACATGGAATCGGCGGTTACGTATTGCGCAGGAGGCAATAGTCTAGCACGGGGTCTGCGTCGTTACCCGGACTCTGAGATCCGAACGAAAATGCCTGAGTCACTCAGGGGCTTTGATGACAACCGATTCGTGAAGAGGAGTTCAAACAGTCGAGAGCATTGCCCAGGTAAGATGATCGCAGATTGAAATCTGTGTTTACCCATTCCTGCACTGAGCGAGCGATGAGTGCCGCGATATCGGCCGGGCGCCGGGCGGCGGCAATTTCGGGAGCCACACGTCGATGAGTCTTAAGCGAATCCTGAAACTGCTCGCGGCATTCTTCATGTCGCAGGGCGTCTCAGTGGTCACCCAACTGCTGGTGCCGCCTCTGTTTCTGCATCGCTATCCCCACGGCGTGGAGACGTACGGCGAGTGGGTGGCGCTGACGGCCGCAGTCAGCTATCTGGGGACACTGAACTTCGGAATCCAGAACTACGCCAACAACCAGATGACCCTGCATTACAACCGCGGGGAAAAGGACGAGGCGAAGCGGGTGCAATCGGCTGCCCTGCGACTGATCCTGATTCTGGTCCTGGCCGCAACCGCAGTTGGGGTTTCCTTCCTGTTCATGCCGGTCGCGCGGTGGATGGGCCTCAGGAACGTCAGTTCCTCGGCCGCTGCGATGACGCTCTTCCTGATGGCTTTGCAACTGGTCGCCACCTGGTTCTTCGCGTTTTTGAGCAACAGCTATCAGATGATCGGCGAATTGCATCGTGGAGCCAACTGGCAAAACGCCCAGCGGCTTACAACGGTGCTTGCGATGGCGACCTTTCTCTGGATCGGGGCTTCATTTCCGATTCTTGCTCTGGTGCAGCTTTCGTCCATGGTTCTGTTCGCCGTCATCGTGCTGATCGAGATCCGGATTCGGGCTCCGATTCTGCTGCCATCGCTGCGTTATGGAAACCGGCAGGACATGATCGGCGTGCTGAAGCCGAGTGCCTATTACGGCCTCTATACCTTCTCGGCGTTCTTCTGCTGGCAGGGACCGGTGCTGCTCATCGAAAAGGTTCTCGGGCCGGCCGCGGTCGCCGTTTTTGCGCTGAGCCGGGTCGTCTTCAATATGTCACGGCAACTGCTGTCGATCCTGAGCTATTCCATTGGGCAGGAGACGATCAATCTGATCGCGCGCCGAAGCTGGGTACAGCTGCAACGCATGTACGATCTCTCGGAGCGGGTGGTTTTTGCGCTGGTGCCCGTGCTCACCGTGGGCACTCTTCTGGCGTGTCCGGCAATCTTTGCAGTCTGGTTGCGGCACGACCGGACCCTCTACGAGCCTGGAATCTGCATACTCATGGCGGCGGTTTCGGCTGTCCTGGGAATCCGGGAACACAAGTACACGTTCCAGACCCTCAGCAACGAGCACGAAGGCGTTGCGCGATTCAGTCTTGTTGCTTATGCGCTCATGATCGTCGCTGCGGCGCTGGGCCTGAAGGCCTGGGGCGTCAACGCCTTTATGATCTGCTGGCTTGCGGCGGAAGTGGCGATTGCGGCGTATGTGATTGCACAGAACCGAAAGCTGTTTCCAGCGGAATTTCGCCCGTCGCTGGGGCCACTTCCGAGAATCGCCATTGTGCTGGTGCTGGCGTTTGCGGCTGCCTCCTGGCCCGCTTTGCATGATGCCAGTTGGCCTTTGCTGAAGATTGCCCTAGTCGCGGCAACGGCGGCTGCGATTTTGTCGCTGGTGTCCTTTTTCGTATTCGGTTTGAGGGATGTACGGGACGTGTTCTTGAACCGGTTTCGCAGACGATTCGCGCCGGGCGCATGAGGGGTGCCCCCTTGGGGCGCGTTTAATAACCCGCTCATTCTAAGCAGGTTGCTTGGTACTATTTCCCGCGCATCACCCCGAGGGCGAGGCAGTTGCGTTTTCTTCAGGCATCTGGGGTTTCGTAAGTGGTTCATTCTGTGCCGATTGGGTAAAGTTGACAGATTTGATAACATTCGCGGTGTCGTCGCGCGGTTGCAGTTGGTTGATGGCAAATGAGTTGCAACTCGGTTCATTGATTCCAGGAGGCCTGCGGCAGGTGCTCGCGTCGTATGTGTGGCGATGCCAGAACGTGACTTCAAAGAGCGCTTCGGGCCAGCTTGGGCGGCCGCATCGGGAGGAAGTTATGCCCCAAAATAGAGAAAGCTGTGTGCGGATCCGGTGGGGCCGGAGCAGAACAGAGCTTTCCCTGGTGTTAGGCTGGGGATTCCGACAGAGCAGTTCAACGGGATTCAGAGCGGTGGACCGAGCGAAGGGCACAGGTCATGACGATCATCCGGATCATGTGACTTAGCGCCAAATTCACACGCTGGGTCGAGGCGGTCCCCAGCCCATCCGCACAGTTTCCGTCTGGTTGGCTTACGAGTTCAGTTGAGGGTGGGGCACACGGAGGGCAAAGATGGGAATTCTATTGTCGGGAGAGAAGGCAGCGCGCTTGGAATACCTGTGGTGGGCGGCAAAGAGATGCCTGGGCGCGAATGAGCAATGCCCTGCATGCGGTGGAGGATCGGCCCGTTTGATTCGGCGCAAGTATCTCGTCACGAGTCTTTACGAGTGCCCATCCTGCCATTTGCGCTTTCGCGTTCCGAAAGAAACTGCGGAAGGGAGCGAGTTTTATGCGGATGAAACGTACCAGCAGGGATTCACGACCACACTACCCAACCATGAGGAGTTGCAGCAGCTTGTCCAAACCCGGTTTGCGGGGACAGAGAAGGACTACGCACGCTACATCGTCGTTCTCCGAAGATTTCTGCCGCCGGGCGCCACGATCGTTGATTTCGGATGCTCCTGGGGCTACGGCAGCTGGCAGATGCGGGAGGCCGGATTCAACGTGATCTCGTATGAAATTGGAAGGCGGAGGGCTCAGTATGCCAGGGAACGACTGGCCTGCACGATGGTGGATGATCTCCGATCGCTGGACGGGGCGATAGACTGCTTTTTTTCCGCTCACGTTATCGAACATCTGCCTGATCCGGCAATTACCTATCGAGAGGCGGCGCACCTGCTTCGTCCGGGAGGCTTGTTCGTTTGTTTCTGCCCCAACGGGAACCCCGAAAGGGAACGGATCGACGACAAGTACGACCACGTGTGGGGCAAAGTTCACCCAACTTACATAACGCCGTCGTTTATGCGCTGGGCGTGTGCGGTCCATGGTCTGGTCCTTGCAGAACTGAATGCGGGAGAGAACCTGCTTGGGGTGGAACTAACGACGGTGGCAAAGAAGCAGTGAGGCCATGGCTCTCCGGCAGAGAGTTGGCGAAGGAGCGGCTTTCGTTCAGACGCTTTCGGCATTCTTAGCTGCTGCGTCCGACCGAATCAAGCGGTGCAGCAGCTCTGTCCACCCCTCTCCATACTGATGCCATCCGCCGATATTGCGCACGCGGGACAGGGCAGATTCGCTCATACGCTGGCGGAGCGCGGGATCGTCGGCGAGTTGCTGGAGTCGGGTTGCAATGGCCTCCGGGGAACGGATTGGGACGATGAAGCCTTCAACCCCGTTTGTGATCAGGTCTTCTCCGCCACTGTTGGTGCTGCTGATCAAGGGGCATCCGCACGCCAGGGCTTGCGCCTGCACCATTGCCATTCCCTCCTGGACGGAAGGCATGACCTCAACGTGGCTGCTGCTCATGACGGCAGGCAGCTGGTCCTGGGGCAGGTGGCCGATAAACTCCACGTTGTCCTGGGGCAACTGGCGGAGGACATGCGGGAACTCCCGGGACAGGCCACCGACAATGCGCAGCCGTTTGCGCGGATGCCGAACCTGCGCAAATGCCTGGAGCAGGTATGGGACGCCCTTTTGCAGGCTCACGGCCCCGACGAAAAGCACGTCGAAGCGGTCCTTTGGCGGTTCGGCGACGGGACGAAACCGATCAAGCCGCACCCCATACGGAATCCTGTGCACTTTCTCAGCCGGCACTCCCATCTCGATGAAGGAGCGGCGCGCAAACTCCGATGGCACGGTAACGGCGTCGGCCTGGGCGTATTCGATTTCCTCGCGGGCGATGAAACGTTCGGGGGTGATGGTCCCCGGTAATCCCCAGCGGAGGAACTCCTCGCCGAGAATCTTTTCGGTATAGCGCAGATGAGCAGAGCCTCGGTCGCAGATGTACTTTGCGCCGAGGGACTGGGCACGCGGGCCGCTGAACTCGCCCGCACCGGAAATGGCGATGTAAGCATCGCAGGGAGGCATGTGGCGCGCGACCCAGCGATCGAAACTGCGACCCGCCTGCCAGCCGATCTCCCAGTTCAGGCCCGCGGGGATCCTCCATCGTCGCTGAAGAAGCAATTGCGGCGTGTGGATCCAGGGAAAGGTGTGGACCAGATCATGCGGAATATCTTCGCGCCGGAGACGTATCCAGGGGAACGTAGAATAGATGGCTTTCAGGTAGCCGCGACTATGGAGTTCGCGGGCCAGATCAAAATGGTGGAAGGTGCCAAAGACAGCCTGGACGACTTCAAGAGGCCGTTGAGAAATTTCCTGCGCCATCCGGGAGATCATAGCATCGGCCTCATCACACATGACCGGGGCCAGGATACTGGATGAGGTGATTGTCGCGTGTCAGCTGCGAGCTGGAGCGAATCTTCAAAAGAACTCAGAGGCAGGTGCGATACCAGTCCGCGGTTCGCCGCAGCCCCTCGCGAAATTCAATCCCGGGAGAATACCCAATCAGCTCCTTGGCACGTCGAATATCGGCCACCGAGTCGAGGATGTCCCCTGGGCGGGGCGGAGCGTACGCAGGTCGCCCGTTATAGCGGGTCAGTTCGCTCAAAAGCTCGAAGATCTCACCCACCATAATGCGTGAACCAGAGGCAATGTTCATCACCTGTCCAGAAACCTTGTTCGCGGGAGCGGTAGCCGCTAACAAGTTCGCATCCACCACATTGTCGATGTAGGTAAAATCCCGGGTCTGACAGCCATCGCCAAAGATGGTGGGCTGTTCCCCAAGGAGCATTTTCCGGCAAAAAACTGCCAACACGCCGGAATATGGTGACAGAGCGTCCTGGAATGGCCCAAACACGTTGAAGTATCTCAGAACCACGGTTTCGATCCCGTAGATCCGCGCAAACGAACGCATGTAATGTTCGCCCGCCAATTTCGCTACCGCGTAGGGAGAGATTGGGTCCGGCAACATGTCTTCGTGCTTCGGCAGAATTGAGGTATCACCGTAGGCTGAAGACGATCCGGCATAGATTACCCGGCGCACACCCGCAACTCGCGCTGCGTCGAGCAGGTTCACCGTGGCATCCACGCAGTGCCGATTGGTTGTCGCCGGGTCATCGACCGAGCGGGTTACCGAGGCCAGGGCCGCTTCGTGGAAGACCACGTCGATGCCAGTGCAGGCGGACGCACACGCTGCCGGATCCGACAGGTCCGCCTCCCGAAATTCCATCGCTTCTAGGCCCTTCAGGTTTGCGCGCTTTCCCGTGATGAAGTTGTCGATACCGCGCACCTGCTCGCTCTCTTTGAGTAGTGCTGCGGCAATGGAGCGGCCAATAAAACCTGCGGCTCCGGTCACCAGATATCTGGCCAAATGGGTCCCCCAAGGAGAAAAGCTTCGATAATCACTCTAAAGACAGCAAAGGTGTTTTGCCAGCGATGCATCGCTGGGAGGCATGTGGCGCGCAACGCAGCGCATCGAAAACTTGCGACCCGCCTGCCAGGCGATCTCTCAATTCAGGCCGGGAGGGATCTCCATCGTCGGTGAATCATGAATTGCGGCGTCGGGATCGCGACGGAGTTCAGGGTCCGGAAGCCGTCCCCGGCTCCGGGGGGCGGAAGATTCGGCGGTGGAGCGTGAGTTTACAGAGGGGTAAACATTCCCGCCCCATGGTTACGAAAGTCCAGTCTACCTCCGTTATCTTGCGTAATTACGGCGCGGCTCGCTACAACTGAATCACTAAACGACGCAAATCTGGGGAACGGGGCTGATGGCTGGCAGGCGACTGCACCCACAGCCGCATTTTTTTTCGTTTTCAGCAGGAAACCACCGATCCACCCTTTCAACCCAAACCTGGCCGTTCGCATCGTAGTCACAGGCACTGTTTCACGAGCGCCTGGCGGCAGGAAGGGGTGAATCCCATGTCTCCGGCAGCGCCTGAAGAGTCAAAAAGTCATGCTCGGGCTTTTACTCCGCTGAGCCCCAGGGTGGCGGCGCCTCGCGACCGTCGCCTCAGCGCGGGGTTCAACGATTTGCGATAGGATAACGAGGGTTCCTCGCATCACCTTTTTGATTGGAGAAATTACTGAAATGAAAAGACTTGTAGTTCTAATTTGCACGTTCGCTCTGGCTGTGCCGGCCTTTGCCCAGGATAAGACCAAACTGGACACGCGTCTGGATGCCGCAAAGGATGTCCTCACCGAGATCATGGCGACCCCCGACAAGTCGATTCCCGAATCGATCATCAAGGACGCGACCTGCGTTGGGGTGATCCCGGGCATGCTCAAAGGCGCCTTCATCTTCGGAGCCGAATATGGGCAGGGGGTGGTTACCTGCCACACGCCGCATGGCTGGAGCGGACCGGTCTTCATCCGGATGGCAGGAGGATCGTGGGGCTTCCAGATCGGGGGCCAGGGTACCGATCTGGTCCTGGTGGCGGTGAACCAGAAGGGCTTTCAGGACCTGCTGAAGAGCGGTTTCAAGATCGGCGCGGATGCGTCGGCGGCCGCGGGTCCGGTGGGACGCAACGCGCAGGCGTCGACGAACTGGAAGATGCAGTCCGAGCTGCTGACGTGGTCGCGGAGCAAGGGCCTGTTTGCGGGTGTGAATCTGAGCGGAGTAGCGGTCTCGCAGAACGTCGACGATACCCATACTTTCTACGGCGCGCCGCATACGTTCGAGAGCATTCTGCATGGGCAGGTGCCGGTGCCGGAGGACGCGCGGCCGTTCGTACGGACCGTTGCCAAGTACTTCCACGAGTCTCAGTAAGAGGCTGGACAGGGAAGCGAGGGCGCGAAGCGTGCTTCGCGTCTTCGCAAATCCTGACGATTGCAGCCTGCACGCCGCACCGCTCCATTTAGACTGACTTTTCGCCTTGATGCGGGAAGCTCTGGAATATGCGTTTGCCTGGACCCTGCTGCGCCTGATAGGCGCGCTGCCGCGGAGCGCCGCGCGAGGCTTCGGCGCCGCGACAGGCACGGTAGCGTGGTGGCTGCTGCCGAAGCTGCGGCGCACGGGACTGCGCAACCTCGAAATGGCGTATCCCGAAATGCCCGTGCCGGATCGGACTCGCCTGCTGCGCGGGGAATACCGCCATCTTGGCTGGCAGTTGGGCGAGTTCTGCCAGATGCCGCGCTATACGCGCGAGAACACGCGCGACCTGATCCGCTATGAAGGGCTGGAGCATTATCTGGCGGCGCGGGATCGCGGCCGGGGAGTGCTGATCGTCACCGGCCATCTGGGCGCGTGGGAACTGTCCAGCTTCTTTCATTCGCTGATGGGCTACCCGATGACGATGGTGATCCGGCGCCTCGACAACGCGCGTGTGGATCGCATGGTGAACGGCATCCGCTGCCTGCACGGGAATCGCGTGGTCCACAAAGATGACTTCGCCCGAGGGCTGCTGCAGGCCATGAAGCGTGGCGATACGGTGGGGATTCTGATGGATACGAACATGACGCCGCCCCAGGGGGTCTTTGTGCCGTTCTTTGGAGTGCAGGCCTGTACGGCCTCGGGATTGGCCCGCGTTGCGCTGCGCACGGGCGCGGCAGTGCTGCCTGGGTTTCTGGTCTGGGAGCCCGCGGAGCGGAGGTACGTGCTGCACTTCGGCGAGGAGATCCCTCTGATCGCCACTGGCGATGACGAGCAGGACATGATGGCGAACACGGCGCAGTTCACGGCAGCGATCGAGGGCTTCATCCGCCGCTATCCTGACCAGTGGCTGTGGGTCCATCGGCGCTGGAAGACGCGGCCTCCGGACGAGCCACCCCTCTACTGACCTCTGTCAGTCCGCGGCTGCGGTTTTCTCCGGCGTCTGCGCGGGCGAGCCGGGCGCGGTGGGATCCAGGGGCTGGGCGCCGGGGCTGATCTCGACGCCGTTCTTGTCGGTCCAGCCGGGCAGCGCCTGGCTGCCGTAAATCAGGCGCACGCCATAGGTGAAGGTGAAGTAGCTCCAGATCCACTGGGAGAGCACAGCCAGGCGATTGCGGAACCCGATGAGGAAGTGAATGTGGACGACCAGCCAGGTGATCCACGCCATGAAGCCGCTCAGGTGAGCCTTGAAGGGCCACTCGACTTTGGCAACGGCGGCGAGGCGGCCGATGGTGGACATGTCGCCTTTGTCCCAGTAATGAAACGGGCGGCGCGGCTGATGGTTGAGGTCGGCCTCGATCATGCGCGCGACGTGATCGCCCATCTGCATGGCCGGCTGCGCAACGCAGGGAATCAGGCGGCCGTTCTCTTCGGCGTGCGCGAGGTCGCCGCAGACGAAGATTTCCGGATGGCCTTCGGGGTTGAGCGTGGAGTTGACGATCACCCGGCCGCGCTTGTCGGTGGGGACGCCGAGTGCCGCGCCCAGCGGCGAGGCCTGCACGCCGGCGGCCCACAGAGTGACGGCTGCCTCAAAGCGCTGGTCCCCGGCAACGACATAGCCGGGCTGAACATCGGTGACGCGCAGGCCGGTGTGGACCTCGACGCCGAGGGCCTTCAGCTGCTCCTCGGCTTTGATAGAGAGATCTTCGGGGTAGGTCGCAAGGACGTGCTTTTCGCCTTCGATGAGGATCACGCGCGAAGTGGCCGGATCGATGTGGCGGAAATCGTGCCGCATGAAGCGGCGCGTGATGTCGCAGATGGCGCCTGCGAGTTCCACACCCGTAGGACCGCCGCCGATGATGACGAAGTTCAGCGGGGGATGGGAACCGGACTCCAGCTTTTCGCGCTCGGCCAGTTCGAAGGCCAGCAGAACGCGGCGGCGAATTTCGATAGCGTCTTCGAGGGTCTTCAGTCCCGGCGCGAGGGACGCCCAGTCCTCGTGGCCGAAGTAGGAGTGGGTGGCGCCGGTGGCGATCGTCAGGTAGTCGTAGCTCATCTCCGCCCCGCTGCGGAAGCTCACGCGCCGGTGCTCGAGATCGAAAGCGATCGCTTCGTCCATCAGGACTTCGATGTTGTTGCTGCCGCGCATCATGGTGCGCAGCGGCGAGGCTATATCGGCAGGGGACAGCACAGCGAGTCCCACCTGATAGAGCAGGGGCTGAAAGGTGAAATGATTGCGGCGATCGACCAGCGTCACATCGACGGGCAGCTTCGCGAGCGCTTTGGCGGCGTGCGTCCCGGCGAAGCCTCCGCCGATAATCATCACGCGCGGCCGACGGGTCATGCTCTCAGTGGCCATTCGATCCTTTCCCCTCCTCTATGAATGATGCGCTGAGATCGCAAAACGATGGTGGAAGGGAGAAGGGAGACGGGAGGGATCGGAAGCAGCGGGGAAAAAGCTGGAGGCCGGAAGTAGGCTGGAAAGACCGAGAAACGGTTCGCCCGGCTTAAGGATTCTCCCTTCCACCTTCTTCCTGTTCTCGATCAGCCGAAACGGGCGCGGGCCACGTTACGCCGGAAATCCTCGCCGTGCATTTCAACCACGACGCACATTTCCGCAAGGCGGGAGCGCATGCGTTCGCCGATCCGGTCGCCCAGGGTTTCGTCGCGGACCGCGCGGCCGACGCCGTTGGAGCCGTTGGCCGTTCCGCCGGGAGGCTGATCGGCGTAGTTGGTGGTGATGATGGTGGTGCGCTTGTCGTTGTACCGCGTGTTGAGCACGAGGGCGACGGTGTCCCAGACCCAGTCCGTGGGTTTGGCTGCGCCCAGTTCGTCGAGCACGAGGACCTCGGCGTCGAAGACCGGCCGCAGGATCTCCATCTCGGTCGTGGCGACCTGAGGATTGTACGAGTGCTGGATCTCCTTGAGGAGTTCGCGATAGTCGCAGAAGAAACCGTGCACGCTCTTCTCAACGATCAGGGCGTGGAGGATGCCGACCGCGAGATGCGTTTTTCCTACGCCGATGGAACCGGTGAGGAGCAGGCCCCGCCCCGCCGTGGTCACGGGGTAGCCGTCGACGAAGTTGCGCGCGTTGAAGTACGCGGTCGCAAGGGAGCGGTCGGCCCCATGGAAGCTGGCGTCATAGCTCTCCAGCGAGCAGTGCTCGTAGCGTTTGGGAATAGCCGCATGCTGCAGCAGGCGCGAGACGCGCATCTGCAGACGGCACTCGCAGGTTTCGATCTTGCTGCCGCCGCCGGGCAGCGAAACGACCCGCGCGCCACTTCCGCCACATTTGGGACAAACACTGTTCATGGAGGATTCAGTATCGCAGGTTGGCGCGGGTGGAAAAGAGGGCTGGAGTGTGCAGGAGAGGGACGAAACAAATTCGCCGATGCAGCGGCGGAGCGTGTCGCTGGAAGACCCAGGCTGCGGCGAACCCACCACCTGGCTTGCAACAGGGCTGGCCAAAGTCACCCATCCGAAGGTCATCTTCCGGGCAGACGCGGAGCGATATATGATGAGGAATCGGATGGACTGATACCCGCATCCGGCCCACCCACGGTTACCTCACATTCATGTTCCGCGCGTGCAGCAGGCCACGGGGAACGTGTGTGCCAGGCGGCCCGGGCGTGAGAGCGCAGGACCGGAGAGCAGGATCAGAAAGAACAACGAAAGCAGGCGAATCCGGTGACCCAGGCGAAGTCGGCGGTAGTGGTTGGCGCCCAGTGGGGCGACGAAGGCAAAGGCAAGATTGTCGATGTGCTGAGCGAGCGCTTCTCGGTTGTGGCGCGCTACGCGGGCGGACACAACGCGGGGCACACCGTCATCATCGACGGCCAGAAATTCATTCTCCAGCTGGTCCCCTGCGGCGTACTGCGGCCCGGGTGCCGCGGCGTCATTGGCAACGGCGTCGTTCTCGATCCCATGGCCTTCCTGAAGGAAACCGGCCGCCTGCGCGACATCGGCATCGATGTCGACAGCCGCCTGTTCATCTCCAACCGCGCCCAGGTGATCCTGCCCTATCACCGCATGATCGAGCTGGCCGCGGAAAGCGCTCCCGGCCGGCAGAAGATCGGCACCACCAGCCGCGGCATTGGCCCGGCGTACGAGGACAAGATGGCGCGCAACGGGCTGCGCGTCGTCGACCTGCTGAATACCAGCCTGCTGAAGACCCACATCGAGAACGCCTGCCACGAGAAGAACGCCATCGCCCAGGCTCTGTTCGGCACGGAGCCTCTCGATCCGGCGCAGATGTACGACGAGTACGCGGCCGCCGCCGAGAAGGTGCGCCCCTTCGTGACCGACACGGCGCTGCTGCTGAACAAGGCCCTCAAAGAAGGCCAAAGCCTGATGTTCGAAGGCGCGCAGGGGACGATGCTGGACATCGACCACGGGACCTATCCGTTCGTGACCTCGTCTTCGGCGGCGGCGGGCGGCGCGTCAATCGGTACCGGCGTGGGACCGACGCAGATCGGCACCGTCATCGGCGTCACCAAGGCGTACGTCACGCGCGTTGGCGAAGGGCCCTTCCCCACGGAGATCCACGACAGTGCGGGGGAAGCGCTGCGTGCCCGCGGTCAGGAATACGGCGCCGTCACCGGACGGCCGCGGCGCTGCGGCTGGCTCGATCTGCCGCTGCTGCGTTACTCCAACCAGATCAACGGCACAGAGTGGCTGGTCATCACCAAGCTCGACGTGCTCGACGAGATGGACTGGATTCCGGTCTGCACGGCTTACGAAGTCGAGGGCAAGCCCTGCGAAACCATGCCGGCGGACATCCGCGGCATAGAGGCAATCCAGCCCGTGTACACTCGCCTCAGGGGCTGGAAGATTTCCACTGAAGGGGTTCGCAACTTCGACGATCTGCCCAGGGCAGCACAGGAATACCTGCGCTTCATGGAGAAAGAGACGGGCGCGAAGATCGGGATCGTCTCGACCGGCCCGGACCGGGATCAAACGCTGGAAATGCCGGAATTCCGCGAGGCGATGCGGCGGATTACGGGCAAATAACACTACGCATCGAAGGGTTGGCCGAGGCTGGATTCGATGATCAGTTTCACCGTTCGCATGAAGTTCCGCGCGACCGATCGGGCGCGCATCGCCGAGATCCTTACCGCGCTGGCCCAGGCATCGCGACAGGAGGCTGGCTGCGTCTCCTACATTCCCCATACCGTCGATGGCGAAGCCGACACCGTCGTCATCTACGAGCAGTACACTGACCAGCAGGCCGTGGACGCCCACCGGGCCTCGCCGCACTTCCGGGATTACGCCGTCGGCGGGTTGTACCAGCTCATGCTCGACCGGCAGGTGGAGAACCTGACCTCCATCGTGTGAAAGCTCATGCAATCATCCGCTGGTTTGGCGCGTCTGAGAGGATAGAGGCGGAGCGCGAACGATGTCCTGTTGTGCGGTTCCGCTGCCGTCTATGACGATCCGGGACCGAATCCGCACATTTCGAGCCTTATCTTTTGACGCCCTGCGGCGACCCGGGCTAACATCCGGTACGACCATGCGCCGCCGTCCGGCCTTCAGTCTGCGCTCCTGTCCCGTTCCGCAAGCACTGGCGGCGCTGATCGTGCTGGCCTCCTGCCATCCCGCCTGGGCTCTCCCCCACCGTGAAAAGGGGGAGATCCATAAGGAAATCGAAGCGCTGGAGCAACAGTGGCGCCAGGCCACGGTGACCAATAACATCGGCGAAATGAACAAGCTGCTGGCCGACGATTATGTGGGGATCACCTCCAACGGAACTGTCGAGAACAAGCAGCAGGCCCTCGCCCAGCGAAGCGCGGGAACCATCCGCGTCACGAAAATGGACATCACCGACACACGGGTGCGGGTTTATGGAGACACCGCCGTGGTGACCTCGCAGGCGCAGCTGGAGGGCACTAACGGCACCAGCGACATCAGCGGCCAGTATCGATACACGCGGGTCTATACCCGGCGTCTGGGGGATTGGAAGATTGTCAGCTTTGAGGCCAGCCGGATGCCCGATCTGGGCGCCCGCGCCGGCAGCAAACATTAAATTGCCGGGGAACGCCGTGTAACGCGCGACCTGGACAGATCACCATGCATCGTATTCAAAGGCGGTTGATATACTAAGTTGCCGCGTGGTTTCGTCCACGCCGAGGAGAAAAGACCATCGATAAGCGTTCTGCGAAGCAGTTCGTCCGTATCAACGATCGCATCCGTGCCCGTGAAATCCGCGTGATCGACGAAAAGGGTGAGCAGCTCGGCATCCTCCCCCCGTTTGAAGCATTGAAAATTGCGCGCGAGCGGGGGCTCGACCTTGTGGAGGTGTCGCCGACTGCTGTTCCGCCGGTTTGCCGCATTCAGGACTACGGGAAGTTCCTTTACGAGAAGGAAAAAAGCGATCGCGCCGCGCGTAAGCGACAAAAGGTGATCGTGGTAAAGGAAGTGAAGTTCTCTGTGACCATCGACGATCATGACTACGTCACGCGCAAGAATCAGGCCGTCCGCTTCCTGCAGGAAGGCGACAAGGTGAAGGCGTCGTTGCGCTTCAAGGGCCGCCAGATGGCCCACCGCGAGCTGGGCTACGCGATCATCAACCGGCTGATCCAGGATATCGGGGAGATCGGTGTGGTGGAATTCATGCCGCGCATGGAAGGCAACACGCTGCACGCGATCGTGGCGCCAGGCAAGAAGGAGTTGCCGAAGAAGCCGGCAGCGCCACAGCCGCAGGCTCCGCCTCCAGCCTCTCCGGCGCAGCCGGCACAGTAATTCCGGTACAACGGGAAAGGCCTCCCCATCGAGGAGGCCTTTCTGCTAGCTCCCCAAAGCTTCCGAGGGTTGGGCCGTCCGCTCTGGAGAGTCCCGCCGCAGCGCGCGCTTCAGCATTTCGCGCCCGCGAAACACCCTTGCTTTCACCGTCACGGGGTTGAGATTGAGCGCCGATGAAGCCTCCAGGTAGGAGGATTCACCCAGCACGCACATCCGGATGACCCCCTGATAGCGGCTGCTCAACTCCTCAACCGCAGCCATAATCCTGGCCTCCATCTCGTTGTATTCGAACCACTGTTCAGGATTTTTGCGGTTGTCCGCAACCTCCCGCAGAACCGATTCCGGATCGTCGGCGCGGCCGGACTCCATCGGCCCCCGCACGTAACCGCGCCCACGCCGAACCCAGTTGCGCGCCGTATTCACCACGATCGCCCCCAGCCATGTCTCTACTCGAGACTCACCACGAAACTGGTGGAGACACAGGTAGGCCTTCATGATGGCCTCCTGCACGATGTCCTCGGCCTCCTCGAGGTTCCCCGTCGTCCGGTAGGCTACGCGGATCAGGCGAGCCCGATTCTTTTCGATGACCTCCACGAAAGTTGTCCGGCCTCGGTGCGGTGGGTTGTTCGAAGCCGATGGACTCGCGATTTTTCCGGGCGGCTCCCTCATAAAGAGTCCCCGACAATCGCGGCGCGAAAACCTCGGATAAGAACCATTGCGGTGCACCTCCATCGCTGTGGGGCGGGCGTGCGCGCAAACTGCCTCGGCGCCGCCCCGGTGGGTGTTCAGCCCCGCATCGGCATCCTGAAAAACTGACCGATCGTCGCGAGGGCTGCGCCCGGCGAGAGGGTTCAGTGCGCAGCTACAGCGACGAAAGGGTGTCGATTGGAGGGGACAGGAACAACCGGTGGCGGAGGGCGGGCGGTGGCCGGAAAAAGAACGAGTGCAGCCCGCTGCTCTCGAGGATCGAAGCGCGGGATGGCTGGGGAGCAAGCGGCGATAATACGCGGCGGCGGGGTTCGGCGAATACCAGAGCCGGCACGATGCCCGGCGGCCGGCTCCAGTGCAGCGGAAGGTCCGCGAAGGCTCCGGCGTCCGCTGCGAGGCCTGTCGGTCGCAGCGTTTCCGGAAGTTCGTCCTTCGAGAGCAGCTTCGCGATGGGAATGTTATGAGAGGCCGAGTGAGGTGGATCGTACAACGAGAGCTTGTACCGCAGTCCCCATGCAAAGACGCAGAGCCCCACTCCCAGAAACAGCGCGGGGAGGCTGAAAGCTCGGGTCCGAATTTGAGGTGGGAGCCTCATCGTGCGCGAAGCCGCGCGTTGCCGTGCGCAGGCAGAAGCAACATAGTAGCGCATCCGGCACAATCGGCGTCGCTCCGAAGGCTGCCGCGTGAATCCTGTCCCGGGGCGGCGATGCCGCTCAGGGACAGGCAACTCGCCCGATCAGAACTGATACGAAAGGGTGCCGTAGACGGCGAGAGGCGCCCCCGGATACGCGTTGATGTACCCGCTGGGTGCACTTCCTGCCGGGAACAGCGGCGCAAAATAGCCGCCGCTGGAGATGTACTCCCACTCGTTGTACTTCGAGTTGGCGATGTTCATCATATCCAGCTCGAGGTTGAACGACTGCTTCTCGAACTTAACGGGAGCGACGAACGAGAGGTTCGCGGTCGTGTAAGCCGACATCGTCTGGCTGGTTGGCATGCCGGTGTTGTTCGACCACAGATTCTGCGAGCCGGTAGTCTCCACCCAGAAGCGCGGCTCGATCAACTCGCGGTTGTGGTACTGGATGCCGTAGTAGATCCCGGTATTGAGCGTTACATTCGGGACATACGAGACGGGCAGGTTGTTGTAAAACGTGCATCCGGAACCGGGATTCGCGGGCGAACCGCACGAAGCCTGGGTGCCACCGGTAACGTAGTTGGTGAAGCTCGAAGCTTCACCTGCGAAATTCAGGAAGAAGTGAATGTTGCTCTTCGGATCGGCGTCGAAGAACAGATCCACACCGTGGTAGGTGGAGTTGCCCCCGCTGGTTAATTCGATGCCGGTGGCCGTTTCAACGTCGATCTCCTGGTTGGTGTAATCGAGATGGTAGTAATTAACACCGGCAATGAAGTTCCCGAGGCCGGGTGCATTGACGAAATGTACCTTGACACCGCCCTGGCTGTAGGCGCCTTTAGCCAGAATGTAATAGTTCGGATTGACAGCCTGGAACATGCCCCCGCCGCCGCCCAGCGCGGGCGAGCGATAGGTGGTGTCATAGCCGCCATAGAGCGTCAGCCACGGGCGGGGCATCACCGAAACGTCGATGGAGGGCTCCACCGCCGAGCGGCTCTCGTGCGCCCCGCACTGAGATCCCGCATCCTTGGCTACACTGCCGTCGGAAGTGGCAACGGGATTTCCCCAGATGTTGTGATAGGGATCCGTCGCGTTGCTGCCTGTCTGCGGGTAGAGCGAGCAGTGGGTCTGATAGACAGGGGCGTTCGAGGGCGAGACGGTACCATCGGCGTTTTGAACGAAGTAGGTGCTCGACGCGAAGGTAAAGTCGCGCGCCGCCTGGTCGCTGTAACTGGTGCTGAATCCATCCACACGTACGCCGGGGATGATATGAATCTGCGGGATTGGATGGAAATCGTCCTGCGCGTAAAAGGTTACGTTGTCCTGCTGGAAATAGCCTGAGCGGAATTTCGATCCGGCGCCCACAATCTGCTGGGCCCCGCTGGCTCCATTGGCCGGGTTATAGAACAGGTTGCGCGTGTTATAGACCTCGTGCAGCAGATAGCCGCCGAAATCCACCGTGTTATACGGCAGGACCTCCGTCATCCCCGCCTGGTCGCCAAAGATGTCGCTGTGCGGGTTGTTCCATTCGTCCACCTGCGCTCCCTGGCTCAGAGCATCGTTGTTGCGCCGGTGAAAGCGCCGAATGTGGGTATACCAGGTGGTATTCTGCACCGTCGTCTTCGGACCCATGAACAGGTGCTGCCGCGCGTAGCCCATGAACATTTCGTTGGTGTCGTATTTGTTGTAGGCGTTGAAAGGCAACGAACTGTAGTAGCCGCTGGTGGGCTGGCTGAAGTGGACGCCGTTGGGATTGAAGGTGCCATCGTTGTTGGGCACGAGGAGGCCAATATCGGTGGTCGGAATGACCTGGGCACGATAGCCGCCGGCCTTCGAATAGAAACTGGCGAAGGCGAGGCTGCCCGCCGAAAAGGTCTTCAGCGTCTTGCCGAAGACCGAGCCGTTCTTAGCCGGGTTGGCGAAGCCATCCGGACCCGCACGATAATCGTCGCCGCGTCCCGCTCCGCCGCCCACCACCGTGGACCAGCCTTTGAAGGCGCCGGTGTTGCCCACGAGGGCAAAGTTCTGCTGCCCGTAGGGGCCTTCGGTCCCCTCAAGGCTCAGATGGCGATCCACCGTCGGCTGAACCGGCGTGTACTCCACGCGGCCGCCCACGTCGGTGTACCAGCGGCCGTCCGGCTGGCCCGGTCCATACGTCACCGCCAGATTCTGCACGATCAGGTTCTGCGGCATGGTTGCCGACTGCCACAAGCCGGTGGCTGCATCGACCACGGGAACGTCGTCATAGGTGATCCCCAGTGAACCCGGCTCCGTGAAACTGGTCGCCTCGCCCGCCCATCCCTGCTGGATGCCGTTCAGCAAAATGCTGTATTTTGTCGCGCCCGTTTCTCCATAGCCGACCACGTTCGCGCCCGGAGTGAACGACACCATTTGTGCGCCGCCCGCCACGGGTCCCGCCGCCGCGATCTGCTTGCGGTCAAGCACGCGCAGCGTCTCGGGGGAGATCATCACATCCTCGCGGCTGGGCACGGGTTTGGCCTCGGGATTCACCGTGCCGCGCACCACCACGCTCTCCGCCAGACTGGCCACGTGCAGAGTGACCGCGATGTCAGCAGGCTGACCAACCGACGCCGAAACCCGCTGACTAAAGGACTCGAATCCGGATTTCTCCACTCCGACGATCTGGGGTCCGGGCTGCACACCGTTGAAGACAAACTCCCCGTTCGCGCCCGTCGTGGCGTTCAGCGCTTTGTTGGTTGTCAGGTTGGTCAGAGTGACAACCGCATTGACAACTTCGGCTCCGGAAGCGTCAACCACCTTCCCCTTGATCACAGCAGTGTTCTGGGCGCGGCAAATACCTGGAGCAAGCAAACTGCAGCAGATGAGAATGAAAGCGAATGCGGTCTTGCGCACGATTTCTGGTCTCCTTAAATGGATTGGTTTGAGTGTGGACGGCGAACGGAGCTCCGCCATCCCGGCGCGTTTTGGGGCACACGCCAGCGGCACAGCGGCCCTGCTCCGCAATGCGGAACAGCCGTTATCGTTCGTCGTTCAGTTATGAGTCCGAATTCACAAGGCGGGAACGGGCGGGGGCCGGAACGAGAAGTGAGTCAGAGAGCAAACGCGAAGGCCATCGCATATACGCTGCAGCGGCAGTGGCTCGGAACGCAGCCCGGCGCGACGACTGCGAAACCTCGCGACGAGCAACAGCCACAGCAGGAATGTCGCAGCCACGGAGAGCGGCGCCCGCACATGCTGCATTGCCCGGACTTTCACGGGACGCTCGCGTTCGGAAAGCAGCTTGGCTACAGGAAGAGAATGCAGCGCGCGCGAGGGCAGCAGGTAGAGCGAGCACTTGTATTCCAGGCCCCACAGGAACACGCTGGCCGCCAAAGCAGCCGCGACCACCGCGTAGATCGCCAGTGTCAGCCGTCTCAGTTGGAAGCGCTTCATCGGCATCGTGCAGGGAAAGGAACAACTCGGGCCGAATGTGATCGGGACAGCGTCGGGGCAGGAACGACCTGATTATGCGGTCGGCTCGACAGCCCTGCGATGAAAATCCTGTGAACCCGATGAATGCGCGGTTAAATCTGCGGTCCTGGCCCTGCTTTCTTTCGTCTCCGTAATTCGTTCGTGGTGTGTCCGCAGGTTGGGAAGCTTCCGCCAGGCGCGCCGATTTTCCGCAGCCGCCCGTTCGGAGACGCTATGATGCTCCCCAACACTCCCCCCGGGTGCGACGGCATGGCTACGGATCTGGAGAAACCGGAACGGGCGCGGAACGGGGCTCCTCCGCTGCGTGTCGCGGCAGTGGTGAAGCGCTTCGGCTCGGTCACCGCAGTGGCCGGTGTGTCATTCGAGATCTTGCCAGGCGCGTGCTTCGGCCTGCTCGGCCCGAACGGCGCCGGCAAGTCGACGCTGATCCGCGGCATTGTCGGCCGCGTGCGGCTGGACGCCGGCAGCGTCGCCATTTTCGGTCATCCGGTCAGCTCGACCCAGGCGCGCGCCGATCTCGGCTGGGTGCCGCAGGAACTGGCCGTCTATCCGCTGCTCACCTGCCGCGAAAATCTCCAGGCTTTTGGAAAGTATCAGGGCCTGCATGGCAGGAAGCTCGATGACGCGATCGCATGGTGTCTCGAATGGGCGGCGCTGGCGGATCGCGCGGACTCACCGGTGAAGACGCTCTCCGGCGGGATGAAGCGCCGGCTCAATATGGCGGCGGGCCTGATCCATCGGCCGCGGCTGGTGCTGCTGGATGAGCCTACCGTGGGCGTCGATCCGCAGTCGCGCAACCGGATCTTCGAGATGGTCGAGGCGCTGCGCAACAGCGGCACCACGCTCATTTACACCACGCACTACATGGAAGAGGCGGAGCGGCTGTGCGACTGGATCGCGATCATCGATCACGGGCAGATCATCGCCGAGGGCACGAAGGAGGAACTGGTATCCCGCGCCTTCGGAGCGCGGAGCTCGGTGACGATGCACCTCGGCCCGACCCGTGTGGACCTCGCGGCGTGGGCGGCTGCACACGGAGGCACGATCCAGGATGCGGCTGTGCACTGTTCCGTGGAAAAGCCGGCGGAGATCGCCGAGTTGCTGGATGCGGCGAGCCGCGACGGACTTGAGGTTCTCGACGTGACCATGCAGCGCCCGAATCTCGAGTCGGTGTTCCTGCACCTGACCGGAAAGGAGCTGCGCTCGTGATCGGGACCATCGTGCAGACCAGCTTTCGGTCGCTGCGCCGGGATCGGGGCGCGTTCCTGATGTCGTTCGTCCTGCCCATCGGCTTCTTCACGATTTTCGGATTTGTTTTCGGCGGCATGAAGACCTCGTCGACGCCGCGCGTGACCGTGCTGCTGGTGGACGAGGATCACAGCGATGCATCGCGCGCCCTCGTGCGCGGTCTGCTGCGGGAGCCGTCGCTGGATGCGATGACGCACGCGAAGCCCACGAAAGAAGACCCCGCCCCTGCGGACTACACCGAAGCTGCCGCGGAAGCCGCCGTGCGCGCCGGCGACGCGTCCGTGGCGCTGATCATTCCCGCGGGATTTGGAGCGAATCCGATTGCCTTTGGTCCCGGAGCGCAACGGCCCACATTTCAAATCCTGCACGACAGTTCGGATCCCGTGGGGGCCCAGGTAGTCGCCGGGATGCTGCAGCAGACGGTGATGCCTTCTTTGCCGGCCACGATGGCC
>VFSW01002365.1_pt1 | contig 28461 bp, 34 predicted proteins | sample 5358111 | NCBI WGS metagenome assembly VFSW01 (sample SAMN11554181, study PRJNA540505) | mine drainage metagenome | isolation source: sediment from site ElyBrook_90M | place: USA: Ely Copper Mine, Vershire, VT | collected 2017 | reverse complement strand
TACTTCGGGTCGCCCAGCCCCTCATGCAGCACCCGCATGATGTCCAGGCAAACGTCCAGCCCGATAAAGTCCGCCAGCGTCAGCGGCCCCATCGGATGCGCCATGCCCAGCCGGAAGACCTCGTCCACCGCATCCGGAGTGGCGACGCCCTCCATCACCGCAAACATGGCCTCGTTCAGCAGCGGCATGAGCACGCGGTTCGAGACGAAGCCCGGCGCATCGTTCACCTCGACCGCCGTCTTGCCCAGCTTCTCCGCCAGCGTCGCCACCGTCTCATAGGTTTCCTGGCTCGTCTGCAGCCCTCGAATCACCTCCACCAGCTTCATCACCGGCACAGGATTGAAGAAGTGCATCCAGATCACGCGCTCAGGCCGCCCCGTCTGCGCCGCCAGCTTCGTGATCGAGATCGACGAAGTATTCGACGCCAGAATCACGTCCGGTTTCGCGATCTTGTCCAGCTCCGCGAACAGCGCCTTCTTCACCTCGAACTTCTCCGTTGCCGCTTCGACGATCAACTGGGCCTCTGCAAGGTCCGTCCGATCCAAAGTCCCCTCGATGCGCGCCAGCGCGTCATCCACGTCGTTGACCGTGATTTTGCCCTTCTCGGCCTCGCGGCTCAGGTTCTTGCGAATGGTTTCAAGGCCGCGATCGAGAAACCGCCGCTCCACCTCGCACAACAGCACGTGGTATCCGCTGCGCGCGAACACGTGCGCGATGCCGTTGCCCATCGTTCCGGCGCCGATTACGCCAACCGTCTTGATGTCGGTCATATCTGAATCAGTCTACGCGCCAATGGCAACGATGAGCGCGGTCACGTTATCCCGCCCGCCATTCTCGTTCGCAGCGTCCACCAGAGCCTCCGCCGCCCGCTCCCCATCGCTGCCCGCACCAAGAATGCGCGCGATCGCTTCCTCGTCGACTTCACGCGTCAGCCCATCGCTGCACAACAGAAAAACATCGCCCGTCTCGGTTTCGATCTCGACCATGTCCTCGGTCACGCTCGGCTGCGTGCCGATCGCGCGCGTGATCAGGCTCCGCAGCGGCTAACGCGCCGCCTCTTCTTCCGTCATCGCGCCGATGCGGATCTGCTCATCCACCAGCGAGTGATCCTGCGTAACCCGGTGCAGGCTGCCGCCGCGCAGCAGATAGCAGCGGCTGTCCCCGGCGTGGGCCACAAGAGCTGTGTGGGCTGCGGCATCGGCGCCGAGCCGCAGCGCCACCAGCGTCGTGCCCATGCCATAGAGACTCGGCTCCCGCTCCGCCCGCTCCAGGACCAGGCGGTTGGCTTCCGCGATCGCCGCATGCAGCCGATCGCGTGCCGATGCTCCATCCTGGTCCGGTCCCGGCTCTGCGCTCATCCGTTCGAGAATCTCATCCACCGTCATCCGGCTGGCTACCTCGCCCCCGGCCGCGCCGCCCATCCCGTCGCACACAACATAAATGCCGTGCTCTGGCCGGAAGCCGAACGCATCCTCGTTGCCGGTGCGTACCCGGCCTTTGCTCGTCCGCGCCGCCGCTTTTGCCGTCATCGTCTCCTGGGATGTGGAACCAAAATCACGATACACGAACACCTCTCATCCTGAGCGAAGGCTCGCTTCCAGAGCATTCGCAGTCGAACCGCGCTCCTCGAACCCTACCTGCTACCTGCTACCGGCTGCTTTTCTCCCGTGTGTCCATCGTCACCATCGCCCACCCGGTTCCTCTTCTACAATCACCCTGAGGAACCATCGACATGCCGCGCAAGCCGCTCATCGCCGCCAACTGGAAAATGTACAAGACCCCGGCCCAGGCGCAGGAGTTTTTCAAAAACTTCCTCGCCCTCGTCGCCAATCACACCCGCGACGAGATCGTCGTCTGCCCCTCCTTCACGTCCCTCTCCGTTGCCATCGCCGCCGCCACCGGATCCGGCGTCGCCATCGGCGCGCAGAACATGCACTTCGCCGACGAGGGCGCTTACACCGGCGAGACCTCTCCTTTGATGCTCAAAGCCATCGGCGCAACCCACGTGATCCTCGGCCACTCCGAACTGCGCCAGTATTTCGCTGAGACCGACGAACTGATCAACAGAAAGCTCAGGACCGCGCTCGCCCATCAGTTGATCCCGATCGTATGCGTCGGCGAGGTTCTGGCCGAGCGCGAAGCCGGCAAGACCAACGAGGTCCTCGTCCGCCAGACACGCGGCGTTCTCGCCGGCATCACCGCCGCCGAGGCCGCGCCCATCGTGATCGCCTATGAGCCCGTCTGGGCCATCGGCACCGGGAAAACCGCCACGCCCCAGATCGCCTCGGAAGCGCATGCTGTGATCCGCGCCGAAGTTGCGAAACTCCTCGGTGGACCCGCCGCCGAGGCGCTGCGCATCCTCTACGGAGGCAGCGTGAAACCCGACAACGCCACCTCGCTCATGTCTGAGATCGAGATCGACGGCGCCCTCGTCGGCGGAGCCAGCCTCGACCCCCAGTCGTTCGCAAAAATCGTCAATTACTGAGCCTCGCGCATCGAACACTGCAATGAACGAACCGGCAACGATCCGCGAAATCCTCGAAAACGCCCGCACCATCGCCGTGGTCGGCCTCACCAACCGCGAAGGCCGCGCCTCCCTCGGCGTCTCACGCTTCATGCAGTCCCAGGGTTACCGCATCATCCCCGTCAATCCCCTCATTCAGGAGGCACTGGGCGAGAAGGCGTATCCAACCCTCGACGACGCTGTCGCCGCGCATCCGGAGATCGACCTGGTCAACGTCTTTCGCGCGCCCGAATATGTCCCCGAGATCGTCAAGGATGTCATCCGGCTGAAAATTCCCCGCTTCTGGCTGCAGGAAGGCGTCGTGCACGATGAGGCAGTCGCCTGGGCCGAGGCCGCTGGGATCAAAGTCGTCCAGGATCACTGCATCCTCAAGGAGCGCATGGCTGCCGGCTGGCGCAACCGCGGCTGACCCTTGCGCTGACGCACTCCTGCGGCCACGCTGCCGCCTCGACTGGAACAAGTCTCCCCTCTTGCCGATAAGACAGGCGTGCATCCTCCGTTCCCGATCGATGAGGCTTTCCGCGCACGCGTTCAGGACGCCGAGCGCTCCGGTTCCGCGTCGCTCTGGAATGAGACAGCCGCCAGCGATCCCCTGCTGGCGCAGGTAGAACCCTTCCTCGGCGAAGCTGCGGAGCCGGATCCCATGTTCTTTGTGGAGAGCTGGACATTCGGCGTAACCGCCGCCTCAGAGAATTATCTTCGCCGCCATCAGGAACCGAAGAACCACGAGTCCGCCATGCCCGCGGGATTCTCCAGCTTCTCCTGGCTGCCGTTCTTCAATATCGAACCGCCCGCGCCCGTAGCCCCGGCAACAGCAGCGAATGCAGTTGAACCAACAAGGAATCCCTGCGCCTCTGACGCGCTGCGGCAGGAGCAGGAGACCGATCTTCTGCCGCCCGGTCCCCTCACATTCCACGCTGCCTGCCGCCTGCTGGGAGTCGCCGCCACCAGCACGCGCGAAGAGATCAAAGCAGCCTACCGGAAAATGGCCAGCCGCTATCATCCCGACCGGTTGGAGCATGCTGGCTCGTCGAGCGAAAAGCAGGCCAGCGATCGCATGGCGTCGATCAACGAAGCCTACCGGCTGCTGTGCACGGCTCGCCTCGATCCCTCCGCCTGAAACCAGCCCGGAAACGCACAACGGCCCTCCGCCGCATCACGCCGAGAACTGCCAGAGCGGCTGCCCCGCCGCCGCTCCGCCCTGCGCCGTCCAGCGCCGCGCCTGCGCAATGCAAAGGATGTGGAGGATGAACAGCAGCGGCACCGCGAAGGTCGGGATCAGGCTCATGGGAAGCACCGTCATCGCCGCAGTCGAAGTTCCGTGCGGCGCGATCACCCCTGCCAGCGCCGCCAAAGAGACGGCGACAACCAGATCGGCGATGCCGAAAAGCTGCCACAGGATGAACCGGCTCCGGCGCGCCGGGTTCGCCAGCCGCGTTGCCGCGAGCCACGCCGTGAATCCGACGCTCATGTCACCCAGGCCTGCCGGCAGTGCGAAGAACCACGGCAAAATGCCGAAAGTTGCCAGGGCAAGAAAAACGAAACCGCCAACTCTCCAGGTTTGAATGAGCGTGAGCATGCGCGGATCGAGCGTCAGCGCAAACTCGCGGAATCGCGGCGATGCTGCAAACCACACCAGAAACACTGCGATGGGTGCAAGCGCGCCAATGCCCAGCGCGAGTGGCGGCCGCCCCGCTGCCGAGTGGTACAGATGCAGTGCCGACGCTCCCAGAGAGAACCCAAACCACCCGCCCAGCAGGGTAAGGGTGAGCCTTTTGTAGTTGATCATCATCAATCTCCTTCGGTGACCGTGGCGGTCACGTCATTGGTCAATTGCAACAACCGGGCCCATCGTTCTGATCCCATGCGGCGGCGCATATCCGCCTGCACCTTCTCCCACCGCGGCACTGCGCGCCGGAACAACTCTTCTCCGGCCCGCGCCAAACGCAGCTTTCGTTCGCGACGATCCTTGCCCGGGCGTTTCACGATCCAGCCGCGCGTGCTCATGATCTCGAGCGTGCGCGTCAGCGTCGTCGAGTCCATGGCGAGAATCTCGCCCAGCCTTCCCTGGGTCACCTCCCCGGTCCGCGAAAGCGCCTGCAGGATCGTGAACTGCGTCGCCCGCAGCCCAACCGGACGCAGGGCATCCTCGTAGAGCTGCGTCAGTGCCCGGGAGGCGCGGCGAAAACTCGCGCACAGGCAATCCAGAGCGGGAAGGGAAGAGCTGCTCATGCATCGAAAGATGCATATACATCTATTGCGATTCAGAAAATCGCAAAACTCAGGAATTATGTCTTGTCACAATTGGGGCGGCGGCCCCGCTACACACCCACGCCCTTCGCCTTCACATTTTCGCGAATGAACGTCACCACCGACTCCAGCGAAGTTCCTGGTCCAAACACCGCCGACACCCCGCTCTCCTTCAGCGTCGCAATGTCTTGTTCCGGAATCGTGCCGCCCAGCACCACCAGGATGTCGCCCGCCCCCTGCTCCCGCAGCATCGCCGTCACCCGCGGAACAATGGCATTATGCGCGCCCGACAAAATGCTCAGCCCCACGCAGTCCACGTCTTCCTGAATCGCCGCGCTCACGATCATCTCCGGCGTCTGGCGCAGGCCCGTGTAGATGACCTCCATGCCGGCATCGCGCAGCGCCCGCGCAATCACCTTGGCGCCGCGATCGTGCCCGTCGAGGCCCGGCTTGGCCACCAGCACGCGAATGGGATGTGTGCGATCCGTCATACAGAACGCTGAAGAATATCACGGCAGCGCCGGATTCAGGGCACCTCCACCGGATGTGCGCGCCCCAGGCCCAGCCGGTGCAGCAGCGTACTCATCGTGAGTCCCTGCACCACGATCGAAAAAATCACCACAATGTAGGTGATCGCCAGCAGCCGATCGTGCGGACGGCCAGGTGGAATCGACAGAGCCAGCGCCACCGCAAGGCCGCCGCGCAGTCCACCCCACGTCAGCACACTCATGGCGCCACGCACCGGCTGATGGAAAAATCGGACGATCCCCAGCGAAGCCCCCACGCTCAGCCATCGCGCCCCCAGCACCACCGGAATAGCCAGCAGGCCCGCGTAGACGTACTCCACGTTCCACGGCATGGCCAGCATCTCGAAGCCGAGCAGCAGAAACAGAATCACGTTCATGAACGCGTCGATCAGCTCCCAGAAGGCGTCGACGTGACCGAGCGTCTCCTCTGACATACCCAGGTGACGCGCCTGCCCCCTGACAATCAGACCGGCCGCGACCACCTCCAGCGGCGCGGAAAGATGCAGCGCATCGGCCAGTGCGTATCCGCCCATCGCCAGCGCCAGCGTCAGCAGCACTTCCACGCGATAGCTGTCCACGGTGCGAACCAGGCGATAGGCGACGTACCCGAGCCCCAGTCCCAGCAACACGCCCCCACCCGCCTGGATCAGCAGCAGCCAGGTGAAGCTCGCGATCGACGGCCGCCCGCCGGCGCCGAAAGAAGAGAGCAGCGTCAGGCACCCACCCGCGCCCACGCCGTCGTTGAACAGCGACTCGCCCGTCAGCTGCGCCTCGAGGCTGGCCGGTGCCTCAACCCGCCGCAGCAACTCGAGCACCGCAATCGGATCGGTCGGGGAAATGAGCGCGCCAAAAAGCAGGCACGCCACCCACGTGGCGTGGAATCCGGTGACGGTGAGGATCAGCTTCAGCAGGACAGCGACAATCCCGGTCGAGAGCAGGGTCCCGAATACCGCCAGCGCGCCCACCGACGCTTTCTGTTTGGACAGTTCCTTCAGGTCCAGCTTCAATGCCCCGGCGAACAGCAGAAACGCCAGCATGCCGTGCAGCACCACAGCGGAGAAGTCGATGCGCCCCACTTCGTCCGCTACCCGAGCGTGCAGCCCAGGGACAGCGCGACCCACCACCGCGACGATCAGCGACATCGCCAGCGATTGCAGCATCACCCCCACCGTGATCGGCAGACGCAGCACTCGACGGCTGATCAGGCTGAAGGCCGCAGCCAGGCAGACCAGCGTGCTGACCAGGGCAAAAATCGGCATGACAAGAATCTAAACGGTGCGAGGCCACAGTAAGGTACGAATCGTCGCCCCCGCTCCTCCGGCGGCGCGGCTTCAACGCGCTCCCATGAGGATGACCCTCGTTATTCGCTGTCCCTACCCGGCTCCTCGCCCGCCGTCTCCAGCTGCGCGAGCGTCTCCTCCTCCACGTCCCACTTGCGCAGGATGCTGAAGATCACACTCGATCCAAAGCCGGCCCGCATCAGCATCCGCGCCACCCGCGCCGCTTCCTTCTGGCTCGCCGGCTTCTTCACCCGCTTGCGTTCAAGGTGCCGCCGCGCCAGCTCTTCCTCGTTGACATCTTCATAAGCGGCATCGAGCGTCGTCCCAATCACCGTCGCCTGCACGCCTTTGCGCATCAGGTCCTGCTGGACGCGCCGCTTCCCGAAGCTGGCGTTTTCCTGGCGGAGCTTCGCGTAGTCCTGCGCATAGGCGGCATCGTTCAGATATTTCCGTTCGTGGAGTCGCGCGACCACCGCGTTGATTTTTGCGTCTCCCACATCGCCCGGCTCGACCCGCCGGCGCAGCAGGCGCTTCACTTCGGCCACGGTCCGCATCTGCTGGCCCAGCAGCCTCACGGCATAATCGAAGAGCTCGTTCTCGGCGAGCGGAGCGGCCGGCTTGCGGGAGCGCATGGGATCAGCCTCTCAACGGGATTAGCAATTCAAATGGCTTGTTTTTATGCCAGCGGTACGTCAGGAAATCGCTGTCGAGGGTGAGGATATCGCCGGTGTCGAGTTCGTTGGCCATGTGGATCAGGCAGGCATCGGCGAAACTTGCTGGAACGTCCCGATATTTGCGCATGATGGCTCGGACTTCTGTAATCGCGTGCGACAAAGCGAACGGGATTTCGAACTCGCCGTGCTCCAGATTCGTCATGACCGCTTCCGCAGCGCCCGGGAACCGTCTCAGGAGATGACAGGCTTCGGTGATTACCGCTTCACATGTGACGATGGGACGTTGCAGACTGGATACCGTTCGGGCACATTCCGCATGTCGGACCGATTCACGTTGCAGCAGCGCGACAACAACACCTGTATCCAGAAGGACCGGCTTCACTGGCCCAGATCGTCCAGATATTTCTTATTCGTAGCAAGGTCCGGTGGACCTCCTGCAAATTGCCCGAGGCCAACGATCTTTCTTCTTATTTTCGGACCACCGCCGTGCTGCTCCGCCATTAAGCGCAACCCCTCGCGAACCACACGCGATGGGCTCCAGCCCAGTTGCCGCGTCAACTGCTTCAATGCAGCCCGGGACTCCTCGTCCAGACGCGCCTGTACCGTTGCCTTCACAGAGACAGTGTACTACACATTTGAACTTTGTATTACAGCTGGGCCTCGATCAGCCCCGCCGGCGATACCTGACCTCGAACTCGTACCCCGCGTTGGGCGGGAACATCTCCGCCACATGCCGCAGCCGTTCCGCCAAAGCCGGCGCCGCCAGCAGCGAATACTCGCGCTCGCGCAAATCGGCATAGTCGAAATCCACCGTGAGCGACAGCATGTAAACCGCCAGCGCATCGGAGAAGGTCGACTCCAGATAACTCGACTTCGCCCGCTCATCCACTTCGCTGCCGTGCGTGCGGTCGAGCGCACGCCTCCGGCTCTCCCAGGCGTCATGGCTCGTTTCGCCGCGCACATCGTTCGTCGCCTGCGACCACGCGAGTTCGGCAAAGCTCTGCGGCACACCGACAACGTCCACGAAGTGATGGCTGACGTTGATCAGGAATTCAAAAGCCAGTGCGAAGCGGTCCTGCATCAGCCGCGTCGAGATGAAGATGCACTCCGATCCACCGAAGCGAACATTGCGATGGCAGATCGCGCGATCACCCAGGTCCACCGTGTAATCCGGCGCCACCACCGTGTCGTCGTTCTCGCCGATGGCCAGCGGGACAAAGTACCACGCCCGCTGCCGCAGCGCGGCCGCAATCACCGCGGGCACCGCCTGGACGATGCGCTCGAGCTCGTCGGCCCCGGCCCGCAGTTCGCCGAACGTGGCCCAGCACATGCCGTTGCCCGCCTCGCGCACCTGAGCCTCCTGAGCCACTTTTGCGGCGGTGTACAAGGGGATTTGCGCGGTTCCAGCCATAAGTCTGTATTCTAGTGGCGTGCTGCCGAAATACCTAATTTCATCCCCCGCCGCAACCATCGTTGCGGAGGCGAAATCATGACCGCCGCGACCCAGCCTGCAAGACTCCTCGGCATCCCTCTGGGCGACTTCGGATTGTTCTCCGCATTGCTCCTCTCGCTGGCCTCCGGCTTCCTCGCCTTCTTCGGAACCGGCTTCCTCGCCATCATCGGCCTGCTTTGCTGGAACATCATCGGCCACAACCACGTCAACTACGCCGACAGCTACCTTTACATCGCCTTCCCCACCGGTCTGGCTGTGCTGGCATTCGCGCTCGTCTTCTTCACCGGCACCTGGCTGCGACGCAGACTCTCCGGAAAGTACTAATGGCCGTCGTCACCATCCCATCTGGTTCGCTCGCGCCCACACCGGAGGAATCGCGCTCCTTTTGCGCGCAGTTGGAAGCCGGCGACATCCTCTACTTCCCGCAGACGCCGGTCCCGCTCACCGCCGGTGACGCCGGCTTCTTACTCGGCCAGCAGCAGACCGACAGCTCGCTCCACAAGAACATCGCGTACAAGCCGAACATCGACCGCCTCAGTGGCGTCGACACAAAAACCGCTGACCCTGCCGCGGTCGCCCGCCTGCAGCAGATCATGCGCGCCTACTCGACCTCCGTGGTCCAGTTCCTCGCCGGATTCCTCTCCCCCTACCAGCAGCACTGGAAGCTCGACTACGCCAGCTTCCGCCCCCAGGAAGAGCAGAATCGCGATCTGCCCCTGCGCCGCCGCAACGACCTCCTGCACACCGACGCCTTCCCCACGCGGCCCACCTATGGCGCCCGCATTCTGCGCTTCTTTAACAACATCAATCCCACCCGCACCCGCGACTGGATCGTCAGCGATCCGTTCGCGGCCACCGTGCGCCAGTTTGCCCCCCATGACATCGCACCCCATCCGGGTTCCGCCCTATCGCGCATGAGTAAGGCCACTGGCCGCGCACTCGGTCTCGGCGCCGCCATTCCTTCCCTGAAGCGCTCCCCTTACGACGACTTCATGATGCGCTTCCATAACTTCCTCAAGGAGAATCCGCGCTTCCAGTCGGATTGCCCAAAGTATCCCTTCCAGTTCCCGCCAGGCTCCTCGTGGATGGTCTACACCGACACCGTGCCGCACGCCGTCCTCGCCGGCCAGTACGCGCTGGAGCAGACCTTCCTCGTCCGCCCCGAAGCCATGGTGCGGCCGGAAATCTCCCCGCTGAAAGTCCTGGAGCAGATCGCCCAGCGCCCCCTGGTCTGAGACTCTCTGCATCACAGGAAACACCTGTGGCATCCTTCTGATTGGGTAAGCTCAGCTCCCTACAAACCCATCATGTCCCTCAAAATTCACCAAGCCCTTCTTACCGTCCTCGTCGCCGTCAGCGTCGTGCCCGCCTTCGCGCAGTTCCTGCCGCGCCACATCTTTGACGAGAACGCCGACGCCCACGCCGAGATTCGCGAGGCACTCCAGACCGCAGCCCGCGAGCACAAGCGCGTTCTCCTTGACTTCGGTGGAAACTGGTGCGCCGACTGCCAGGTGTTGGCCATCTACTTCCATCGCGCCCCCAACGATGCGCTGCTCAATGCGAACTACGTATTGGTCGAAGTCGACATCGGTCAATATGACAAGAACCTCGATCTTGCCAGGAAGTACGAAATTCCCCTCAAACTCGGCGTTCCGGCGCTCGCTGTGCTCGACGCGCACGGCCGCCTCCTCTACAGCACGAAGAACCGCGAGTTCGAGAAGATGCAGCAGATGAGCCCCGAATCCGTGACCGCATTCCTCGAAAAGTGGAAGCCGCGGAGTCCGGCCGTGAGGAGCCCGGGCAGCCGAACCGGCGAGTAATCGCCCCGTTAACTGCCTGTTCCCGATTACCGCTTCCTGATTACCGTTTTGATATTGCCCCGCACAATTGCGCAGTTAAACTGAACTGCGTATGCTGCGCCTTCTCGCCCATCTTCGCAGAGCCGTCTGGGCAGCCTTCGGCCACAGTGTCTTCTCCATGGCCAAGGCCGCGGCGTACTCCGCGATGCTCAGCATTTTCCCGGCCCTGGTCGTCGTTACCACGCTCTTTGCCGTCATGCCTTCGGGCGACAACATCCGCGGCGTCCTGCGCGCGTCGTTGCAGCAGGTCCTTCCTCCGGACACCATGCTGCTGGTCCAGAATTACTTCATCAACTACCACACCCGCTCCCTCCGCATCGTGTGGGGCTGTGCCTTCGTCAGCGTCTTCGCTGCCATGGGCGTCCTGCTCACTCTCATGGACGGCTTCCGCCGCGCCTACCGCCTCCCGCGCGGGGTGTGGGGTTTCTGGCAGGAGCGTTTGGCCGCGGCGCTGCTGGTTCCCGGCACCATTCTCCCCATGGCTGCCGCCACCGCGGTCCTCACCTTCGGTCACTTCATCGAGATCTGGACCATCCAGAACTCCGATCATGGCCTCCAGCTCTACGTCATCCTTTTCTTCCGGCTGGTCCGCTGGGGCATCGCCCTGCTGGCCAGCGTCATGTCGCTCATGCTCATCTACCACGTCGGCGTGCCGCGTCACAAGAATCCCTTGCGGGGCGGCAAAATGGCCTTTATCCGCGGCCGCTGGCGCGAAACCCTTCCCGGAGCAACCATCGCCACCGCCTCCTGGTTCCTCGTCACCCTGCTGTACGGCTGGTACGTCACTCGCTTTGCCGATTACTCGATCGTCTACGGCTCTCTCAGCGCCGGCATCGCCACTCTGGTCTGGCTCTATATGACCTCCTTCGCCGTTCTGATCGGCGCCGAATTCAACGCACAGCTCTTCCACTTCCCCGACGTCCGCCCCCAGCCCGTGCCCGACGACGAAACCTCCGAAGAACCCGCTCTGCTCGAGCCTCAACCTCATTCCAGTCCATCGATCCTGCCCCCGCACGCCGCCCGATCCGCCGCCGCACGGTAAAATCGGTTCGGGACCCGTACCAAACCCAGGCGCTGTTTTCCAGAACCGCGCCGTCAGACCAAATTCCGTTGGGGGTTGGATGAACTTCTTGCAGTCAGGGACGGGCGTCGCCAGCGACAGCCTGCGCCGCGCCAAAATCGTCGCCACACTCGGCCCGGCTTCGTCGAACGAAACCATCTTCCGCGAGCTGCTTCGCGCCGGCCTCGACGTCGCACGCCTCAATTTCTCCCACGGCACGCTGCCGGAAAAACTGAAGCTCATCGAAATGGTCCGCAAGGTCGCCCGCGAGGAAAGCAAAAACGTCTGCATCCTCGGCGACCTCCAGGGTCCCAAGATTCGCACCGGCCGCCTGAAAAACCGGATTCCCGTCCAGCTCAAGGCCGGCCAGCGGCTCACCATCACCCCGCGCGATATCCTCGGCACCTCCGCCGTCATCGCCACCACCTTCCCCACCCTCGCCGAAAATCTCGAGCCCGGCGCGCGCATTCTGCTTTCCGACGGGCTCATCGAGTTGCGCGTTCTCGAGATTCCCGGGGAAGAGGTCGAGTGCGAAGTCATCAACGGTGGCATGCTCGGCGAGCACAAGGGCATCAACCTGCCCGGCATTCCCGTCCGCGTCCCCTCCCTCACCGACAAGGACGAAGAGGATCTGGAATTCGGAATGAAGCATGGCGTCGATGCCATTGCCGTCTCTTTCGTCCGCACCGCCGAAGACGTCCGCCACGTCAAGTTCCGCGTCGCCGCGCTCGGTCTGGAGACCTGGATCATCGCCAAGCTCGAAAAACCCCAGGCCATCGAGAACCTCGAAGCGATCCTCGAAAATGCCGACGGCGTCATGGTCGCCCGCGGCGACCTCGGCGTGGAGATGCCGCCCGAGAAAGTTCCGGCCATCCAGAAGCACGTCATCCGCCGCGCCGCCGAGTACCGCAAGCCCGTCATTACCGCGACCCAGATGCTGGAATCGATGATCGAGAACCCGCGCCCCACCCGCGCCGAAGCCAGCGACGTCGCCAACGCCATCTATGACGGTACCGACGCCGTCATGCTTTCGGCCGAGACCGCCGCCGGCAAATATCCCGTCGAGGCCGTCAAGATGATGGCCAAAATCGTCAGCGAAACCGAGTCCAACCTCCGCGACACCAGCTCGTATGAGACGCACCATAACAACCGCGTCCGCCTCTCTATCGCCGAAACCATCTGCGAGTCGGCCGCCCACGCCGCCGAGGACCTCGATGTGAGCGCCATCGCCGTCTTCACCGAGTCCGGCACCACCGCCCGCCAGCTTTCCAAGTATCGGCCCAAGCCCCCCATCTACGCCCTTTCCAGCATCGACTCCGTCATCCACCGCATGTCCATGCTGTGGGGCGTCCATCCCATCAAATGTCCCAAACTGCAGACCGCCGAGCAGATGGTGGACCACGCCGAGTCCGTCCTGGAGAAGGCCGGCTTCGTCAAGCCAAAGGAAATCCTCGGAATTGTGGCCGGCACCCGCACCCGCTCCGGTTCGACGAACTTCCTCCGCCTCCACGTGCTGGGCGCCCGGCTCACCGACGCCCTGGCGAGCCGGGGGGAGAAAGCCGCCCGGCCACGAAAGGCGTCTTCCCGCAAAGGCGCCGCTCGGAAATCCGCGAAAACGGGAAGCCCGGCCTCCCGCTAGGCGAGCTGACGTCGTCCGCGACGGGTGCCGGATGTCCCATTCCGGTACCTTCGTCCCCCCCTGTGTCCCCGAACGCCCCGTTGCGCCTTCAATTACCCTCTTGCGTAACTGGCGTCCGGGGCGGATATTCTCTCTAACGGCTATCTGAAACCGGTCCTGCTCCGCGGAGGAGCCCTGCCACGGCTTGTGTCGTGCGCTTGGTTTCTCCGTCTGTTCCCGCCCCGTTTTCAGGGCTCCGGACTTGTGGCGGTGGTGTATGCAGATGACAAAAGAAACAGAAGAAATGCGGGCTCTTGTTTTCCAGATTGCGAGAGCGTTGGTCGACGTCTCTGAGGAAGTCCATCTCGAAGTTGTCGAAAAGGAAACCGGTTCGGTTCTGCGCCTTCGCGTGGCTCCTGAAGATACGGGTAAGGTGATTGGGAAGCAGGGGCGAACGGCGCGGTCCATCCGCACGATTCTGGCTGCCTGCAGCATGAAATACCACCACCACTATTCGCTGGAGATCATTGAGGAGCAGGGACAAACCTCCGCCCACTCCGCGGTCCTCGCTCAGGCGAACTAGGAAACCCGGGTCGTCCAGTGGAGTATGGTCTTGCCTCCCGGGACTTCCGCCGGCCAGGCTTTGTGCGCTGCGGCGATCGCGCCGGATTGCGCCGAAACGAATTCTGCGCGGGACCATGGTCGAGGTCCGCATCTCACCCTTCAGCCGCGGCCGGTCGTGCCTTGGGTACCCCCGGCTGTGCCGCGGTCGGCAGGGTGATCGAAATCACAGCCGCAGGCCGCCCGGGACGTCACACTACGGAAAATCTCGCGGTGAGGAGCCGGATCTCGATGAATACCGCTCGTCTGATCAACCAGTTGCTGGAAATAGAACGGGCCCTCGGTCATGTGGAGACAACCAGGATTCGCGGCATGCTGTTTGAGGCCGAGGAGAGCGTTCTCGATCTGGAAAAGCAGATGATCCAGATCATGACCGATTACGAAGGGGTGCAGATGCTCATGGAGTTCAGCCACCAGTCGGCGAACTCGACCCTGGTAGAGGCGGAAATTCCCGCCAAACTTCGGGTGAACTAGTGTAGGGCGTCACTGATTTCATCGATTATGTCTCGGCCGACGCAGGTGATTGAGCCGTGAATCCAATGGGTTTTTCGAGCTTTGGCCCCTCGCCGATAACAGACGAATTCTCCGACGCACTACACTAGTTTAGTTAGTCGTCAAGTACGGCGAGATCCAGTTGCCGCAGCCGCTCCGGATCGCCGATGACCTCCATCGCGGCGATGCGGTCGCCGGCCATGGTGAGGCGCAGCACGCGGAAGAGCGTGGCCTGGGGAGCAATCACGATGCCCACGCTGCCATCGACCAGCGCCGGCCGCGCAAACTTTGCGCCGCGGGCCGCCTGCACCGCCTGCCTGGCCCAGGCTTCCGCGCCGTGAATGCCCTGTGGAACGGCGGCCGCAGCCGAGGCGTCCGCTCGCACGGTGAATTCTGGATCAAGCAGGGCGACCAGTCCCGGCACATCTCCGGCACGCAGTGCGGTGAGGAAGGCATCCACGACACGACGCTGTTTTCCAATCGTACTGGTCTCTGCGATGTTGGCACCGCGCACACGGCGCCGGGCGCGGCTGGCGAGTTGGCGTGCGGCGGGATCGGATCGACCCACGATGGCAGCGATTTCGCCGAACGGAAGATCGAACATGTCGTGCAGGACGAAGGCGAGCCGCTCGGCCGGATCGAGTCGATCGAGGACGACGAGCAGCGCCAGGCCGATCGAATCCGCCATGAGGACTTCGTTCTCGGGATCGGTCTTCGCAGGCGGGTGTGGATGCGGCCCGGATGCGGCTGGAGTTTCGAGCGGCTCTTCGCGCTTCGACTGGCGGGAGCGCAGCATGTCGAGGCAAACGCGGGCGACGACCGTGGTGAGCCAGCCGCCGAGGTTGTCGATGCCGTCGGCGCCGTTGCGGCTCAGGCGCAGCCACGATTCCTGCACCGCGTCGTCCGCATCGCTGAGCGAGCCGAGCATGCGGTAGGCAACGCCGCGAAGGTGTCCACGGTTTTCCTCGAATTGTTCCGCCAGCCAGTTGCGATCATCCATCGGTCACATTCTCCCGCGCTCTTTCGTCATGGTAGTGACGAACCGGACTCGCCGGTTGTGACAAGATTCTCGAACTGGAGGTTCCCATGTCGGCAACGATGAAACAGCCCGATCTCACCTTCGCCGGATTCGACGAGCCGCTGCTGCCGCCGATCGAAAGACTTAAAGGGCTGATGCTCAAGCTGGTGTATGCCCTGTCGCGACGGCAGTTCGGCAAGGTCATGACACCGCTGAAGGTGTTCATGGCGCGGATGCCGCTGGGCTTTGGCAAGTTCTACGGCAAGATCGGCGCGCTGGACAAGCAACTTTCTCTGCCGTGCGAGTTGGTCATGCTGATTCGAGAGCGGGTGGCACAGATCAACGTCTGCCTGTTCTGCATCGACATCGGGCGTGCGTTCACGATCCGGGAGTCGATGAACCAGGCGAAGTTCGATGCGCTGGGGGAGTACCGGACGAGTCCGTTTTTCAGCGATGCGGAACGCGCGGCGCTGGACTACGTGACGGAGCTGACGCGGAACAAGCGCGTCGATCGGGAAGCGTTTGCGCGCATGGCGCGCCACTACAGCGAACGGCAGATCTGCGAGATTGTGTGGCTGGTGGCCACAGAGCACGTTTACAACATGACCAACATCGGACTGAACATCCACTCGGACATGCTGTGCGACATTGCCAAGAAGAAGTCGGCCGCGATGTGAAGGCGAAGCCCGCGCATCACTCCCCGATATCTTCGAACCAGAGGTCGGGATGCGCGGCGATGAACTCGCTCATCAGATCGACGCACTCCTGGGAGTCGAGGTTGATGACTTCGACGCCCAGTTCGCGCAGCCAGTCCAGGCCGCCGGGAAAGGTGCGGCTTTCGCCGACGATCACCGTCCGGAATCCGAACTGACGGATCAGGCCGCTGCAATACCAGCAGGGGGCGAGAGTGGTGACCATGATGAGGTCGCGGTAGCTGCGCTGGCGTCCGGCATTGCGAAAGGCGTCGGTTTCGCCGTGTGCGGAAGGGTCGCCGTGCTGCACGCGGCGGTTGTGGCCGGAGCCAAGCAGGCGGCCATCTCGGGTAAAGATTGCGGCGCCAATGGGAATGCCGCCTTCGTCGCGGCCTTTGCGGGCTTCCGCCAGGGCGACGGCGAGAAAATCGACTGGGTTGAATCGCACATCCATCCGGTCCAAAAAAACCGGTCAGCGACCGGTTGGACTTGAGGAAGCGCGGCGCGGCGCAGGCATCGCCGGGAGCGTGCGACGCATCCACTCCTCGAATGCTGCGGAGCGGTACTCCGGGAGGAACGATGGACAAGGGCAAGGATGCGGATGTGAACAAGGGAGCGATCGAAGACGCGCCGCCCGAAACTTCCCGTCTCGGCGAATCGCACGACCGCCTGGCGAATCAGCTGCCGCATCGCGACAGCAACGAGGAGATCAAGGACAGCGACTCGGATTTTCCCGAGCCTGGATCGAGTCCGGAACACTCGTAGGGCCGGCATCAAGACATCATCCGGTTTGATGCTTTGATGCTACACTCGGGTCAGCATGCGCACCACGATCACTCTCGATCCAGACGTCGATCAGCTCCTGCGCCGGGCCATGCGCGAGCGCGGCGCGACTTTCCGCGACACCGTGAACGAGGCGATCCGTTCCGGCCTTCGGCCGCACCGAGTGACTCCCTTCCGTCAAAAGACGGTAGCCATGGGACTCGATCCGCGAATCAACTGGGATAAGGCGCTGCGGATCGCCTCTGACATGGAGGACGAAGAGATCCTGCGGAAGATGGCCCGGGACAAGTGATCCTGCTGGATACGAACCTCCTGCTTTATGCCGTGGACAGGCATGCTCCCCGGCATCAGGTTGCGCGGGAATGGCTGGAGACGACCCTCTCCGGAGGCCGGGAGATTCGTCTGGCCTGGGTCGTGATACTCGCGTTTTTGCGCATCGCTACTCGTCACGGATGGTCCAGGAAACCCCTGAGCATTGAAGTCGCCTTCAACCTCGTTCAAGGCTGGCTCGATCACCCCTCCGTATCCATCATTCATCCGGGGCCGGAACACGGACTCATCCTGCGCCGCCTTTTGCAGGAGGCTGGAACGGCGGGAAACCTGACGACGGACGCTCACCTGGCTGCCCTCGCGATCGAATACGATGCTGAACTCGTTTCCGCGGACAACGACTTCACCCAATTTCGTGGCCTCCACTGGAAGAATCCTTTCCAGCGCCCTCTGCAATAATTTCCCCATGCTGGTGCTGGCTTCAGCTTCGCCGCGGCGGCGCGACCTGCTCACGCAGGCTGGATATTCCTTCGAGATCCTCTCGGCGGACGTGTGCGAAGATCTGCGTCCGGGCGAGACCCCGATCGGCTACGTGCTGCGTCTGGCTCGGGAGAAGGCCGAGGCGGTTGCCGGCTCGGCTGAGTTTGCAGCGATCCGGCGCGAGCGCGAGGATCCGGCGATCATCCTCGGCGCGGATACGACCGTGGTCGCGCCAAATGGCGAGATCCTGGCCAAACCGGAAGACGACGCCGACGCGGCGCGCATGCTGCGTCTGCTCGCGGGCGCGACGCACAAAGTCATCACGGGAGTGGCGCTGGTAGCTCCGACCGGGAACGACGCCATCACCGAGGTCGCGGCCGAGGTGACGTGGGTGACGATGCTGACCCCGAGCGAGGAGGAACTGGCGGAGTACATCGCCACCGGCGAGCCGCGGGGCAAGGCCGGCGCGTACGCGATCCAGGGGCGGGCGGCTCGCTGGATTCCGCGCGTCCGCGGCTGCTATTTCAATGTTGTTGGATTGCCGCTGGCGCTGGTAGCCAGCATGATGGAAGGGGTTGAACTGCGCCTTCGCGCCGGGGTGACGCCGCAAGTGGTGGTTCCCTGACCCAACGCTACCGCTACCGGCTGCGGGCTACAGGCTGTTTAGTTAAGTTAGCTGGCCTTCTGCTGCGGCGCTTTGTCGTGCGGCTCCTGGGCGCCGATGGCATGATCGGAAAGGGGCGGCGCTTCGGGCTGCCCGGCCATCACCAGGCCCAGGACAATCAGAATGGTCACGGCGAGCAGCGCGATTTCCATCAGCTTCAGCATCGGCATCCCCTCAGGTGGTTCGAATCATCTCGGCTAACAACGACGTCCGCGGCATCAATTGGTTCAGGACTACCGATTCATGAGATGCGTGAGCCCCTTCGCCGACTGCACCCATTCCGTCCAGCGTGGGCACCTTAATTGCAGCCGTGAAGTTACCGTCGGAACCACCGCCCGTCGCGGCTTCCGCCAGTGAGCACCCGAGTTACGCGGCGAATGTCGCGGCGCGGCGCAAAAGTGCGACCGTAGCGCGGCGTCGTTACATGGGAGGGCGATTAATGCCTCCCTCCACATGCAGGACGCAGGAGCGGTCACGAACGCGCAGAGAATGAAACTTCCGGTCGATGCGCGGCGCGTCTTTGGCCCGAGCGATGCGCACGTCGACCTCAGCCTCGGCCTCAGCTGCGACGACGTTGGTGCGGGTGCCGCCGCGAATCACCCCGGCGTTCACGGTCAGCCCGCGATCGAGATCCGTGAAGGCGCGCACCTTCTCCAGCTGCCAGGCCAGTTCATGAATGGCACTGTGCCCTTTCTCGAAATCCACGCCGGCGTGCGCCGCCACTCCCTGTACGCGGATGGTGTAGTCGCCCACGCCTTTGCGCGCCGTCTTGTAGGCGCCGCCGAGTCCCTGCGCCGGCTCCAGCACAAAGACCGCCACGCACCCGCGAGCCGACTTTTCTGTGATCGGTCTCGACACCGTGCTGCCCACCTCTTCGTCGCTGTTCAGCAGAAAGATCACCGGTCGCTGCAGGGTCTCGGTGGCGCGCAGAGCTTCGATCGCGGTCAGTCCCATCGCGACGCCCGCCTTCATATCGAGCACACCGGGTCCCCATGCTCGTCCCTGCGCAATGCGGAACGGCATGCCGGATAGTGTTCCGAGGGGCCAGACCGTATCGAGGTGCCCGAGGAGCATCAGCGGCGCGTCTTTCTTCCCTTGTGTGGCCGGCTCGAAGCGCAGCTCGAGGACGTCGCCGAAGGCGCGCTGGCGATGGCGCCGCACCTTTCCGCCGAGGGACGCGGCCAGATCGGCGACGGCGTCGACGCAATGATCGACGCTGGGTTTGTCGTCGCTGGGGGACTCGATTTCGACGAGCTGGCGCATCCGGAGCATCAACTTCGATTCCGAGGCGGCAATCGCCCTTTGCAGGGGATTGTGGGGGTAAGTCTCTTTTTTTGTTTTGGTTGCCATAAGCATTATCTTTCAGGGAACTATTACTTTCGGTACCCAAGTGTGGCGATTTTGCCACACTACAACTTTTCTTTTCCGGTTGTAGTCTATGTGTTCATTGAGGAAAGCGCTTGGCTGAATCATCGCATCTGGAAAACACAATTTCCTCCCCGATTGAGTTCGCCGGCGTTGGCCTTCACAGCGGTGCCCCGGTTCGCATGCGCCTGTTACCCGCGCCTGCCGGTTCCGGCGTGATCTTTCGCCGCCCCGATCTGGATGGATTTGAGATTCCCGCCACCGGTCGCAACGTGGCCAAAGTCAGTTACGCCACCAGCCTGATGCGGCAGGGCGTGCTCATCTCCACGACGGAGCACCTGCTGTCGGCGCTGCTCGGCTACGGAATCGACAACGTCGTGGTGGAGTTGGACAACCTCGAGCTGCCGATCCTCGACGGCAGCGCTCTGCCCTACACCGAGGCGTTTCGCGAAGTGGGACTGAAGAGCCAGCGGCGGCGGCGTGAGTATTTGCGCATTCTGAAGAGCGTGGAAGTGCGCGAGGGCGACAAATTTATCGGGGTGTACCCCGGTGGAGGGTACTCCGTCTCCTACAAGATCGACTTCCCTGCTCCGATCGGCCGCCAGGGATACACGGTGGACCTTGCCACGGGTGCCTACGAGCGGGAGATCGCTCCGGCCCGCACCTTCGGCTGGCGTGAAGACGAGAAGAAGCTGCGCGACATGGGCCTGATCCGCGGCGCCACCGAGGAAAGCGTGATCGTGCTGAGCCGCCAGGGCGTGCTCAACGGGAATCTGCGCTTCCGCGACGAGTTCGCGCGCCACAAGGTGCTGGATCTGATTGGCGATCTTGCCCTGGCCGGACACCATATCCTTGGGCACGTCGTGGCTGAGCGCGCGGGGCACGCGATGCACACAGCGCTGGTCTCGCGCCTGATGCGCGATCGCTCCGCCTGGGAGCTGGTTACGCTGGGGACGGAAAAGTCCAAAGCGAAGGCCAAGGTAGCGGCGGTGCCGCGCCCCAGCCTTGTAACGGCGTAGGCTGGTCCTATGTTGGTTCCGTCGAGGATTGGCCGCACGCTGCCGATCATGATCACAGCGCTTTGCCTGGGTATCCTCGCCTGGTCACAAGCTTCCCCTAAAACGAAGCCGACCTCACCTGCCCCCTTCCCGGAATCGTGTCCCGTACTGCCCGGTGCGCCGGCTCCCGCGAGAGAATCATCGTCACTCGTCACCCCCGATCCGGCGAGCCTCGATCTATCGGCTCCGCCGACCGATCTCGCTGCGAAGACCGCGCACCTGGGCGCTGTCACCGTTCTCGAGAACACTCCGATTCGCGTCATCAGCGACGATCCCATGAGCACCCGACAAACTCACGAGGGCGCGCTGCTTCGATTCACGGTGAGCGAGGATGTAGTCGTCGACCATGTTGTGGTTATCCCGCGCGGGGCCACCGCCCATGGAACCGTCGTCGACTCGAGGTCGTCCGGCACGCTGACGGGGAGCCCCGAGCTCACTCTCAGGCTCACGTCGCTTGACCTCGGCAGCAAGACCTATCCGCTCTACACCTATCTGTTTCGCGTCGAGGGCACGAGCAAAACGAAGCCGACGGAGAGAAAGGTCAGGGACGGGGCAGTGATTGGGGCGATCGTTGGCGGCGCATTCAGTGGCAGCGCAAAGGGTGAAACCACTGCCGTCGGCAGGGCTGCGGGCATGGGCACCGGAGCGGTGCTGGGCGCGGGGATCGGCACCGCGGTCGCGGCCGCAACGCCGGGACCCATTCTGGACATTCCAGCCGAATCGCAGATGGACTTCTATCTCGCCCTGCCGATTGCCGTCGAGCCGATGAGCGCCAAAGAAGCCGCCCGCCTGAGCGAGGGCCTGCACCGCGGCGGACCCATGCTGTACGTCCGAGGCGAAACGCCTTAAGTGACCTCAATTGACCGGCTCACCCGTCTGCTCGAACCGCACCCCTGCCAGCGTCGTTCCTGAAGCCAGCACTGCCCGCAGCTTTTCCGGATTGTCGCCGCTCTTGTGCGCCGCGTCCGCCAGCAGCCGTACGGCTTGGGCGGGTGCTGTGTTTGCCGGGAGCCGGAAAATCCAGGGAATATTGGTCGAGGTCAGCGCGTGGTCATCGGCCAGAGCAACGACCGGAACGAAGGCCTTCAGAGAAAACTGCTCGGCGAGATGCGCGCAGTCGCGGTTCAGCGCGACGATTGCCAGCGCATGCTCGTCCATGAGCGCGTGGACCAGCTCGGTGGAAGCCTTACCCCAGTTCTGCGAGCTTTCGACCGGGATCACGCCGGAGATCTCCGTACTCGCCGCCAGGACTCTTCGCACTTCGGCACTCGCGGCGACCTCCGTTGCGTGTGGACCGAAGAGCACGATCTTCGCTTCGGCCCTGGGAATGTCCGCCTCGTGCGGACCGAAGTAGCTCACGCCGTCTTCACCGACGCGTGCGTAGGGCGCCGGGTTTGTCGTTGGCGCGGCTGCCGGCTCCTGTCTCGTGTCGCCTGTTGTTGTAGCGGCCTTCGCCGGCTCCGTCTTCGGGAGTGCGATGGGCTCGACGTGGTAGGTGACCTTCCCTTCATGCACAGTGCCCAGATACATCGGGCTCACGTTCTTGTTGTTCGGGTCGAAGACCATCGGCCCGGTGACGCCGTCATATTGATAAATCTGATAAAGCGCGTCCTGAATGCGCGCGCGATTCAGTCCCGCCTCGCAGATCGCCTTGAGCAGGATATTCATCGCGTCATAGGCGAGGGCTGCGAACTGCTCCGGCTTCTCGTGGTACTGGGCCTGGTAGCTTTGGTTGAATTCCAGCCATTTCGGATCGGTCCGCGTCGGGTCGTAGGGATAGACCGCCTCGAATCCCTCCGCCGCCGGTCCCGCCTTCGCGAGCAGCTCGTCGCCGAGGGAGCGGTAGCTGCCGAAGACGCGCTGATGCATCCCCAGCTCGCGCATCTCCTTCAGGATTTCGGCGGACTCGGCCTCGTTGGCCCACAGCACGATGGCGTCTGCCCGCGATTCGCGAATGATGCGCAGGGCGCGGCGAAAATCCGTGTCGCCGGGTAGAAACTTCTGCTCGATCACGACCGGATGTCCGAGCCGCCGCGACGCGTCGCGAAACTTCCCCACGCCCATGCGCCCGTAGCGGTTGTTCACGCGCAGCAGCGCCGGCCGCTTGAGCCCCAGTTCGGTGAAGATCCGCCGCGCCAGCGTGTAGCACTGCACGCGATCATCCTGGATGACGGTGAAGTACCAGGGGATGTAGGTCTCCGGAATCGTCGGGTCCGTCGACTCCGAGTTGACGATGGGAATCTCCGCCTTCAGCGCCACACGCAGGATGATGTGCGTCGACTCGGAACTGATCGATCCGAAGATCGCCCAGTCATGATCGTCGTAGATCATCTTCACTGCTTCATCCGACGGCGAGCCCCAGATGGCGGACGTGGTGGGCCGCTCGCCGTACTCCGCGCCGCGCTGCCAGTTGTTGTAGTCGTCGTGGACCATCAACCGGAAAGGTTTGCCGCCGTAGCCGCCGCGCTTGTTGGCCTGGTCGATAGCGGCCTGCGCGCCGTGGAGCATGCGCAGCCCGAAGACCTGGTCGGCCTGCTTCTCGATCGGCCCGAGAAATCCAATGCGGACTTCGGTGATGTTTGTGGGATCGGGGATATCGCGCCCCGCTCCGGTGTAGATGTTCGGCGTTGTGTAGTTGAGGAAGTACGGCTTCGCGAACTTCTCGTAGGGCTCGAGATCGCTCGGCGTCCCCGCATATGGCGCGACGGTGCGGTCCGGCGGCGGACCCGGCGGATGCGCCCCGCACAAGCAGCCGGGGCCTGGCGTTTTCGCGCCCGGTGCGCCGGCGGCCTGCGCGGCGAGCATCGCGGGCATACACAGCCCGGCCGACAGTGCCAGGAGCGTCATCCTGAACGCCGTTCTGGCGCCGATTGCGGCGCCAAAACGCAGTCGAAGCGCTTTGCCTGAGCGATCCGTCGCAGACGGCGAGTCGAATGGCACCTGCATTTCCTTCACCCCCTTCGCCACACCGTGCGGCCGCTACTCCTCTTTCTTCGGCGTCTGGAACATCGCGATGGCTTCGATCTCCACCAGCAGCTCCGGCCGGCACAGCTTCGCCTGGATTCCGGTCGACGCCGGCAGCGGATCGAGCCCCTGCTCCGCGTAGAATGCTGTCCGCTCTTCGTTGAATGCCTCGTAGTCGCGATCGATGTCGCGCAGATAGCAACTGGTCCGCACGATGTCCTTCCAGGTGCAGCCCTCGCTCTCGAGGAGTCCAGTGATGTTCGCGAAGGTGCGCCGGCACTGCGCGCGCAGATCGCCGATGTGGACGCTCTTCCCGCTCTCGTCGATGCTGGCCGTGCCGGAGATGAGGAGGATGGTCAGCCCGTTGAGATCGATGCGCATGCCGCGCGCGAACGAACTCGGCTTCGCGTAGGCATACGCCTCGTTCAGAACACCGTGGTTGGTGATGGCGCGTTTTTGAACTGGCGCGTGCGCTACTGATGCAAGCAATTCCGCAAGAGTGCTCATTTGAGATAGCTCCTTATGGTTGATAAATTCCGTGACTGAGTCCCTTTGCGGTCGCGACCCAGATGTCGCGACCCTGAAAATCGATCCCAAGAACGTAGTTATGCGCGGGCGCCGTTGTGACCGGAATCCCGGTGATGTTTCCCGCGGCGTCGCGCACCGTCATTTCCGGTTTGCCGGTGGTGAGCGAGGGCCGGTAGACCGCCCAGTTCGCCCCGTCGTAGTAGGCCAGCCCTCTGTCGGTGCCGAACCAGGCACGATTCCGGTCCACGCCCCTGACGGTGTTGGTGAAGTTACTCGGCAGACCGCTGTCTTTCGTGAGGAAGTTATGCCAGTAGCGGCCGTCGTAGTGACTGTCGCCGAAGTAAGTGGCCGCCCAGACGACGCCATCCACATAACTCACCGAGGTGGTGATTTCGTGGATGAGACCCTGATCTTTCAGCACCACCATTTCCGTTTCGCCATCGGGGTCCTCGTACTTATCCCATCCACCGGTCTTCTGGTTGTATTCGAGCAGGCCGCTGCCCCAGACCGCGTAATAGACCTTGTCCGGCGCTGCGGACACGCTGTAGACCCAGATTTCGATCATCGGGGTGTTGCGCTCGTTGTAAAGCGACCACTCGCCGGTGCGGGTGTTGAGTTTGCACGCCCCGGCTGCGGTGGCGACCCATACGTTTTCGCCTTCTACGGACACGCCATACACAACGTCATTGCTCAAGCCCGAGTTAAGCTGGGTGTACGTGTCGATGCGCCCCGCCGAGATGCGGCTCAGGCCACCCATGGTTCCGGCCCACACCGCGCCGGTGCGTTTGTCGAGCGCGAGCGAAAGTACGGCCCGGTGCGCGAGGCCGTCGGCCGGCGTGTATACCTTCCATTGGCCGTTCTCGTACTGGGCGAGGCCGTTGTCGGTACCCGCCCAGATGCGGTCGCCATCGACGAGGACGGAATACACGTGATCGTCGGGGAGACCATTGGCCGTGGTGAAGTTCTCCCAGCGGAATCGCGGCATCACGGGGAGGGATGGTGTTTGGGCGACGGCGTGAACCTTGTGGACGGGCCGCGCCGCCGTCTGTGCAGTTAACGTCGCGGCTCCAGCCATCGCCGTAAAAATCGCAATGGTTATGCTCGTCTTCATCGCGTCCTCAGATACTCAATCAGTTCGTTGAGTTCGTCCTTGGTCAGATCGTTGGTCCGGCCATGCTGATCGTGCGGGTTGTAGATCGTCCAGATCTCTTCCAGCGTCTGCGCCGAGCCGTCGTGCAGGTAAGGCGCGGTCAGCGCGACGTTCATCAGTTGCGGCGTATCGAAGACGCCGCTGTTGTCGGTCGGTTTGCCGGTGCCGACGTCGAACGATTTCTGGTTGGTCCCCTTCGGGCCGCTGTGGCAGTATGCGCACTGGTTGGTTTGCGGGATCGGCTGCCCCAGCTTGTCGACGGTTCGGTAAAAGAGGACGCGACCGCGCTCCTGCGCCGGTGTCAGCCTGCCGTCCGCCGCGCGCCAGCGATTCGGCCGCAGCGGCAGATTCAGAATGTAAAGCACCAGATCGGCCAGGCGCAGATCGTCGTAGTTTTGAGAGCGCCAGAAATACATCTCTGTACGAAAGCCGCACTCCTGCGCAATCGTTGGATTTCCACCATTCCACTTGAACGGTTCCGTGCCGCGCAGGTCTTCGAGCAGCCGGTTGTCGACGATGTCTTTGCCAAAGCCGTCGGGCTCCAGATCCCATTGCAGGCCGTCGAAGGTGGAATCGATGTGGCAGTTGGCGCAGCCGAACGCACCCTGGAAGGCATGCGCCTCGTAGAAGGTCTGCTCGCCACGCCGCAGCGGCGAGACTTTCTTCGGTCCGGCCAGCTGAAGCGTCTGCGTCACGCGCAGCGTTCGTGTGTCGATGAGGCTGATGGAGTCGTCGAGGCGATTGGCGACGTAGAGTTGCGCACCATCGCGGGTGAGCACGATGCCGCGCGGATTTTTACCAACCGGAATCCGCGCTATGACATAATGCGCGCTCGCGGAGAGATCTTCGGCAAAGGGCTGCGGATGCGTATGGATGAACGCGAGCATGCGCCGCACATCGATCACCGAGACGCAATTGGAGCCGCCGTGGCTGACATAGATCCGGGATTTATCCGGCGCAATGGCAATGCCGAAGGGGCGCACAAAGTAACGATCCAGTTCATCGAGTGGTACTTCGACCGGCTGACCGACATCGGCGCCGAAGAGGGTCAGCGTGTCGACGAAGGCCCAGCCATGTTCGACGTGGGCAAGCGGAACCAGGTTCTTCGGGTGGAGCTGCGCGACGACTCCGAGCCGGCCATCCTGCGAGAGCGCCACATGGAACATGCCGGCGATGTACGGCAGCGCGATGCGGTCAACGACCTGCGCGCGTTGTGGATCGATGACGGTGATCTCCGATTTCGGGGGCGTGCGGTGCGGCGTTGGATTGGGATAGACATGGGTGGCATAGAGGCGGTTGCCGTCGGCCGACATGGCCAGATAGCTGGCGCCGCGCCCGGCCTCCAGCGTCTCCTGTTCCGCGCCGCTCGCCGCATCGAGCACGGTAATGTTGTTGCCGATGCGGTCCGCTACGAAGAGCCGCTTGCCGGCGCGGTCCTCCACGACGCTGGAAGGCTCGTAGCCCGCGGGCCAGGTGGCAACGACGGACGCTGTATTTATATCAACGACGGTGACTGTATCGTCCCAGGAATTCGTGACAAGCAGACGGCGGCCATCCGGCGAGAAAGAAAGGCCGCGCGGCACGTGGCCGACGGGAATGATCCGCAGCACGCGACCGGTGGCTGCATTAAGCACGCGCACCTCATCCGCGCCCTGGCACAATACATAGAGGCGCGCGCCGTCGGGCGAGAGCAGCAATTCGAGCGGTGAGGCGTAGCGCTCGTCCGGCGTGGGATCCGGCTGCGCGGCGACGCTCGTCACCCCGGGCAGAGCCAGCAGGCAACAACAGACTGCGCCCGCGCACACCGTCCCCAGCATCAACCGTCTCATTGCGGCTCCTCCACAGTGAGAACGCGATCGACGCTTTGGTTCTGGAGGGTTTGTTCGCGACCACTCGGCCAGTGCACGACGATCTTGTCGACCTTGCTCGCAGGCCCCAGGCCGAAGTGCAGCCGCCCGTCGTTTTGGGAGAGGTAGCCGGACGAGGCTACACGCTCGCCCACCTGCTCGCGCCCGCCCGCCCACAACTCGACGCGCGCACCAATGCCGTCGCGATTGCTTCCCGCTTTGTTCCTGTCGGTCCGTGCGCCTTTGAGCTGGATGGCGATCCAGTGCCCCGTTGCGGCCGAAACGTTATGCAGCAGCGATCCGCGCGCTCCGAGGTTCACGACATAGGCGTCGACTTTGCCGTCGTTGTCGTAGTCGGCAAAGCAGGCGCCGCGCGCCACGCTGCGTGTGTTCACGACGGCTCCGGCTGACTCGGAGATATCTTCGAATCGTCCCTGCCCGAGTGCGTGGAAGACGGAGTGCTCTTGCGGGATCATGTGGATCAGGCCGCCATGGAAGATCAGAATGTCGAGCCAGCCGTCGTTGTCGAAGTCATAGACGCCGGACCCCCAGCTCACATACTGCGCATTCGCCTGCGACACTCCCGACGCGATACCGGCGTCGTCGAAGCCGCCCTTGCCGTTGTTCTTCATCAGGCGGTTGTAGTGCGCGTCGCTCACCCACAGGTCGAGCCGGCCGCTGCCCGTGATGTCTGCAAAGACCGGGACCATCGAAGAGGTCGCTTCGCCGTTTTGTCCATAGGCGACGCCGGCATCGCTTGCGATTTCCTCGAAGGTGCCGTCGTGTTTGTTACGGAAGAGAAAATTTTCGGTACGATCGTTGGCGACGTAGATGTCGGCCCAGCCATCGCCGTCGAAGTCGGCTGCGGTGACGCCCATAGTGCGCCCGATATAAGTTCCGATGCCGGACTTATCCGTCACATCGGTGAAAGTGCCGTCGCAGTTGTTATGGAAGAGGCGATTGGTCTCGCCTTCGTAGTCGAGGGGGCCGGGATAGTTATCCGCTGCGTAGTAGTTGTGATAAGTCGGATCGAACTTCACATAGCGGCCGACGAAGAGATCCGCGCAGCCGTCTTTGTCGTAGTCGAGCCACGTCGAGCTGATCGACCATCCGTCGACTTTGAGTCCGGCTTTCTCCGTTACATCGGTAAAGGTGCCGTTGCCGTTGTTGTGGTAGAGAATCACGCGGCCGTAGCCGGTCACCAGCAGGTCTTCGTAGCCGTCGTTGTCATAGTCGGCCGCGGTGACGGCAACGGAATAGAGGTCCGGGTTGAGGCCGGCCTTA